>ENA-OUQG01000180-OUQG01000180.1-human-gut-metagenome-genome-assembly--contig:-NODE-180-length-43495-cov-22.317380_pt1 | contig 43495 bp, 34 predicted proteins | sample MGYA00237943_ERZ548823 | MGnify/ENA primary metagenome ERZ548823 (study PRJEB26490, sample SAMN05194731) | human gut metagenome | biome: terrestrial biome; feature: human-associated habitat; material... | reverse complement strand
CCGGCGATGGATAATGCTGTTCTCATTGGTTTGCTCCTTTCCTGTTTCAGCATTATTTTTGTAGAGCGGCGGAAGGTGGTGCCCCCAATCTGCCGCTTGAAGGCCCCGGCCATGGGTCGGGACGGTCTTCCGAGATTTAGAGGATCCCCAGCTCTTTTGCTCTATCGCGCAGGTCGACGGCGGCCTGCCGGGGATCGTCCGCCTTCATGATGGCGGAGACGACGCAGATGCCGGCGATGGGGATGCCGCACAGCACGTCGATGTTGGTCTTGTTCAGGCCGCCGATGGCGTTGACGGGGATGGGGACGGCCTTGCAGATGTCCCGCAGAGTATCGGTGGAGGTCAGGACGGTCTTGACCTTGGTGGTGGTGGGATAGATGGCGCCCACGCCCAGATAATCCGACCCCTGCTCATAGGCCTCCGCAGCCTGCGGCACGGTCTTGGCGGTAGCGCCCACGATCTTGTCCGGCCCCAGAATGCGCCGGGCTATGTGGATGGGCAGGTCGCTCTGCCCCAGATGGACGCCCTCGGCGTCCATGGCCATCGCCACGTCCAGCCGGTCGTCGATGAGCAGCGGCACGCCGTACCGCCGGGTCAGCGCGTGTACCTTTTCCGCGAGGGACAGGTACTCCCGGGTGGTCCGGTTCTTCTCCCGCAGCTGCAAAAGGGTGACGCCGCCCTGCAGCGCCTCCTCCGTCCGGCGGAGGAACTCCTCCTCGCTGAGGCCTGTACTGTCGGTGATAAAGTAAAGGCTGGTGTCAAGATGCTTCAATTTCGATCTCCTCCAAATCCATATAACGTTCCAATTCCGCGTCCTGCAAGGTGGACAGCGCGTCCAGCAGTCTAACCATAAAGCTGCCGGAGCCGCGTTCCGTCTCCGCCAGCTGGCCGCAGATGCCCAGCACGGCGCAGGCTGTGACAGCGGCGTCCAGACCGCTCGCCGCCGACAGATACGCCGCCGTCAGTGCCCCCAGCATACAGCCGGTGCCGGTGACGCAGGAGAGCTGGGGCGTGCCGTTTCTGACGCGGATGAGCCGCGTCCCGTCCGTCACGATATCCACCTTTCCGCTGGCCAGCACCACCGTGCGGCGGGTACGCGCCAGTGCGGCGGCGGCCCGCTCCACGGTCTGCGCGTCCAGCGCAGCGTCCGCGTCCACGCCGGAGGCGCGGTAGCTCTCCTGATACAGGGCGTTGATCTCGGAGTAGTTGCCCTTGATGACCGCCGGCGTCACGGCCTCCAGCAGGCCGCAGGCGTAGTCCCGGCGCAGCTTGGAGCAGGCTACGCCCACTGCGTCCAGCAGAATGGGCGTTCCATGCTCCGCCGCCGTCCGTGCGGAGAGGCGCATGGCCTCCATCCGCACGTCGGTGATGTTGCCCAGATTCAGCATCAGCGCCCCGGCGGTGGCGGTGATCTCCGACACCTCACGGGGATGCTCCGCCATGATGGGACGGCCGCCCACGGCCAAAATGGCGTTGGCGCACTGGTTGATGGAGATGGGGTTGGTGATGCAGTGGATCAGGGAGCTGCGCTCCCTGACCGCACCGCGAATGTCAGGAATGGATCGCATCAGCAGGTTTCACCTTCTTGACGATGTAGTAGATGACCGCCGCGGCCGCGCAGACCGCCGGTGCGGCGTAGGACAGGGTATTCCAGATGGGGTTGGTCAGCTCAAAGACGCCGGAGGCCAGCTTGATGACCACAAAGAGGATGCCGCCGAAGGCCGCGATGGTCAGCGCGTCGGACAGGACGGTGCTCTTGTCGGTATAGCCCTTGGCGTTCAGCTTGACCTGCAGCTTTGTCAGCATACCGTTGGATGCCATTTTCCGCAGAAAAACATAGGCGATGCTGCCGCCGATGAGGGTGCCGCAGATGAAGGACGGCACATAGAACATCCAGCTCAGCCCCTCCTTGCCCCACAGGAAGGTCATAACGGGGTAGGAGACGATAGCGCCGATGATGCCGGTGCCGATGACCTCGCCGATGACGGCGCAGATGATCTTACCCTTGGACAGGCGGTAAAAAACGCCGGAGAGGAACGCGCCGAACACGGCGCCGGTCAGAGCCAGCGGGGGGATACCCATGGTGGCCATGCGGATGATGCCGATCAGCGTGGCGCAGAGCAGCGAATACCATGGCCCCAGAAAAACGGAGCAGACGATGTTGATGAAATGCGCCATGGGACACATACCCTCCACCCGCAGGATGGGCGAGATCACAACGCCCAGCGCAATGAGCATAGCCAGAACCGTCATTTTCAGAATGCTGTTAGAATTTTTCACTTGTATTGCCTCTTTTCATATTTATACGAAGCAACATACTTCGCTCGGTCGAGAATCTATTTTCTCCTCTCACCCCGAAACACGGGTTCCCTCGCAAATTACAAGACACAAGGCGCTCCCCTTCTATCCGCCCGAAACCACTCGGGATAGGTCCACTCACGTCCTTTCTGCCAGGAAAAATAAAAAACGGAAACCACCCGACATGGGTAACTTCCGCAAAGCGCCGATCGCCGTCCCTACGTTGGCATTATCCAAATCAGGTCACCGGTCGAAGGTAACACCTTCCTCTCAGCCTGTCACACAAGCTCCCGTCTGTTCAGTTTTCTGGGTCATTATACACCTGCCCGCGCCCGATTGCAAGAGGGAATTGTCCGTCCGCCCCTCCCTGCCGGCCACGCGCCGCTCCGCCGCCGTCCGGGTACGCCTCCCGCCCCCGTCAAATTGTCCTGATTTCAGGACAATAATCCTAAAATCAGGACTGCGTAATTTTTTTGACAATCTTCGCGCCGGTATGTACAATATCCCCAGAAACACGGAAGGAGTGCTTGGTCATGCAATTCTGGAAAATGAACGGAGCCGGCAATGATTTCATTGTGGTGGACGACCGCGCAAACGCCATCCCCGATGAGAAGTGGCCGGAGATCATCCGTACCCTGTGCGAGCGGCATATGTCCATCGGCGCAGACGGCTTCATGGTGGTGAAAAATCCCACCTACGGCGGCGACTACAAGATGCTGTTCTTCAACTCCGACGGTTCGCTGGGCGAGATGTGCGGCAACGGCGCACGGTGCATCTGCCGCTTCGGCTACGAGAACGGTCTGGCGGGGGAGGTGCAGAAGGTGGAGACCACCGCCGGTCTCGTCACCGGCTGGCGTGTGGACAAGCGTCTCTACCGCGTCCGGCTCAACGACCCCTGCAATATGCGTCTGGACGGCAAGGCGGAGGTGGACGGCGTTACCTACGACTGCGCCTACGTGGAGCTGGGCGACCCCGGCATCCCCCATGCGGCGGTGCCCATCGAGAATTTGAAGGACTACGACACCCCGACCCTATTCCAGCTGGGACGGAAGCTCCGCCACTACAAGGACTTCCCCAAGGGAGCCAATGTGAACTTCTACGAGCTTATCGACCCCGACCATGTGTACGAGCGCACCTATGAGCGCGGCGTGGAGGACTTTACCTACGCCTGCGGCACGGGCACCGGCTCCGTGGTGACGGTGCTGACGCTGCTGGGCAAGGTCTCCGGCAAGAGCGTCCGGGTGGACATGACCGGCGGCACGCTGATCATCGACGTGGAGCGCGACAGCGCGGGACACGTCACCGACCTGTACCTCACCGGCCCCACCAATATCGTCTGCAAGGGCGAGATCACCGACGAGGCACTGACGATCTGATTTCCCTTATCCCCCCTTTTCTTTGCGCTCCCCGCCCCGCAGGGGGCGGGGGGACGCAAAAACCGGGATTCGGACAAGTATGTAAGCAATATGCTTTACATAGAGAGCAAACCACATCAACCAAAATCTGTTAGGAGGAGTAAAACAAATGGAAAAGAAAGCAGTTGCAAGGAACTATATCTTCCTTGGCATAATGCTGGGCGCGATGGTGCTGGGTGCCCTTTTCGGCTGGCTGGCACCTGCGAAAGCAGTCGCATTCTTCAAGCCCTTCGGCACCGTGTTCATCAACATGATGTTCTGCGTGGTGGTGCCTCTGGTGTTCGTATCCATCGCGGGCTCCATCGCCAACATGAAGAGCATGAAGCGCGCCGGCAAGATCATGGGCACCACCGTGGCGACCTTCGTCATCACCGGTGCCATCGCCGCCGTCATCATGTTCGCGCTGATGAAGATCTTCCCCCCGGTACTGGTTCCCTGGAACGACATCCCCTCTGAGGAGATCGGCGAGTACGCCTCCATCTCCGACATGATCGTCAACTTCTTCACCGCCAGCGACTTCGTGGGTCTGCTGACCCGCAAGGCCATGCTGCCCCTGATCGTGTTCTCCGTGCTGTTCGGCTTCGCTACCAACATGGCGGGCGGCTCTGAGACCCTGGTCGCCAAGTGGCTCAGCAGCATGACCGAGGTCATGATGAAGTTCATCAAGCTCATCACCTACTACGCGCCCGTGGCCTTCTTCGCCATCTTCGCCGGTCTGGTCGCCGACTACGGCCCGCAGATCGCCGGCTCCTATGGCCGCGCCATGGCGGTGTACTATCCCCTGTGCTTCATCTACATCTTCACCGCCTTCCCCCTGTTCGCATGGTTCGGCGGCGGCAAGCACGGTATCAAGACCATGTTCCGCCACATCACCAAGCCCGCTCTGGTATCTCTGGGCACCTGCTCCTCTGTGGCTACCATCCCCACCAACCTGGAAGAGGCTGAGGATACCGGCGTCAGCAAGGACGTGGCTGAGATGGTCGTGCCTCTGGGCGCTACCATGCACATGGACGGCTCCTGCTTCTCCTGCGTGCTGAAGATCGCCTTCGTGTGGGGCGTGTTCGGTCAGGAGATGAGCTGGGGCTCTCTGATCCCCATCGTCCTCGTGGCGGTGCTGTCCTCCGTCGGTATGTCCGGCGTCCCCGGCGGCGGCTACATCGGCGAGTACATCATCTGCTCCATCTTCTTCCCCAACCAGATCGAGCTGGCATTCCCCATCCTGGTCGCCATCGGCAATCTGGTCGATCCTCCCGCCACCATGATCAACTCCGCTGGCGACTATGTGGTGACCTACATCGTCTCCCGCTTCGCGGACGGCAAGGATTGGCTGGACAAGGCAGTTGCTAAGAAGAACGCTGCCGCCAAGGCCGAGTGACCTGCGCATTTTCGTACCTCCTCTGCTCTCAGCAGACGGGCAGGGGACTGCGGTGTGGTTGAGCCGCAGTCCCCCCGCCCTCTCTCTTTTCCCCGCAAATAAGCGATAGACAGTTATTTTTCGCATCAAAACCCTTAAATTCGCGCATTCGGCTCAATGGGAGCCTTCCCATACATAGGACTTGTCCCGCCTCCGGCGGGCAGGAGAGAAAGGAATTTACCATGATCTGTGACAACATCACCATCGGTGCCAATGGGCATCTGCACTTTGCCGGGCAGGATACCGTGGCGCTGGCCAAGCAGTACGGCACGCCCCTGTACCTGCTGGATGAGGACTACATCCGCCACCAGTGCCGGGTATATCAGAACGCCTTCAAGAAGCACTTCGGCCCCACCAGCCGCCCCCTGTACGCCAGTAAGGCCAACTCCTTCAAGCGCATCTACGAGATCATGCGGGAGGAGGGCATGGGCATCGATGTGGTGTCCTCCGGCGAGATCTACACCGCGCTGCAGGCGGGGTACGACCTGAGCCACGCCTACTTCCACAGCAACAACAAGACGGACGAGGACATCGTCTACGGCATGGACAACCACATTGGCTACTTCGTGGCCGACAACGTGGAGGAGATCAAGGCCATCGAGGCCGAGGCCGGCCGCCGCGGTATACGCCAGAAGGTGCTGCTGCGCCTGACGCCGGGCATCGACCCCCACACCTACGAGGCCATCGCCACCGGCAAGGTGGACAGCAAGTTCGGCTCTGCCATCGAAACGGGACAGGCCGAGGAGATCACCGTCTTCACGCTGGCGCAGCCCCATGTGGAGCTGATGGGCTTCCACTGCCACGTTGGCTCGCAGGTCTTCGGCGAGGACATCTTCGAGCGCGCCGCTGTCATCATGCTGGAGTTCATCGCCTCCATGAAGGAGAAGCATGGCTACATGGCCAAGCAGCTGGATCTGGGCGGCGGCTATGGCGTGCGCTACGTGGAGAGCGATCCCTATCTGGACGTGGACACCAAGGTCAGTCAGGTGGCAGCCGCCATCAAGGCCGCCTGCCAGCGTCTGGCCATCGAGATGCCGGAGATCCACATGGAGCCGGGCCGCAGCATCGTAGGCGCGGCAGGCATGACGCTGTACACCTGCGGCACAGTGAAAAAGATCCCCGGCTACAAGAACTATGTCTCCATCGACGGCGGTATGCCGGATAACCCCCGCTTTGCCCTGTATAAGTCCAACTACACCTGCCTGCTGGCCAACAAGATGCAGGAGGCGTGCGACTTCGAGGCCTCCGTTGTGGGACGCTGCTGCGAGAGCGGCGACATCATTCAGGAGCACGTGATGCTGCCCTCCTCCGTGAACCGCGGCGACATCGTGGCGGTCTGCACCACCGGTGCGTACAACTACTCCATGGCCTCCAACTACAACCGGCTGCCCCGCGCCCCCATCGTCATGCTCCGGGGCGGCGAGAGCTACGAGGCGGTCCGTCGGGAGACGCTGGCCGATCTCTGTAAATGTGATCTTTGATCGTCCCCCCCTTGGGAAAGCAGAGCCTGCTGCATCCGCCGCAGGCTTTGCTTTCCCCTGTGTTGTAAATCGGCCGCACATGGTGTAGAATAGCGGTATCACTGCCGAAAGAGAGCGGGAAATATGGATATTCTGCAAAATGTGATGGACTCGTCCTCCCATGCCATGTTCACCATGGACCGGCAGGGCATCGTGACCCATATCAATCAGCAGGCCAAGGAGCGCTTTGGCCTGTTCAACCACAGCCTCTACTCCCACCCCGCCGGCCGTCTGGAGCCGGAGGATATGGTGATCCTGGCCACCTCCGCCATGGGCATGGACGACGGCAGTCTTGCTGTTGCCGATCTGGCGCAGCTGGGTATTCAGGATCCACGCCTCCGCGCCGGCGATATGTTGGCGGCGGTAGGCGTCTACAAGGGCCCCGGCATCAAGCCGGTATACAAGCACCTGCGGCGCGGCGAGGCGGTGGGGCTGAGTCTGGACGTGACGTTTCAGGGCGTCCCCATCTCCATCCACATCGGCGACAAGGAGATCGCCATCGAGGTGCGGGAGAAGGTCTACTCCATCAATTACTTCGTCTGCATCGGCCAGATGGTGGTCTTGGATCACCGGACAAAGCGCGTAAAATTCTGGGAAGAGAAGGGCTATTCCGCCCGGAAGGAGGGCATCGGCAGCCTGCTGCGCGGCGGCAGCTTCATCGCCAAGGGCCCGGATCAGGAGATCTGCGTGGTGGGCTACCACTTCCGGGATTTCTTCGAGGGCGAGCTGTTCGAGACCCATCTGCATCAGGTGCTCAACGGCGAGGTACCCAGCTTTTCCGACGTAGCCTATGAGATCAACGGCTTTGCGCTGCTGGCCTCCATCCTGCCCATCGAAAGCGACGGGCAGATCGAGGGCATCATCGTCAAATTCCGGAATATCGAGGACATCCGCACCACGATCATGGAGCGGAACACCGCCATCGCCGCGGCGGAACGCAAATACCGGGAGTCCTCTGAGCGGAGCCTGCCGGACAGCGTACCCAACCCGCTGCTGCCCTTCGGCAACTCCGCCCCCACCCGCGCCGTGCGGCGGCGGACGTACAAGATCAGCCAGATGGACTGCAATATCCTGATCGTGGGTGAAAGCGGCACAGGAAAGACCCGGCTGGCGCGCTGGATCTTGCAGGCACAGCCCCGGGGCGGCCAGATGGTGCAGGCGGACTGCTCCGCCATCGACCCCGCCGAGCTGGAGGAAAAGCTGTTCGGCCGGGCGGGCGGCGCGCCGGGACTGTTCCGCGAGGCGGACGGCGGCACACTGCTGCTGGAGGAGGTAGACCGCCTGCCGCCGGGCGCGCAGGCCCGGTTGCTCCACGCCATCCAGCGGCGGGAGGTGCTGCCGCTGGACTCTGCCCAGCCCGTCCCCGTGGACGTGCGGATATTGGCGGTGGCAGGCCCCGCCCTGCGGGAGGCGGTGGACGCCGGACGCTTCCGGCAGGATCTCTACTACCGGCTGTCCGCCTTTTCCGTGGAGCTGCCTCCCCTGCGTGACTGCCGGGAGGATATCTACGCCATCGCCAACGAGTTTATGGAGGAGATCTGCCAGCGCTACCACATCCCGGACAAGGCGCTGTCCGGCGAGGCGTTCAGCAAGCTCCTCAACTACGACTGGCCCGGTAACCTGCGGGAGCTGGAGAACGTGCTGGAGGGCGCCGCGGCGCTGTCCGACACGGACATCATCTACCCCGAGCATATCCATCTGGACGCGGAGCCCGTCCCCCTGACGCTGCGCCAGCATATGCGGCAGGAGGAGCGCCGCTATATCCAGCAGGTGCTGGTTCAGTGCGGCGGCGACAGAAAGCTGGCGATGAAGCAGCTGGACGTGTCCCGCTCCGTATTTTATGACCGGTTAAAGGAGTACGGTCTCGGTTGACCCGCTCTTTTTATCGTATTTTCGTCACATTGCGAAAGGAGAACAAACATGAAGAATTTGCAGGATTTCCCCCGCATCCCTCTGGCGGTACTCCCCACCCCCATTCAAAAGCTGGAGAACATCAGCCGTCTGCTGAACACCAATGTATATATCAAGCGCGACGACCTGACCGGTATCGGCCTGGGCGGCAACAAGGTGCGTAAGCTGGAGTTCCTGCTGGCGGACGCCAAGCGCAAGGGCGCGGAGGTGGTGTTCACCACCGGCGGCGCACAGTCCAACCACGCCATGCTGACGGCGGCCTGCGCCAAGAAGCTGGGCATGACCCCCATCCTCATCCTGAAGAAGAAGGGCGTCACCGACCGCAAGGGCAATCAGCTTCTGGAGTATCTCATGAATACCGATGTCCGCTTCATGGACACCAACAGCTATGACGATATCTATGAGGAGATGGACCGCGTGGGCAAGGCGCTGGGCAAGCCCTACTACAAGATCCCCTGCGGCGGCTCCAACGCCATCGGCGCGCTGGGTTATGTCAACTGCATGAAGGAGATCGCCGACACAGGGATGCACTTCGACTACGTCTGCTGCGCCGAGGGCAGCGGCGGCACCCACGCCGGCGTGGCGCTGGGCGCTATGCTCTATATGCCCCAGACCAAGACCGTGGGTCTGATGGTGGACAGCGACCCCTTTGAGGTCATCACCACCAACATCATGCAGGAGACCGCAAAGCTGCTGGAGCTGGACTTCACGCCCACGGCGGAGAACGTCCACCTCATCGATATGTGCGGCCCCGGCTACGCCATCCCCTCCCCCGAGGGCAACGCCGCCATCCGCATGATGGCGGAAAACGAGGGTCTCTTCCTCGACCCCGTCTACACCGGCAAGGCCTTCGCCGGTCTGGTGAAGATGGCCCGCGAGGGACAGTTCAAGCCCACCGACAACGTGCTGTACCTCTACTCCGGCGGTGCCGGCGGCCTGTTCGCCATCGACGTGGATCTGGGCTGACGCCCCCATAAAGACCGATAAAAAGCCCGCCTTTCGACGAGAGTCGAGAGGCGGGCTTTCTGTTTGTTCCGGGGCGATTACTTCATGAAGGTGCCGGCCTTCATCTGATCCAGATAGGCGTTGTACTTCTCCACCTTGTCGGCGGAAACCAGCTCGGTGTTGATAGCACCGGCGGACAGGCCGCCGTTCTCCAGCGTACCGTACACGGTGTTGCCGCCGAAGGTACCGGCCTCAACAGCCTCCATGGAGACCTTGATCATGGCGGCGTTATCGGTGACCTGAGAGCCGATGATGCAGGGGTTCTGGCCCAGAATGTCGGCGGGCTGGCCGATATCGAAGACCTTGATGGCGCCGGCCTTCTCGTTGGCGGCGTCGATGGCCTCGCGAGCGCCGGAGTCAACGGCGGAGGCGTCGCCGAAGAACACGTCAGCACCCTTGGAGATCAGCTCGGTGGCAAACTCCTTGCCCTTGGGGGCATCGGAGAAGGAGTTGGCGTAGGGTACAGCCAGCAGCTCCACGGTCTTGCCCTCCTGCTCAGCCACATACTTGGCGGCCTCCTCGAAGCCGGCGATCTTGCCCTTGGTGGTATCCAGCTCGAAGCCGCCGATGAAACCCAGCTTGCCGGACTCGGTCATCAGGCCGGCCAGCGCACCGGCGATCCAGCCGATCTGCTGGGCGTTGGGCAGCAGGGAGCCGACGTTGCCGTTGACAGCCTCACCGGGGGTCTTCTCCGCGCCATTCAGCAGGGCGAAGGCGATGTCAGGATACTCCTCAGCGGCCTGCAGCACAGCGTCGGTGTACTGGTTGCCGGGGGCATAGATCATGTCATAGCCCAGGGCGCAGTAGGCAGCGATGGAATCATAGTAGGCATCCTGAGAGATGGAGTCGGTGACATCATACTGCCAGTTCTTCTCCTCAGCGGCCTTGACCATGGCGTTGTAGCAGGCAGCGCCCCAGCCGCCGTCGTTGATGCTGGAGTCGCAGATCATGGCGACCTTGTAGGTCTTTTCGCCGTTGTTGGCATTGTTGTCGCCGTCGCCGTTGCCGCCGTTGGCGTCGGGCTTGTCGCCGCAGGCCACCAGGGACAGAGCCATGACCAGCGCCAACAGCATTGCAAGAAACTTCTTCATTCTGTTTTTCCTCCTGAAATAGATGTCTTTTTATAATAGCGCGTTCTGCGTTATTACCGATTTACCGCTGCTCCTTGCGGTAGGGCTGACCGTTGGCACGAGGGCCGGTCTGCCGTGTGCCGATGACACTGAGCACGATGACCGTCGCCACATAGGGGATCATCTGGAAGAACTGATAGGGGATGCCGATGCCGGACACCTGCAAACGGATCTGCAGCGCGTCGCAGAAGCCGAAGAACAGGCACGCCAGCAGGATGCCGCCGGCACTCCAGCGGCCGAAGATCACGGCGGCCAGCGCGATGAAGCCGCGGCCCGCCACGATGCCGTCGGTGTAGGTGCTGGAGTAGCAGGTGGTCAGGTAGGCGCCGCCGATACCCGCCAGTGCGCCGCAGATGGAGCAGGCGATGTACTTCACGCCGATGACGTTGATACCCAGCGTGGCGGCGGCCTTGGGATGCTCGCCCACCGCCTTGTAGCTCAGACCGGCGCGGGTGCGGCGGAAGAACACCGCCGTGAACACCACCAGCGCAAAGGTGAGATACACCATGGGGCTCTGGTCAAACAGCAGCGGGCCGATGACCGGGATATCCTTCAGACCGGGGATGGCGACGCTGGGCATGGTGGTGATCTGCTTCAGGTCGGAGCCGGTGCCGAAAACCACCCGGTAGATAAACGACGCCAGCGCCGGTGCGAAGATGTTGATGGCCATGCCGTACACCGTATGGTCGGCGCACAGCGTCACCGTGGAGACGGCGTAGATCATGTTGACCAGCAGACCCGCCAGTGCGCCGCACAGCAGACCCAGCCAGTTGGAGCCGGTGATGTAGCAGGTCAAAAAGCCCACCAGCGCGCCGATGGAGGCAAGACCCTCCAGACCGATGTTGACCATGCCGGCCCGCTGTCCGTACAGCTCTGCCAGCGAGATCAGCAGCAGGGGGATGGCCAAGCGAACGGTGGCCAGAAGCAAGCTGGAGATCCAATCCATTACTTGTCACCCGCCTTTCTCTTTCTCTTGGAGAACAACCGATTCTTCCACGATTCGAACTCCGGCAGCTTGGTCAGCGCCATGCCCGCCACGGAGAACACGATCACCAGCGCCTGAATGATGTCCGATACGCTGGTGGGAACGCCGGTGGCCGCCTGCATGGTGGTGGAGCCCACCCGCAGCGCCGCGAAGAACAGCGCCACGATCACCGTTGCGATGGGGTGGAGCTGGCCGATCAGCGCCATGGCCACGCCGTCGAAGCCGTAGCCCGCGCCGAAGCCGTTGATGAGGCGGAACTGGGTGCCCAGCAGCTCCGCGCCGCCGCCCAGTCCGGCGATGGCGCCGGAGATGATGAAGCTGGTCAGGATGTAGCGCTTGACGGGGATGCCGTTGAAGCGGCTGGCGGTCATGTTGTAGCCCACCGCCCGCAGCTTGAAGCCGCCGCTGGTCCAGAACAGCACATAGTATAAGACAAGTCCGACCACCAGCGCCAGCACGAAGCCCCATGTAAAGCGCATATTGGCGATCACGCGGGGCAGCTGCACCAGCTTGGAGATAGCCGGGGTCTGGGGGATGTTCTCATCCCGGATCCAGCTGGTATACAGCACCCCCATGAAAAGCGTGGCCACATAGTTCAGCATGATGGAGATGATCATCTCATTCTGACCGCGGGTGACCTTCAGGATGCCGGGGATCAGTCCCCAGAAGCCGCCGGCCAGCGTACCGGCCAGCAGCGCCAGCAGGATACCGACGAAACCGGTCAGCCCGCTGAAATAGGCCGTCAGGAACGCGGCCATCGCGCCCATCAGGAACTGACCCTCGCCGCCCAGATTGAACACGCCGCACTTATAGGCGAAGCAGGCGCACAGCGCGGTGAACATCAGGGGTGTGGATTTGCTCAGCGTGGTACCGATGTTGGCGCGGGAACCGAAGGCGCCCTGGAACAGGTACTTCAGCGCCGCAAAGGGGTCGGCGCCCAGCGCCGCCATGATGATGCCGCCGATGAGGAACGCCAGCAGGATCGACAGCAAGGGAACAGCAAAGCTGCTCAGTGAACGTTTCAATTTCTCCATGTACACCCTCCCCCCTTACTTACCGGTCATGGCAAGGCTGATCTCCTCGATGGGAGGATTCTTGCCGGAATACTCGCCCATGATCTGACCCTCGAAGCAGACCAGAATACGGTCGGACATCTCCAGGATCTCGTCGAAGTCGGCGCTGATGAGCAGGATGCCCACGCCACGGTCACGGGCGGCGATCATCTGGTCGTGGATAAAGCTGGTGGCGCCGATGTCCAGACCCCGGGTGGGGTGTGCCGCCACCAGCAGCACCGGGTCGGATTCCAGCTCGCGGGCCAGAATGACCTTCTGCTGGTTACCGCCGGACAGGCTGCGGACATCCTGCTCCACCGAGGTGCAGCGGATATCGTACTTCTCCACCATCTCGTCGGCGTAGCTGTTGATGGCCTTCTTCTTCAGCAGCAGGCCGTTGCCGCTGCTGAAGGCGGGGGTGGCGCAGGTCTTCAGCACCAGATTCTCCGCGATGGACATATCGCCGATGAGCCCCTGCAAATTCCGGTCCTCCGGCACATGGGAGACGCCGTCCTTGATAAAGCCGTGGGGGTCGAAGACGGCCAGCCGCGCACCGGACAGCTCCAGCGTGCCGCTGTCCGGCGCGATGACGCCGGTGATAAGCTGTGTCAGCTGGGTCTGACCGTTGCCGTCCACACCGGCGATGCCCACGATCTCGCCCCGGTGTACCACCAGAGACATATCGTTCAGGCCGTTGTGCTTGGACTCCTTATGGTAGTCGACGTGGGACAGCGCCACCGCCACCTCCCCGTCGGTACAGTCCTTTTTCTCGTATTGATAGGTGACCAGCTCGCGGCCGATCATCATGCCGGCCAGCTTCTGGCTGTCGGTATCCGCACAGTTGACGGTACCCACCACCTCGCCCAGCCGCAGCACGGTGATGCGGTCGGAGATGTGCATGACCTCGCGCATCTTGTGGCTGATAAAGATGATGCTCTTGCCCTCCGACACCAGCTTGCGCATGATGGCGAACAGGCCCTCTACCTCAATATCCGTCAGGGCGGCGGACGGCTCGTCCAGGATCAGCAGCTCCGCGCCGTGGTACAGTGCCTTCAAGATCTCGGTACGCTGCTGCTCGCCCACGGAGATCTCCGTGATCAGGCGATCCAGCTGCACGTCCAGACCGTACTTAGCGGACAGCTCCTCGATCTCCCTGCGGCGGGCGGCCCGGTCGATGAACACCCCCTTGGCGTGCTTATCGCCCAGAATGATGTTGTCGAACACCGTCATGGCCTCTACCAGCATGAAGTGCTGATGCACCATGCCGATGCCCAGCTTTACCGCCTGACTGGGGGAGTCGATACGGACTTCCTTCCCCTCCAGAAAAATCTTCCCCTCGGTGGGCTGATACAGGCCGATCAGAATATTCATCAGCGTGGACTTGCCGGCGCCGTTTTCACCCAGCAGCGTCAGCACCTCGCCCCGGTTCACGGACAGGCTGATGTCCTTGTTGGCGTAAAAATTGCCGAATCGCTTGCTGATGTGCTCCATCCTCAGCAGCTCACTCAAATGCGATCCCTCCCTGCGCTCTCAAAATGAACAGCAAAAGTATACCATACGCTCCTCTGCTTGAAAAGCAATAATTTCCTTATTTCTGCGTTTTTCTACACAGAATCCCCCGGCGCCGTTTTCGCAGGCGCACCGCCATGCTCCTCCCGCCCGCGGTAGCCCAGCGCCGCCGAGATCATGGCGGCGGTAGCGCACACCTGCTCCACCGCCCCGTGGAACTCCTCGGAGTGGACGCTGCGGAACATCCCGATCACGCCCACCGTGTACTGCACCGCGCCCTCCACGGTGTAGACCGGTGCGGAGATGGAGCGCAGGCCGATCTTGTACTCGCCGTTTTCGATGGCGTAGCCGTTGGCGCGGCACGCCTCCACCTCCCGCAGCAGCGTGGGGATATCGGTAATGGTGTGGGGGGTGAACTGACTTCTGCTCTGCCCCCGCAGCAGCGCCTCCGCACCGGTGCGGGACATATGGGCCAGAAACACCTTGCCCTGCGACGTACAGTAGATGGGCAGGCGGGAGCCGGTGTCCGACACCACCCGCAGGCTGCCCCGCGTCTCCACCTGATCCAGTGTGATGACGCTGCCGCCCTCGCAGACGGAGAGCATGACAGACGCGCCGGTCTGCCGGCACAGATGCTCCATGTAGGGCCGCGCCACCGTGGAGATATCCCAGGAGCGCTCCACCTGCCGCCCGTACTCGAACAGCCGCAGCCCCAGCGTATAGCGGCCGTCAGGCGTCTGCGTCACCACGTCGTATGCGCGCATGGTGGTCAGCAGGCCGAACACCGTACTTTTGGGATAGCCGCACAGGGCGGTCAGCTCCTTGAGCAGCAGCGGCTTCCCCGCCTGACTCAGAATTTGCAGCAGCTCCATGGCCTTCGCCACAGACAGAATGATGTTCCCATCCACCACAGGGCATCAGCTCCTTTCCCGACCAGCATACCGAAGTCGTGATTTCTTGTCAAGCAGCGCACACGTTGGGGCTTGACAAATGCCCCGTCGTGTGTTGCACTATACCTATATGAATATGCTCCGCCGTACACCCACCGCCCCACGATCACACAACGGCGAGAAAGGAACAGGACTATGAAAAAGCTGCTGATCTGCTTGACGCTTCTATGCTGCTCCCTGCTGGTTTTTTCCGCGTGCGCCACCGGACGGGACAACGAGCAGGACGATTACGGAGGTGATCCCATGGAGTTTGAGCGCTTCTCCCTGTCGACGAGCGGTACCACCGCGGAAAGCTATGTCTACGAGGGATACAGGACGGAAAGCGGCGTACATCTGGCATATTATACCAGCACCTCCTGGTGGGATAACACCGTCTCCGACTATGTGGAGAGCCGCCATGTCATCCGCGCCATCGACGGTGACGATGCCCTCTATCAAACGCTTTGCGCCCTGCTGGGAGACTGCCGGATCAACGAGTGGGTGGGCTTCCGCGGCGCCAACCCGCCGGATGTGCTGGACGGAAGCTCCATGAGCTTTCAGGCGACGCTGCCCGACGGCTCGGTGATAACGGCCTCCGGCAGCAACAACTTCCCTCCCAACTACCGGCGATTTTCGGACGCCCTTGCCGAGCTGCTCCTGACAGAGCAGATCACCGATACCGCGTTTACCGACGGCACCTACGAGCTCACCCTGCCGGAGAGCTGGGTAGGCGTGGTGCGCGCCCGCTTCTCGGAGGGGATGGTGACCTTCTCTGTGGACGGCAGTGACGGCAAGGACGTCGCCTTCTTCATCCTCGACAACACCGGCTACGGCTACACGTCGGAGGACTATCCCGGTCGGGTGGCCATAGGCCGCCTTGTGTCGGACGACGATGTCCGGTTCATCACCGCCCGGGATCTCTACGCCATCAGCGCCTACGCCCAGAAGGTCTCCCCGGAGGCGCTGGCCCTCTGGGAGAGCTACGAGCGCGACAAGGCGGCCATCATCGAAAGTCTCCGGGGCGTCAACGGCTATACGCTGTACCCCGAGGACGGCACGGTGCTGTATGAGGCGCAGGCGCAGGAGCTGGCGGACAACGCCCGGAGCCTGTGGCTGTATCTGCACTTCGCCGGGGAGTATGCCGGCGGCGTACAGCCCACGACCATCGACGGGCGGCCATATAAGCCGCTGTTCCCCGCGCAGGACAACATCCATACGCTGGAGCAGGTGCGCGACCGGTTTTTGCAGGTCTTCTCTGCCGATTTCACGGACAAGACGCTGGACGCCGCCCTCGCCGCCAAGGATCTGCTGGCGTATAACGGCGACATCTACGCGGCCTATAAGAAAACCAGCGGCGAGGCCGCCTACAATAGCTGGGTGGATCATGTGCGGGACGACGGCGACGGGAAATTCACCGTTGTCATGGCGGTGACGCTGCCCCCGGATGCGCACACCGACTATGTGGAGCTGCCGGCGGAGAGAAACGCGGCCGGGGATTTCGTCTTTACGGATTACCCCTACTGGGACAGATCGGAATGATCTCGGACAACTGCATACGCAAAAAGGAAAGCACCGTGACCGGTGCTTTCCTTTTTTATATTGCTTTTTATATCGCTGTGAACGGGTGCGCGTCAGCGGTTCACGCAGCGCAGCACGATCGCCAGCACCAGCATATGGACGGGGTAAAAGGCGTAGCACGCATACTGGAACGGCTTGCTGTGGTGACCCTGCCGCCCGCGGTACAGCCAGATGGGAATGAGCGCCAGCAGCGCCAGCCCCTGCTGGCACAGCTCAAATTCCATGCCCAGCAGCCTCACGGGGTACATCAGGCCGCCCAGCAGCTCCACATTCACCCAGTAGAGAGCCAGCAGCTGCCCCAGCAGACACCACCATTTCCGCCCACGGAAGATATAGAAGATCAGCACCGTCAAAACACCGGCGCCGTAGTAGTCCACCATGCCCAGCGTACCCAGCGCCATACCGGCGAGGGCCACGAGGACGAACACCAGCAGGAACGCCCAGCGCTTTCCCTTCCGCCGTACCGCCTCTGTCAGCCGGATACCCAGAAGCCCCAGCAGCAGCGTCCAGATCACGTTCTGGTGTACCGGGTAGAACCATGTGCCGCCGTACATCAGGTCGAAGGGTATCTCGGAGAGCACCGCGAACACCAGCATCCGCAGGGCGTATTTTTGAAAGCTGTGGGTGTAGAAATAGCCCTCCACCGCCATGAAGGCGAAGATGGGGAAGGCCAGCCGCCCCGCGCAGGTCAGCCATTCCTGCGCCGGAAGCAGGGTGGCCCAGAGGTGATCCATCAGCATAAGGGTCATGGCGAGGATATGGAGCGCCGCCGCGCTGATGTCAAAGGTTTTTTTCGTCGTTACGTTCATGTTCTGCATGGACACGCTGTTGCTCCTTTTGGTTCGTTTGGTCTTACGATCCGGCGGTCACCCGCCGGGTCGCCGGGCGCACGGCTTCACCGGGCGCGCAAAACAGCCGTCATTATACCATAACGCCGCGTCCCTTGCAACCGTGCGTCTCGCCCACCGCGTCAACGGTCGCCGCAGACAAAAGGAAAGCACCGGTGACCGGTGCTTTCCTCTGTGTGCCGTATCATGCGCCGCGGGTAAAGGCAGTGCTGCCGCCCTCGCTGGCGTCAAAGAGATCCACGCCGGCCACGGTAGTGACGATCAGCGTGCCGTCCCAGCTATCGGAGAAGTCGAGGGCGAAGGCGAAGGTTCCGTCGCAGGAGCGGTCGCCGCAGCGGAGCTGGAAGCGATAGAGCATCCCCTGCTCCGTCGTACCCAGATAGGTGCCGTAGCCGCTGTATGTGATGGGGTCGTCCAGCCCCTCCACGGTATTTTGGATATCGGTGAAGCCGTCGCTTTGGATGGAAAGCGCATAGCGATCCGTGTAGCCGCTGCCCTCCCCGCCGTGATGCACGTCCGCATACCAGTCGCCGGTGACGCCGGTGGACATGGTGCTGCTCATCGGCACGATGCGCTGGGCCAGATCGTACTTCGCGCCGCTCTTGTCCACGGCGTACACTGTCTCATAGCCGCCGCCGTGCTCGTCGGCGCAGGTGCCGCTTTCAAAGCGGACGATGTCCCGCAGACCGTAGAGCGGGCCGCCGCAGGAAAGTGCGCCGCATCCCAAGCCGCCGAAAATGTCGGCGTACTCCACCGTATTGCCCTTGGTGAGCAGGAACGCATAGGGGTACAGCTCCTGCCCGCACACGCCCACAAAGATATCCTGATAGTCGCCGTAACACCCGGCGATGGGGTACTCCGTGTCGTAGCTGAAGCCGAAGGACTTGCGGTATGTCTCGCTGTCGAAGAAGCCGTCCTTGCCCTTTGTGATACGGACGGAGGCGCCGTCCCCGGTGAGGGCGGCAGACACGAAGCCATAGGCGGAGCTGGGCGCCTTGGCGGCCGCCCATTCGCTTGCGCCGGGCTTCACGGTCATCTCCCGGTCGTACCAACCGGCGCCAGCCACCATGCCGACAGGCTGATAGGCGGTGAAGGTGCCGTCCCCGTTGGGATAGAACACGGCGGTCTCCAGCCCCGTGTTCCGTTCCTGCACCGTCCGCGCCCGCAGGGCTGCCAGCTCGATGCAGGCGGAGGGGAACGTCTCATCCTCCGGGCCGATATCGTTCACGCCCCACGGCGCATACATGGCGTCGAAGGTCTGCGCCGCCGCACGCCGCAGCGCCGTGGTGAAGTCCGCCTCGCGGACGCCCACGCGGTCAAGCACCTGCGAGTTGGTCAGCTTCTGACCGGCGGCAAAATCGTAGTGATAGACGAAATAGCGGCTGCCCATGTCGCCGAGCCAGCTTGCGGCGCACAGGGAAAGACTCAGCAGACTGCCGCTCCAATGGCTTTCCCATGAGACGTTCAGCCAGTTGATGTACCGCGAGCCCTCCGCGGTGATCCCCTCCTGTGCGGCGCGGGCGTCGCTGCCGAAGTACGCCACGATCTCGGCGTTGATGGCGGCGGCGTCCGCCGTGTCGGCGGCCAGCTGCGGGATATGGTAGGCGTAGTCCCACGTCTCCTCATACTCATCGGTAAAGGAGCCCTCCACGCTGTACGCCTCGGTGATGAGGCTGTCGTTATAGGTCTTGTCCGGTGTAGGTGTAGGCGCAGGCGTGGGCTTCAGCGTGGGTATGGGTATTTGGACACAGCCTGTAAGCTGTGTGCAGAGCGCAAGGCAGAAAAGCACGCTCAGCACCCGTGAAAGAATGCGATGCTGCTTCATATTCCGTTCCCTCCCTGTTCGTCATGTCCGCTGCCAGCTTAGGTCTATACCTTCATTATAGGAAAAAGCAGCACGGTATGCAACATAAATAGCAGAAAAGAACGGATGTTTTGAGAAAATCGCAATATTTCGCGCGTCTGTGGCGCAGTCACGCCGCATCCTCCTTCTCGTAGACTCCGCGCACAGCCGCCCGCCTGCCCCAGATCAGCAGCCAGCACGCCGCCATGGCCACCGCACCGCACAGCGTGACGCACAGGCGGTAGTCCAGTACCTCTCCCAGCGCGCCCACCGCCAGCGCACAGACGCCGGAGGCCGCCGTGAGCATCATGTCGAACAGCGCGTTGACGCGGGCGCGCAGCGCCTCCGGGATGTAGCGCTGCACCGCCGCCTCCCGCAAAATGGCGCTGTTGTTGCCCAGAAAGCCGCAGAGCCCGCGGTTGACCAGCATCAATGGATAGGGCAGCCACAGCAGGAGCATATCCATCAGCTCGTAGGTCTGATACACGGCGAACACAAAGCCGAACCGCTTTTTCTGCGGGATGTCCACCCGGTACTGCACGGCGCTGCCGATGGTGCGCCCCGCGAACTCCGCCACGGAAAACAGGGAGTACATGGCCGCCGTCATGCCGGGCATGGTGCGGAAAAACGCCACTAAGATCGGCGCATAGCCGCCGGCCACGCCGTTGGTCACGGACATATATTCATAGATGCTGCGCACGCCCCGCTCCTCCTTGAGGTAGGCAAACCCCTCCCGGATATCCGCCCGCCACGCCGCCGCGGTGTAGCGCTGGCGCTGCGCCTGCCGACGCTCGTCCAGCCGGATAAAGCTCTCTGTCAGCGCGGCGGCAAGGGACAGCGCCCCCTGCAGCACCAGCAAAAGCGGAACGCCCAGCGTATCCAGCAGGACGGCTGCCAGCGGCGTCATGATGACCGTCAGGATGGGATAGAGCATGGAGGAGACGGCGTAGCCCTTCTGCTCTGCACCGGTGGGAATGAGTTGGGGGTAGATGCTGGTGTAGGCGAGGCGGTCAACGGAGCTGAGACAGGCCAGAAGCACCGAGACGCCCAGATACCCGACGTAGGAGAAGTCGAACCGCATGAGCCAAAGCCCCATGCCGCCGTAGACGAGGCCGTTGCAGATATCACCGCCTACCAGAAACGCCTTGCGGGGCAGCCGATCCATCAGCGGCGCCACGAGGAACGGAATGAAAATATTGGGAACAAGCTGGATGGCCACGATCAGCGCGGAGGCCAGCGTGCTGCCCGTCTCGTCAAAGACCAGAAAGGACAGGGCAAAGCCCCCGGCGATGCCGCCTGCCGCGCCCAGCGCCGTGGCGATCGTGACCAGTGTAAAGCTGCGTGTCCAAAGCTGTACTGTCTGTTTTTTCATTGCTTCATCACCTCTGGGCATATCATACCACGCAGCCTCTGCAAAAAGAAACCCGGCACATTTGGGAAAGCTTTGCCCCAAACGTGCCGGTAAGTGTATTTCAAAGCCGTATATCAGGAAACTCCGTCAAAAGCTCGCAGACCTTTTTGTATTGCCGCGCCGCGGTGTACCACTCCACCACCCACGGCAGATGGAACGCCGCATAGCCCTGGGGAAGCCGGGTGCGGCAGCAGGCGAAGCAGTCCAGCAGCAGCGCCCCGTACGCGTCGCAGTGCAGATAGTCCGGGTGCGCCAGACGGAAGCGCACCACCGCCAGCATCTTCTCTACCGCCTCCGACCGCTGCTCCGCCGTCTCCGCCGCCTCGGCGCGCTCCAGCGCCGCATAGGCTTCCGCCGTCCGCCCCGTCTTTTCACAGCAGATGGCCAGCTTGTGCAGCGCCAGCACGCCGGGGTCGTTCAGCGCGGAGAAATACCCATACGCCTCCTCGAACTGCCCCCGCTCGATCTGCACGGCGGCGGTGTTGTACGCGATGGAGTCCAGCAGCTCCTGCTCGCCCAGCGCCTGCGCCAGCCGCCTTGCGGCGGCGTAGTGGGGGCGCATACGCTCTATATCCCGGCGGTTGCAGTAGCAATTCCCCATGTACGCCCGGCACAGCAGCATCAGCCGCGCCGCGCCGTCCCGTGCCGCCAGATCGTAGCCGGCCTGCAAATGCTCCACCGCGTCCTCGTAGCATCCCGCCTCATACGCGGACACGCCGATGCGCCAGTGGCAGAAGGCGTTGGGCAGCAGTGCCAGCGCCTCGTCCCACCGCCCCTGCAAAAGCCGCTGCATGGCCAGCTGCCGCGGGGTCATGCCCGCCTCCAGCCCGGCGTCCAGCGCCCCGCCGTCCGTGTCGAACTGCCGCAGCAGGAGGAGATCCGTCCACGCGGCGGTGGCGCGGTACGTCTCGTCGGAGGCCGCCGGCAGCGCGGCGGCCAGCTCCCCAAACCGCCCGGTGAACAGCCGCTCATAGCCGTCCTCCGCACAGCGCGCCCCCGCCGCCTCCAGCGCCGGGTCAGTGTGCAGACCCAGCCGCGCCAGAAGCAGCCGCAGCACATCGGCGGAGGGCTGTGCCTTCCCCGTCTCGATCTTGGAGAGGTAGGACACCGTGCAGATGTCCTTGCAGAGTCCCGCCTGACTCCATGAGCGCGCCAAACGCTCGCGCAGGATCAAATTGCCGTAATAGCTCATGCCCCGTCCTCCCGTATCCCGTGTTTTTACAGTATAGCAGGGCGCAGCGGTTTCGCCAAGCGCCGAAAACGGCGCTTTTCGTTTTTCCTCATTCTGTTACCGCTCCACCTTCATGATCACCTTCAGCCGGTGCAGGAGCTGACCGGTCTTCAGCTCCTCCAGATCGACCACCGCGATCCCCAACTGGGCGGCGCGGTGGCGGGCGGCGGCGTTGCAGGTCTCCGTGGTGACGATGGCGGCCTTGGCGCCCTTGCCGCCGAAGCGATCCCGCAGGATGGCCAGCTCGTTCAGCGCCTCCGTCTTGATGTCGCAGGCCTTACAGCTCAGGAACAGCGGGACCACGCCACGGGCGGCCATCACGTCGATCTCGTTGGAGACGCTGCCGTGACCCAGCACCTCGTCCCAGCGCACCACGGCGCTGCTGATCACATCGTGGAAGATCCCGGTATCCACGCAGGCCTTGTAGGTGTACAGCTCCAGCACGCTGCCCACATCCCGCAGCCACGCTCTGGTGTGCAGATCCCGGAAGCGGAAGGATACCTGCCGATCGGGGATGATGTCCAGTTCCCGGATAAGGTCGATGCGCGCCAGCTCCCGCAGGGCGGCCTCGTTGACGGTGTTCCGCGTTCCGCGCTCGCCCTTCACGGTGTACCCGCCCTGCACGGACAGGGGCGGGGTCTGCCCGTACTCCGAGGGCGACACCCTTTGAATGTAGGAGATGATATCGGGCCACTCCCGGCGGAAGCGGAGAAAGCAGTGGAAAAACCGGTCGAAGTCCGGCAGATACTGCGCCAGTATGTGGTTGTCCACCCGGCCGGGCAGCAGCGTGCCGCCCGCCATGAGGAAGAACTCCTCGATGGAGTAGGTCAGATCGCATTGCAGCTCGTCGGCAAAGGCTGCGCCGGAGATATCGTAGAAGCGGTTCTTCTTACGGGAGTAGGTGAAGGCCGGTACGCCCTTCCGGGCGGCGAACATCCCCGCCGCAAACAGCGCCGCGTCGCTGCCGCCGGTGACGTCGATGGCGCAGTCCGGGTACTTCTCGCCGATGGCGCAGAGCTGCCGCAGGATACGATCCGCCTTGAACAGGCTCGCCTCCACAAAGATAAGCTCCGGCTCCCAGCCGCGGCACCGGAAAAATGCCGCCAGCGTCTCCTGCCGTCTGCGATCCCGGATGACCTCGCCGGGGCAGAGGTAGACGATGCGCCGGGGGCGGAACATATCCGGCGCCAGTATATTCTCAATGGCACGCTCGTCGTACAGCTCGATCAGCGTATTCATGCACCCTCCGCCTCCCTTCTTGTTCCAACAGTATATAGCGTTTTGGTGAAAAGCACAAGAGACCACCGCACCATCCTGCGGGAAAAACCGGGGGCGGTGCGCTTTTTTCTTGCGCCGGGACGGGAGAGGGCGTATAATGGCAGAAATGAGCATCAACAAACGACGGAGGGTGACACGATGTACGAGAACGGTAAGATCTATATGGGTCTGGCAGGCGACAAGCGTGTGGGGCTGGCGCTGAATATGTGCAACCGCCACGGGCTCATCGCCGGCGCCAGCGGCACCGGCAAGACCATCACCATGAAGGTGATGGCGGAGTCCTTTTCCGACGCGGGCGTACCGGTGTTTCTGTGCGATGTAAAGGGCGATGTGGCGGGCATCTGCGCACCGGGGCAGAGCAGCGAGGGCATGGAAAAGCGCATCGACAAGTTCGGCCTGCGGGAGCGCTTTGTCTACCGGGGCTACCCCACCACCTTCTGGGATATCTATCAGCAGGGCGGCCACGCCGTGCGCGCCACGGTCAGCGACATGGGGCCGGAGCTTCTCAGCCGGATCCTTGGCCTGACGGCGGTGCAGGAGGGCATTCTGCACATCGTGTTCCGCATTGCCGACGACAAGGGGCTGCTGCTCATCGATCTGAAGGATCTGCGGGCCATGCTGAATTATGTAAACGAGCACCGCGCCGAGTACATGATGACCTACGGCAACATCACGCCCCAGTCGGTGGCCGCCATTCTCCGGGCGCTGCTGCCGCTGGAGCAGCAGGGCGGCGACCTGTTCTTCGGCGAGCCGGCGCTGGACATCCGCGACTGGATGCGCACCGACGCCGCCGGCCGGGGCATGATCAACGTGCTGGACTGCGTCAAGCTGGTGCAGAACCCCACGCTGTACGCCAGCTTCCTGCTGTGGATGCTCTCGGAGCTGTTTGAAAGCCTGCCGGAGGCCGGCGACATGGACAAGCCCCGGCTGGTGTTCTTCTTCGACGAGGCGCATATGCTGTTTCGCGGTGCGCCCGCCGTGCTGCTGCAAAAGGTAGAGCAGACGGTCAAGCTCATCCGCTCCCGCGGCGTGGGCGTGTACTTCGTCACCCAGAGCCCCGGCGACATCCCCGACACCGTGCTGGCGCAGCTGTCCAACCGGGTGCAGCACGCCCTGCGGGCCTACACCCCCGCCGAGCTGAAGGCCGTCCGTGTGGCGGCTCAGTCCTTCCGGGCCAACCCCGCTTTTCAGGCGGAGGACGCCATCATGGAACTGGGCGTGGGTGAGGCGCTGACCTCCTTCCTGGACGAAAACGGCGTACCCGCCATGGTGGAGCGCACCAAGATCATCTGCCCCCAGAGCCTGATGGCGCCGCCGGAGCCGATGGTGCGCGCCAAGGTGATGATGCACGACGGCATGGAGAAATACGACGACTTCGTGGACAACGTATCCGCCTACGAGGTGCTGTCGGAGGAGGTGGAGCAAGCTGAGGCCGCCAAGCAGACCGAGGCCGACCGCAAGGCGCAGGAGAAGGCGGAGGCCGAGGCGGAGAAGCAGCGTCTGAAAGAGGAGGAGGCCGACCGCAAGCGCCAGCTGAAGCTGGAGGATGAGGCGCGCCGCCGCCAGCAGAAGCTGGCGGACGAGGAGCGCCGCCGTCAGCAAAAGCTGGCGGACGAGGCGCGGCGCAAGGCCGAGCGCCAGCAGGAAAAGCTGGAGGCCGAGGCCAAGCGCAAGGCGGAGCGCCGCGCCGCCAAGATCGAGTCCCAGCTCATCTCCGCAGGGGGGCAGGTGCTCAAGCGCGGCCTTCTGGGTGTGCTGAAAAAGTGGTGACCGCCGCAGATGAATAGATAAAAGGAAAGCACCGGTGACCGGTGCTTTCCTTTTTGGCGTATTTATATCTGATGCGAGCAGGTCGTCACGCCGGCTGCGCCGCGCCGTCCGCCTCCAGCGGGATGAAGCGGAACTGGGTCACGTCAAAAAGCCCCATATCTGTCAGCTTGACCTCCGGGATGACGGCGAGGGACATGAAGCACAGCGTCATCACCGGCTCCACATCGGCATTGACTCCCAGCTCGCGGTAGGCCGCCTCGTGGATGGCCGTCAGCTTCTGATCCACCCACTCGCCGCTCTGGTCGCTCATCAGACCCGCGATGGGCATGGGCATAGACTCGATGACCTTGCCGTCCTTCACCAGCACGATGCCGCCCTCCTGCTTTTGGAGCTGCTCCACCGCAAAGGCCATCTCCCCGTCGTCCACACCCACCACGATGAGGTTGTGGGAATCGTGGGCGATGGAGAGCGCCACCGCGCCCGCCTTGATGCCATAGCCCCGCAGAAACGCTGTGGCCACGTTGCCCGTCCGCTGGTGCCGCTCCACCACCGCCACCTTGACGATATCCACCGCCGGATCGCGGACAAAGTTGCCCTCCCCGTCCAGCCGGACGTCCGCCGTCTCCTTCTGGGTGACCACGCCGCCGGGCAGGATGCCGATCACATGGACGTGGCCGCTCTTGAGGTGCATCTTCAGCTTCTCCACGGAGAAATCCTGTAGGATGATGCTGCCCTTGACGGCAGAGGCGTCGATCCGCCGCACCTCCGGCAGGTAATTTCCGTCCTCGGCGGTAAGAACGCCCGCCGTCCAGACCTTGCGGACGCGGAACGCCTTCAGATCCTCCAGCAGCACGATATCCGCCCGCTTGCCCGGCGCGATGGCGCCCCGGTCGTAAAGGCGGAAGCACTGCGCCGCGTTGATGGTGGCCATCTGGATGGCGGTCACCGCGTCCAGCCCCTCCTCCACGCAGATGCGCAGATGGTTATCCAGATGCCCCTCGTGGAGGATCGTCTTGGGCTGGCGGTCATCCGAGCAGAGCACGCACCGGCTGGCGTTGCCGGGGGTCACGCCCTTGAGCATGGTACGCAGGTTGTGGCAGGCGGAGCCCTCCCGCAGCATCACATACATACCGCAGCGGATGCGCTCGTGCATCTCCTCCACCGTCGCGCACTCGTGGTCGGCCAGAATACCCGTGGAGGCGTAGGCGTTCAGCGCCTTACCCTCCACCGCCGGGGCGTGGCCGTCGATGACCTTGCCGTACCGCTGGGCCAGCACGATCTTGTCCAGCGTGGGGCCGTCGGCGTTCACCACGCCGGGGAAGTTCATAAACTCGCCCAGACCCAGAACGCTCTCGGTGATGGGCTGCTCCATGGCCGCCGCGTCGACCACCGCACCGGCGTGCTCAAAGGGGGTGGCCGGCACGCAGGACGGCAGCATCATCTGGATATCCAGCGCCGTCCCCTTGGCGGCCTCCATCATGTACCGCAGCCCCCGCAGGCCGCAGACATTCACCATCTCGTGGGGATCGGCGATGATGGTGGTGCCGCCGTGAGGCACCACCAGACGGCTCAGCTCCTCCGGCGTTACATAGGAGGACTCAATGTGGATATGGGTGTCGATAAAGCCGGGCGCCGCGTACATACCCCGTGCATCCACGGTCTCGCGTCCCTCATAGCTGCCGATCCCGGCGATTTGATCGCCGCAGAGCGCAATATCGCCCTCCACGATCTCGCCGGCATACACGTCGACGATCTTACAGTTCCTGATGACCGTGTCGGCGGGGATGCGCCCCGCTGCCACGTCGATCAGATGCGCCAGTTGTTCCCGCGTCTGCATAGCATCTTCCTCCGTCCTTTTGTGTGTAGACCAAGGCCCGGGTCAAGACCCGAGCCTGCATCGGTCACGATGTAACACCAGTATACAGAACGATCTCCCAAATCTCAAGTCGCATTTTCCACAAATCCCACCGCATTTTTCGCCACACAGCGCAAGGCCGCGGCTCATCTGTTTTTTGCGGCGGCGCGGCGGTTTATCCGCTCGCGTCAGACAAATTAAACAAGGTGTGGGCGGCTTTGCGTTGACATTTTCTTTTCCCCATGATACCATCTAAAATGGCGATAAACGCCAACGTTTTCATAAAGGAGAAAGAGATTATGGAGAAAAAGCCGACCCCTCGGGCGATCGCTCTGCTGCCCGTGGCCGTATTCCTGGTGCTGTATCTGGTGCTGGGCATTATTCTGGAGTATGTGTTAAAAATCGAAATGGGCTTCTATCAGATCCCCATCGTTGTGGCCTTCCTGGTTGCGCTGCTGGTGGCCTGCCTGCAAAACCGCGGCGTGAGCTTTGATGAAAAGCTGGAGCTGATGGGACAGGGCATCGGCGATAAGAACATCGTCACCATGATCCTCATCTTCCTGGTGGCGGGCATCTTCGTGGGCGTCACCGGCCGCTCCAGCGCCGAGGCCGTGGCCTACTTTCTGCTGTCCATCGCCCCGGTAAAGCTGGCGGTGGCCGTGCTGTTCGTGGTGGCGTGCTTCGTGTCCATGGCCATGGGTACCTCCGTCGGCACCATCACCCTGCTGGCGCCCATCGCCGTGGCGGTGTCCGCCGATTCCGGCTTTGACCTGCCGCTGTGCATCGCCTCCGTCATGGGCGGCGCCATGTTCGGCGACAACCTCAGCTTTATTTCCGATACCACCATCGCCGCCTGCTCTACGCAGGGTACGGAGATGAAGGACAAGTTCCGCGCCAACTTCAAGATCGCCCTGCCCGCCGCGCTGGCGGCGCTGGCGCTGATCATCGTGGTCTCCCTCGGCACCGATGTACAGAGCGCCGTCTCCGGCGGTCACGATCTGGTGCTGATCATCCCCTATGTGCTGGTGCTCATCGGCGGCATCATCGGCCTGAATGTGTTCGTGGTGTTGCTCATCGGCATCGCCGCCGGCGCCGCCATCACCCTTATCACCGGACAGGTCACGGCGCTGGAGCTCATGGGCAACATGGGCGGCGGCGTGTCCGGTATGTTCGAGACCATTCTGGTGACGCTGCTGGTGGCCTCCCTGTGCGGCCTCATCCGCGCCTACGGCGGCTTTGAGAGCATCCTCGCCTTCATCCGCCGGGTGTTCCGCGGCAAGCGGGGCGGCCAGCTGGGCATCGGCCTGCTGGTGGGCCTCATGGATATCGCCACCGCCAACAACACCGTGGCCATCGTCATGGCCGGCCCCATCGCCAAGGAGGTGGCGGAGGAGTACGGCATCAGCCCCAAGCGCTCCGCCTCCCTGCTGGACACCTTCTCCTGCATCTTCCAGGGCATCATCCCCTACGGCGCCCAGATGCTGGTGGCCATCTCCACCTGCGCCACCCTCGGCTACGCCATCAGCGCCTTTGACATCATCCCCCTGCTGTTCTACCCCTTCCTGCTGTGCCTGTCCAGCCTGCTGTTCATCCTGTTCGACAAGAAATAAAGCGTCTCATTTCGTGTACTTACAGCAAGAGCCCACCTTCTCAAGAAGGTGGGCTCTTGGCGTAAATACTTCCAAGCGGTACCTGTATGCGCAGCGCTGTGGCCGCTGTCCGCCGGAATCGATCCATATATAACAGGCTGCTGCCGCAGGATACGGCTCAGGCGCAGCAAATGCTCCGTCACTTACGCTGCCAGTCCCCGCCCCTTGGCTCCTCCTATTATTTTTCCTTCAGGTGCTCCTCCATCCAGTGCAGGATCTCGCTGAGGCGGCTGATGCGGTTGGAGGGCTTTCCCTCTCGGCTCAGGCCGTGGTTCTCGCCGTAGAACATACACAGCTTGCTCTCCACGCCATGGAGCTTGAGCGCCGCGAACATTTCCAGACCGTTGGCCAGCGTGCAGCGGTAATCCTTATCTGCGTGAATGAACAGTGTGGGCGTCTTAACGCGGTCGGCGTAGGTAAGAGGCGACGCCTTCCACAAATTCTCCGGGTGCTCCCAAATGGTGCCAAGCTGCTGGTCAGGCACATAATAGTAACCGATATCCGAGAGGAGATAATCCCCCACATAGTTGGCAATACTCCGCTGGGACACGGCACAGCGGAAACGATCCGTGTGACCGATGACCCAGTTGGTCATAAAGCCGCCATAGGAACCACCGGCAACGCCCATCCGATCTGCGTCGATTTCGGGATACCTCCGCAGGACCTCATCCGTGAACTCCATCAGATCCCGGAAGTCCACCTCTCCGTACTTGCCCTGAAGATCGGCAAAGGCATTTCCCTTGCCGCAGCTTCCTCTGGGGTTGCAGTAGCATACGAAAAAGCCGGAGGCCGCCCAAAGCTGCATCTCGTGGTGGAAGCCCGGGCCAAACACCATCTTCGGCCCACCGTGAATATGGAGGATGCCCGGATACCGTTTGCCCGGCTCGTAGCCCACCGGCTTCATCACGAAGCCGTCGATATCCACGCCGTCCGTGTTGGTAAAGGTAAGCCGCTCCGGCACGGAAATGGTCACGCCCTCCAGTGCAGCCCCGTTGAAATCCGTCAGCTGCTCCAGCTCGCCGCCATCCCAAAGGTACACCTCCGGGAGCTTCAGACCCACAGCCGCAGAGAAAAGGAATCTCTTTCCGTCCTTGGTATCGAAATCAATGAGGTAGTCGTCGCCGCCAAAGAGCGTCTGTACACCGGTCTCCCGCGTCCATACGCACAAGCCGGAGCCCACGCCGTCCGTGTTGAGGAAATACAGCGTCTCGCCCACCATTCTCTGTCCCGTGACGGCGCCGGAGAAGCAGTCGGTGACCACCTCGGAGCTGACCCGGCGGTCATAGCGGCCCAGATTTTCCTCGCCATTTTCGTCCACCACAAAGAATGTGGGGTGCTCGTACACGCCGTAGTCCCGCATGACCAGCCCCAGGCAGAGCGCCTTCCGGCCCAAATGTCCCACATAGTCGATGCTGTATTTGTCCGGCGCGATCAGCGTCTCCGTCTCGTTCCGCTCCGCATCCCAGCGATACATTCCCTCGGTGACCGGCTTTACATCCCGGAAGGGGAACGCAGTGAAGAGCACCTGACCGGGCCGGACATTCACATGATTCACATCATAGTCCTCCGGCGTGATCCGGCGATATTCTCCGGTCGCCTCCAGATAGAGAAACAGCGTATTTCTGGTCTGATTAAACATCCCGACCCCGTTCTCACACAGGGGCAGCTCCGTCAAAACCTTATAGCCCTTGGTCTGCTGACGGCGAACGAGCTCCTTCTCCAGCGCCTGGCCCGTCAGCTCCAGAAGATTCGGCCGGTCCAAATGGGTCTCGCCCGTGAAAACATAACGGCCCTCGTCCATTTTCCAAAGCCCGGATACGGACATGGGAAGACGGAACGCCTCGCTCTCTTCGCCTGTACAGACATTCAGGCGGTGATACACCGTCCACTCTTCCTCAAAGCCCCGCGCCCGCAGCGCTTCGTCCAGCTCTGTGGTTTTATAGAGAATATGGGTGTTATCCTCCCAAACCGCCTTTCGCTGGTCGTCTCCTCGGGTGATCTGCCGGCTCTCTCTGCTCTCCAGATCATACAGCCACAGATTCCACCGGTAGCCGTCCCCTTCCCTGTCGACCTCCTTGAGTGCAAAGGTCAGATATCTGCCGTCCGGAGACAGCTCCAGTGCAGAAGGATACCGATACTTGGCAAAATCCGTCAATGCCAGCTTCTTCATACCTGCGTCCCCTCCTTTTCCATCACCTTGAACGTCTCATAAAGCATCCGCGTGCCAAATCCGATGCCGCCCTTTGTATAGATCCCCTCACATTCGGTGGTCCAAGCGGTACCGCCGATATCCAAGTGGATCCAAGGCGTCTCCTCAACAAACTCCTTAACGAACATGGCGCCCACCGTGGCATATCCACCCACGCTGGAGCCCATCGCGCTGTTTTTCAGATGGGCCACACGGGAGTCCAGCACCCGGCGGAGATTCTCGTCACAGGGCAGCTCCCACATCCGCTCACAGGCGGCGGCAGCGCCCTTCTCCACCTGCGCGGTCAAGGCCCGGTTATTGGTAAAGGCTCCGCAGCGGCGATTTCCCAGCGCCGTCTGGATACCGTCGGTGAGTGTGGCAATATCCACGATGCGATCCACGCCGCAGCACTGCTTGGCATACGTCACGGCGTCGGCCAGCGTGATGCGGCCCTCGGCATCGGTGTTGTTTACCTCGATATACCGCCCGGACATGGAGCGGATCACATCGCCCGGCACATAGGCCGTGGCGGAGAGCTTATTCTCACAGGCCGCCACCACGCCGGTAATATTGATCCGAAGGCCCTGCTTCTGCGCCGCCCACAGGGCACCCATCACAGCGGCCGCGCCGCTCATATCATGCTGCATGGTCTCCATAAACTCGGACGACTGGAGGGAGTATCCGCCGCTGTCGTAGGTAAGGCCCTTGCCGATCAGCCCCAGGCGGCTCTCCACGTCCTGCGCGCCGGTATACTCCATGACAATGAGCTTAGGCTCGTGAATCGAGCCCTTTCCGACCTCCAGAAAAGCGGTGAGTCCGATGCGCTCTACCTCATCTCTGCCGTAAACGGTCACCTTCACAGGCGTCTCCTTAAAAAGCTCCTGCGCCGCCTGCGCCAGCTTGGCAGGGGTAAGCACCGTCGGTGGCTCATTGATCAGATCCCGTGCGATGCAGGTGGCCTTAGCAGACACCTCCGCCTCCACCAAGGCGGCCTCGTAGCGCTCCGGCATATCGCAGAGAAACGCAGCCGTTTCGATCCCCGGCGCCGCAGGGGTCGTCTTGTACTTGTCAAACCGGTAGCCGGTAAGAGCGGCAGCCTCTGCCGCCTTTTGGAAGAGCGCCGGCGTGAACTGCGGACACACGCCCCGCAGATCGGTACACACCGCACGCAGATCCAGCTCCTGACACTGACGATATACCTTGGCACAGCTCTCCAGCACCTGCTCTAAACCCCAGTCTTTTCCCAGACCCAACAGGAAAATTTGGGTCAGCACGCCCTCCGAAAGAACAGAAAAGCGGAAAATCTCACCCGTTTTTCCTTCAAAGCGCCCCGAGGCACGAACTGCGGCGAGCTCCTGCTCCCAAGGTCCCTGATAGCTATTCAGGTTGCCCTCTCCCAGCGGGACCACCACACCGTCCCATGCTCTGGCGTCATACTTTTTCACAAGTTGCAGTTCCATTTTTTCTTCCTCCTTCTGGTCTATTCCATGATAGAGAATTAAAAAGCGGGGGCGGCATAGCCGCCCCCGCAGGGGTATGCGAGGTGATCCACCCGCGCTAAATCCCCTTTTTTACAGCAGATGGCAGGCTGCGAAGTGTCCGGGTTCCACCTCTTTGAGCTCCGGGACCTCCCGCGCGCAGTCCGGGCAAGCCATAGGACAGCGGTCATGGAAGGGACAGCCGGAGGGCAGATGGATCGGGCTGGGAATCTCTCCACGCAGCTCCTGAGATTCGGCAATACTGCCCTCATCAATCGTCGGCGCAGCGGAAAAAAGCGCCTTGGTGTAAGGATGAACCGGGTTGGAGAACAGCAGCTTCTTCGGAGCCCGCTCCACAATCGTTCCCAGATACATAACACCCAAGCTGTCGCTGATGTGCTTGACCACGCTCAGATCGTGTGCGATGAACAGATAGGAGAAATGAAATTCATCCTTCAGATCCATAAGGATGTTCAAGATCTGAGCCTGAATGGACACATCCAGAGCCGATACCGGCTCATCCGCTATGATAAATTTAGGCTCGACCGCCAACGCCCGGGCTATGCCGATGCGCTGACGCTGACCACCGGAAAACTGATGCGGATACCGGTTGGCCTGCTCAGAGCTGAGTCCAACACGCTCCAGCAGCTGAATCGCCTTCTCCTCTGCCTCCGCCTTGCTGCTGCACAGCTTGTGGAACAGCATCGGCTCGGTGAGGATCTCCATGATCTTCTGCCGGGGATTCAGAGAGGCATAGGGATCCTGAAAGATCATCTGCATCTCTCGACGGATGGGGCGCATCTCCTGCGGCTTGAGCCGGGTGATATCGCGTCCATCGAATATGATCTTGCCGGACTTTGGCTCGATAAGCTTGATGATGGTGCGGGCCGTGGTAGACTTTCCGCAGCCGGACTCGCCCACCAAGCTGAACACCTCGCCCTCCTCCACATCAAAGCTGACGTTGTTGACCGCATGAACCACTCGATTTTCCAGTGAAAAATGGCCGTTTTTGAATTTTACCTTATCCAGAAAATCCTTGGTGAGATTGAACTCCTGCACCAAGTTCTCCACCTGAAGAATCTTACTCATGGCTCTCGCCTCCTGTCAGCGGAAAGTGGCAAGCCGCACAATGCCCCGGGCCAACCTCATGGTTTTCAGGCGCCACGGTACGGCAAATATCCTGGCAGTATTTGCATCTGGGAGCAAAGTAACATCCTTGAGGCAGATCCAGCATACTGGGAACCATACCCGGAATGGACTCCAGGCGTTTTTGCTCCTCCCCCATTCTGGGAATGGAGTTAAGAAGCCCCTCGGTATACGGATGGCTGGGACGGCGGATCACGTCATCCCGGGAGCCGCTTTCCACGATTTTGCCGCAGTACATCACGATGATACGATCCGCCATCTGGGAAACCACTGCCAAGTCATGGGTGATCAGGATGAGAGACGCGCCCTGCTCCTTCACCAGCTTGTCCATGAGCTTGAGGATCTGCGCCTGTATGGTCACATCCAAGGCCGTGGTGGGCTCATCGGCGATGATGAGCTTCGGATTGGCAGCCAGGGCGATCGCAATGATGACCCGCTGCCGCATACCGCCCGAAAACTGATGGGGGTAGGATTTCAGACGATCCTCGGGATTGGGAATACCCACCATATGCAGCAGCTCCACACAGCGCGCGTGCTTTTCCTGCTTGGTCATCTGCTTCTGGTGGAGGTCCAGCATCTCGGTGATCTGTTTTTCAATGGTATAGAGCGGATTCAGGGAGGTCATCGGATCCTGGAACACCATGGAGATCGCCTTGCCTCTGATCTTCATCATTTCCCGTTCGCTCTTTTTGCTGATATCCTCACCTTGGAAAAGGATCCTATCCGATTCCACCACACCGGGCGGCTCGATCAATTTCAGAATGGAAAAGCTGCTAACGGATTTACCGCTGCCCGACTCGCCCACGATGCCCAGCACCTGTCCCTCATCCAGAGAAAAGCTAATGCCGTCCACCGCCTTGACTACACCGCGGAAGGTGTGGAAATAGGTTCGCAGGTTTTCTACCTGCAGCAGTGTTTCGCTCATCTCGCTCCCCCCTTACTTCAGCTTAGGATTGAACTCATCGCGCAGGAAATCTCCCAAAAGATTGATTCCGAACACGATCAGCATGATGTAGAGGCCCGGCATCACCGCGATCCACCAGTATCCGCTGAACAGCACGTCGAAGCCATTCTTGACCAGCATACCCAGAGAGGGCTCCGTGACCGGAACGCCTACGCCCAGGAAGCTCAACGTGGCTTCCGCCAGAATAAGGCCGCCCACCTTCATCGTGGAAAGAACGATGACGGTGGTCATTACGTTGGGCAGCACATGCTTGGCGATGATCAGAATATTGGGGATGCCGATGACTCTGGCCGCATCCACATACTCCATCTGCTTCACCGTCAGCACCTCGGCGCGGACGGTACGGATATATGTGACACATCCGATGATCGTAAACACGACCAGCAGCTTGCTTACACCTCGTCCAAACATGGTCATGATGAAGAGTGCCACAAGGATATCAGGGAAAGAGAGCAGGATATCTGCCAAACGCATGATGACAGCGTCTACTCTCCCGCCAAAATAGCCGGAGATCAGTCCCAGCGTGATGCCTACGGCACAGGCCAGCAGCGTACCTACAACGCCGATAAAGAGGGAGATACGGCTTCCGTAAATGAGAGAGCTGAAAATATCCCGCCCCTGACTGTCGGTACCGAAAATAAACCGGGCGTCACCTCCTGCCTCCCATGCAGGCGGCTTGTAGGAATCCGTGAGGGAGAGAGAGGCTACATCATAGGGGTTCTGCGGCGCAAACAGCGGCCCAAAAAGGGCAATGAACAGCACCAGTACCACGATCACCGTACCGACGATAGCGGACGGACTGCGCTTGTAATTGTGAAAGAACTCAGACGCAGCAATGCGCCGGAACAAGCTCTTGTTGGGGGCCGCGCCCTTTTTTTTCATTTCACCCATCGCGCATCACCTGAATTCGATTCTCGGGTCGATGACTGTATACAGAAGGTCGACCACAAAATTGATAAACACAAACAACACCGTAGTCAGGATCAGATAGGCCACAATGACCGGCCGATCCACCGAGTTAATGGAGTCAATAAGAAGCTTGCCGAGTCCCGGCCAGGAGTAGATGGTCTCCGTCACCGTCGTAAAGGCGATCAGGGAACCGATTTCCATACCGAACACTGTAATAACCGGGATCAGGGCATTTTTCAGAGCGTGTCCGAAGAGGACCTTTCGGGTGGACACACCTTTGGCTCGGGCAAATTTGATATAATCCTGCCGCATATTCTCCATCACGCCGGCACGGGTAAGCCGCACCAGAGAGGCGATGTTGGTCACAGACAGCGTAAAGGCAGGCAGGATAATATACTTAAGTCCACCGGGTGCAAACAAGCTGAAATTCATCCCCAGGAACGGTATGGTCGCGCCCCGTCCCGAGGAGGGGAACCAGTGGAGCTTCAGGGAGAAAATGTAGATCAGCATGATGCCGATGAAGAAGGATGGCAGGGAAATACCCAGAATAGAGCCTCCCATCACCAGTGTACTGGATTTTCGTTTGGGAAAAGCACCCGCATATACGCCCAGCGGGATAGAGATGACGAGGGCCAGCACGACGGATACCAAAACCAGCTCCAGCGTAGCAGGCACCCTCTGGGCAATCAGGGAGAGCACATCCACCTTATAAATATAGGACTTGCCGAAATCCCCCTTGAGTGCATTGGTAACAAACGATACATACTGCTCCAGGATCGGTCTGTTGAGCCCCAGTTCCTCTCGGACCTGCTCTCGAACCTCAGGCGGAGCCTTGGGAGAGACCAGCATATTGACGGGATCGCCAATGAAGTTGGCCAGAACAAATACCAGAATGGACACAATGAAAAGTGTAACTACCATTTGCGCCAGCCGCTTCAGGAAATACTTGAACACGGTAACACCTCATTTACGGGCTTACACCCTATTGGCGGGAGGCAGAAGGGAAGATCCCCCTTCTGCCTCCTCCCATTGACTGTTCTTATGTACGCTTAGAAGGTGAAGTCCCAAGCCAGAATATGGTCATCGGCACTGGGGGTGTAGTGGATGCCGTTGCGCACGCCAAAGATATTGTCCTTGAAGAACAGAGGAATATAGGCAGCCTCGTCGCGGGCGATCTGATCCACCTGCTCCACCAGCGCTGCGCGCTTGGCCTGATCGGTCTCAACAGATGCCTGATCCAGCAGCGCATCCACCTCGGCATTGCTGTAATGGCCCTTGTTGCCTTCGCCCATGCCGGGCTTGCCGTCGTAGGTATAGAGCATATCGTTGAAGATGACCATGCCCTCGCCGGAGCTGTCACCCCAGCCTGCCATGAAGAAGGAGGACTGGAGGTTCTCTGCGCTTACCTTCTCATAGAAGGAGGCGCGAGGCAGCAGGTTCACCTCGGTCTGGATGCCCACCTTCTCCAGATAGCTGGCAATGGCCTGGGACACCTGGTCGGCGTTCATGTCACTGTCGCTGCGGGCATCGATGCGGAGATAGAAGCCATCGGGATAGCCGGCCTCCGTCAAAAGCTGCTTGGCAAGCTCGGGATCGTAGGCAGGACGCTCTGCGTTGGCATTATATCCCACGCAGATGCTGGGCATATAGGAGTTGGCCACGGTGGCATAGCCGTTCATGACGGTATCGACGATCGTCTGAATGTCAATGGCGTGGTAGATGGCCTGACGAACCTTCACATTGAGGAGCGGGTTGGGATCGTCGGTGCCGGCAGAGCCATGCTCATTGAGCAGGTCAAAGCCCATGTAGCTGCAGGACAGGCTGGGATTGGTAATGACCTGAACGTTGGGGTCGTTCTCCAGACGGTTCACGTCCATCACGGGGATGTTGGAGATAAAGTCCACCTCGCCGTTGATCAGAGCGGTCGTGCGGGTAGCTGCATTGGCGATAACGCGGAACTCCACGGTCTCTGCATCAGGCAGCTCGCCCCAGTACTCGTCGTTGCGAACCAGCTTGATGTAGGATTCCTTCACATGCTCCACCAGACGATAGCGGCCGGTACCAACAGGGTTCGCGGCGATCTCCTCGCTGGTAAGACCCTCGCAGGTCTCCTTGTCAAGCATCATGATATGGATCAGGCTGCCGGCAAACACAGGATAGGGGATCTTGGTCACCAGCTGCACGGTGTAATCATCCACCTTCTTGACCTCCTGCAGACGCATGAGGTACACGCCCATCTCCAGAGTCGGATCGTTGAGGATGCGCTCAATGCTGAAGACCACGTCGTCGGCATTGAAGTCGTTTCCGTTGGAGAACTTCACACCCTGACGGAGCTTAAACTCCCAGGTCACGCCGTCATCCAGAACAGTCCAGCTCTCCGCCAGGCCGGGCTTCTTGCCCAGATCTGCATCGTAGTCCACCAGCGGGTCGTACAGGTGAGACGCCATCTGCATCTCGGCGCTGCTGTCCTTTACCGCAGGGTCCAGAGAGACAACATCATTCAGTACCGCGATGGTCAGACTCTTTTTTCCGTCATCGGCGGGGTCGCTCTGCTGCGTATCGCCCGCCCCGCAGCCGGTCAAGGCCACAGAGAGACACAGAGCTACGGACAGGATCATTGCGATGGTTCTCTTTTTCATAGCTGTTTCTCCTTTTTAATAAATTTTCCGATCTATGCGTTTCATGTGGTGCGCTATTTGAGGGATCACTGAAGCGACAGGCCGTTGACCGCTTTTTCTACCTGCTCCAGCGCCTTTGTCAGGGTGCATCGGGGACAAGCCACGTTCATACGCAGGAATGCCTCGCCCTGCTTGCCGAATTCATAGCCGGCGCTGAACGCGACCCTCGCCTCGTTGATCATGAAATGCTCCAACGCCATGCCCCGGTAGGGCAGCTGGGAGCAATCCAGCCAGACCAGATACGTGCCCTCGGAGGGGATCATGCGGATCTGGGGGATGCGCTCCCGCAGGAACTGATCCAGATACGCCTTGTTGTCGGAGACGTAGGCGATGGCCTGATCCAGCCACTCCTCGCCGTCGTTGTAGGCGGCTATGAGAGCGGCCATGCCGAAGATATTGTCCAGCCGCGTCTGGGCGATGGACATCTCCTCGTTGAACTTGCACCGCAGGTCGTCGTCCGCCAGCACAATGGTGGACATACTCAAGCCACCCAGATTGAAGCCCTTGTTGATGGAATAGCAGACCATGGAGTGCTGCAGCACATCCTCGCCCAGCAGTCCGAACGTGGTGTGGGGATGCTCCGGCGGCACGAAGTCACAGTGGATCTCGTCCACCAGCATGAAGATGTTGTGCCGCAGGCAGATCTCCGCCACGCCCTCCAGCTCCTGACGGGTCCATACCCGGCCGGTGGGGTTGTGAGGGCTGGAGAGAATCATCACCTTCACGCCGGAGGCGGCCTTGGCCTCCATGTCGGCGAAGTCGAAGGTGTAGCGCCCGTCCTTCCAGACCAGCGGTGTCTCCACCAGCTCCCGACCGCCTCGGGTGACCATGTCGAACAGCGGGTCGTAGTTGGGCATAGGGATCATGACCTTGTCGCCGGGCTTGGTGAGAATGCGGAGCACCACGTTCATGGCGTAGATCACGCCGGGAGGCGCAAAAGCCAGATGCTCATAGTTGACCTCGAAGCCGTAACGCTTTTTCATCCAGCCCATCACCGCGTCATAATAGGGCTGCTGGCGTACACCGTAGCCGTAGACCGGGTGGGCAGCGCGCTTCTGTACGGCCTCCACGATGCAGGGGGCGCAGGCAAAATCCATGTCCGCCACCCACATGGGGATCACGTCGTCGTGGCCGAAGTAGTCCATCCCGCAGTCCCACTTGAATGAAAATGTATTTCTGCGGTCAATGGGTGTGTCAAAATCGTATTTCATGCAGCGCCTCCATTTCAGTTGCCCATCATGGGAGCAGCACCGTCACGCAGCGGCTTATTGTGGTACGGGCGCGCTGCTCCGCCCTGCATATAGAGGAGTCGATCACCATGCCGATACATACCTGCACGGGTGAGCCCCGGATGAAATCACTGCTGCGGGAAGCCTCCCGCCAGAGTGGAAGCCCGAAGCCGGAGCCACTTCTCTGACTGATAATTTTATTATGGCCCTGATTATAATTTATCACATCACCCTTGTCAACCTGTCATAAGCGACAATAAATTTGACAATTTTTTGTCTAAATCGCTGTCATCGCGGCTTTTCCGGCCTCTCCTTGCAAAAAAAATGTTACACCGTCACTGCTTTCCAACACATTAGGTGTTGATTTATCCATTTATTTTCGATATACTGACTTTTGGCAGAGCTATATGACAGTTTTTTATCAGGCAAAATTTATTGTTGAGAAAGTAGGGATACTGTGAGCAACTACGCCTGTCTTGAGCGATACATTCCCCTGGTGGAATTTATGGGGCGGATCTGCGGAAAGAATTATGAGATCATCCTCCACGACGTTTCCACGCCGGAGCGCTCGGTGATCGCCGCCTGCAACGAGCATCTCAGCGGCCGCCGCGTGGGTGACCCCATGACGGAGCTGGCCAAGGAGCTGCTGCGAACCGAGGCCTACAAGGAGCACGACTATGTGGCCAACTATGAGGGCCGCACCCGGGGAGGCAAGCGCTTCGTCTCTTCCACCTATTTTATTAAGGAAAAGGGGCAGCTGGTGGGACTGATCTGCGTGAACCACGATGTGGAGGATATCTTGGTGCTCTCGGAGCATCTCTCCAACCTGCTCCATTCCTTTTCTCTTCCGCAAGAGGAGGAGAGCTCCGGCTATACCGAAAATCTGGACGATTCCATCCCGGAGCTGTCCAGCAATCTGATCCACTCCACCATCCTCGGCTATGGCATCCCCTCCGATGCCATGCATACCGGCGACAAGCTGGATATACTCCGTTCTCTGGAGGCGCAGGGCGTATTCCAGACCAAGGGCTCCATCGGGCAGGTCGCCAGGGAGCTGCACATCTCCGAGCCCACGGTCTACCGCTACCTGCGGCGTATCCGCAGCGAAGCAACATGACCTTCCGCCGCGTCGCTTTACCTGCGCTCTGATGCCTCGATGCGTAAGGCGACCGGCCGGGCATATCTACCCAAACAGCAGCTATCGGCTGATTCCCGGCTTTTTGCCCAGCACTTCCCAACCCCTATGCCTCTGTATTTATTACGATCGCACTTCTAAAGGAGGACTCAAGCATGAAATTTTACATTCTTTGCGACATTGAAGGTGTGGCTTCTTTGACCTGCTGGGATGAGGCGCGTCCGGCCAACGCCTGCTATGCGCCTATGGCGCGGGAAATGGCGTTAGAGGCCGCCGCCGCAGCCCGCGGCCTTTTCTCCGGTGGAGCCGACGAGGTCGTCATAGAGGATATGCACGGAGACGGCTGCAACATCGACTGCGCCCTGCTCCCCAGAGACGCCCGTCTCCTTCGGGGGATCACCCACGATATTGTGGGCCTTACCGGTATTTTTGACGAGAGCTATGACGGTATGCTGATGGTCGGCTTTCACGACGCCGCCTCCGCCCCCGGAAATCCCACGTCCCACACGATGGTAAGCTCCCGTATTTTCCGCCTTATGGTCAACGGCGATCTGTGGGGAGAATTCGAAATGTACGCCCATGCCGCCGCTTACCGTGGCGTTCCCACCCTATTCGCCAGCGGTGACGCGGGGATGTGTGCAGCCGCGGCGCGCACCGTACCCGGCCTGCTGACCGTACCGACCAAATCCGGCCACGGCTACGGCGTCCTGACAAAGACCCCGGAGCTTGTCCGCGAGGAGATCGAAGGCATGATGGCCAAGGCTGTGGCGGCGGCAAAGACAGCCACACCTCCGGTGCTTCCCGAGCACTTCCACGTGGAGGTCACCTATGTACACCATTATGACGCCTATGGATGCTCCCACTATCCCGGCGCCAGCCTCATCTCTCCCACCACCGTGGCCTTTGATGCCGACGATTACGGTGATGTGCTGCGCTTTTTCTACTTTGTGATTTAAGAAACGGAGGTATATGCTATGGCTGTTATTGCCTATCAGTACCGCGGCGAGCTGGTGGATCAGGTCCACCGGGGACACATCGCGGTAACGGATCACACAGGCAAGATCCTTTGGAAGCTCGGTGATCCGGAGCGTCTTACGTTTGCCCGCTCCTCCGCCAAGCCCCTTCAGGCGATTCCCGTGGCAGAGAGCGGTGCGCTGGAGCATTATGGCATTACCCCGCAGGAGCTGGCCGTCATCTGCTCCTCCCATAACGGAGAGCCCTTTCATGTAAAGGCCGTGGAGAGCATCCTGCACAAGGCCGGGCTCTCTCCCGACCAGCTGTGCTGCGGGTCGGAATACCCCATGTATGTCCCCGCCGAGGATGCCTTGAAGATCGCCGGCATCCCCCGTGCGCCCATCTACTGCGACTGCTCCGGAAAGCACGCCGGTATGCTCATCACCGCCCGCCATTTAGGGGAATCCCTGGAGAACTATACTGCTTTGGAGCACCCCGTCCAGCAGCGTATCCTCTCGGTGTTCGCTGAAATGTGCGGCGTAGAGACCTCCGATGTCCAGTTGGCCGTGGACGGCTGCGGCGTTCCGGTCCACGCGCTGCCCCTTTACCGGCTGGCGCAAGGCTATGCCCGTATGTCCCTGCCCACGCTTTTTGACCCCACCCGGGCCGCTGTCCTCCGGCGCATCACGTCCGCCATGACAGCACATCCGGAAATGGTGGCGGGAACCGATCGCATCTGCACCCAGCTGATGGCCGCCTTCGGCGACCGCATCTTCTGTAAGTCAGGCGCCAGCGCGTTCTATGCCGTGGGCATCAAGGATAAGGGGATCGGCATCGCCCTTAAAATGGAGGACGGCGCCTCCTCCATCGTCCCGTATGCCATCCTCTCGGTTCTCACCCAGCTCGGCGTCATCACGCCGGAGGAAGCCTGCTCCCTACCCCGCTTTCACGACAAAAACCTTTACAACAACCACCACGCCGTCGTGGGCCGCACCGAGCTGGCCTTTCAGCTGGAGCCGCTCTGCTAACGGCACGGGCTGCACGCAAATACAGCGCGTATCTGCCCCTTCACCAGAAAGCAGCATAAACAAGAACCCACCTTCTTACGAAGGTGGGTTCTTGCTTATACAGTATATTGTCCCGCCGCCGCTGATCCGGCGCACCACGGGAATTCCCCGCTGCCGCAGCGCCTCCACGTGGACCTCCCGGCAGATGTTCTGATAGCTGCCGCCATTATCATAGCAGGTGCTATTCATGGCGCAGGAGAAAGCATCGGCAACAGCTTGTTTCGCAGCTTGTGGAACTGATGCGAGTACTTCTACCGCAGCTTTTATAAGATACGCGAAAAGTCCGAGCGGTTTTTCGCCCGGACTTTCTCTCTAAATTTTCAAATGCATCTTGACAGAAAGCCAAGTGCGGGTACTATTATGAAAATACCACAGGGAGAATTGAAACGCAAGGAGTGGTTTACGATGGAATACAGAAGATTTGGCGATAAAATCGTGGTGCGGATCGACAGGGGCGAGGAGATCCTCGAGCAGGTAAAAGAGCTTGCGCGCAGGGAGAACATCACGCTGGCCAGTGTCACCGCCTTGGGCGCGACCAATGATTTTACAGTGGGCGTGTACAAGGTGGAGGAGCAGCGGTACTATGCAAACGAGTTCCGCGGCAATTTTGAGATCGTCTCCCTGACCGGCACCATCAACACCATGGACGGCGCGTTCTGCGCCCATCTGCACATGAGTGCCGGAAACGACAAGGGGCAGGTGTTTGGCGGCCACTTAAATCGGGCTGTGGTCAGCGCCACCTGCGAAATGGTCGTAGAGATCATTCCCGGCACGGTGGACAGAGTGCATGACCCGGACACGGGACTGAACCTGTTCGCGTTCTGACCTGCGCCGCGTCATACGGCAGAAAATAAATATAGAAAGACCCCAAGCCGTTGCGACACAACGGCTTGGGGTCTTTTTCGGTTGGAAGCGGCAGCTTCACTCAATACTTGAGCATGACCGTCCTGCATCCCTCGCAGATGGACGCCGGAACTCTCGTCCGGTGGCTGGCCTTGAGGTCTGTGATCTTCACAAAGCCATCGGCATTCTTCGCGTTCTCAAACACGCCCGGCACCTCATTTGCAAAGCTGAACGCGCCGTCCTTGCTGCAAAAGAGATACCCCTCCCGCATTT
>ENA-OUQG01000174-OUQG01000174.1-human-gut-metagenome-genome-assembly--contig:-NODE-174-length-44369-cov-13.004310_pt1 | contig 44369 bp, 40 predicted proteins | sample MGYA00237943_ERZ548823 | MGnify/ENA primary metagenome ERZ548823 (study PRJEB26490, sample SAMN05194731) | human gut metagenome | biome: terrestrial biome; feature: human-associated habitat; material... | reverse complement strand
CGTTTTCAAAAAACGCAAAACGCCATTCGCCGTTAAGCATTATTTGCTTACAGCCGCTGTCCGGTATATACCAGCTTCTGCATTTAAGTCTGTTCTCGCTTGTTTTTTGCGGATTTTCGTAGGGACGCATACTACACCTCTTCGAATACTGAAATTATTTTATAATAAGCCTTTTGATTTTTCCCAAAAAAGGACGGAGAATTACGCGCCAAAGATACCTTACAGGATAGCTTATTCTGTTAAGAAACACATACGCCTTGTAGCCGGTGCTTTTTTGGCAGTCGATGTATTTGCCGTTTCGGTAAAACGCTTTAAGTACGCCGACTATATTTTCATCCTTTATGTCATATTCGTTTTTAAAAAGATTGTCGCCCCTGATAACATATCCGTCATCCGTCACCTTAAGTATTCGGTGAAGAATGAATTTATCGCTGCCTTTTCTGTGGTAAAGGGGCACATCATTTTTTTTAAGCCTGCCGTTTGTGCGCTTAATGACGGCAATGTCCTTATGCTGTCTTAACATCGGGCGCATACTTATTCCCGCTGTAAGCACGGATATTTCTTCTTCTTCGCAAAGCGCCTGAGCGGCGGTTTTTAAGCTGTTTTGCGGCATCAGTCTATAACGCCCGACTGCTTTAGCTGTCCTAAAAAGTCCGAAACCGTGCGTTCGGCTTCTTCCCTTGTAACGCCGCTGTATTCGTCAAGAAGTGCGTTTGTTATATCTTCCTCTGTAACATCCGTTTTAAGCATATTAAAAATAAAAGCTCCTGTGTCATTCATTTTTATAAAGCCGTTGAAACGGGTTAAATCGTCCCCGACCGCCACTGCTACCTTTTTGCCGGCAACATCATTCATAACAAAGTTGTACTTAAGCTTCATCTTGATTTTTCCTTTCGTTACCTAAAATTGCGTCATATGCGGTCTTTGCCGCGGATATATCCATATTACAGCATATTTTCCAAAGCCTTACCGATGACAGTAATCGGTTAATAAGACCCAGAGTGCTTGCCGCCGCCGCAGGATCATGCGGCATATAGACCTGATCGAAAATGCGGTTTACAATATCGTTTGCCGATATTTCGGTGCAGGAATTTTCATCCGCTCTTTCTATAAAGCACAGGTGTAGAAGACGGGTTCGCTCCGCCGAGCCGAGACCCTCTTTACCGTTCCACGGCGTTCCGTAGGCATAGGGAATATTCGGTTCACCGTCAAAAAAGCGGATTATGGGTTTATCGCCGTTTATTATTTTAAGTCTGTTGCCGAGAAGCTTTTTCCATAAAAGAAGATGTGTTGTTTTCCCCGTGCCGCTGTGCGCCGCAAAGGCAATGCCCGTACCGCCGACATCAAAAACAGCCGAGTGAAGAACAAAGGAATTCCTAAGCGGCAACCATTCCGCAATCTGCCTTAATATAGCGGAGCTTTCAGGATAAAAGTCATCCTGATTTTTCCATATCCGTTCGGGTGCGATGTTCTGTTCGTTTGTCACAACGCAAAGCTCCGGTTCTCCGCCGTCCGTTTTCCATCTTTCAAAAAAGGAACCGAACCGCGCGTCACGGAAATTTATATCGATTATGCGGTCTGCCAAAGAAACCTTCACCCGTATCACCCCTACTGACTATATTCACTTAATTATAACATTACAGCCCCAATCTTTCAAGTAAAAATAAATTTACAAAAAAGTATCAAAGTCCCGTTTATCGGACAGTGAATGATATAAAATAAAATACAGTAAAAAGCGCTTGACAAAATTCGACCTTTTTGCTATAATAAGTTTGCGAACATTTGTTCGGGAGGTTTTAAGTATGACATTTTCTATGGCTTTAAGAACTGTATTTGAAATTTTACTCTTTGTTTTGGTTGTGTGGGGATTTTTCCACGAGGACAGGCTTGCCGCATTCGAAAGGCGTGTTATTTGCGCGGTTAAAAGAAGAAGACTCCGTGTTGTAAGAACGGCGGCTCCGTGCACTAAGGCGGAGTATACACGCTGACGCCTGTATTTTAATAGCGGCGGCTTTGTGTAATAAAATTCAGAAAAATTTCGACTGTAATCGGTGTAAAATATTAAGAGCGTACTTTGGCATTTGTTTGCCTCAGTACGCCCTTTTTATTTTTCGGTTTCCGCTCTTATTTTTCCGTCCCCAACATAAAAGGTTATATCGCCGTTCTCGTCGGTTCGGTATATCTTTGCTCCTACCCTGCCGAGTGAGGACACGACCTTATCGGAGGGATGAGAATAAACATTGTTCTTCCCGACAGAGATTGCGGCGTATTCGGGTGTTGCCTTTTTAAGAAATTCAAGTGAATTTGAGGTATTGCTGCCGTGATGTCCGACCTTTAAAACATCACAGTCAAGATTAATGCCGTCTTTTATCATAGCGCTTTCGGCAGGCTTGCCTGCGTCGCCCGTTAAAAGAAACTTAACTCCGCCGATTTCCGCCATAACCGTGACCGAGCGGTCGTTCATATCGGAAAGACTGCTGTAATAAGCTATCAGAGTAATTTCAAATTCGCCAATTTTAAAGTTCATTCCGGGTTCCGCGGTATAAACCTTTCCGTTCTTATTTGCGACAAGTGTTTTTACACGGCTGACGGAAGCGTCCGAGTCGGCGGTCGGATCCGATTTCGGGACAATAAGGTTGCTTATGCCGTAAAGCTGTGAGATTTTCTCAAGACCGCCCGCATGGTCTTCGTGAAGATGCGAAATAACAACCGTGTCAATATTCTTGATATGCGCCGAGCTTAAGTCTTCGGCAATCGCACCGGCAGAGGAGGCAAGACCCGTATCCACAACGGCGCAGTAGCCGTTTGAATAAATAAGTATACTGTCCGCCTGACCGACATCCATAATCTTTACGAAATCCTGACTTTCATCAAAGCCTTGTCCGTTACGGCTTAATGCGTCTAACAGATCTGTCCCGAAAACAAGCTTTGCGAAACAGAAAACAAATACCGAAGCCGCAATAAGCGCCTCCGCCGTTAAAACCAGAGTGCGTTTGGTAATTTTATGCTTCATCGTCTGCGCCTGCGGCTTCACGCTCCATAAGCTGGTCCTTTGTTATAAGAACCTTTCTCGGCTTTGAGCCCTCGTACGGTCCCACAACGCCCCGTTGCTCCATTTCGTCAACTATTCTGGCGGCTCTTGCGTAGCCGAGCTTCAGCTTTCTTTGAAGAAGAGAGGTAGAAGCCATACCGTTTTCGACAACTACCCTTATTGCGTCGTTAAGCATCGGGTCGTCGCCCGGTCCGTCCTCGGGAAGTCCTGTTTTCTGCTTTTTGTCAACAGCCGCCTGCCGTTCTATTTCAACCATAACATCATCGTCATAGTCAGCGGTGTGGTCGCCCTTTACATATTCAACTACCGCTTCAACCTCTTCGTCGCTTACAAAACAGCCCTGAATACGCTTCGGCTTTGACGAGCCTACGGGACTGAAGAGCATATCGCCCCTGCCCAAAAGCTTTTCCGCGCCTGCGGTGTCAAGTATTGTGCGGCTGTCTATGTGCGAGGAGACCGCAAATGCGATACGGGTGGGTATATTAGCCTTGATAACGCCTGTTACAACATCAACAGACGGGCGCTGTGTCGCGATTATCAGGTGCATACCTGCGGCTCTTGCCTTTGCGGCGATACGGTTTATCGAGTCCTCAACCTCGTTGGGGGCTGTCATCATAAGGTCCGCAAGCTCGTCTATAATAATTACTATGTGCGGCATTTGCTTTACTTCGGGGTCGTTAAGGCTCTCGACAAAGCGGTTGTAGCCCACTAAGTCACGCACACCCCTGTCGGCAAACATTTTGTAGCGCTTTTCCATTTCGCTTACCGCCCAGCCGAGTGCGCCTGCCGCCTTTCTCGGGTCTGTAACAACAGGCACCAAAAGGTGGGGAATACCGTTATAAATGCCGAGCTCAACAACCTTTGGGTCTATCATAAGGAGCTTTACTTCATCGGGAGACGCCTTGTAAAGAAGACTTATTATAATTGAGTTTATGCACACTGATTTACCCGAACCCGTGGCGCCTGCTATAAGTCCGTGCGGCATCTTACCTATGTCCGCAACTATTGCGTTGCCGCCTATGTCTCTGCCCAAGGCTACGGTAAGCTTGCTTTTTGCCGATGAAAACGCAGGGGACTCAAGTATACCCCGTACTCCCACTACGGCGCTTGCCTTGTTCGGAACCTCTATTCCTACCGCCGCCTTATTCGGTATCGGGGCTTCTATTCTTACGCCCGCGGTGGCAAGGTTTAAGGCTATATCGTCCGCAAGATTTGTGATTTTACTTATCTTTACACCGGCGGAGGGCTGTAATTCGTAACGTGTTACGGTGGGTCCTCGGCTTATATCAACAACCCGTGTGTCAACGCCGAAGCTTTTAAGGGTCTCGACAAGCTTGTCGGCTGTTCCGTCAAGCTCGGCAGACAGCGCCGCACCGTTTGTATTTTTGGTTTCTTTAAGCAAAGAGAGCGGCGGAAATTTATAAGAATTATTATCCTCTGTATCTGCCTCATTTTCCTCTATATGCTCGGTAAATTTCTCGGTTTCTTCCTTAATTTGCTCTTTCTGAACCTCGGCTTCCTCTCTTGCCGCCTTAAGTGCGCCGTCTATATCGCGGCGTTCGGGCGTTTCCTCCTTTTCGGGGGCTTTTTCGGGCTCGGGCTCCTCGGCGGAAGGGGAGGCGCCGTAATATGTATCAACTACCTTGCGTTGTTTTTCGTCAAGCGTTTCCTTTTTGATGCTGCGTTTTTCGGGTATATCGTCAACGGGGATATCAACGCTGAAGCCCTTAAGTACCTTAAGCGGTTTTTCGGTATGCTCTGCAGGCTCACGGTCAATTCGGCTCTGATAAGCGTTTTCCGCCTGTTCGGATATGGTCTTTACGGGTCTTGCCATTGTTTTAAACAGCGACATAAGCGTTGTTCCCGTGATAATCATTAAAAATACGCATATAAGTATTATTACGGTGATTGCGGCGCCCGTTTTGCCGAAGGCAAGATAGAGCGGCTGACCGATAAGCGCACCCAAAAATCCTCCGCTTTTAAGCGCGGTTCCGCTTGTATATGAGGAGGTAAGGTGCTGCCAGAAGGTAAGCGTTTCGTCGTGCTTTATAAAAATATCAACAGCCGCTCCCACAAGCACCACAAGCACGCCCGATTCTATAATTTTGGCGTTTATCGAGCCGCCGATTTTATCCATAGCAAAAAGCACGGCGACAACACCCAGTAAAAAGGGATAGAAATACGCCGTCACGCCGAATACTCCGAAAATAAAGTTGTGCATTGCAAGCCAGATGTTCTGACCCTTTATAAAAACAACGCAAAGCAGGAATACCGCCACCGCAAACCAGATTACCGACATAAGCTGTCTTTTTCCGGCGGCAGTTTCCCTTTTCGAAGCCTCGTTTTGAATTTTGGTTGCAGTTGCACTGCGTGATTTGCTTCCTTTCTTTTTAGCCGCTGCCATTTTATTTCTCCTTATGTAACGGTCGGAGCTCCGACCTTATTTTTGCTCTATAAGCCTGTAAAGACCGTCTATAACGGTGCCGAGCGTTCCCACCTCGTCAATAAGTCCTTCCTTTACCGCTCTGTCGCCCGTAAGGGTTGAGCCTACATCCGTAACCATTTCGCCGGTGTTCATCATAAGCTCGGTAAACCGCTCGGCGGTTATCCTTGAATTTTTTACAACAAAATCGGTTATGCGCGCCTGCATACGGGCAAAGTGGTTCATAGTCTGCGGTACGCCTATTACAAGTCCGCTTGTTCTTACGGGATGCACCGTCATCGTGGCGGACGGCGCTATATACGATCTGTCCGCTGAAACCGCAAGCGGTACGCCTATTGAATGACCGCCTCCCAGTACAAACGAGACGGTTGGCTTTTTCATACCCGAAATCAGCTCGGCTATCGCAAGACCTGCCTCCACATCGCCGCCTACCGTATTCAGAACTATTAAAAGACCCTCTATATCGGGACTTTCCTCAATAGCCACAAGCTGAGGTATGACATGCTCGTATTTTGTGGTTTTATTCTGCTCGGGAAGAACATTATGTCCCTCAATTTCACCTATTACCGTAAGGCAGAAAATTTTATGCCTGCCGTCAAACGCCGAAACGGAGCCCATTTCCTTTATTTCGTCAAGCTTTGTTTTTTCGGAACCGTTTTTTTCTTTATCACTGCTCATCAGCTTTCACTCTCCCTTTAAATCTTATTATTTGGGGAAAGTGCCGAACAATACATATTATACATTTTTTTTAATAAACTTTCAAGTGGTATCAAAAAGATTTGCGCTTGACAAATCCGCGTATATGGTATATCATTAGGTCATAGCGTGAAACGCAATGACGGGAATAAGTAACGGCAAGGCAAGCGTTAAGAGAGAGGGCGGCAGGTGAAAGCCCTATGCAAGCCTTGCGGTGAAGCTATCCCTAAGCGGCTCCCGAAAGGGCAGACGGAGGTCTCCGTTACAGGACAAAGGTATTTTCGTACCGTTGAGTGCGGAGCGGACAGCTCCGAATAAGGGTGGTAACACGGATTTTATTCGTCCCGAGTGTATTACATTCGGGGCGTTATTTTTATTTTCAGGAGGAAAAAATATGAAATACGAAATACTTAAATTACTTGCGAGAAACGCAAAATACTCCGCAAAGGATATAGCGGTTATGTTAGGCAGCGACGAGAATACCGTCGCAAAAGAAATAGCTCAGCTTGAAAAGGACGGCTTTATAAAGGGCTATAAGGCTATTGTGGACTGGCAGATGGTCGAGGATTCCTGTGTTTCCGCTATTATAGAGCTGAATGTTGTTCCAAAGGCGGAATTGGGCTTTGAGGAGGTTGCCGAAAGCATAGCGAAATACGAAGAGGTTGAGTCTGTTTACCTTATGTCGGGTTCCTATGACCTTAATGTGGTGGTAAAGGGCAAGACACTTCAGGATGTGGCGCGCTTTGTCGCAAGAGAGCTTGCCACAATAGATTCCGTTACCCAAACCACAACTCACTTTGTTATGAGAAGATATAAGGAAATGGATGTTGTGCTTGCCGGCGACGAAAAGGACGACAGGGGGCAGCTTTTCATATGATGGATTACAGTAAGGTAATAAACCCCACTGTTGCCGAAATAAAACCGTCGGGCATACGGAAATTTTTCGATATTGCCGCAACTATGGACGGCGTAATTTCTCTGGGTGTGGGCGAGCCGGATTTCAGAACGCCGTGGCAAATAAGAAAGGCCGGTATCAACTCGCTTGAAAAGGGAAGAACCAAATACACATCAAACTGGGGTATGGCACAGTTAAGAAGCGCGGTTTCCGATTATGTAAAGCGCAAATATTCGCTTGATTACAAGCCGGATGAGGAAATACTTATCACGGTGGGCGGCAGTGAGGCGATAGATGCCTGCATAAGAGCGCTTGTCTCTCCGGGGGACGAGGTTATAATCCCTCAACCGAGCTATGTGTGCTATGAGCCTATAACCCGTCTTGCGGGCGGCGTTCCGGTGATAATAGAAACAAGGGCGGAAGACGATTTTAAGGTAACAAGAGAACAGCTTGAAAAAGCGCTAAGCCCCCGTACAAAGCTTCTTATCTTGCCGTACCCTTGCAATCCCACAGGCGCTGTAATGGAAAAGGGAGACCTTGAGGAGTTAGCCCGGGTTCTTAAGAACACAAATGTCGCGGTGCTTTCGGATGAAATTTATGCCGAGCTTACATTCGGCGGAAAAAGGCATGTTTCCCCTGCAAGTATTGACGGTATGTGGGAAAGAACAGTGACCGTAAACGGTTTTTCAAAGGCGTTTTCAATGACGGGTTGGCGTTTGGGCTTTGCCTGCGGCCCTCGGGAAATAATGGATCAGATAACCAAAATACACCAGTTTGCCATAATGTGCGCACCCACGACTTCGCAGTATGCCGCGATAGAAGCGCTTAAAAACTGTGACGGCGAGGTTGAAAGAATGGTACACGAGTATGATATGCGCCGCCGTATGATGGTTGCGGGATTTAATGAGATAGGTCTTACCTGCCGCGAACCTAAGGGAGCGTTTTACACCTTTCCGTCCGTAAAAAGCACGGGGCTTTCAAGCGATGAATTCTGCGAAAGACTGCTTTACAGCAAAAAAGTTGCGGTAGTACCCGGAACCGCGTTCGGGGACAGCGGCGAGGGCTTTATAAGAGCGTCGTACTGCTATTCCGTAGAGCATATAAAAGAGGCAATTTCAAGGATAGGCGAATTTTTAAAAGAACTGTAAAAAGCACAAACTGCCGGAGCGTTACGCTCCGGCAGTTTGTGTATGGGGATGAATATGGTGGATTTGTGACGGAGGGGAGCCGTCACGGTATATAAAAATCGTCAGCTTAAAATTAAACTAACAGATTTTTAACTGGGTACAGCGTGAAGTATCGGCGCAGTTTTTACTTATCCGCACCTTAAACTCTATATACTTATCGTTTTCACGCTTTTTTGAGTCGGCGTCTATTCCGGCATTTCGGAGTGTTGAAACAAGCTTTGTAAGGCTGTTTGAAAACAGTCTTACATCTCCTATTGCCGCTTTTCTTACCGGCATTTTAAAATGCTCATCGGACTTCGGCTCTTCGGGTGGGGTCAAAAGCTCCTCAATATAGCTTTCGGTCTGGTTCAGCGTCAGACCCTCGGCTATTATGCGGTCAAGTGCCTCCTCACGCATTTCTTCGGGCAGTCTTAAAAGCGCTCTTGCGTGCCTTTCGGTAAGCCGTGCCGAAATAATGCGGTGCTTTATGTCATCATCAAGCCGCAGTAAACGAAGCTTATTAGAAAGGGTAGATTGGGCAATCCCGAGCCTTGCGGCGGCTTCCGACTGCGAAAGTCCGTATTCCGTTATAAGCCGCTGTATGCCCTCGGATTCCTCAAATACCGTGAGGTTGCTTCTTTGCAGGTTTTCAATAAGAGAATAAAGCGCCGAGGTCTCGTCGTCCGTTTTATGCAGTATGCACGGAACTCTCCTGAGACCTGCCGCAACGGCGGCTTTAAGTCTTCTTTCGCCTGCAATAAGCTCATATTCGCCCTCGGAGTTTTTACGGACTGAAAGAGGCTGTATAATTCCGTTTGAACGAATACTGTCTGTAAGAAGCTTAAGCTCGTATTCATCAAAGCTTTTACGCGGCTGATTCGGCGAAAGCTGGATTTCAGCCGGCTTTAGCATTAAAAGCTTTTTTTCGGACAGCATATACATCGTATTCCTCCTAAGACTGTGTTTACCTCACTGCATTTATAATTTTACACGGAATTTTCCGTTTGTAAAGAAAAACACATCGGGCAAATTCGCCCCAAAACAACAAAAACAGCCGCATTAAAGCGGCTGTTTTGATATATCCGAGGGTTTTCTGGGATATTTTGTCGGGGTTTGCGATATTTTTTTTGAAATTACAAAGGCGCGGCTCTCATTTCCCGTAAGGGTTTCGCATATAATATTAGGTTGCGCCGCTCCGAGAAGCCTTGCCGCATCAGCGGAAAGCTTTACCTCCTCTTTTGCGGACGGACCCTTCATAGCGGCGAAAATGCCGCCCGTTTTTATAAGCGGAACACAGTATTCCATAAGCACGGGCAGTGAGGCTACGGCTCTTGCACACGCTATATCGTACCTTTCCCTTATTGCTTTATTGCGTCCCGCGTCCTCCGCGCGCATATGCACGGTCTCTATTCCGTCAAGGCAAAGCTCGTTTATAACGCAGTCAAGAAATGTCAGCCGTTTTTTAAGGCTGTCAAGCAGTGTTACCTTAATATCGGGTCTTACTATTTTAAGCACCATACCGGGAAAGCCTGCTCCCGTTCCCACATCTATAAGCGAAGCGCCCTTCGGTACCTCTATGTGCTTTAAAAACAAAATGCAGTCGTAAAAATGCTTGTAGAGAACATCCTCAGGCGCGGTTATCGCCGTAAGGTTCATTTTTTCGTTCCATTCGAGCAAAAGATTGCCGTAAAGATTAAGTCTGCGGGTCCTCTCCATGTCAAGCACTACGCCGAACTCAGCACAGCTTTCGGCAATTTTTTCAATTTTAAAATCCGTCATATAAGCGTTCCTTTGTCCTCTAAATAAGCCTCAAGCCTGTAAATAGGCAATCCGAGCGACGCGAATTTATGCTCGTACTCGGTCTCAATGTTATCCTCAAAGCCGCTTTTGTGCAAATCAAGGCTTATGTTTTTAAGAATAAAGCCGTTTTGCGAAAAACTTTCAAGCGAAAATTCAAAAAATCCCCTATTGTCGGTCTTCTGATGTATTTCGGCGTTCGGCTTCATAAGCGATTTATAGATTTTTAAGAAATTTTTATGGGTAAGCCTGTGGCTCGCATACTTGTTTTTCGGGAAAGGACAGCTGAAATTAAGGAAAATAAGCTCAACCGACGAGGGTTTTATGTATTTAGGAAGATATTCCGCTCCGCATTTTATAAAGCGGAGATTTCGGCAGTCTCTTTCCTTTGCGGTCTCACAGGCAGAGACTATAACATTGGCGTCCTTTTCCACGGCAATAAAATTTATGTTCGGATAACGCTGTGCATACTCGGCGGCAAAACCGCCCTTGCCGCAGCCAACCTCAAGGATAAGCGGAGCCTTTCTGCCGAACCAGGCGTCAAAATCTATGTATTCGGGAGTCTTGATTGCGGTGTTGAAATTCCTGTCCTCAAAATCGCTTATAAAAAGTATGTCGGAAACCTCGGAAAGGCGTTCTTCCAGGTGCTTTTTTTTGCGCATTCTCATTTAATATCACCCGACCTCAAATATAATATTCCTCTTCGGATTCGGAACTGTGCGGCACGGCGGAGTTCTTATACGAAAAATGCGAAAATATAAACGCCGTAATAAACAGTCCGCCAGCAAAGAGAGAGGCGTTGCACGCAAGCGAGGTATGACAGTAGCCGTTACCCGTAACGGCATTTATTATAAAGTGGGGAACAGACTGTGTAAAACAAAGAATAACAGAGCCCATTCCCGTAGCAAGCATACGGCGGAAATTATATTCGGTGTCGATTTTGTTATACAGCTTTCCGAAGCAGATAAAAAACAAAAGATTAAAACAGTAAGCGGCAAGCAAAAGAACATTGTCTGTAATAAGCGCAAGCGAAGAAACGGATGTGAAATCGCATATTATACGCATAATAAAATATGCCGCCGGAGCCACGGAAAAAATGGGCGGTATTTTAAATTTTACAAATCCGTTTGCTCCGTATGCCAAGAGAAACAGCGTTGCCGCAACCCCGGTTACGGTAAGCAGAGCGGACTGCCATGCTCTGACTGCGCCCGAAAACGACTCTGACAACAGTTCTGTTCCTATCGTAAAAGCAAAAAATATTGCCGACAGGGAAATAAATATATTTTTTTTGGGCGGATGCTCGGGATTTCTGTGACCGGTAAAGCAAAGTATCACGGTAACGGCGCAAAAGGCAAGTATAAACGCAAGCAGATAATAGCCTATGGTTTTATATTCGGGTTTAAAAAATCCCGTTTCGGTATCAACGGTAAACGCAAGCTGTAAAAATCTCATAAGAGTGCAAAGCGGCAAGGCAATGCAAAAAAACAGGACAATCTTTTTGTATTTCATATAATTATAGGTCTCCAATCCGAATAAGAACATTAAAACAAAAGTTCAAGCATAAAATTACACATAGGTAATTTTATATCCGAGAACAAAAAAAGTCAATAATAACATACATATAGGAGAGTCAATAATGAAAAAAATTTTTTGCTGTACGCTTGTAATACTTTCGGTAATGCTTATATTGCCTCTTGCCGCACTTGAAAGTCCTAAGGAGACCGCCGTCCAAACTGCGGCGCATATTTTTGAAATTCCAAAGGCAAAGCAGGCGGTAAGCGGGTCTTTCCGCATATGCGATATCTCAAACGATACGGTAACGGAAATGAAGACTTCCGACTATATTTTCGGTGTGGTAGCCGCCGAAATGCCGGCGTTGTACGAAAAAGAGGCGCTTAAAGCACAGGCGGTGGCGGCGTATACATATGCGTGCGTTAAAAAGGCGGAAAATGCCGACAAAAGCTATGACCTTACAACAGACCCGTCGCTTGATCAAAGCTTTATAACAAAGGAAGAAGCGGAAAAGCGCTGGGGTGACAAGGCGGCAGAGTACAGAGAAAAAATAGAATCCGCCGTAAAGGAAACCGAGGGGTATATGGTAACTTATGAAAAAAAGCCGATACTTGCGGTCTACCACGCAATATCAAGCGGTATGACCGAAAGCTGCGAGGAGGTATGGGGAAAGGCTCTCCCGTATTTAAAGCCGGTTGCAAGCCCGGGAGATAAATTAGCTCCGGAATATGCTACAAAGGCGGAATTCGGCGAAGAAGAGGTTAAAACAAAGCTCACCGAGCTTTGTACGGTAGAGGGTGAGGCAAAGGATTTTTTCGGTAATATCAAAAAAACACAGTCAGGCACGGTTAAAACCCTGACCGTCTGCGGTAAAGAAGTTACGGGAGCGGCAATAAGAAGCCTTTTCGGTCTTCGGTCGGCAAATTTTGATGTTGCGTACGACGGCGGCGGCTTTACATTTACCGTTTACGGCTACGGACACGGAGTGGGCATGAGCCAGTACGGCGCAAATTATATGGCAAAGCAGGGGAGCGGATTTAAGGAAATTCTTTGCTGTTATTATTCGGGCTGCACTGTAGAAAAGATTATTTAATTAACAATTTATTAATACAACAATTAAATATTTCATTTATATTTAAAGTAACAAAGACAGGGGGCTTTAGGTATGGAAAAGAAAAAAATACTTGTTGCGGATGATGAGGAACGCATAGTTAAGCTTGTATCGGATTTTCTTACAGCCGCCGGATATGAGGCAGTCACAGCCGCGGACGGCGGCGAGGCCCTCGCCGTGTTTGCCGATACACCTGACATAAGCCTTGCGATTATAGATATAATGATGCCGGAGGTTGACGGTTGGGCGGTGACCCGTGAGATACGAAAGCAAAGCGATATACCGATAATTATGCTCTCGGCAAGAGCGGAAGAGTTTGATTTGCTTACGGGCTTTGAATCGGGTATAGACGAATATGTTACAAAGCCGTTTTCACCGGCTGTTCTTGTGAAGCGTGTGGAGGCGCTTTTAAAGCGCAGTGACGGACAAGCAGTTTCGGGCGACGAGACAAAAAAGGGTCTTACTATTGACAGTGACGCCTTTGTTGTGTATATAGACGGAAACGCGCTTGAGCTTACCCTAAAGGAGTTTGAGTTGCTTTCTTATTTATATGAAAATTCGGGCCGTGTGCTTACAAGAGACCAGCTCCTCAACGCAATATGGGGATATGATTATCTGGGCGATTCAAGAACCGTTGATTCGCATATAGCACGGCTTCGCACAAAGCTCGGAGACTACGGCGCCGCCCACCTTAAGACGATATACGGAATGGGGTATAAGCTTGAGGTTTAAGGAACTTAAAAATAAGCTTTGGTTTAATATCTTCATTCGCTTGGCGGCGGTTTTCGCCGTGTTTGTTTTGGTTTTGTGCCTTTCAAATGTGGCGTTGCTTGTAAGATTTTTCAGTCAAAAGGAGAAAAAGGCGCTTAAGGAGCAGATCTCGGAGGTGAGCCGACTTGACCTCGACGATACCGACGCCGTTATAAAAACACTATCGGATATAAACGAAAAATACAATTTTGATGTTGAAATATATAATTCATCCGGCAGAATACTTTACACTACCCACGGAAGTCAGATGATGGATTATTTTTCGCTTAAGAACGACAAATTTGTTATGACGCACGAGGAAATGCAGCCTGTAAAAAGCCAAGATCTGTCTAACGGGATAGTGTTCCAAACCGCGGTGAGGAGATTTGACAGAGCGGAATTTCTTTTGTGCACAAAAGAGCTTGATAACGGGTATACCGCGGAGGTGCGTATACAAAAACAGCTTATTTCCAATTCGGCGGCGGTTGCGAATGAATTTATAGCGATAGTTTCGGGAGTTTGCCTTGTGCTTTCAATAATATGGGTGCTTGTGTTTTCACGGCAGGTTTCAAGACCTATATCCGAAATGAACAAAATAACCAAAAATATGGCAAGGCTTGATTTCGGGCAAAAGCTCAAAATAAACCGTAAGGACGAGATAGGGGAGCTTGCGAATTCGGTAAACGAGCTGTCCTCATCGCTCAACACCGCCCTCACCGACCTTAAGGCGACCAACGAAAAGCTTCGTTCGGACATAGAGCTTGAACGGCAGCTTGATGTTATGCGCAGAGGCTTTGTGGCAAATGTTTCGCACGAGCTTAAAACCCCGATAGCCATTATAAGCGGATATGCGGAGGGACTTAAGCTTAATGTAAATGCGGCTTCAAAGGAAGAATACTGTAACACGATAATAGACGAAAGCCGTCGTATGAATAGGCTTGTGTTAAGCATACTTGAGCTTTCACGCTATGAATCGGGTCAAATGCCGCTTAATATGCAGATTTTTGATGTTTCCGAGCTGTGCGGCGATATGCTCGCAAGAATATTTGTCGGAAAGAATATAAACGCTGAAAATCTGATTCCGCAAAACACAGAAATTTACGCGGATCCGCTTCAAATAGAGCAGGTACTCAAATCCTACCTTGAAAACGCCGCCGCGCACACGCCTGAAGGCGGTGAGGTGAAAGTTGAGAGCCGACAGAACGGGAATACAGCGAGAATATCCGTGTTTAACACGGGAAGCCATATTGACGATGATATAATGCCGCAAATATGGCAAAGCTTTTTCAGGGGAGATAAGTCACACAAGCGTGACTGCAGTCGGTTCGGGCTCGGTCTTTCAATCGTTTCCGCAATAATAAAAATGCACGGACATCAGTGCGGTGTTTACAATACGGAGAACGGTGTATGCTTCTGGTTTGAGACGGATACAGCAAAGGCTGATGCTTTATCCGACGAAACGACCGACACGGAAAAATAAACCACGCCCCGAAACGGCTTAAATTGCTGTTTCGGGGCGTGGTTACACAGCGCTTAGCAAGCGAAAATAATTTGAACCTATAACACAAAACGGGTATTTCCGTTCGGAAATACCCGTTTTGTTATCAAGAACTAAAGAAAGTTCTTTAATTGAAGCTTTGATTAAGCGTTAATCTTGGTAACAACGCCTGAACCAACGGTGCGTCCGCCTTCACGGATAGCGAAACGGAGACCCTCTTCAATAGCGATAGGAGTGATAAGTTCAACATCCATCTCTACGTTATCGCCGGGCATGCACATCTCTGTGCCCTCGGGAAGAGAGATAACACCGGTAACGTCGGTAGTTCTGAAATAGAACTGAGGACGATAGTTGTTGAAGAACGGAGTATGACGGCCGCCTTCTTCTTTAGTAAGAACATAAACCTGACCATGGAATTTGGTGTGCGGATGAATTGAGCCGGGTTTGCAGAGAACCTGACCGCGCTCAACCTCTTCACGGCCTATGCCACGGAGAAGTGCGCCAACGTTATCGCCGGCTTCGCAGAAGTCAAGAGTCTTACGGAACATTTCCATAGAAGTAACAACTGTCTTCTTGCGCTCTTCGGTAAGACCGATGATTTCAACTTCATCGCCTGCATTGAGCTGTCCACGCTCAACACGGCCGGTAACAACGGTACCACGACCGGAAATGGTCATAACATCCTCAATCGGCATAAGGAACGGGAGGTCAGACTTACGGTCCGGAGTCGGGATATAATCGTCAACAGCATCCATAAGCTCTTTGATCGGAGCATATTCGGGAGCGTTCGGATCGGTAGAAGTGCACTCAAGAGCAACAAGAGCAGAACCCTTGATGATCGGGGTGTCGTCGCCCGGGAACTCATACTTGTCAAGAGTCTCACGGATTTCCATCTCAACGAGCTCAAGAAGCTCTTCGTCGTCAACCTGATCGCACTTGTTCATAAATACAACAATGTACGGAACGCCAACCTGACGGGCAAGGAGAAGGTGCTCCTTGGTCTGAGCCATCGGGCCGTCGGTAGCAGCTATAACAAGGATAGCGCCGTCCATCTGAGCAGCACCGGTGATCATGTTCTTAACATAGTCGGCATGTCCGGGGCAGTCAACGTGAGCATAGTGACGCTTGTCGGTCTCATACTCAACATGAGCGGTGTTAATTGTGATACCACGCTCTCTCTCTTCAGGAGCCTTATCGATGTTTGCGTAATCCTCGAACTGAGCCTGACCTTTAAGAGAAAGGTACTTTGTGATAGCAGCGGTAAGGGTGGTCTTACCATGGTCTACGTGACCGATGGTACCAATGTTTACATGGGGTTTATTGCGTTCAAATTTTGCCTTTGCCATTGTATATTTTCCTCCTTATACTTAAAGCAATTTATATTTTATAGTTTAACAAATATTAAGACGGATTTCAAGCATTATTTATAAGCTTATCAATCTTTCTTTGTACGGGCAGAGATAATCTTCTCGGAAATGCTCTTCGGAACTTCCTTGTAGCCGTCCGGTTCCATTACATACTGACCGCGGCCCTGTGTCTTAGAGCGAAGGTCGGTAGCGTAACCGAACATATCGCCGAGCGGTACGCGAGCGTTAATCTGCTTAACGCCTGAGCGGTCCTCAAAGCCCTGAATCTCACCGCGGCGAGAGTTAAGGTCGCCTATAACATCTCCCATATACTCCTCGGGAACGATAACCGTAACCTTCATAATAGGTTCGAGAAGTACGGGGTCAGCTAAACGGCAAGCCTCTTTGAATGCCATTGAACCGGCAATCTTAAACGCCATTTCGGAAGAGTCGACTTCGTGATAAGAACCGTCGTACAAAGTTACCTTAACATCAACTACGGGATAGCCTGCAAGCACGCCGGCCTGTAATGCGCCGCGGATACCTGTATCAACCGCAGGAATAAATTCCTTCGGAATGGTACCGCCGGTAACAGCGTTAACGAACTCATATCCTGCGCCGGATTCGTTCGGCTCAACGATAATCTTAACATGACCGTACTGACCTGAACCGCCGGACTGACGCTTATACTTAGTCTCGTGGTCAACCTTCTTGCGGATGCTTTCCTTATAAGCAACCTGCGGAGCGCCGACATTAGCCTCTACCTTAAATTCACGGAGAAGTCGGTCAACAATTATCTCAAGGTGTAATTCACCCATACCTGCGATAATGGTCTGTCCGGTCTCTTCGTCGGTATAGCACTTAAAGGTCGGGTCTTCTTCAGCAAGCTTTGCAAGAGCAAGGCCCATCTTTTCCTGACCTGCCTTGGTCTTGGGCTCGATAGCTACACGGATAACCGGCTCCGGGAAGTTCATCGATTCAAGTATGATCGGGTGCTTCTCGTCGCAGAGGGTGTCACCTGTTGTGGTGTTCTTAAGACCTACGGCCGCGGCAATATCGCCGGCGTAGCAGGTCTCGATATCCTCACGGTGGTTAGCGTGCATCTGGAGAATTCGTCCCATACGCTCTTTGTTCTGCTTAACCGAGTTATAAACGCCGGAGCCTGCGTCAACAGTACCGGAATAAACACGGAAGAAGCAAATCTTACCAACGAACGGGTCGGTGGCAATCTTAAATGCGAGAGCGGAGAACGGCTCTGTATCGGAGGAATGTCTGTCTTCCTCTTCACCGGTCTCGGGGTTGGTTCCCTTTATAGCTTCAATGTCGGTCGGAGCCGGCATATAATCTACGATAGCGTCAAGGAGCGGCTGAACGCCCTTGTTCCTGTAGGAAGTACCGCAGGTGATCGGAACCATATTATTTGCTATTGTGGACTGACGGATTATCTTCTTTATCTGTTCAACAGACGGCTCTTCGCCCTCGAAGTATTTTTCCATCAGTTCTTCGTCCTGCTCAACAACATGCTCGATAAGCTCGGTATGATACTTGTTGGCAAGCTCAACCATATCCTCGGGGATGGGCTCGTGTCTTACATCCTTACCGAGGTCGTCATAATAGATCTCAGCGTCCATGTTAACAAGGTCTACGATTCCTCTGAAAGTATCTTCAGAGCCGATAGGCAGCTGAATCGGAACACCGTTGCAGTTGAAACGCTCCTTGATCATATCAAGAACATGGTAGAAATCAGCACCCATAATGTCCATCTTGTTAACATAGATCATTCTCGGTACATGATATTCGTCAGCCTGACGCCAAACGGTCTCAGACTGAGGCTCAACACCGCCCTTAGCGCACAAAACGGTAACAGAACCGTCAAGTACACGGAGTGAACGCTGAACTTCAACGGTGAAGTCAACGTGTCCGGGAGTGTCGATAATATTGATACGATGGTCCTTCCAGAAGCAGGTGGTAGCGGCAGAGGTAATTGTTATACCTCTTTCCTGCTCCTGCTCCATCCAGTCCATAGTTGACGCGCCGTCATGAGTTTCGCCCATCTTACGGTTAATACCCGTATAGAAAAGGATACGCTCAGTGGTGGTAGTTTTACCGGCGTCAATATGTGCCATTATACCAATATTTCTTGTCATTTCAAGAGATACTTTTCTTGGCATATTAACCTCCAATCCGCATAAAACGGAAACAAAATATCAGTAGATACAAACTACCATCTGTAATGAGCAAACGCTCTGTTGGCTTCTGCCATCTTGTGAGTATCCTCACGCTTCTTGGCAGCGCCGCCCATGCCGTTAACGGCATCTAAAATTTCGCCTGCGAGACGCTCTTTCATAGTTCTCTCGCTTCTGGCGCGGCTGTAGGTTGTCAGCCAGCGCAGACCCAAGGTCTGCTTTCTTTCGGCACGAACCTCAAAAGGCACCTGATAGGTAGCGCCGCCCTTACGGACAGCCTTAACCTCAAGCTGCGGCATAACATTTTCCATAGCCTGATCAAATACCTCAAGCGGGTCCTTGCCCGTTTTTTCACTGATAATGTCGAAAGCGCCGTATACTATTCGCTGAGCAACACCCTTTTTACCGTCAAGCATAATGTTGTTGATAAGACGGGTAACCTTCTTTGAATTGTATACCGGATCCGGCAATACATCGCGTTTTGCGATAAAGCCTCTTCTTGGCACTTTACTTCCCTCCTTCATAGTAATGAATTCATTGGTACTCGAAGCTTTTCCCCGTGGCACCAGGCAGAGGCGTTATAATATACATATATAATAAACGCCGCTGCTCATAATTGCAGCAGAGATAATTTCAATTAAAATTACTTCGCACCTGCTTTAGGACGCTTTGCACCGTACTTTGAACGGGCCTGCATTCTCTTTGCTACGCCCTGAGTATCAAGGGTTCCTCTTACGATGTGATAACGCACACCGGGGAGATCCTTAACACGGCCGCCTCTGATAAGCACAACGCTGTGTTCCTGAAGATTGTGTCCGATTCCGGGAATATAGGCTGAAACCTCGATTCCGTTGGAAAGACGAACTCTGGCAATCTTACGGAGAGCTGAGTTAGGCTTCTTCGGCGTGGATGTTTTAACGGCTGTGCAAACGCCGCGCTTTTGCGGAGAATCGTTATCGGTCTGCTGACGCTTCATAGAGTTATAACCCTTTAAAAGAGCCGGAGCCTTAGCCTTCTTCTCAACAGTTTCACGACCGCTGCGAACCAACTGGTTAAATGTAGGCACTGTTACACCTCCTTGAAAAATATTCGTTGCGGAAAATAAAGACAATTTCGCATACTATTGAAGTATATCATGTAATCCTGTGCTTGTCAATGTTTTTTTGAAAAAATCCGCACGGCGTTCACTGCTGTGCGGATTGAAGAAATATAATGTTAAAACTGTTTTAAGAAAGGTCGGAAACCCACTTCGCGACCTCGGTTTTTGAGGCGCCGGATGAAAATCTTTTTCCGTCCTTCCAGTCCCCCGAGCCTGCTTTTGTTTTTAGCATCTCTCCGCTGTTTCCGAGTCCCGAGCTTGCGGAGGTGCAGAACGGAATTACTGTTTTACCGGTGAAATCGTTTGCCACGACAAAGCTGTCGGCAGGCCACGCGGCAATTCCCCACCAAATCGGATAACCTATATATACGGTGTCGTACTTCTCCCAGTTATCGGGCACGCTTTTTACAAGCGGAACATTTCGGAGACTTTCGTCGTTATGCTCAAGCGTTACACGGCTGTTTTCGTCGTTCCGATTAAGATCGCCGCTTGTGTACGGGTCCTGCGGCACGATTTCGAAAATATCCGCGTTTGCGCTTTCGGCTATTGCTTCGGCAACGGCTCTTGTACTGCCCGTCGCCGAGAAGTATACCACAAGCGTTTTTCCGACCGCCGAAACCGATTGATTGCTTTTGTCGGAACTGCTTTCACTGCCGCTTGCGGTGTTCTTATTTCCGCAGGCGGTAAAAGAAAGTATTAAGGTAACGCTTAAAAGAAAAAGCAATAATTTTTTCATAATATCATACGCCCTTGCCCATATCATATGCCTGCTTTAAGGCAGGTGAGCTTTTTATTTCGCCCGGCTCGTGAGCTCCGCTTCCTATAATAATACCCTTTTCCTCGGCGCCCTCTACGCAATCCGCATAGCCGCGAAAACAGGCAAGCGCGGTATCGGCAGAGGAGCGGTCGGGATCCGCCATTGTGACAATGTAGTAAAATTCTTTATTTTTGACCTCAAGCCATCTTGCCACGGTGCGGTCGATAAGCGCCTTTATCTGGGCGTCAACAGAATAAAAATACACGGGAGAAGCGAGAACTATAACATCCGCCTCAATCATTTTTCGGAGTATTTCCGCCATATCGTCGTTGTGAACGCATTTTCCGCCGTTTGCGGCGCAGTAATAACAACCGATACACGGAGCAATCTTTTTGGTTGCTACCCTGATTTTTTCAACCTCGTTTCCGGCTTCTGCGGCGCCTTTCATAAATTCATCGCACAAAAGGTCGGAATTTCCGCCTTTTCTCGGACTGCCGGATAAAATCAAAACCTTTTTACTCATATTTTTCACCAATTCTTTTTTTCTTTAGTGCAGTCGGTCTGCTTTTTGCGTTCTTCAACCAAATTCACAAACCATTCCACCATAGCGGGATCGTAATGCGAGAAGAACGAGCTCGTGTTTTTGTCAAGCTTTGCGATTTCGGCCATATCCCTGTCTGTAAGCTTAAAATCAAAAACATTCAGGTTTTCTTTCATACGCTCGATGTGTGTTGATTTCGGTATTACAACAATCCCTCTCTGTAAATGCCAGCGGAGAATGACCTGCGCGGCGGTTTTGCCGTACTTTTCGCCGATTGATTTAAGCTCCGGCAAATCGAACATACCGCCGCGGCCCTCGCCGAACGGCGCCCATGCCTCTAATTGCAGACCGTATTTTTCGTTCCATTTTTTGGCGGTCTCCTGTTGATTGTGCGGATGAATTTCAATCTGATTTACCATAGGTTTTATTCTCGAAAAAGATGCGATGTCCACCATACGGTCGGGATAAAAGTTTGAAATTCCGATAGCGCGCAAATACCCTCTGTCGTAAAGCTCCTCAAGCGCTCTCCAAGCTCCGTAATAATCTCCGAACGGCTGATGTAAAAGCATAAGGTCGATATAATCGGTTTTCAGCTTTTGCATAGACTCAAACACGCTCTTTTTACATTCGTCATATCCGTAATGCTCTACCCAGACCTTTGAGGTCAAAAAGATTTCCTCTCTCGGCACACCGGATTTTTCTATTGCCGAGCCGACTTCTTCTTCGTTAAAGTAAGCCTGCGCCGTATCAACGGCACGGTAGCCGACTTTCAGTGCGTCAAGTACGCAGCGTTCGCACTCGTCCTTTGTTACCTGATAAACGCCGTAGCCTAATTGCGGCATTTTTACGCCGTTTGATAAAGTTACATATAACATTTTAAATATCCCCTTTCAAAATTTATTTAAGCTTTGAATATTCTTCGTCCGATACAGGCTCGCACCATTCGGTTCCCGAATTTTCTCCCGGAACTTCCACCGCTAAATGCGAGAACCAGCTGTCCTTTGCGGCGCCGTGCCAATGCTTAACGCCGGGGGCAATATTTACCGTGTCGCCCGGCATAAGAATTTGCGCTTCCTTGCCCCATTCCTGATAATAGCCTTTTCCCGCAACGCAGATAAGTATTTGTCCGCCGCCATTGTCGGCTTTATGAATATGCCAGTTGTTTCGGCAGGACGGCTCAAAGGTCACATTGAAAATCCCCACCTGCTCTTTGGAAACCGGAGCCAAATAGCTTTGACCTATAAAATATTTTGCGAATGCGGTATTTGGCTCGCCAATCGGGAAAACCATTGAGTTTTCGTGCCTTTTCCTTTCGTCTTCGGCGGTGTCTTCCATCCAAATGTCCTTTGCCATTCTGAACGCCGCCCATGCTTTCGGCCAGCCTGTGTAAAATGCGGCGTGGGTTAATATTTCGGCAATTTCGGTTTTGGTAATTCCGTTTGCCTTTGCTGTTTTTAGGTGATACTCAAACGAGCTGTCGCACAACCCCTGTGAAATCAGCGCCGTAACCGTAACAAGCGAACGGTCACGGAGCGACAGTTTGTCTTCTCTGCTCCATACCTCGCCGAAAAGAACATCGTCGTTAAGCTCGGCAAATTTCGGTGCGAATTCGCCTAAGGCATCTCTGCCCGCAGTAACCTTTTTCATAGCTTATTTCACCCATTCCTCTATGTCTTTTTTTGACTTGTTTACACTGCCGCCGTGTATCGCCAGTCCGTTTTCAACCGTAGCGCCGGGGCAAAGTTTTTTTATGTCGGCAACGCTTCTGCCCATGCCGCTTCCCTCGTGCGTGCAAAACGGCTTTATAATTTTGCCGTCAAAGTTAAAATGCTCCAAAAAAGTGAAGACAGCCATAGGCATTGTGCTCCAGTAGTTCGGGAAACCGAGGTATATTACATCATAATTGCTTACGGTGTCGGGATAACTCTTGAGTTTGGGTCTTGCGTTCCGCTGTTGATCGGCTTTTGCTTCCTCAATACAGGCATTGTAGCCTTTGGAATAAGGCTTAAGCTGTTCTATTTTAAACATATCTGCGCCTGTCAGCTCTTCTATAATGTCTGCCGCAATTTCGGTGTTTCCCACTTTAAGCGTTTTAAGTGTGCCGTTAAAGTAGTTTTCATCTGCTCTTGAATAAAAAGCAATTAATTTTTTTGCCATTTTAATAACCGCCTTTCGTAATTCAAGTATATTACAAAACTCGTTGACACGGAATATCCGATATGTTATTATGGTATAAACCAAAGGTTGATAGAGGTGTGATATGTATAATCCGTTACTTGTTACTTTTTTAGCGGTTGCAGATTGCGGAAGCTTTACAAAAGCGGCAGAAAAGCTCTTTATTTCGCCCACGGCGGTTATGAAACAGATGAACGCCCTTGAAAATCATATGAAGTTAAAATTGACAGAAAGAACGCCTACGGGAATCCGTCTTACTAAGGCGGGCGCAGTGATTTACCGTGATACAAAATTCATTATGGACTATTCGGACAAATCGGTCGCCGCGGCGAGAGCGGCTATGTCTGATTACGATACGACATTTTGTGTGGGCACATCAATGCTCAACCCCGCAAAACCGTTTATGGACCTGTGGTATAAGGTAAATAAGGATTTTCCTGATTATAAGCTGCATTTAGTGCCGTTCGACGATAATCACGAGGGAATTTTATCAGAGATAAAAAAGCTGGGTGAAAAATTTGATTTTCTTATAGGGGTATGCGATTCGAAGGCGTGGCTTTCTCTTTGCAATTTTTTACCCTTGGGCAGATATAAAAAGATGGTGGCGGTGTCTCGCGAGCACAGACTGGCGTCCAAAAGCCGAATTGATATAGAGGATCTTTACGGCGAAACGCTGATGATGGTAAGCCGCGGCGATTCGGGTGTAAATGACTTTATTCGCAACGATCTTGAAAAAAATTATCCGCAAATACTGATTGAGGATACCGAACAATTTTATGATCTGTCTGTTTTTAACCGATGCGCCGAGACGGGGAATGTCCTGCTTACAATAGAGTGTTGGAGCGAGGTTCATCCGGGACTTGTTACCGTTCCGGTCAATTGGGAGTACAGTATTCCTTACGGATTGCTGTACAGCCTTAATGCGGACGGGGATGTTTTAAGACTTGTTCAAAGAGTAAAAGAAATATCGCTTTGAATTTACTTAGCACTCAACTTTTTTTCGGAAAAGTAAAGACGGCGCCTCGGCATCGTCTATTTTAATTTTAACAATCTCTTTGAGCGCACAGCAAATTTTTGCTGTGCGCTCTTTTGTTGTTGTCTCAGACAATAAGAGCGTGCCGATAATGTCGGCACGCTCATTTTTAAAAGCTCGGCAGTTATTCGGCGCCGTCTTTTTGTTTGCACTGTTTTCCCGTGTGGTCTATTGTGTAATTGTCCTTTAAAATAAGATCGCTTATAAATACAAATTCATAACCGTCGTCTTTTAAGCATTTAAGTATTGTGGGAAGCGCTTCGGGAGTGTGGTCGGCGTCATTATGGAAAAGTACAATCGACCCCGGGCATACTTTTGAGGTTACGCGCCTGCAAATGCTGTCCGCCGTCGCGCTGTCCTTCCAGTCAAGGCTGTCAACCGACCATTGAATCGTATGCATATTAAGACCCTCAACCGATTCGATGAGCGTATTGTCATAATCTCCGTAGGGCGGACGGTGAAGAGTAGGGCGCACGCCGGTAATTTTTTCAATTTTATCGTTACAGCTTATAAGCTCGTCGCACATTTGGTTTTTTGAAAGCTGGGGCATATGCGGGTGCGTGTTGGAGTGATTCTGAACCTGATGACCTGCATCGGAAAGCGCTTTTACGGATTCGGGGTACTTATCTACCCAAGAGCCTACAACAAAAAATGTCGCCGGAACATTGTATTCTTTAAGAATGTCTATAAGTGTTTGTGTGTCATCGTTTCCCCACGGAAAAGGTTATTTAGGATATGCGTAATATAGCATATTTTTTTAATTGCCTGTACAAGAACAGTATTTTATTATTAGTCAAGTATGATTTACCGAATCGTACTTGACTAATTTTTCTTTATGTGATATAGTATAGTTAACTTAAAACGGAGGGCATAATAACAATGTTTATCGGAAGAGAGCAAGAGCTGAATGCGCTGGAAAAGTTGTATGCATCTAATAAATTTGAATTTGCGGTGATATACGGACGGCGCCGTGTCGGTAAAACCGCACTCATAAACCATTTTCTTGACGGTAAGAAAGCCATATACTTTATGGGAGTGGAAAGCAACGCAAAACAAAATCTTGAAAACTTCAGTAAAAGTATTATGGAGTACAGTAACGGTATTGAAACAGAGACTTCATTTCTTTCCTTTCAGGCGGCGTTGGAATATGTATTCAGACTTGCGCAAAAGGAACGCTTGATTCTTGCAATCGACGAGTACCCTTATGTTGCCCGCTCTTCAAAAAGTCTTGCCTCCACTTTGCAGCTGTTGATAGATAAATATAAGGATTCTTCCAAGCTGATGCTCATTCTTTGCGGTTCTTCAATGTCATATATGGAGGACCATGTTCTTGCGTATAAGTCACCTTTATACGGCAGAAGAACAGCGCAGATGAAGCTTCTGCCGTTTGATTTTGAGGAAACCTGCCGTTATTTTAAAAATCTTTCGAGTGAAGATAAGGCTTTGATTTACGGTATTGTAGGGGGAACTCCGCAATATTTGTTGCAAATAAACGACAGCTTAAGCGTTGAGGAGAACATCAAAAATACATTTTTAAATCCAATGTCTTTTTTATATGAGGAACCGATAAACCTTTTAAAGCAGGAGGTGCGTGAGCCTGCTATCTATACGGCAATCATTGCCGCGATTGCCTCTGGGGCCTCCCGTATGTCGGAGATTTCCGGCAAGGTGGGCGAAGATACCAATGTTTGTTCTGCCTATATCAAAAATCTTATAAATCTCGGTATAGTACAAAAGGAAACTCCTTACGGAGAAAAGGCATCCCGTAAATCTGTTTATTCCATTGAAGATAATATGTTCCGATTTTGGCACCGTTTTGTGTTGGAAAACAATTCTGCTATTGCCCGAGGAGCAACCGAACTGGTGTACAGGCGAATTGAACCGAAGCTGTCCGAGTATATGGGTAAGGTTTTCGAGGATATATGTAAGCAATACCTTTGGAAGCTGCTTTTAGCGGGGAAATGTCCTGTGGAGTTTACATCCCTCGGCCGTTGGTGGGGTAATGACCCGATTGAAAAGTGTCAGGCAGAAATTGATATTATGGGCGAGCAAGACAAAGATACGGCTCTTTTTGCCGAGTGCAAATGGACAAATGAAAAGGCGGATATCGGTGTTTTGGAAACGCTTGCAAAGCGCAGCAGGCTGTTTTCCTACAAGAATATACATCTCTGTCTGTTTTCTAAATCCGGCTTTTCAAAAGGCTGCGTTGACGAAGCAAAAAGAATGGGGAATGTAACGCTTGTAGGCTATGAGGATATTGTTGTTTAACGGATTAAAATATAGCAAGGCAACCGCAAAAATGCGGTTGCCTTGCTTCATATATCGGATTATAATTTTTCATAAATTTCAAGCAGTCTGCTCCTTGTTTTGTATTTGCCGTAGGCTATAAAATTCGGGCAACAAAAAAGCACCCCAAAGCCTTTATTTGTGGGCTTTTGAAGTGCTGAAAAATTTTTTGTAAATGTATTTTGGGAACTTTTATTCTTCCGGTTGAAGCAAAAACGCATAAATGATATAATAAACCAAAATGTAATTAAAAGGATAAGGTAATATGATAGCTTTATACTTAAGTCTGATAGATTCGGATGAATCTAAGGATAAATTTGAAGAGATGTATTTGAAATACAGAAAACAAATGAAAAAAATAGCTTTTAAAATTCTCGGTGATGATGGGCTTGCCGAGGACGCCGTACATAACGCTTTTTTGAAAATAATTTCTAATTTTGATAAATTTAAAGAAATAGATTGTCAGGAAACGAAGAATCTGATCGTTATAATTATCAGAAGTGTTTCAATTGATATATATCGCAAAAGAAACAGGGAATTTGAGAAAACAGATATCCTTGATAAGGAAATATCAACTGAAACCGACTTTTCTGCCGTAAAGGTTGAGACCGTTCTGAAGGCAATAGAGGCTCTGCCCAAAATTTACAGCGATATTCTTCTTCTTAAAATTGAATACGATTATAAGGACAAAGAGATAGCTGAGATTTTGGGAACAAATGTTAATACTGTAAGCAAACGGCTGGAACGCGCCCGAAAACAGCTTAAACAACAGTTGCTTAAAGGAGGCTCGGCAGAATGAAAAACCTTAATGAAAACAATTTAAAAAAGGCTATGACTCTTTATGCGCAAAAAATGGCTGAAAGTTTTCCTGATGAAACGGAAGCTGCCGATGTTGAGTTTTCCGACGGGTTTGAGCGAAAAATGAATCGTATAATAAAGCAAAGAAAAAAGCCTTTCTATAAAATTTTCAACACTGCGGCGAAAAAGGCGGCGTGTATTGCGGCGGTAATTGTTGTTGTTCTTTCACTGACTTTAAGCGTTAAAGCCGTAAGGGAGCCCTTTCTCAAAATGTTTCAAAAAATCTTTCATAACCATATCGAGCTTGAATTTGAGGGTGAGAGAAAGGATTTCATTGCCGAAATTTACGCCGTTGCCGAAATCCCCGAGGGTTATAATATGACTGATGAAACGATAGATGTTATAACGGTTGAAAGAATATACAAAAAAGAAGACGGTACATTTTTCTCTTATACGCAGTTTGCCACTGAAAATGTGATGGTAAATATAGATAACGAACATTCAAAGCACTACAAAAAACAAGTGGGCGACCTTGAACTTTATATAGCCGATTTTGAAAGGGATAACATGAAGATTATCTATTGGGTGCAGGATGGATATTTATTTGAATTGACCTTCTACAGCCGAACCTCGGACGATGAAATAATATCGATAGTTAAAAGCAATACGATAGTCGGATATCAAAAAGAAGAATAGGATGTGTTAAAATGCAACAACCTCTGCCGACAGTGTGGATCAGCGAAGAAGAAAAAATAATTTCATTTCACAGTGAGGAAAATTATGAAATGAAAACATTTGAAACACAGAATGATTATACCACATTCATTTTAATACACGGCAGATGTGGATATAAATTTAAGTGACAATAGTATTTGGGGGAATTAAAAATGAAAAGATTTGTTGAATTGATGAAAAAAACATTACCGTTATTACTTATTTTGATTGTTGCTTTTTCCGGGTGTAGATCTCAAAAGGATATTTCCCACATATCCGATTCTTATTTGAATTTAACAGATGAAACAAGCCGCGAAAGTGAAAACATAAATTCTTTTGCAGACGAACCATCTGACAGTAATGTGCCGGATTTTGCAGACAGCTTGCCACAAAAAGCTTCAGTGCCCGAAAAAGCAGCAAGCAATAATAACAGTTCACGGGCAAGCAAGCCTTCTTCGCCAAAAGTCAATTCAACAGACCGAGTGTCTAATGATAATAAGGACGGTACATTGTCTCAAAGCGGTACAGTTGACGAAAAGGATCAGGTACATTTATATTCATATATAGACGGAAGGGGGTTGGTTATACAGGTTACATTTGATTATAAAGAGGGAGATACTTGGGCTGAGCTTTTGAAAAACAATACCGAAATCAGCACTGATACAACTTATGATGTGAATTTTAATACTATTGAATACCTAAAGTATAACGGTAAAGCTATTGTGTTTAATAACACTCCGGTCAAAAAAGATGATATTGTTTCTAAAAAAAATATATATAAATTGGAGACTCTTGCGGGTCCCGCAAAAATCAGCGCAACCACTATGTACGATTTAATAAATATCGAACATGTATTTGAAGGCGGTTCTTACAGGCATTGGTATATAAGAAAATACGATATTAAAGAAACATCTAAAACTTCAGGCAATATTACTATTAGCCATATTAAAGTAATAGAGTACAGCGAACCTAATGAAGCCTTTAACGGTACTACTGTTGATATCAACCAAACTCCATTGACACTAACTTATACATCAAACTATGGATTATATGCCGGTAAAACGATTGAGTTGAGCGACGGCTCAAAAATTTTACTCGGCAATGATTTGTATTGGTTTTATTTAGGAAACAGTAATAACAAAAGGATCTTGTGTGAGGATTACAGATTGTATAAATCAGTACCTAATAACCCTAACGACAGCTATTGGGATTATTATTGGTCAAAATTAAAGTGAAATATATAACGCTTGATTTGATGAATATCGGTCAAGCATTATATAGATGTTTTGAAAATAAGAATAAATGGCATTAAGTAAAACGGCAGTATTGCTGTCGGAGCATCAAAAGAGTGGCAGTTTACTTTTAAAGTCAACTGCCACCTTTTTTGTGTTGGGGGTATATTTAAAATAATTGCTTAAAAACTTGACAACCGAAAAATTAAAAATACAATTTCATTATCAGTCTTTAAAGGACCGGAAATAAATTTTTAAAAGGAGTTGTTTTAATGGAAAATTCAAAGTTTTATTTTAAGGAAAAAAGCGTAAAGGCGGGTTGTGAGCTGTATGCGCAGGTATGCTATGAAACCGTGGACGGTTATACTAATACCGCAATTTTTAAGTTTATATCGTACAGTATCGATGACGGCGAAAGTTATTTATGGCTTACCGCAAACGGCAATGTGAATTATATGTATTTGTGTACCGATTGGAGCGGTTATTCTTTTGAGAGTAACAGATACAAAGATATATCAAATTATATAAAGAAATATATGACTGACAGCGGATATGTAATAATTAAAGATATTAAATGGGATTGGAATGCCAAAAGCATTGAAAAAATGATTAAAATAGGCAAGTTTGAACAAAAGTACACTAACTGCATAACAGGAGAAGCTTGGAATGACAAATTCGAACTTTTGGTTGATACAAACCAAACGGCCGATACAGATATTTATATTTTACAGAAAAGCACCGGTAATATGCGGTTTTTAACAACGCTTACAGAAGATGACACAAACTATGCGGATTATTGCACCGACAATATGGATGCGGCGGAATACTTCTTTGAGAAATAAAAATTTTCATTCAAATAAAGTATAATCAAAGCAGGCGTCTTTAGCAGAATAAAACTCTTTTCCGGTATCAAGATACTCCTTCATCTTTACAAGGCAGGTTGCAATGGCAATTTCCTCGTCGGAGAGCCGGGAATAGGGGAAAGGATTTGTATAAAGCACATTGCCGCCACCTGTAATGTTAAAAAGGCATATTCCGTCAAGGCTTTCTTCGGCGCCGTATGCATTGCGGCAAAGTTCAAAGCGCTGCGGAACGCCGTCTTTTAAATAGGTGCAGGTGTTGTTCACTATTTCGCCGTTTGTACCCCTTATTGTTATTTGTGACGAGCGAATATCCGAAAAATATTGCTCAAACGAAAAATCGTATACTGCGGTTTTGTCTTTAAACTTAAATATCTTTATTTTTTCCTCTGCCGGTATTACGGCAGGGGATTTTAAATATCCGGCACGGCTGTTGTAACGGGTAACAGGGTCTGTAAGGGAAATTGAGGTGATTTCCGGCTTTTCAAAGCCCGTATCAAGAAAAAACCGTATAAGACTTGCGGCGTGATAATCGTGACAGCAGGAGAGCCTTACCGAATGTACCTCGCCTAAAATACCGCTTTCTATTATTCTTTTGTAGGCTTGATTTCTCGGCATAAAATGAAATTGTTCAGCTACCTGCACTCGGCCTTTCAGAGTGCCATCGGTTACGGGCGTTTCGGTAAGCTCGGGGATATCTGTTGCGGCAAGCGTTTTAATCATTTCAGATATGTTATCCTTATTAACGCAGGAAACAATAAAATCAAAATCGTTTTTTAAAAGCTCCTCAAGGGACTGACATATTTTTACATTATACTTATCGGCAAATTCCTTTTGCTTTTCACTGTTGCGGATGTATATGCCGCTTACCGAAAATTTCTGCGGTAAAAGCTCGGCTATTCTTAAATAAAATTCACTTCGCCAGCCGGCACCTATTATTCCGTATTTAATCATAAAAAGACCTCATTCCGTGTATTTTTTCGCAAACTGTTCTCTGTATTTCCCCGGGGATACTCCGGTAGATTTTTTAAAGGTGTCATTTAAATATTGCTGACAGCCGAAACCGCATTTTTCGGCAATTTCCGTTATTGAAATATCGGTATTCCAAAGCATTTCCTTGGCGGCGGAAATTCTGGTTTCCGTAAGATAGGTATGGGGCGAAATTCCGTAAGCCACACCGAAAAGATAGCGAAATCTTGATTCGCTTAGGTTGATGCTTCTTGCAATATCGGCAGTTGAAATCCGTTTTTCAAAATTGCTTTCAATAAACTTTTTTGCGCTGTGCATAGCGGAATAGTCATAATTTGTGCCGCGCTTTTTATGCTCACCGTCACGGATAATAAAGCTTAGCAGAGTAAACAGCTTGCCTGAAAACAGCAGAATATCTTTGCTTTCGCTTTCGCTTAACAGTATTATTTCGTGCATAAGCTCCCGTATTTGTTTTTTGTGCAGGGCTTCAAAGTAATGCGGCTGACGGTCTAACATTTCGGCAAGTCGGCCTTTAACTTCAAACTTTAAAAAGGCGGTTTTAAACGGTAGGAGACTATACCGCTTATCGCCGTCCTTTGCGATTATTATGCGGTCGGCAACAATTTTTATTTCTTCACCGTTTATGTATGTTGACTTTCCGTTTTCCAAAAAGTATTCTATTTCGTAACATTTTGATGTTCTGGCGGGTGACACTTTTAAATTGCCGAACTCGCTGCAATCGCAGTATCCGCAGTTGATTTTTTGCGGCAAGCTTAAATTGTTCATATCAAACCTCAATCGGATTTCTTAAAAAACAGGCGAATTTTGTATATACTTTTTCTAAAACATATAATACACTTAAATCATAAAAAAGTAAAGGACAAAATTTTATGAACAGTGTAAAATGCGAAATTAAAAAGCTTGTAATTCCTACATATCCGGAGCCTTCTGCGGAAGAAATGCCGATGTTTGCGGAAAACAGGGTGCATCAGCGTACAAGCGGAAGACCTTATCCTAATAAGGTAGTGCTTAAAGTAAGCCGTGAGGAAAAAATCGACAAAGAGTATACGGCAGTGGTGCTTGAAAACGAATATCTTAAAATAGAAATATTGCCCGAAATAGGCGGAAGGATATATTCGGCTCTCGATAAAACCACGGGCTATGACTTTTTCTATAAACAGCATGTTATAAAGCCTGCGCTTATAGGAGTGCTCGGCTCTTGGATATCTGGCGGCGTTGAGTTTAACTGGCCGTTCCACCACAGAGCTTCCGGGTTTATGCCCTGCGATTTTGTGACCGAAACATTGCCCGACGGCACTGCAGTCTGCCATTTATCGGAGCACGACCCGATAGACCGTATGAAGGGTATGGTAAGCATAGTACTGCGCCCCGGCGAGAAGCGGTTTGAGACCCGTATGCGGCTTTACAACCGAACGGATACCGCACATTCGTTTTTGTGGTGGGAAAATGCGGCGGTTCCCGTGCACGAAAAATATCAGATATTTTTCCCGCAGGATGTAAGCTATGTAAATTTCCATTATTTAAAATCAAGAATTACATATCCGCTTGCCGGGGACGGAATTTTTAACGGTATTCCGATGTCGGAGCAAAGAGATATTTCATATCATAAAAACACCGTTCCCGCAACAAGCTATTTTGCCGCCGCTTCGGATTACGACTTTTTCGGCGGATACGATCACGCTAAGGAATGCGGCGTCGTTCATATCGGCGACCATCACCTGTCACCCGGTAAAAAGATGTTCACTTGGGGCTACTGTCAGCTGGCGAAATCATGGGAAAATGCCCTTACCGATACGGACGGTCAGTATGCCGAGCTTATGGCAGGCTCTTATTCGGATAATCAGCCGAATTTCTCTTGGATCGAACCGTATGAGACAAAGGAATTTTCACAGTATTGGTATCCTATTTCAAAAATAGGAACGCCCACATTCGCAAACCTTGATATTGCCTTTAAAATCGACCGTGAAAACGGTAAGATACTTGTTCAGCCTACCAAAACATATGAAAATGCGGAAATCACGGTAAAGTGCGGTGATAAGATTTTGCTTAACACTGTTTGCGCCCTAAAGCCGGAAATCTGTGAGGAATTTACGGTTAAGGATATGTCCGAATATGTAACGGTAACAGCAGTATCGGGCGGTGAAACGGTAGGGGAGTATACCGAAAAGAATTTTGATAAATTCAATATGCCCGATGTTATAACCGATATGCCTTCGGCTGCGGGTATGAATAGCGCAGAGGAGCTTTATCTTGCGGGAGTTCATGTGGCGCAGTACCGCGACCCTGCCGTAGAACCGGACAGCTACTGGACGGAGGCTTTAAAGCGAGACATAAACCACATTCCGTCGCTTATAGCTATGGCTGAATATGAGTATTCCCGTTATGCCTTTGAAAGCGCAAAGAGCTATGCCGAGCGTGCGATTAAAAGCGTTACAATTTATAACGAACGGGTGCTAAGCGGTAAGGTCTACTATATCTATGCTCAAATACTTGAGGCAACGGGCGAATATAAAAAAGCCTACGATTATTATTATAAGGCGGCATGGGCAGCAGACAGCGTAAGTAAGGCTATGACGAGAATAGCTGTGCTTGATATAAGAAATAAGGATTATAAGGCGGCGGTAAAGCACGCCGAAACGGCGCTTGATTACGGCAGAAACGACTCGCTTGCCGCTGCTGTAAAGGTAATCGCCCTTAAAAAGCTCGGTAAAGACGCAGTCGCCGAAATCGCCGAGGTTCTTAAAAAGGATAAGCTTGACCATTATATGCGTTATCTTTCGGGTGCTGATGACTTTTATGATATAATGGACAGCAATCCGCTTGAAACGGTGCTTGATATTGCGGCTGATTTTGACGCTATGGGACTTTACGGTGAAAATGTAAAGCTGTTAAGCGGGCTTTTAAAGTTAAGACCCGAAGCCGCACAGCCGATGCTCTACTATGCGCTCGGATATTATAAATATCTCTGCGGCGAGGACGGAAAAGAAGATTACATTAACGGTTTTAAGGCAAATATCGGTGCGACATTCCCTGTTCGAAAAGAGGAAATGCGGATATTAGAGGATGTTATTGCAAAAACGGACGAGAGCAAGGCGAAAATGCTGCTCGGCTGCCTGCTTTACAATAAGAGGCACTATAACAAAGCGGCAGAACTTTGGGCACAATGCGATGATTATATTTCTGTTCGCAATCTTGCGGTTGCGTATTTCAGCCACTTAAACCGTAAGAGCGAGGCACTCTCGCTTATGAAAAAAGCAATTTCCTTAGCGCCCGAAAGTGAACAGCTTATATATGAGACTGTTGTTTTAATGGATAAGCTCGGCACACCCGCAAAGGAGAAAATTGAGTTTTTAGTTTCGCACAAAATTACCCGTGACGACTGCTTTACAGAGCTTGCAAAAGCGTATAATCAGGATTTACAGCCCGAAAAAGCTATTGAAACGCTTATGAATCACAGCTTTGTGCCGTGCGAGGGCGGCGAACACGCAATAGCCGATCAATATCTGTTTGCGCATTTGGTTATCGGAAGACGAGAGCTCTGTAACGGTAATACTGAAAAAGCGCTCGAAGTATTCAGAAAAGGGCAGATACTTCCGCAGTCTCTCGGTGCAGGCATTTGGAACCACTGTAAGCTTGTACCGCTTAAATACTTTGAGGCTTTAAGCCTTGAAAAGCTCGGAAACAAAGCGGCGGCTGATGAAATATTCCGTTATATCGCGACCATAGGAATTGAGTATTTCAGTAATATGCACCTAAAGGAACTTCCTTATTATCAGGCGCGTGCATGGCAGCATTTAGGCGAGGAAATAAAGGCTCAAAGGCTTATAACCGAATACCGCCGTGAATGGAGCGGTATTGATAAGGTGACCGATAACGGGTTTTTCGGAACAACACCGTTCTTTATCTCGTTTACAGATGACCCGAAGCAATTACGCCGTGCGCTTTATTGTTATCTTAACGCCCTTATTTGCGACTTTACGGGTGAAAAGGAAAAAGCACAGGAGCTTATCTCGGAAGGTCTTGCCTTAAATTCCGAGAATCTGCCTGCGCTGACCTTTAAAGAGCAAGGGTTTTTGAACTGATGTCTGTCAGATAGTCTTTTAGCAGTGCCAGCAATTCCGATTTATCGGAAAGCTTACATTCGGTAAGTATTCTCTTAATACGGTATTTAACGCCGCCCTCTGTAAGAAAGCATCGGCTTGCCGTTTCTTCAAGCGTTAAACCGTTTATTAAAGATGTAAGTATAAGCCTGTCGGTATCACTGCAAAAATTCAATACCTGTTCGACAGTGAGCATATCACGCATTTCGCCGTCGGCATAAAATTCGTAATCATTGTTATCGTTTTCAAGGGTTACGGTTTTGTGCCGCGGCGTTTTTTCGTTTTCATTATTCCATTTAACCGTCACCGTAATACCCGACATATAAGGGTGGGCTTTAAGTTTTTCATAAATAAACACCGCCGCCTTGCCGTATTGCTCGAAATTCATATTTACCGAGGTTATCATATTTTTATAAAAGCCCGAAAGTTTTGTTTTAGCACAGCTTAGTATTTTAATGCTTTTAAGAGCGTCGGGGTCTTTTTCGGATAAATTACGCACAAGCGAAACAGCGGCAAAATCGTTTGAGCATATTACGGCGTCAAAGCCTTTGTATTCCTTTGAAAATTCGTCAAAGCAGTTTGATAATGAACCGTTATTTGTAAAAATGCGCATTTTATCAAAGCCTTCGTCCTTAAAGGCAAAAAGCCCGTCAACCCTGCCTATGTCCGAAACGGAGCTTGTGTTTACGCCGTACAGGGCAACCCGTTTTTTTCCGGCTGATTTAAGCTCGCTTAAAAGGTATTTCATAGAGCCGTTTATATCCGAGCAGACGCAGCTGTAATCACAGCCGGGTATCTGCTCTGCCTGATTGCAAATAAGTATCGGTTTTATCCTGTCGGCGTTAAGCGACGAAACCGTGCTTTTTATCCAGTTGTAGTCAGAGGCGATTATAAATACTCCGTCTCCGTTTTCTTCCACGCTGTCGAAAACCTCACAAAAGGGTATTCTTTTTTGCCTGAGCCTGTCGGTCAGGCTTTTAAGCAGCTCCTTGCACCATATACTGCCACTGTAAGCCGGCTCTGTTAAAATAGAAATCATATTACCACCGACTACATTATACTATCGCTTATATTTTTTGGCAAACAGAAATTTATGTTTTTTTACACACGGTTTTCTCTCTGTTTAATTTTAAGTCTGACTGTTATGCTTGTGCTACAATAGGGACAAATTAGAGAAGCCTTATAATTAAAGGGTTTTGCTGATTTAGTCCCATTTTTTTATGCCCATTTTTAGGGTAAATCTATTAGAAACAGGAGGTTTTTACTTCAATGAGCAAGATTATCGTGGTTGCGAATCAAAAAGGAGGTGTTGCAAAAACCTCTACTGTGCGAAATTTATCGTATTCCCTTGCCGAACTCGGCAAAAAGGTATTAACGGTGGATTTAGACCCCCAAAGTAATCTTACAATCGGCTTTGGTATTATACCGAAAAAAGCCAAACATACCACAGGCACACTTATAACCCGTATGCTGACAGAGGAAGAACTACCCGAAAAGAGTGAGTATATTCATTCTGTTGGAAAGGTAGATATTCTCCCTGCAAGCAGAGCCTTGACAGTTGCAGAGGTCAATATGCTCATTACCCCCGGAAGTAACAAATATCTTTCAAAGCTGTTACAGCCCTTGCGTGAGGATTATGATTATATCCTTATTGACACCAATCCGTCCCTTGGTGCATTGACTATCAATGCTCTGACGGCTTGTGATGAGGTATTGATACCCATTGATCCTGAACTGTTTGCAATTACGGGCTTGAATGACCTGATGGATTCCATAGGAAAAGTGAAAGCAAACTTGAACCCTGCTATTGAAATCGGCGGTATTTTATTCGTAAAATGTATAACCCGAACCAATTTATATAAGACGGCTCGGCAGAACATCACAGAGTATTTTCCTACTGTCCCGATATTCAACAGCGTAATTCCCTTAACTGTAAAGGTTGGTGAAGCTAATAACGCATCAATGGCGGTTGCAGAATTTGAAAACACCAATTCAGCAGCCGTAGCCTATATGGAACTTGCAAAGGAGGTGACGAAGTATGGAAAAGATGAAACCTCGGATAAGATCGCTTAATGACCTTTTCGCTAATGAGGAAGTTCAGCCATACCCCAATGAAGTATCTGCCCCTGCTGTGCAGACAGCAGACGAAAAGAACGGACTTCAATTTATTGCCCCGAAGAAAATCAGAACCTTTCTCAATCATCCGTTCCGTTTGTATGACGGTGAAAGGCTTGACGATTTAGTTGAGAGTGTAAAAGCAAACGGTATTCTTATTCCTACCATTGTCCGAAAGATTGAAAAGGACGAAAATGGATATGAGTATGAAATGCTTGCAGGACATAACAGACAAAATGCTGCCATTATTGCAGACCTTGAAGTTATCCCCTGTATCGTTAAGGAAAACATAACGGATGAAGAAGCGTGGATTTATGTTATCGAAACAAATGTAATGCAACGCTCCTTTACGGATATGCTCCCATCCGAAAAGGCTGCCGTACTTGCTTTGCGGTATTCAAAGATGTTTTCGCAGGGCAAAAGAAATGACATTATTGAAGAACTTAAAAGGCTCGAAAACCCTGATTATATAAGGGAAAATTCAACTTGTGGAAGTGACTGCCACAAGTTAAAAAACAGGGATAAAGTAGGTGTTGAATATTCGCTTTCAGGACGGTCTATTGCTAACTATGTTCGTGCCAATTCGCTTATCACAGCTTTGAAAGTTCGTCTTGATAACGGCGAATTAACATTAGCGGTATCGGTTGAGTTATCCTACCTATCAACAGAGGTACAGCAGTATATTGAAAATGTGCTGATGGAAAATGAGTTTAAGGTGGATGTGAAAAAGGCAACCGTACTCCGAAGCTATGGCGATAAACTTACCGAGGATAGTGTATATGAAATCCTTTCGGGCGAAAAGGCAAGAAAGTCAAGAGCCGATACACCGCCACCGATTAAGATCAAGCATACGGTATATTCCAAATACTTTGCACCCAATACCAAAACAAGTGAAATAGAGCGAATAATTGGCGAGGCTCTTGCTTTGTATTTCAAAAAAGCGGAGGATGAAACCTCTGCATAAAAACGGAGGTGTTCACCATTGCGTCCATATGAAAAACTAAAGACTATCTATGAAATCGCATCCCGAATGATAGTTCGTGGTAAGGGGGCTTGGAAAGATTATCTTTCCTTTGCCGCCCGAATCCACAAATACTCTTTTGATAATGCCTTGTTGGTATATGCTCAAAACCCTGATGTAACAACCCTTGCAAGTATTCCCCAATGGAACAAGGTAGGCAGAAATGTAAACAGAGGTTCAAAAGGTATAGCAGTTTGCGAATATGAAAACGCAAAACTAACCCTATCGTATTTGTTTGACATTTCTCAAACCAACGGCAGAGAAATCAGGTTTTTGGATTGGCAACTTGATGATGATATGAAATCGGAAATTTCCACAAGGCTTATTCGGGCAGATGAATTGAGTGCAACCGATTTTTCCGAAACGGTTACAGCACTTGCAAGCAAGCGTGTAAATGACAACTACGAAAATTGCTTGCGTTCTATTATGGCAAATTCACAAGACCATATCTTTTCCGAACTACCGGAGGGTGGTTTAGAAGCACAGTTAGTCAGTTTGCTTACCGATAGTACCGCATACTTTGTTGGAAAGCGTTGCGGTCTTGCGGATGATGAGATTATGCTTGAGGGCGGTATGAGTACCATAAGCGACTTTAACCGCATCCCCCTTATCGCAACACTCGGCAATACAGTTACAAGCTGTGCAAAGGAAATTCTTATTGAGATGGAATTAACCATCAAAACTATAAATGCTGAAAGGACGGCTAATAATGAAAGAAAACAATCTGAATATCAGTTACACGGAACAGAACGGAATATTGTACCCGAATCTGCAAGTATCCAACGAGCAGACAGCAGATCAGCCGTTGGGCAGATACGGCAGAATGGCGATGGAGTACCTGAAAGAAAACCACCCCAATCGCTATACAGCTTTGAAAATGGATGGCACTCTGATGGAAGTGATGCACACGGTTCAGCAGACAGCCACCGGGAAAATCGAGGAAATGACACAGGAAATGCTCAAAAAAGAACCGATGCCCAACACCGAGGACACGATGGAACGGACACGGCACTTGAACAGCCTGAAACTGTCAGCCGAAGAAATAGTAATAAAGGAAATCGTACTGATACCGAGATAAAAACTGAAAATGTAGTAGTTACAGAGCCGCCGAAAGACGGCTCAGTTGTTGTTTCCGAGGATGATCCAAAGGCAAAAATGTCCGATGATGAAATCGTAAAGCATTATGAAACTATCCTGATGAGTACGGATGTTTACCCAATAGAAATGCACCGCCGTTTGTATCTTATTTTCAAAGATGAACCTGATAATAGCGATTGGCAGAGCGTATCAAACGAGGTATATTCAATTTTTGCCGAATACGGCAACCGTGAGTATCAGGGTGAGGTTTTGTATCGTACCGAACTTGTCAACAAAGACGGTATATCAATGTTTTTCGGTGACGGCTCAACCTATCTGCCTTGGATTTTCGTTGCAAACATCATAAACGCAATGATTGTGGATGGCGATTATCCCGGTGACTTTACGCAGCTTTTTGAAGAAGCCCGAAAGATATTGGAAAAGGCAGAGTATGTTGTATCGGACGAATATCTTATGACGGCGGTTCTGGAACTGCAAAAAGAAAAGATATATAACCCCACCGCTCTGCAAATTGCCGAGCAGACCGAGGCTGTTATTATCCGTGATGCCGAGGATATTGAGGAGGAAGATTTTTCGGCGGTTGTTACGGCGGTTGAACATTCAGACGATACGGAAGATGTGTTTGCCGAGCCTGTTGAGGTACAGAAAAAGGCAGAAAGAAAGCCGAGAGCAAAACAGGATTTACCGTCACGAAATTACCGCGCCTTTGCAAAGCTCTTTCCCGATATTATTTCAGGAAAATACAGCGCTTTAATGTTAAGCGCCGGAGAGAGCTTTGATCCCCTTGAAATTTATCATAAGGGCGGTAATCGTTATTCTATGGAGCATTATTGGATAAATAATGGTGATAGAATGTACGATCCGTATATGAAATTTATCATAGACCGTGAAAACCAAACCATTCAGGCTGCTTCGTATGAAAATTCCAATGTAGGACTTGCACAGCAAGTATTTACGGACGAGGGCTATTATCCGCAACTGCAAAAGGAACTCAATTCCTTTTTAAGCAACTGGCTGAAAAATATATCTTTTCAGGATTATTCGCCTGTAAGGGCTATTGAAATAATAAACGATGAAGAAAAGACCGTTACCTTTCCAATAGAGCCTGAAACACCGCAACTTAACTTGTTTACCGATCTAACGGACGGCGAACAGATAACAATGACGGATATATCTTCTGATGATAAGAAAAATGTTGTTACAGAAGAATCCGAAATTGACGAAAATGCAGAGTTTAATATATTGGAAGAATGTACGGGTTCACATCACGGACAGATTGATATGATAATGACCGCATATAAGGGCGAAATCCCTGTTGGATATATGCAGTACAGCATTTTTGAGGATGCGCCGCACATCAATAATATTGAGGTTATGCCGTCACAACGCAGACGAGGTATCGCAACAAGGCTCTTGCAGAACTTACAGGGGCAATATCCTACTTCCGAGATTGTTTGGGGCATTATGACCGATGATGGTAAAGCCCTGCACGATGCCATAACCTATTCCTTTGACAGCGAAGATTACGAAAGCGTTAAAAGAGGTCTTGATGAAGTAAATAAAGGTCTGGCAGAGTTCCATCAACGCATTGACGAGGGCGAAAGCCTTAACGATGATGAAACGGCCTTTATGAATGATTTATCGGATATTCAGTACAAGTTGGAAAAGCAGCTTGAAGAATTATCGCCAACGCATACCTTTGTCAGACTTCCGAAAGCAGAAACGGCGGTTGAACCTATAGCCGAGAAGCCCACACAAAAGCCCCAAAACTTTCGTTATTCCGAGGGTATGGAATTATACCCCACAGGCTTAAAATCGAAATACAAGGCAAATATCGAGGCAATAAAGCTATTAAAAGCTATCGAGGAAGATAGACGACAAGCAACACCTGATGAACAGATTATACTTGCACGTTATGTTGGCTGGGGCGGTCTTGCAAATGCTTTTAATCCGAAAGCAAAGGATTGGGAGAAAGAGTATCAGGAGTTGAAACTTCTGCTTACCGATGCTGAATATAAGGCGGCTATGGATTCTACTATCACCGCATATTACACCGAGCCTGAACTGATAAAATCAATATACACCGCTTTGGATAACTTTGGGTTTGAGGGCGGTAAAAACAGAAAGTTGCTTGATCCTGCTATGGGAACAGGCAACTTTTTTAGTGTCTTGCCGGAGCATTTAAGCGATACAAAGCTGTACGGTGTTGAGATTGATAGTATCACAGGCAGAATTGCTAAACTTTTGTACCCTAATGCGAATATTGAAAACACAGGCTACGAAACCACAAAGTATGAGGATAACACCTTTGATGTAATAATCGGTAATATCCCTTTTAACTCTATCCACATTTACGATCCGAGATATAAGGATAACGATTTTTATATTCACGATTACTTTTTTGCAAAATCTCTGGACCTTACAAAGCCCGGCGGTATCATAGCCTTTATCACTTCAAAGGGTACAATGGATAAATACGATGATTCGGTTAGAAAGTATATCGCTTCACGTGCAGAATTTATAGGCGCTATCCGACTTCCGAACACCGCATTTAAGGCTGTAGCCGGAACCGAGGTAACGGCAGATATTGTCTTTCTGAAAAAGCGTGAAGAACCCATTGAAGAATGGAACTTGGAAGATGAATCGTGGTTTGATGTAACAGCAAGTATGCAGACAAATTGGGTTCGGTATAATAACTATTTCATTGAGCATCCTGAAATGCTGCTTGGCGAAATGCAACACAGCAGAAAAATGTATGGCCGTGAGGACGGGACTGCTTGTGTAGCCCCTGATGATTACAACTATAATCTTAACGAGAAGTTGAGGGTTGCCGTAGGTAACTTATCAGCACAGTTTTCAGCACAGCCCGACAAGGAACGTAAACCCACTCACACGGTTGCTATTGATGAAGCCCCCGAATATGAAAATGCACCGCCCGGCATAAAAAACTTTACCTTTGTTGTTAAGGACGATAATATCTATTATTGCGAAAAAGACAAGCTGATACCACAACCCCACACAGGCAAAAAAGCCGAGAGAATTAAGGGCTTATGTAGTATCAGAACGGAATTACTTGATGTTATCAATTTGCAATCGGGACAGTATGATGAAAGCGAATTAAAGGAAAAGCAAAAGGTACTCAATGATCTTTACGATGCTTTCGTTAAAAAATACGGTGCTATCGGCAGTAATGCAAATATCCTTGTGTTCTCTGATGACGATCAGTTTCCGCTACTTCGCTCTATTGAAAACGAGATTAAGAACCCTGACGGAACAAAGACCTTTGAAAAAGCACAGATATTTTATAAAGCAACCATACACCCCCAAACTATCCCTACCTCTGCCGATACCGCAGTAGAAGCTCTGTATATTTCCCTTAATACACGGTTGAGGGTAGATCTTCGATATATGTCGCAGCTTACAGGAAAACAGCCCATTGATGTTATCAATGAGTTGGGCGATAGAATATTCCTTAACCCACAAAAGTATAGCGGTAATATTTTGAACGGTTGGGAAACCGCAGAGGAATATCTTTCGGGACACGTGCAGGATAAGTTGGTTTATGCCGAGTATTATGCGGAAAAAGAACCCGACCTGTTTTCACGAAATGTACGGGCATTGGAAGAAGCGCAACCCGTACCCCTTACTCCATCGGATATTAACGCTCCTGTCGGTGCGCCTTGGATACCGATTGAGTATTATCGGCAGTTTATGTATGAAACCTTTGATACTCCGTCCGAGTACCGTTATGAGAGTGAAAATGACAGCGAAAAAGAGTGTATTACCCTTAACTATATGGAATACACAACGGTCTGGCGAGTATTAAATAAGTTTTATGATCGTGATTCAGTTAAGGTGTATCAAACTTTTGGTACACACCGCAAAAACGCATATGAAATCTTTGAGGACAGCCTAAATCAGCAGATAACCACCGTAAAGGACAGAGTTGAGTATATTGATGATGAGGGTAACAGAAAGGAAAAATATGTTGTAAATCCGAAAGAAACCCGTGTTGCGAGAGCAAAGCAAGCCCAAATCAAAGAAGCCTTTGCCGCTTGGCTTTGGAAAGACGCCGAGCGTAAAGAGGACTTACTGCAAATCTATAACAGCCGATTTAATACAGTTGTGCCGAGAGAATATGACGGTAGCCACCTTATATTCCCCGGTATGAGCGAAGAAATGAAACTCCGTCCCCATCAAATGAACTTTGCTGCCCGTGTTATTTATTCAGGAACAGGACTTGCCGCCCACGAAGTAGGCGCAGGAAAAACGGCAGCCCTGATAGCCGCCGGAATGTATCTTAAAAATTTGGGTGCTATCAAAAAGCCTGTTTATGTAGTTCCGAACCCCCTTGTAGGACAATGGGCAACCGAGTTTTACCGCTTTTTCCCTAATGCTAATATCCTTGTTTCTACCATTCAGGATTTTACGGCGCAGAACCGTAACCGCTATGTTTCCCGAATTGCGATGGGAGATTATGATGCAGTTATCCTTGCCCACAGCCAATTTGAGCGTATTCCGATTTCTGCAAAGCGACAGATAGAGCAACTTGAAGAACAGATTGTGCAGATTTCCTATGCCGTTGGCCGTATCAAAGCAGAAAAGGGCGAAAACTGGACCGTAAAGCAGATGGTAACATTCAAGCATAATTTAGAGGAACGGTTGGAACGGCTTTCAGCGTTACAGAAAAAGGATGACCTTTTAACCTTTGAGCAGCTTGGTATTGACTTTATGTTTGTGGACGAAGCCCATATGTTCAAAAACTGCTTTGTTTATACCAAAATGTCCCGTGTTGCTGGTATCAATACTTCATCATCGCAGAGAGCATTTGATATGCTCAATAAGTGTCAATATCTGCAAGAAATAAACAATGGCAGAGGTGTTGTGTTCGCAACGGGCACACCCATTTCCAACAGTATGACGGAAATGTTTGTAATGATGCGGTATCTGGAGCCTGACGAGCTTAAAAGACAGGGCTTGTCTGACTTCGATTCTTGGGCGGCAACCTACGGCGAAGTAGTTTCCTCTTTGGAAATTACTCCTGAGGGCTATACTTTAATAGGACGATAAAATTAACTGTCCTAAATTGAAAATACAT
>ENA-OUQG01000167-OUQG01000167.1-human-gut-metagenome-genome-assembly--contig:-NODE-167-length-45149-cov-11.599503_pt1 | contig 45149 bp, 39 predicted proteins | sample MGYA00237943_ERZ548823 | MGnify/ENA primary metagenome ERZ548823 (study PRJEB26490, sample SAMN05194731) | human gut metagenome | biome: terrestrial biome; feature: human-associated habitat; material... | reverse complement strand
AAGACGGAGCCGACGGTAAGGACGGAACAAACGGACAAAACGGCTCTGACGGCAAAGACGGTAAAACACCTTTTATCGGCGAAAACGGCAACTGGTGGATCGGAGAAATCGACACCGGTGTAAAAGCCGCAGGTGTTGACGGCACAGACGGTGTTGACGGCACAGACGGCGACAAGGGTGACAAGGGAGACAAAGGCGACCCCGGCGAAAAAGGAGATAAGGGCGAAAAGGGCGAAAAAGGAGATAAAGGTGACAAAGGAGACAAGGGCGATGCCGGTCAGAACGGCGGAAGCTCCGGGTATTTTCATGCAAAAGCGTCAGTAGGGACGGTTCTTCTTCAAAACTATTCCGCAAGAATTGGATTTACTGAAAAAATAAACAGAGGCGGCCTGATTTCAGCTTCCGGAAATGAAATTACGCTGAAAAAGGGGCATATATACAATATCATCATAAGCGGCTCTCTGGGAGTCGGCTCAAACGCTCCCGCGAGCACCGGTTATTATGGCATCCAAATGACAGACAGCAGTGAGGATGCAGATTTTTGCAGGAATATCACACGCATAAAAAGAGATGGAACAAAACTTCCGTATAGTAACGACTATCATTCCTTTAACTTCAACAGAATGTATGACGCATCAGCCAAGGATATAACATTGAAATTTTTATTTGAGCAATCGGAATACAATACACTTCTTATGGAGTTCATCGGCACCATTACCATAACCGCTCTTGACTGAGCCGACATACACGAAAACGGAGGTAATAGAATATGAAAAAACGAATACTTAGTATCCTGCTCGCCCTATGTATGCTGTTCTGCCTTGTGCCTACAAGCGTATTCGCCGAGGGTGAGACATTTAAGAATGTTGCAAATGCGGCGGAACTAAAAAGCGCTTTGGCTGACGACAGCGTGCCGGGTATCAGGCTGACAAGCAACATTGTTACCGGCGAGGCATTTAGCGTGACCCGTACCGTCACTCTTGATCTCAACGGATACATGCTGAAAATGACCGGAAATGATTCTGTTATCCGGGTGGAAAAGAAAAACCAAAAAATAGGCGACCTGACGCTTATCGACAGCAGACCCACAACCCAGCACCGTTTTAAAGCAGATGATAAAAACGGTCGGTGGCAGCTTGATGAAAACGGCGATATGCTCGTCAATGGCGGTATTATCACAAGCACCGGAACCGAACAGCGTTCCGGCGGCGGTGGAGTCGCTGTCTCGGCTGATACGAAATTCACTATGACCGGCGGTAATATAGTCGGCTGTGATTCCGATAAATTAGGCAGCGGCGTATATGTAAGCTTCGGTACATTCACCATGACCGGCGGCAGGATCGTAGGCTGCGGAAACGATCCCGGCATATATCTGGAAGTTTGGGCTATCATGAACGCTAACGGCGGCGAGGTTGATGCAACTGTGGCTCTCAGGGAGAACAGTAAGATCACCACCCGCGACGACCTTGCCGGGGTCACTGTCTTCAGAAAAAAGGTGAATGTATTTGATGCAGACAGCTACGGTGTCGTCAAATACGGTCTCTTTTATGTTCCACCTTCCAACGGAACGACCCGTGAGATTGTTTACTTGGCTAACGGCGCGCCATATGCCGTGCAGATAATGTCTTCTGAAAGTTTAAACCTGGCTGTCGAGCCGGAAATTCCAACAAGCAACACCGGCAGCACCTTCCTCGGCTGGTATAAGGCAGACGGTACTAAGTGGGATTTTACAAGGGATGTTGTTAATGATCATATATGTGTTGCGGCACGATGGGATACGGCCCAGCAGTTTTCCGGTGTTGAAGTCGGCAAAACCTATTATTTTGATCTGTCAGGCGAGAGCGTTCCCGGTGTGGTGAACGCTAATCTTCCCGATACGACATTACACTATGTACCCTTTACCTATGTAGGAACATTGGACGGCTATGTGCTGAAGCCTGCATCGGGCGGCGTACTTGACTCCTCTGACAAGGCTGCCAATACTACAGACAGCAGCGCGCCTTACGGCCATGCATATCTGCACAGTCTGTTCATAGCTGATCATATACTCACAACAGATGTAAGCTATGATACGCTGAACACATCAGACTTTATTTTCGGTAACTCCTGCACTGTGAATGATGTTGATTATACTCTTCGTGCTCCTACTATCGGCAATACCTACGCCTCTTCCTCATCCCAAGGTATACCGGAGAATAACGAGTGGAATCAGATCCTTTTTAAGGATTCCGGTTTTATTAAAAATTTGTTGCTTGCAACGCCGTCATGGTCGGAAATCTGGGCATGGGGACAGGATACAAACACCAGCGGCAGTATAATCAGATCTGTGCGCAGCGGTCGTAATCAGCTTGGGGGGGCGCCCACAGGTTTTGATACACATGTCGGTTATCGCCCCGTCCTTGAGCTGCCGACAGATCTTGCCGCCGACAGCCTGAAGACGGTTGCCCTTGCCCTTGGCGGCGGCAAGCTGGGTAACAGCTCCGAGGATATTCAAATCATCGTGAAAACCGGCAGCGCATTTACCGCGCCTGCGTTCGACGGTCTGACCCGCTCGGACGGAAACAACGGCAGCTACTTTATGTGGCTTGGCAGCGATGGAAACCTGTACGCACCCGGCGACAGCGTTCCGGCGCTTGTAACCACGCTGACGGCGCAGTGGAAAGACACCGAAAAGCCCACGGGCGAAATTATCATAGGTGCCAATAAATGGCAGGAATTCCTGAATAAGCTCACCTTCGGTCTGTTCTTTAAGGATACGCAGACGGTGACGATAAACGCCGCCGACAACAGCGGAACCGTGTTTGTCTCTTATCTGGTGACCGATCGGGATCTTTCCGAAGAGGAACTGAAATCCCTCGTATTCAGCGGGTACGAGGAGCCGTTCCACATAGACCCCAGCGGGGAGCATATTGTTTATGCAATGCTCGTTGACGAGAGCCTGAACATAACATACCTTCGCTCCGACCGCGTAACGCTTGACAATGTTCGGCCGGTGATCTCCGGCATTGAGGACGGAAAGACTTACTGCACGGCGCAGACTGTTACGATTACCGAGGAGTATGTTGATACCGTCACCGTAAGCGGAACAGCGGTTACACTTGACGAAAACAAGAGCTTTATACTTTCTGCAGCAGACGGCGAGCAAAAAATTGTTGTCACCGACAAGGCGGGCAACACCGCCGAGATGACCGTGACAGTCAATGACGGGCATACTTTCGGCAAATGGGAATCAAACGGCGACGGCACGCATACTCACAGGTGCAAAATCAGCGGTTGCAATGGATTTGAGACAAAAGAATGTTCGGGCGGTACGGCTACCTGCGCCGAAAAGGCAAAGTGCGAGGTTTGCGGCAAAGCTTACGGTGAGCTTGACCCAGGCGATCACTCCGGTCTAAAGCACATCCCCGCAAAAGCGGCAACAAAGGATGCCGAGGGCAATATCGAATACTGGTATTGTGAGGGCTGTGATAGATATTACAGCGACGCCGAGGCACTAAACGGCATTGTTAAGGGAAGTTTCTTAATTATGAAACTGTCGGATGAACCGAAGTCGCCTAAGACCGGCGATAACAGCAGCCATATGCCTTGGACAGCACTGTTATTTATCGGCGGCGGCGTTTGCGCGGCACTTACCGTAAAACGCAGAAAAGTCAGATCAACACGGAGGTAACACAAAATGAAGAAACGAATACTCAGTATCTTGCTTACTCTATGTATGGTACTCTGCATTGTGCCGATAAGCGCGTTTGCCGAGGGTGAAACATTCACGAATGTTGACGGAGCGATACTTGACACCGCCTACAACGCAAAGGCGCAGCGGCTTGACAACGACTACGGCTACACCGAGTACGACCTCGGCGCTACCCACATCGTCACAGGCAACGACGAGAAAATGAGATTCAGGCTTTGGTCGCCGACGGCGTCGAAAGTCAGGGTCAATGTTTTTACGAAAGGAACCGACGATGAAGCGGGGGCAACAATGATTGGCTCTTATGCGCTTGAAAAACTGAAAGAAAACGGCAAATGGACGGGCGTGTGGGAAATAACGCTTATAGGCGTCTGGTATGCTTACTACTACACCTATAGCGTAACGGATGCGGACACGGGTGTGACAAAAGAAATAGCCGACCCGTATTCACGCCAGCTGAGCAAGGACAGAAAACGCTCGTATGCCGTCAACTTTGACCACAATTCATTCAAACCCGACGGGTGGGACAGCGACAGCCATGTCTATTTTGACAGCGTAAAGGCGTGTACGGTCTACAGGCTTGACATTGAAAGCTATACAAGCGCGGAGGTTGATAACAGAGGAAAATTCCTCGGTCTTACCGAGACAGGTACGCATTATTTAGAATCGGACGAAAATCCGTCGACAGGACTTGACCACATCAAGCAGCTCGGTGTGACCGCGGTGGAGCTTAGCGGTGTGTGTGACGCGGCAAACGCGTTCGCGCTAAATCTGCAGTGCACAACTAAACAGAATAGCGCTGTCAGCGAGCTGCGGCAGCTGATAAATAAGCTCCATTCGGAGGGGCTGACGGTCATAATCAAGCTGCCTGCGGGATTTGTTAAGCTGAATAACGGCGCGTTTGACGACGCTGTGCCGAACTATTACTTCCGCCTGAATGAAGCGGGAGAAAAGCTCGATGGCTCAGGCTTTGGTAATGAGCTGGCAAGCGAGCGGATGATGTACAGAAACTGGCTTATTACCACTCTGCTTGGCTGGGTAAACGAGTACCACATCGACGGCTTCTCCATTGAGCAGAGTGCGCTTATCGACACCGATACGCTAAGCGCCGCCATAACTGCGGTAAAAGCCGCCGACAGCCGCATAGCTGTTTTTGCCGACGGCGAGTGCAAGGCGGTAGGCGACCACCCGAGCAATGTATGCACAGGTGAGACATTCAGGCGCGCAACCCGCGCAAACTCCCGGTATCTGCCGAGTACACTGATTTTTGAAGAGCGCAGCGAAAAGTCGCTCTATACAGAAATATGCGAGAATCTCGGCGTTTCAAACGATTTGAGAAACGAGACGGCTGTTAAAAAAGTAAAGTTTGCGGCTGGTTTGCTTGCACTTTCAAAGGGCGTATTCTACATTGACGCGGGCGACGAAATGTGTGCGGCAGAGCTTTATGACAGCTTTTTTGAGTGGAAAAATATCGGCATTAATTTCGATGTATTTTCGTACTACAGAGGGCTTTTGCAGCTGAGGGCGACCTTCCCCGAATTTGCGAGCGACGGACTTCAGTTTAATCGCGGCAATGTTCTCTCGGCGTCAGACAGCGGAAACAAGCTTGCAGTAGGCTCCGACCCGAACAGTTGGAAAACGGTTTCGATTTCCTACAACGCTACCGACAATCAGGTAAAGAAATCCGCTTCCGGCAATTTAAGCGATTGGGACATTGTGACTTCTTCGGGCTTTGCGGGAATTGACAGCCGTGATAAGCTGCCAAAATCCGAGGGCAATTACTTTACGGTTGACGCATATTCGCTGAATGTGGCGGTAGACTCGGCGAGCTTCACTGCGGCGGGCCTTAACTCCGGTATGGAAGCGCTGACGATTGAGTTTATCAACGAAGAAACGAGTGAAAAGCTTGCACCCGATATGGTGCTTACAGGCAAAAGCGGAGAGGGCTTTATTCTGCCCAACCGCGGCAATCCGAGGCTCGGTAACGGCTATGAGCTTCACAAAACGAACTATTCTTCGGCAAACGGTATATTCGGTGCAACCACGCAGATAAAGTATGAATACGGGTATATTTTTGACGGAATAAAGGACGGCGTAGAATACTGCTCACCTGCCGAATTTAAGCTCAAAGGTATCGAGAATGTCATAAAAGTTCAAATGGACGGCGTGGCGCTTACGCCGGACGGCGAGACCTATGCTTTAACCGGTTCGGGAGAGCACACCGTGACTGTTGAAACGAAAGACGGCACTCACACTATAAAGGTGAAGCTGCGCGGCGACCATGCGTATCGGTTTATAGCAGAGAACGGAATGCATTATAAAAAATGCTCGGCTTGCGGACGCACAACTTCGCCGCAGGCAATACCGAGCGTAGAGATAACCGCACCCAATCGCGTTTGCGCGGGGCAGGACTGCGTTGTGACCGTCGGTACACTGCCGAACGGTGTGACGGTCGACGGCGGCTTCTATGAGTTCGGACTTATGGTCAGCAATATTGATGTAAACGAGAAAAACGGCGTTTGGAGCGGCACGGTCAGTCACGGGGAGTATCAGCCCGATGCTGACACTTTCGATATCGGTGTTAAATTCAAGACCGCCGACGGCTACATCTTTACTGTGAAAAAAGCGGTCAAGGTGCTTGCACAGCACACGGGCGGTACGGCTACCTGCACCGAAAAAGCCAAGTGCGAGGTTTGCGGAGATAGCTACGGCGACCTTGACTCAAACAATCACACAGGCACTGCCAAGTGGGTCAAGGACGCACAGGGACACGAGAAGAAGTATACCTGTTGCGGCTCTGTAATTGTGGCGAGCGAACCCCACGAGTGGACAGACGGCGTTTGCCGAGAATGCGGATATGTTTGCTCACATGACGATAATGACAAAAATCACATCTGCGATATTTGCGGGAAGACTATTTCCAACCACAAGGATACGGATAAAAACCACATCTGTGATTTCTGCGATAAAATAATTTCAAATCACGAAGACAAAGATAAAAACCACATCTGTGATTTCTGCGGCAAAACCATTTCAAACCATGAAGACACAGACAAGAACCATATATGTAATTACTGCGGCAAGGTGATTACCAACCACACAGGCGGCAAAGCTACCTGCAAGGATAAGGCGATATGCGATTATTGCGGCAAAGCTTACGGTGAGCTTGACCCAGGCAATCACGCCAATCTAAAGCATATCCCTGCAAAGGCGGCAACAAAGGATGCCGAGGGCAATATCGAATACTGGTGTTGTGAGAGCTGTGATAAATATTACAGCGACGCCGAGGCACTAAACGGCATTGTTAAGGGAAGTTTCTTAATTATGAAACTGTCGGATGAACCGAAATCTCCAAAAACCGGCGATAACAGCAACCGTATACTTTGGGTAGCGCTGTTATTTATCGGCGGCGGCGTTTGTGCGACGATTACAATAAAAAAGAAGAAGCAAAGTAAAAAATAAGAATTTATACTTCTTAAGAATTGCTTTATGTATAATAATACCCCCGCACTTATGTGCGGGGGTATTATTACAGCTTTTATTTACGATTCGGTTTTTACTATAAATGAAAAATCTATATATCCGTTTCCGAGCGTTGTGAATACATCGTTTAAGGCAGGAGAATACGCAATGGTTGTGTTTTGATATAAAAGCGGAACAATATTATTGCTTTTAAGCAGAGCGGCCTGAATTTCGGAAGCCGTTTTGCCTGAAACTGTCGGGAAGTTTTTAAGATATTCGTTTATATCATTGCTTTCCGCACGGACGGGGAATACTGCCATAGTAAGCGCGGGATTTTTAAGCTCCGGTATCAATTTATCGGCGCTGTCTACCGCCTCAATATTAATAAACGCGCCGAGGTTATTCTGCCAGTGACCCACAATGTCGGTTATAATGGGCTTAATAGCACCGTTATCATAATAATAAAGCTTTATGTCGGACGGGAACTTTTTTTCGTCAAGAGTGTTTGTTTCCTTTGAAAAAAGCTCCTTTGCGGCGTTTAAATCGTATCCTAATACACCTGACGAATCGGCGTTTTTAAGTACGGCCGGCGGAAAAACAGACCCCGAATAGCTGTAACCCGGCATTAAATCATTTTTAAAAACATTTTCGCCTATAAGCATTGCAAACGATTTTCTGAAGTTAGGCTTAAGTTCAGAATTCATTGTAAGAAACCAGCATATATTACTGTATTCGGAGGTTTTAAGTCCGCTCTCTTTTGCTGAAACGGAAAGCGAAGAATCAATAAACGCAATATCGACATTATTATCCTTAAGGCGCTGAATTGCGGTTTCTTCCTCGGATTTGGTTATATGCACAGCGGAATTTTTTGCGGCGAAAGGTCCGTTATAAAGCGGATTTCTTTTAAGCTTAAAAGAAAACGGATCCTTTTTCCATTTGGAAAGTGTATAACTTCCGCAGGAAATTACCGTTTCCTCGGTAAGCCCGTATTTTCCGGCGGAGGCGTTAAAAAATTCCTCGTTACAGGGCATAGCAACAGAGGTTGTAAGCGCGGATTCAAAATTTTTATCGTCTCGGCAAAGCCTTATAATAAGCGTCTTATCGTCGGGGACGGATACGCCTAAGCTGTCGGCAGAGAGCTTGCCCGAATTAATCTGCTCCGCGTTTTCAATAGAAAAAAGCCTTGACGCAAAGGGCGCTTCGGTTTCGGGAAGCAGCGCTCTTTTAAATGCAAACAGAAAATCGTTTGAGGTGACGGGTGTTTCGTTGCTCCATTTGGCGTCGGACCTTATTTTAAATGTATAGGTAAGACCGTCCTTTGAAAAGCTTTCCGCCATACCGCCCGCTATGGCGCCGCCGTCGTTTTTTCTGAGCAATCCCTCAAAGATATTGCCGACAACAGCAAGCTCAGAATCGGAGAAGACCGTTTGCGGGTCAAGAGAAAACGGTCTTTCGGGTATTTCAAAATATATAATTGCATCCTGATAGCTTTCGTTACAGCCTGCGGTCAAAATCACAGCAAGCACCGACAAAGCCAAAGCAATGAACTTGATAATTTGTTTCATATAATTACCTCTTGTAAGCATAGTACTGCTACACTAAAGAAAACTCAGTTAATTATACTACATAAGGTCTTTTTTTTCAACGCTTTATACATATTTTCGTCCGATTTTTCTTCGTTGTGTAATTTAATAGTTATATTTAATTAAAAGTTCTTATAAATTTCGTTAAAAAAATATCGAAAAAGACTTTTCAAAAACGATAATATATGATATACTACATAGGTATATGTAGATTGGTACATAAGTCGGAAATTGACATAATCTGCATAGAATAAATCGAAGGAGGATTCGGTTAATGCAAAAGAAGATCAGTAAGCTTCCGTTTAAAGGAACGGCTGAACAGGAAAAGAAGCTTAAAGAAGTCATTGACGCAAACAAGCATGATAAAAGCCTTTTGATGGCGGTTATGCAGCAGGCGCAGGACATTTACGGCTATCTTCCTATGGAGGTTCAGGAAATGATTGCCGAGGGAATGGATGTTCCGCTTGAAAAGGTGTACGGTGTTTCAACATTTTACGCACAGTTTTCGCTGTCGCCTAAGGGTGAATACAACATATCCGTATGTCTTGGCACCGCCTGCTATGTTAAGGGCTCGGGAGATATATTCAATAAGCTGAGCGAACGACTCGGCATCGGGGCTGACGAATGTACCGAGGACGGCAGATTTTCACTTACCGCCTGCCGCTGTATAGGCGCTTGCGGACTGGCTCCCGTTCTTACCGTTAACGACGAGGTATACGGAAGACTTACGGTTGACGATGTTGACGGTATACTTGAAAAATACGGCTTCGGTAAATAAATTACAAATCCCAACCGAAAGGATATAAAGCTATGAAGATATGCACTATAAGGGATTTGCTCGACGCAAAGGTTATCTGCTGTGAGGACGGACTTTCCCGCCACGTTTATTCCGCCTGCGGAAGCGATATGATGAGCGATGTTTTGGCATATGTCAAGGATCAGGCGGTTCTGCTTACCGGGCTTGTGAATTTGCAGGTTGTAAGAACTGCGGAAATGATGGATATGAATTGCATAGTCTTTGTCCGCTCAAAAATGCCTACTGCCGAAATGGTTGAGCTGGCACGGGACTGCGGCATAGTAATGCTTGCAACCGATAAAAGAATGTATGAGGCATGCGGCTTGCTTTACAGCAACGGACTTGTCGGGAATAAGGTAAAAAATGTCTGAGTCGCTGAAATTCCATTTTACCGTGGACGGCGAGGATTTCACTTCGGCAGGAAAAGCCTCGGTTCAGGTGAAAAAGAATTTAAGACAGCTGGGACTTCCGCCCGAAATAATACGCAGAGTGTCTATCGCTATGTATGAGGGCGAAATTAATATGGTAATACACGCCGGCGGGGGAGAAGCCGATGTTACCGTAACCGAGGACTGTGTGGAAATATTTTTGCATGATGCGGGTCCCGGTATAAAGGATATTGACAGAGCTATGCAGGAGGGGTATTCCACCGCGTCCGACCAAATACGGTCTCTGGGCTTCGGTGCCGGAATGGGACTTCCTAATATGAAACGCTATACCGATTATATGGATATAAAATCCGCAGTCGGCAAGGGTACGGATATTACTATGCGAGTTATGCTTTGAAATAATATTTCGGCAGGTGTTTAAATGAATACATATGAACACTCGGTTTACCTTGATGAAAAAAAGTGCAGCGGCTGTACAGCCTGCTTAAAGCATTGCCCTACCGAGGCAATACGGATACACGGCGGCAGAGCTGTTATAAACAACAGCAGATGTATTGACTGCGGCGAATGTATAAGAATCTGTCCGCAGGGCGCAAAAAAGGCGGTTTGCGAAAAGCTTTCCGCTATGGATAAATTCAAGTGGAAAATTGCGTTGCCCGCGCCGTCGCTTTACGGTCAGTTCGATAATCTTGAGGATGTGGATTATATCCTTGACGGACTGCTTAAAATCGGCTTTGACGATGTTTACGAGGTTTCCGCCGCTGCCGAAAAGGTCAGCGCATATACCCGTCTTTATCTGAAAACAGAGGGCGTAAAGAAACCGGTTATAAGCTCGGCGTGTCCCGTTATAGTTAGGCTTATAGGGCTTCGCTTTCCGTCGCTTACCGAAAATATTATACATATGCTTCCTCCGATGGAGGTCGCGGCTTTTCTTGCAAGGGAAAAAGCTAAAAAGGAGCATCCGGAGCTTTGCGAGGATGAAATCGGCGTTTGCTTTATTTCACCCTGCCCTGCAAAGGTAAGCTATGTCAAAAACGGGTTTGCCGGATACAAAAGCCGTGTGGACGCCGTTGTTTCGATAAATGATATATATTTTCAGCTTATTGCAAAAATGCAGCCGCAGTCGGAGCTTAATTCATTGTCAAATTCGGGAATGATAGGAATCGGATGGGCGGCAACTGGCGGCGAGGCAACCGCGATATTTAACGAGAGCTACCTTGCGGCAGACGGAATAGAAAATGTTATCCGTGTGCTTGACCAGGTGGAAAACGGGAATATACCTCAGCTTGAATTTATCGAGCTTAACGCCTGTCCCGGCGGCTGTGTGGGTGGCGTTATGACAATGCAAAACCCGTTTATCGCAAAAGCAAGGCTTCAGACCTTAAGGCGCTATCTGCCCGTTTCGCAAAACTTTCTTTCAAAGGACGAAAACTATATACCGGAAAATTATATTTTTAATGAAATCCCGACATATCATCCGATTTCACGCCTTAGCGACAGTATGGCGGAGTCGATGCGTATGATGGCTGATATTCAACGGCTTAAGGACGGACTGCCCGGTATAGACTGCGGAGCCTGCGGCGCGCCTAATTGCAGAGCCTTTGCGGAGGATGTTATCAAGGGCAGAACGGGCATCTTTAATTGCCCGATAAATAAAGGAAACGGCGGTGAAGCATATGACGGTGAGTGAATTGTTAAACCACGGTTTTGCCGCGGTTTCAATCCCTGAGCCTGACAGGGAGATAACAGGTGTATATGTAGGAGACCTGTTAAGCTGGGTAATGGGCAGAGCGCATTCAGGTGACGCATGGATAACCATTATGTCAAACGAAAATACAGTGGCTGTCGCTTCTCTTGCCGATACCGCGTGCATAATAGCGGCGGAGGGCGTGGATATGCCCGACAGTGTAAAAAGCACCGCTGATGCTAAGGGCATTAATATATTAAGCTTTGACGGCTCCTCTTATGAGGCGGCGGTAAAACTGCACGGTTTGATATGAAATACTGTTACGATCTGCATATTCATTCGTGTCTGTCGCCATGTGGAGACAACGATATGACGCCCGACAGCATTGCGGGTATGGGCGAGCTTAACGGTCTTGATATTATGGCGCTTACCGACCATAACAGCTGTAAAAACTGTACTGCCTTTTTTAAGGCGGCTGACAGGCACGGCGTAATCCCGATAGCCGGTATGGAGCTTACAACGGCAGAGGATATACATATCGTATGCCTTTTCGGCGAGCTTTGCGGTGCAATGGAGTTTAATGAAGCCGTTGAAAAGAAACGGATGCTCATTAAAAACCGTCCCGATATATTCGGGGAACAAAGAATAACCGATGACTGCGACAATATAATCGGGTATGAGGAAAATCTGCTTATAAATGCCGTTAATATCACGCTTGAGGAAGTGCCGCAGGCAGTGGAAAAACACGGCGGCGTGTGTTTTCCGGCGCATATCGACAGGCAGGCAAACGGTTTGCTTGCGGTATTGGGTGCTTTTCCCGAAAAACCGTACTTCCCGTTTGCGGAGGTACACGACGGGGAAAAGACGGCGGAATATGCCGAAAAATACGGCAAAAAAATTATAACAAGCTCCGACGCTCATAATTTGTGGAGTATTAATGAACGCGGCGCTTACATAGAGCTTGAATGCGGCAGAGAAAATGCCGCACGGGAGCTTATAAACTATTTACGGGGTGCGGTATGAAGGAAATATCGCTTAATATACTTGATATAGCCGAAAATTCGGTTAAGGCGGGGGCTACGCTTACGGAAATTACCGTGAACGAAACCGACGATACGCTGACGCTTAAAATTTCGGACAACGGCTGCGGAATGACGGCACAAACGCTGAAATCCGTCACCAACCCGTTTTATACCACACGCACTACGCGCAAGGTGGGAATGGGTTTGCCGCTTCTTAAAATGGAAGCGGAGCAGACGGGAGGCACTTTCGGTATCTCATCAAAAGCCGAAAGCGAATACCCCGAAGACCACGGAACTAAGGTTATGGCGGTATTCAATAAAAAGCATATTGATTATACGCCGCTCGGCGATGTTGTTTCAAGTATTGTGACCTTGATACAGGGTCACCCCGATACCGATTTTCTGTTTACGCACACATACGGGAGCAAAAGCGTAATCCTTGATACAAGGGAGCTGCGCGCGGTTCTTGAGGATGTGCCGCTTAACAGCTATGAGGTGCTTGACTTTATAAATAATTTTCTCAGGGAGGAAGAAAATAAATGAAATCATTGGCTGAATTACAGGCAATAAAGGAAAAAATGCGTGATAAGGTCATTCTTCGCGAGGGCGTAAACTACATTCGTGTAGTTGTGGGAATGGCAACCTGCGGTATTGCGGCAGGCGCGCGCCCCGTTCTTAACGCTCTTGTTGAGGGCGTAAACAAAGAGGGGCTTATGGATAAGGTGACCGTTTCACAGACAGGCTGCATAGGCATTTGCCAGCTTGAACCCATTGTAGAGGTTTTTGAACCCGGTAAGGAAAAGGTAACATATGTTAAGATGACCCCCGAAAAGGCGGCTCGCGTAATTGAGGAACATCTTAAAAACGGTAGTGTCGTAAACGAATATACGATAGCCGCTCATAAGTAAAAAATTGGAGGTAAAAAAATGATTCGTGCACATGTGTTGATCTGCGGCGGTACCGGCTGTACTTCATCCGGAAGCCACGATATTCAAAAGGCGTTTGCCGAGAATATTGAAAACTGCGGACTTGCGGACGAGGTAAAGCTCGTACAGACAGGCTGTTTCGGTCTCTGCGCTTTGGGACCGGTTGTTATAGTTTATCCCGACGGTACTTTTTACAGCAGAGTAACTCCCGAGGATGTTAAGGAAATTGTTGAGGAGCATTTGCTTAAGGGACGTATTGTTGAGCGCTTGGTTTACAACGATACCGGTAATGTAGCTGATGAGATTGAGGGTAATGTGTCCTTGGGCGACACCGCTTTCTATAAATCGCAGAACCGTGTTGTTCTTCGTAACTGCGGCGTTATCAACCCCGAAAATATCGACGAATACATAGCTATGGACGGCTACGCCGCTCTCGGTAAGGTTTTAACCGAAATGACCCCCGAGGACGTTATTAAGTGCGTTACCGATTCGGGTCTTCGCGGCAGAGGCGGCGGCGGCTTCCCCACGGGCAGAAAGTGGGCTTTGTGCGCACCAAACAAAGCTCCGCAGAAATATGTTGTATGTAATGCGGACGAAGGCGACCCAGGCGCGTTTATGGACCGTTCGGTATTAGAGGGCGACCCGCACTCTGTAATTGAGGCTATGGCTATTGCAGGTTACGCAATAGGCGCCACACAGGGCTATGTTTATGTCCGTGCGGAATACCCGATAGCCGTTCACCGCTTGCAGATAGCTATTGACCAGGCGCGTGAATACGGGCTTTTGGGTAAGGATATTTTCGGCTCGGGCTTTGATTTTGATTTACATATCCGCCTTGGCGCCGGTGCGTTCGTTTGCGGTGAGGAAACCGCACTTATGACCTCTATTGAGGGCAACCGCGGCGAGCCGAGACCCCGCCCGCCGTATCCGGCTGTTAAGGGTCTTTACAACTCACCCACGGTTGAAAACAATGTTGAAACTTTTGCAAATATTCCGCAGATCATTCTTCGCGGCGCAGAGTGGTTTGCTTCAATGGGTACAGAGCGCTCTAAGGGTACTAAGGTATTCGCCTTGGGCGGTAAGATAAAGCACACGGGTCTTGTTGAAATTCCTATGGGCACAACGCTCCGCCATATAATTGAGGATATAGGCGGCGGTATTCCGAACGGCAAGAAGTTCAAAGCCGCGCAGACAGGCGGACCTTCGGGCGGTTGTATTCCCGCAAGCCTTATCGATACCGAGGTTGACTACGATAACTTAACCGCTATCGGCTGTATGATGGGCTCGGGCGGACTTATTGTTATGGACGAAGACACCTGTATGGTTGATATGGCTAAATTCTTCCTTGAATTTACGGTTGATGAGTCCTGCGGTAAATGTACTCCCTGCCGAGTAGGCACAAAGCGTTTGCTTGAACTCCTTGATAAAATCACCAAGGGCAACGGAACTCTCGAAGACCTTGACAGAATGGAAGAGCTTTGCCACTACATTAAGCAGAACTCCCTTTGCGGTCTCGGTCAGACTGCGCCTAACCCCGTGCTTGCAACACTTAAATTCTTCCGTGACGAATATGTGGCTCATGTTACCGATAAGGTATGTCCTGCCGGCGTATGTAAGGACCTCGTTTCTTACTCAATTATTGCAGACAAATGTAAGGGCTGTACAAAGTGCGCCCGTAACTGCCCTGTGGGCGCTATCAACGGTACAATTAAAAATCCGCACGAAATCAATCAGACTGCTTGTATCAAGTGCGGCGCTTGTATTGCTAACTGCCCGTTCGGCGCAATAGTTAAAAAGTAAGAAAGGAGCCTTAGAAAATGGATATGTTAAATGTTAAAATAAACGGTATTTCGGTAAGTGTGGAAAAAGGCTCTACAATATTGGACGCCGCAAGAAAAGCAGGCGTTGAAATTCCCACCCTTTGCTTTATGAAGGAGAAAAACGAGATAGGCGCTTGCCGTATCTGCGTTGTCGAGGCTAACGAGGGCAGGGGTTTCCGCATTGTAACCGCCTGCGTTTATCCTGTAAGCGAGGGTATGGAGGTTCTTACCAACACCGAGAAAATTCAGAAAGCAAGAAGAACCACATTAGAGCTTATTTTGTCTACTCACGAGAAAAAATGCCTTTCCTGCGTTCGCTCTACAAATTGCGAACTGCAAAAACTCTGCCGCGATTACGGTGTAGAGGAGTCCGCATTTGAGGGTTTTAAGCCGACTTATGAGCTTGACACCTCAACACCTCACCTTGTAAGAGATAACAACAAGTGCGTGCTTTGCCGCCGCTGTGTTGCCGCCTGCAACGAGCAGTATGTAGGCGTTATAGGCGCTAATAACCGCGGTATTGATACGGCAATCGGCACTCCGTTTGAGGTGGGTCTTTCAAATGTACCGTGTATCTCCTGCGGTCAGTGCACCGTTGTATGTCCCACAGGCGCATTGGTTGAAAAGGACGATACCGATAAGATTTGGGCGGCGCTTGCCGACCCCGATAAGCATGTTGTGGTTCAGACCGCTCCGTCTATCCGCGCTACCTTAGGCGAATGCTTCGGTATGCCGATAGGCACTAACGTTGAGGGTAAAATGGTTGCGGCTCTCCGCCGTCTCGGCTTTGATAAGGTATTTGATACCGACTTTGCCGCCGATCTTACAATAGTTGAAGAGGCTAACGAGCTTGTTGAGCGCATTAAAAATAATGGCACACTCCCGATGATAACCTCCTGCTCGCCGGGTTGGGTCAAGTTCTGCGAGTATTATTATCCCGATATGTTAGAGCATCTTTCCACCTGCAAATCTCCGCAGCAGATGGCAGGCGCGGTTATAAAGACCTATTATGCCGATAAAATGGGCATTGACCCGAAAGACATAGTTTCCGTTTCGGTAATGCCCTGCACGGCTAAGAAATTTGAAATCGGAAGAGACGACCAGAGCGCGGCGGGCGTGCCAGATGTTGATATTGCCATTACCACCAGGGAACTTTCCCGTATGATAATGCGCGCGGGTATCAACTTTGCTTATTTGCCCGATGAAGATTTCGACTCTCCGCTCGGTGAAGACACCGGCGCGGCTGTAATATTCGGCGCTACGGGCGGTGTTATGGAGGCGGCACTCAGAACCGCTAACGACTGGCTTACCGGTAAGGATAACACCGATATTGACTTTACCGCGGTAAGAGGTACTCAGGGTCTTAAACAGGCTACCGTTAATATTAACGGCAGCGATATAAAGGTTGCCGTAGCCTCGGGCGCGGCGGCTGCCAAGTGCGTTATGGATCGAATGAAGGACGGTAACCCCGACGGCTGGGCATTTGTTGAAATAATGGGCTGCCCCGGCGGATGTGTAAACGGCGGCGGTCAGCCGATACAGCCGCAGTATATAAGAGATACTGTTGATCTTAAAGCTGTCCGTGCTAAGGCGCTTTACGATCAGGACGCTTCAATGGCTCTCCGTAAATCGCACGAATCCCCCGTTGTAAAGGCGCTTTACAGCGAGTGGTATGACGGCTTCGGCGGTCATAAGGCTCACCACGATCTGCACACGAGCTATGTTCCGAGAAAGAAATATTCAAAGTAATTAAATTCGGCGAGCCGCCGCATTGAGATTGCTCAGTGCGGCGGCTCGCTTCTTTGCATTGAGGGCAAATTAACAAAAATCGTCTTTATTTTTAATTTTACTTTAAATCGCTTTGAATGTGTGATATTATAATGTCGGTGATTTTATGAAAAAGATATTTTGTTTTGCGGCGGCGTTTGTTATAGCCTTTACGCTTACCTCCTGCAAAACCGCAGAAAATGAAGACGATGCTTCCTCCGCTGTTGAAACCCACTCGGTTTCAAGCAAAACGGTTATTCCCACAGTAGAAAGCATACCTGATGAGCCTTTGGATACCGAAAGTGAAGAGGAGCAGGAAAAGATTTATGTCGGAGTTGAGGAAATAAAGCTTAGCGCCTATGAAAAAACGCTTAATATAGGTCAAAGATTTATGCCTATTGTTACAATGCTTCCGGAAAACGCAAGCAATAAGGCGGAAATATGGGAATCGGACAATACCGCTGTTGCAACCGTTAATAAATACGGGAATATTACCGCAATAGGTGAGGGAAGCTGTACCGTAACGGTGAAATCCGCGGATAAGCCGGAATTAAGCGCGGTGTTTAAGGTGACTGTTAATGCACCGGTAAAGGTTGAAATGACATATCGTGACGGAATACTTATAGTAAATAAATCCTACCCACTGCCGAGCGATTACAACCCCGGAGTAAACGGCGAGGCAAAGGAAGCCTTAAACAGAATGTTTGCCGACGCAAAAGCGGAAAGAAATCTTAATATGTGGGTCTGCTCGGGCTTCAGAAGCTATAATGTACAGAAAAATCTGTATAATAAATATGTAAAGCGTGACGGTGCCCAAAATGCGGACAGATATTCCGCCCGGCCCGGTTACTCCGAGCACCAAACAGGGCTTGCCTTTGATATAAATTACGCCGACAGCAGATTTGAAGGCACCGAACAGGCAATATGGCTTGCCGAAAACGCATATAAATACGGGTTTATTTTACGCTATCCCGAAGGTAAGGAGCATATCACGGGTTATATGTACGAGCCTTGGCATTACAGGTACATAGGCGTTGAAAACGCGGCGAAAATTTATTCAAGCGGACTTACTCTTGAAGAATATTTCGGCTTAACATCGGTTTATTCGGAATAAGCAGAACAAACGGAGAAATTATGTTTAAAGCTATTATTTGTATTTTGGCGGGCTTGGGCGCCGGTCTCGGCACGGGCTTTGCCGGTATGAGCGCCGCCGCGGTGATAAGCCCTATGCTTATTGCTTTTTTAAATATGGACCCTTATATGGCTGTGGGCATTGCCCTTGCAAGCGATGTTTTGGCAAGCGCCGTTTCAGCCTATACCTACGGAAAAAATAAAAATCTTGATATTAAAAACGGCATTATTATGATGATCTCCGTTTTGGCTTTCACCTTTTGCGGCAGCTTTGCTGCAAGCATTGTTCCGAAAACCGCAATGGGCGGCTTTTCGGTGTTTATGACCTTTATTTTGGGCGTTAAATTTATTGTAAAGCCCGTTGTTGCGCCTAAAAAACGCCTTTCGTCCGCCACGGTGCGCCAAAAGGCGGTGCGCTCGGTAATATGCGGCGCAGGTGTCGGGTTTATCTGCGGCTTTGTGGGCGCGGGCGGCGGTATGATGATGCTGCTTGTGCTTACCTCTGTTTTGGGGTACGAGCTTAAAACCGCCGTTGGCACAAGCGTGTTTATTATGAGCGCCACCGCATTTACGGGCTCCGTAAGCCATTTTGCAATAGGCGGCGCGCCCGATATTGGGGCGCTTGCGGTTTGCGTTGTAAGCACTCTTGTTTTCGCGCAGCTGGCGGCGGTAATTGCAAACAAGGCAAAGCCCGAAACTTTGAACCGCATAACCGGAGCTATATTGGTGACACTCGGCATTGCGATATTCGTTGTAGGCAAAATTAAATAATATTAAATAATACTTAATAATTAATAGGCTTGTTTACAAATATGCAAAAATCGCCTTTCTGTATTATATTACAGGGGGTGATTTTTTATGGAAGAATACGGATATGTGCGCGTTTCAAGCGTGGACCAGAACGAGGAACGGCAGCTGATAGCGCTTTGCGAACGCAGTGTGCCTGCAAAAAACATTTTTAAGGATAAGCAGTCCGGCAAGGATTTTGAACGGCCGCAGTATAAAAAGCTGTTGAAAAGGCTTAAGGCGGGGGATCTGCTTTATGTTTTAAGTATTGACCGTTTGGGCCGCAATTACGAGGAGATACAAAAGCAATGGCGTATTTTAACAAAGGAAATAGGCGCCGATATCTGCGTTATTGATATGCCGCTTTTAGATACGCGGAACGGCAAGGACCTTATGGGAACGTTTATTGCGGACCTTGTTTTGCAGATTCTTTCGTTTGTGGCGCAAAACGAACGCGAAAATATTAAAAAACGGCAGGCGCAGGGCATTGCCGCCGCAAAGGCAAAGGGAGTATTGTTCGGCAGACCTGAAATACCTATCCCCGACGGCTTTGCAAAAACAGTGCGGCTGTGGGACAGAGGGCTTATTTCCACCGACGCGGCGCTTAAAAAGTGCGGTATGAGCAAAAGCACGTTTTACCGCCGCCGCCGAGAGCTGAAGCTTATAAAAAGGTAAAGCAGGAGTTCAAAAGGTGTACCTTTTGAACTCCTGCTTTATATGTTGATTTTACCATACAAACCCTTGTATTTCAAGGATTATTTTCCATATTTATCCTCTTTTTGTAAAAAACATAAGCGAATTTTGTAATTTGGACTTATGTCAAAAGGTACACCTTTTGAGAAAAGCTATTATAAAAAGGGGAATTACTGTTATGTTAAAATCCAAAAAGCTTAAAAAACTTATTACGGTTGCTTTAACCGTAATACTTGTTATTGCGCTTTCCGCAGGAACAAGCATTTTAGTAAATAAAAAAGGCTCGGTGCAGTCGTCCGTTACGGTTAAAAACGGGCTTTCGGCTTACGAACTTGCGGTTAAAAACGGTTATAACGGCACGGTTAAGGATTGGCTTGACTCATTAAACGGAAAATCCGCATATCAGCTTGCGGTAAACGCAGGCTATAACGGCACCGAAAACGAATGGGCGCAAAGCCTTAATGCGTTGATTTCAAGCGGCGTTCAAAGCATTAAAACCGCTTGCTTTAATTCTGAGGGTCAGCTTGTAATCACCCTTTCGGACGGAACCGAGCTTAACCTCGGAAATGCCGTAGGCAAAAACGGTGCCGACGGCGCAAACGGAGTTGACGGAAAAGACGGGGTTAACGGAAAAGACGGGGTTAACGGAAAGGACGGAGTTAACGGTAAGGACGGCTCTGACGGTAAAAACGGCACAAACGGAATCGACGGAGTAAGCATATCCGGCGCCGCCGTAAACGAAAGCGGTGAGCTTGTTCTCTTCTTTTCGGATAATAAAACCGTGAATGTGGGCAAGGTTGTAGGTGCAGCAGGCATTAAGGGCGATAAGGGTGACAAAGGCGAGCAGGGAATACAGGGTATTCAGGGCGAAAAAGGCGAAAAAGGAGATACCGGCGCAACGGGAGCCGCGGGCGCTAAGGGTGATAAAGGAGACAAAGGCGACCAAGGTGAGCAGGGAATACAGGGTATTCAGGGCGAAAAAGGCGAAAAGGGAGATACCGGCGCAACGGGAGCCACGGGCGCTAAGGGTGATAAAGGAGATAAGGGCGACCAAGGTGAGCAGGGAATACAGGGTATTCAGGGCGAAAAAGGCGAACAGGGCGACAGCATAACCGATATCAGCATTACCGGCAGTACAATGACGGTTAAGCTAAGCACCGGCCGCACCTTTACCTTTGAAAATATAAGGGGTGCAGACGGAAAAGACGGTATTTCACCCAAAATAAGAATAAACACCGAAACGGGATTATGGGAAATTTCGGAAGACAACGGCGAAAACTGGACCTCTACCGCGGTATCGGCACTCGGAACAAAGGGTGATAAGGGCGACACGGGTGCTCAGGGTGAAAAAGGAGACAAAGGCGAGCAAGGTATTCAAGGCGTTCAAGGTGAAAAGGGCGATACCGGTGCAACAGGAGCCGCCGGTGCTAAAGGCGATAAAGGCGACAAGGGTGACCAAGGCGAACAGGGAATACAGGGTATACAAGGTGAAAAAGGCAAAGACGGAATTTCGCCGAAAATAAAAATAAATCCGCTTACAAACGAATGGGAAATTTCAACCGATAACGGGCTTACATATGTTTCCACCGAAATAAAAGCCACGGGTGCTAAGGGTGAAAAGGGAGACCAAGGCATACAGGGTGAGAAAGGTGAAACCGGTGCAACCGGAGCCGCAGGCGCTAAAGGCGACAAGGGAGACAAAGGAGACACCGGCGCTCAGGGCGAGCAGGGTATACAAGGTGTTCAGGGCATACAGGGCGAAAAAGGCGAGACAGGTGCACAAGGTGAAAAAGGTGAGAAAGGCGACCAAGGTGAAAAGGGAGACAAGGGTGATGACGGCGTAAGCGTTATCGGCGTTACGATAGAAGATAACAAGTTAGTTATTACATTATCCGAGGGCGACCCGATAATAATTGATAAATCGGTAGTGGGGGCAGACGGTAAGGACGGCAACGGAATATCCAAGGTTACATTAACCGAGGATTTTTACCTTGTATTTGATTATACCGACGGAACAAGCTCCGATAAAATAGGCCCGATAAAGGGCAAGGACGGTGCAAACGGCGCTGACGGCTTAACCCCGATATTAACCCTTGACAACGAAAGCGGCGACCTTTCGGTTAAATACGGCGAAAGCGGCACTGTAACACTGCTTGGCAATATTAAGGGCATTAAAGGCGATAAGGGAGATAAAGGCGTAGACGGAAAATCGGCTTACGAGCTGTATATTGCCGCCCACCCCGAATATACAGGCACGCAGGAAGAATGGCTTGCCGCGCTTAAAGGCGAAAAAGGCGATACCGGCAGGGGAATAGCTAAAACAGAGATTATAGACGGCTATTTATGGGTTACATATACGGACGATACAAAGGAAAATGTCGGTTCAGTCGGGAACAGCGAAGATACTTCAGAGCTTATATTTGTTGAATTACCTGACGGTACTTACGGAGTTAAGGCAGGCGGAAAAGCTAAAAATATGGCGGTTATTACAATACCCGAAACATATAACGGAAAGGCTGTAACCGAAATATGTAATTCCGCTTTTATGAACTTGCCGTATCTTACAACAATTTCAATTCCGAATTCAGTTACCAATATCGACAATTATGCTTTTTATAACTGCTTAAAGCTAAACAACATATCTTTACCTGAAAGCCTGACAACGATTGGCGAATATGCATTTTCAAGCTGTCTTTCACTTGAGGCTATTACAATTCCCGCTAATGTAACCACAATTAAAAAATTCGCATTTTGGAATGATAACGGTTTATCAAGCGCAACATTTGAAAATACAAATGGGTGGTATACGGATTATTCAAAAAGCAGTAAATCTGATAATGCTATATATTTGTTTTCATATACAGGCGTATCATATAAATATTATCCTGAATATATTTGGTTTACTAATACGGCAATGATTGCTAAAATGTTAAGTCGATCTTTTGATTATAGTTATTTGAATCCTAATCGTGAGACGCAGTATCAAACATTAGAAAGATACAGCTACGATTGGCATAGGGAATAAAAAGAAAGGACGCTTAAATTATGAAATTTAAATCAATAGAACAGCTTATCACTCTTACAACCCCAGACGATATTAAAAACGCAGGGTTTAAGCTTGACGAAAATTATATGATAGCTTTAACGCCGGATAATGCCGCAAAAGCTTTGGAATGTATAAAGGGTAATAAGCGTTACGAAAAGTCTTCATATGAGGTTTATTATAATAAGCTTGGTAAAAGTCTGAGTGATTACAGTAAGGAAGAGCTTAAAAATATTTTATGGTGCGTAGCCCGTTCAAATTCAACAAGAAGCTCAAACGAAAACATAAGCGTTATTACAGATTGGATATTTAAAAATCTTACGCAGTTTTTAAAAAGGCTTGAAAAGGGGGACACAACGCTCGTTGACGAATTAACAACAATAAAGGGGTTAAGCAGAAAGGAAAAAAGCCTTTCAAGCAAGATATGCTCTTATTTGTGCGAGTTGGAATTTAAGCAGTCAAAATTTGCAGTAAACGATACGGTTGTAAGAAGAATTTTGCCGTATTATCTTAATTATTACGGTATAAGCAACCAAAATAAAGCGCTTGAAAATTATTCGTACAGTGAAATTATTGCGTTTATTGATAAAATAGCGGTAAATTTGCCCCCAAAAATGAATTATACCGAAATAGACCAAATTATATGGTATTGTTACAGAAACGATCCTGTAAGGTCGCAAATTGCGGTTGCTTTGGCTTGAAAATAGACTGTTATTGCGAATGACAGGGGAACGGATTGCCGCGCGCCTTGCGGCGGTCTCGCCTGCCGGCTCGGTCGGTGCTTCTGCTTCGCAGAGGTGTCCACCGGACACCCGCACCTTCGCAATGACTAAAAAAGCGTGTCATTCTGAACGCGAAGCGCGAAAGAATCCGTAATCCCCTTAGAGGAGAGACGGATTGCCACAGCCGCTTACACGGCTTCGCAATGACGAAAAGGTATGTCATTCTGAGTAATGACAAGAAAACGGGCTGCATTTGCAGCCCGTTTCAGTCTGTCGATAAACCCCAAGTTTTATTTTTGCGGCGTTTACGCCGCAATTACGTTTTTTCGCTGACACGTGCGGCGAAAAAACACCTTGTAAGCGAAAAACCGCTTATTCAGCGGTTTTTCAAGGGCACTGGGGTGGTATTGGCGGGGATAGAGTGCAGTCCGAAAATCTCTGATTTTCGAGCGAACGGCATTCCCGTCCAAGAGCGTGTCGACTTTTTCGACACGCTCAAGCGGGCTGCAAATGCAGCCCGTTTAATAATTTATTTTCCCACGCAAAAGCGGCGGAATATTTCATCTGTTACCTCGTTTGTAACGCGCCTGCCGGTAAGCTCAAGCAGGGCGGCCAACGCGTCGTCCACGCAAACGCCCACCGCGTCTAACGTACAGCCCGAATTTATTGCGTTTACAGCCTCCGTTACGCCGTCAAGCGCGCGAACCGCGCAGGCGCGCTGGCGCTCGTTCATAAGCACGGCGCTGTCGGGGTCAAGGCTTGCCGTGCCCGAAATTTCGGCTATTGCGCGGCAAAGCTCGGTATAGCCCTTTCCGCTTTGCGCGGCGGTTTCTACGGTTATAAAGCCGTTGAATACCGTTTTGTCTATTTTGCTTTCAAGGTCTGATTTATTAAGTATAATTATGGTGTTACGGTTTTTAATGCCGTTTATAAGCTTAATATCGTCGTCAGTCAGCGGTTCGGCGCTGTTAAACACGGCTAAAATAAGCTCCGCCGCCTCAATACGCGCCTTTGCGCGCTCCACGCCTATTTTTTCCACCGTATCCTCGGTGGTGCGTATGCCTGCGGTATCTGCAAGGCGCAGTAATATGCCGCCTGCGGTTACGGTTTCCTCAATAACGTCGCGCGTGGTGCCTGCAACCTGTACCGAGGGCGGAACAAAAGAACGCAAATGTACAGATTGCGGTGCAGCTGAAACCAAGACTACCGAGGCATTGGGTCACGATTTTGAAAACCCCACAATAGTAAAGGCGGCTACAATAAGCGAAACAGGACTTAAAGAGGGCAAATGCAAACGCTGCGGCGAAACTGCAAGCGAGGTTATACCTTGTACAGCAAGAGACGAGGCAACAGGCACTCTCTTTGAAGCAAACGAGGGTGTATTTTCCGCCGGAACGGAACTGACGGTTGAGGAAATAAAAACTGATAATCCGATATTTGATTCGGCAAATAATATCCTTAAAGACATATGTAATGAATTTAAGCTTTATAATATTAAGGCATTATTAAACGGCGCCGAAGTAACGCCCAACGGTGAGATTGCCGCAACCTTCAATATTCCCGATGGCTACGGCAGGGACATTGCACTTTATTTAATAAAGTCGGACGGCACAAGCGAAAAGCTTGACTGTGAAATTTCAGAGGACGGTCACACACTTTCCGCCAAGCTTAACGAGCTCGGCGATTACGCGATCTGCAAATTAGGGGACGGCGAAAGCACGAGTAAGACCGAAGATGACATAACACTCGAAAAACCCAAAAAAAAACAACACGTCAGTTTATATAATAATTGCTGTTTGTGCGGTAGCGCTTATTGGCGGAATAGTTTCGTTTGTAGTAATTAAAAAGAAAAGAAAATAAAAACAGTTTATCGGGGTTGCCGCAAGGCAACCCCGATTTGCAAAACGGTTTTCATAAATTTCCCTGTTATTTCTTCAAATTATGGAAATAATACTGTAAATCGGAGGGAAATGTATGAACAGACGAAACACAGTAAGAATTATATCCTTTTGCGTTGCAGCCGCACTCGCCGCCGGAGGCTTTGCGCTTAAAAGCCGTATGGAGCTTAAAAAATACCGCCTTGAAATACAAAACAATTATTCACGGTCCTTAAACGAGCTTTCCGAAAGTATGAATAATATTTCACTGGCTCTCGAAAAGGTGCAGTATGTAAACTCCGCAAAGCAAATGAGCAGTATGGCGGCGCAGCTGCTTACAGAATCGGAAAACGCTAAAAATGCTCTTGCCTTGCTTCCGAGCGGCGACGGTGAGCTTACGGTGCTTAACCGTTTTCTCTCACAGGTCGGAAATTATGCTATGTCGGTGTCAAAGAGCCTTATTTCGGGCAATCAGCCGAACGACGAATTCAGCGGCAATATAGAGCTTTTAAAGAGTACGGCACAGATAATTACCGATACGATAAAAAATTCCGATATTTCTTATTCGGCGCCTGAAAAATGGGCGGCGGAGCTTAATAAAAAGCTTGACAACACGGCGGACGGCGGTGCGCCGGCAAGCTCGCTCGGTGATATTGAAAGCAGTCTTACCGATTATCCCACGCTTGTATATGACGGACCGTATTCCGACCATATTCTTGAAAAGGAGCCGGTTATGCTGAAGAACGCCGAAAAGGTGAGCGAAACGGCGGCGCAGGTAAAAGCGGCGGAGATTACGGGAATTGACAGAGAAAAAATCGTTTATGAGGAAAAAACGGGCGGTAAAATTCCGGCGTACCGATTTTCTTCCGGCGATACGACGGTAAGCATAACCGAGTCGGGCGGATATCCTCTTTATATGAGAAAAAGCAGAAATATAGGCGATTATGCGCTTGAACACCGTCAGGCGCTCGATAAAGCGAGGAGATTCCTTGAAAAAATAGGTATGAGCGGATTTACCGAGACCTACTATTTTACCGACGAGGGAGTTTGCGTGATAAGCTTCGCTTACCTTGACGGGCAGACGATTTGCTATACCGACCTTGTAAAGGTTGGCGTTGCTATGGATAACGGCGAAATAATGCTTTATGAAACGGGCGGTTACCTTTCCAACCATACCGACAGAGCCTTCGAAACCCCTGCGGTAAAGGCGGAGGACGCGGCGGCAAAGGTCAGCTCAAGGCTTTCGATAAGAGAAACCGCGCTGGCTTTAATTCCGACCAAAAGCGGCGGCGAGGTCAGATGCTATGAATTTGTCTGCACGGCAGAGGACGGACAGGAAATACTGGTTTATATAAACGCAGTTACGGGCGAGGAAGAGGATATTCTGATTTTGCTTAAAAGCGACGGCGGAACGCTTACAAAATAAAATTTAAACCACTGATTTGAAATTAATAATCAGTGGTTTTTTTATTTTTCAAAAAACACTTGACAAAATGCCGTACAGCGTGTATTATTGTATTAGCTTATTAATACAGTGATAAAGCGAGGTGTAAATATGTCCTGGAGCTTTTCCAACGATAAACCTATTTTTCAACAGCTCAAAGATATTATAGTTTTAAAAATAATAAAGGGGGAATATCCGCCGGGCGCCAAGCTTGAGGGCGTCAGGGAGCTTGCGGTAAACGCAGGGGTCAATCCCAACACTATGCAGAGGGCGCTTTCCGATGTTGAGGAAACCGGCATAATTTATACGATGAGGGGCGACGGGCGCTATGTTACCGACGATACGGAAAAAATCAACGAGGTACGCAGCGCTTATGTTGCCGAAAAAATCGACGGCTTTCTCAATTCGGTAGGGGAGTTGGGACTTGACAAAAAAGAAATTTTGGACGCAATTCAATTCGAGATAGAAAAGAGAGGAGAAATTTGATGGATACAATACTTGAGTGTAAAAATCTTTCAAAGGTTTATAAAAATGCGGTTGCGCTTAACAGCATAAATTTAAGCTTTGAAAAGGGCAGAATTGTGGGACTTTTAGGGCCTAACGGAAGCGGAAAAACCACCCTTATTAAAACGGTGAACGGTCTTTTGACGCCGACTATGGGTGAAATAACCGTGAACGGAGAGCCTATAGGCGCAAAAACCAAAAATATCGTTTCGTATCTTCCGGACAGAAATTTTCTTCCGCAGTGGATGACAGTCGGACAAATGATAAGGTATTATTCCGACTTTTACGCCGATTTCAGACCCGAGCGTGCTTCTGATATGCTTAAAAATCTCGGAATAAGCCCTGAAATGAGGATAAAAACACTTTCAAAGGGTACACAGGAAAAGGTTGCGCTTATACTTGTTATGAGCCGCAAAGCAAAGCTTTATCTGCTTGATGAACCGATAGCCGGCGTTGATCCTGCTACAAGAGATTATATTCTCCGTACTATAATTTCCAATTACGAGGAGGACGCAACCGTAATAATTTCAACACATCTTATTGCGGATGTGGAGCAGGTGCTCAGCGATGTTGTATTTATTAATCACGGAGACATAGTTATGTGCGACACCGTAGACAACATACGCCAGCGTGAGGGAAAGAGCGTTGACGAGTTCTTCAGGGAGGTATTCAAATGTTAAAAAAGCTTTATAAGCACGAGTTTTACTCGCTTTTCAGAAGTTTATTGCCGATTTATGCGGCGCTGTTCGGCTTTTCGGTACTCAGCCGGCTGGTATATTTGGTAAAGACCGAAAACAACATAATAAACACATTCAAAACGCTCGCCGTTATCGGATGTGTGCTTACAATTATTGCGGTTTTTATTGTGGGAATAGTAATTGTTGTAACAAGATTTTACAGAAATCTGCTTTCGAACGAGGGATACCTTACATTTTCACTGCCGTTTACCGCAACCCAGCATATAGTATGCAAGCTTATTTGCGGAGCGGTCACCGTGGCGGTTGATTTTGTGTTGGTGTTTCTTTCGCTTGCCGTCCTCGGTATCGGCACAAAGGCGGAAAATGATTTTATAAAATTCCTGCCGGAGCTTTTTAAGGCGTTCTTTAACTACGGCGAGTGGCCGCAGCTTACTCTGTTAATTGCCGAAATTGCGGTGTTTGCGATAATAACCCTGCTTGAGGCGCTGCTTATGTTTTATGCCGCGATAGCAATAGGTCAGCAATTTAAAAACAGGGCGGGCGCTTCGGTAATAGCTTACATATGTCTTTACGCCGCGTCGCAGATAATATCGCTTATATTTATGCCGGTTATATTTGCGTTCGGCTCGGCGTCGGGCTTTGAAAATTATTTGAACAGCGGAATTTCAGCCGTCAGCCTGTTCCTGCTTTTGCCGATTGTTTTTTCCGCATTGCTCGGGACGGCGTACTTTTTAATAACAAGTTATTTTTTAAGCAAAAGGCTTAACCTTGAATAGTGTTAAACAAGACTAAAAGACCGCAGTAAAAAATTACTGCGGTTTTCTGTTTGGTGTCTTTAGACGTGGAAATAAACCCTCGGTTCTACCGAAGGAAGAAAAAAGAGCGGAGCGACAAAAAAGTATGGCGAGCTTGGTGCGAGCCGATGGGAGACATGGGCGAAAAAGGTGAACCGGGTATTCAGGGCCCAAAGGGTGAAAACGGGGAAAGCCCCGTTATTACGGTTACCGAGGACACGCCGATAAGCTACAAGCTTAATTTTAAAACCTCGGAGCAGGATATAACCACGCCTAACCTTTTTGCGCCGTACAGCGAGTACCACGCCGATATTTCGGCAGTAAAAAGCACACTTGCGGTTACTGTCGGAAATCTGGTTCTGACCTATCAGACCACCGCTTCAACCACACTGAGGATAAGTATTGCGCCCAAGGATACCGCAGTCACGATTTTGGCGGATATTCGCAGAACAACCATCTATAATAACGGCACTGCGGAAGCGCAAACCTTTGACAGCACAACAATTTCGGCACGAACGGTGATTGACGATACCGTTTACAGCAAATCTCAGGAAACACACAGCATTAAGATCCGTCAACAGGATCCGACAACAAAGCTATGGTCCTTATGTGAGGTTAATTCATATATTTCGGCAGGCGGGGCGCGCACCTCTGTCAGAGTGCAGTGGAGCGAATATGATTTAGCCTACGAGGTGCCCGAAACAACCTGACACCGTCCGCCGTTATTTTAGAAATGTAATATTTAAGTCTTAAAAGATAAATGCGGTGCAGATTTTTAATCCGCACCGCATTTGACTGTCGGCAGTCTTTGCGAAAAGGCTGTTTTTTTATTCCTCAAAATCAAGACACAAACGCTGACCTGTAAAGGGGCGGACGAAATTGTCAGCCGCCGCAAGGTGAAGCGGGTGCTTTTGGTAGCCTGCGAGGCTCTCGGCGTTATCAAAGCATGAGACCAGCATCATATCCGCATTCGAAGAAGAAAGAGACTCGGTCCTTAATTGTATTTTTAAAAGTCCGTCGATTTTTCCGTTTAAGCCTTCAAGGGCGTTTTTTGCGTTTTTCTTAATTTCCGATTTTTCGGCGTCGGAAATACCGTCCTTCAGCTTCCACAAAATAATATGCTTTACCATTTTAAATCAACTCCTTAACGGTATTTTATCCCTTTAAATGCTTTTTGTCAATTATATTGATGTTGAAAAAATCTATTTATATGGTATAATAACTTTAAGAGTAACGGGTTTAATAACAGAAAACAAAATTGAGGTATTATATGAGGCTGCTTGCTGTGGGAGATGTATGCGGTCCTGTCGGGTGCGAAAGGATAAAGCAGAGTCTTCCCGTTCTTAAAAGGGAAAAGAAAATAGATGTTGCCGTTGTCAACGGCGAAAATTCCGCCGACGGTAACGGAATACTTCCCGAAAGCGCCGACCTGCTGTTTGCCTGCGGCGCAGATGTTATAACGGGCGGTAACCATTCCTTAAGAAGAAAACAAATCTGCAATTACCTTGACGAAAATAAGTTTATACTCCGTCCGCAGAATTTATCCGATACCGAATACGGCTGCGGATACTGCCTTTTGGACATGGGTCATACTTCGGTTGCGGTTATAAATCTGATAGGCAGAATATACCTTGAAAAGCTTAATTCCGATTCGCCGTTTGATACCGCCGACCGTCTCATAGACAGGGCGAAAAAGGACGGCGCAAGGGTGATAGCGGTTGATTTTCACGCTGAGGCGACAAGCGAAAAACGGGCGTTGGGAATTTATCTTGACGGCAGGATATCCGCTTTTTTCGGGACGCATACACACGTCGCAACAGCCGATGCTCAGATACTGCCCGGGGGAACCGGATATATTACAGACCTCGGAATGACGGGACCCGTAAATTCGGTTTTGGGTGTTAAAAGTGAAATTATAATCAACCGCCTAAAAAACAACGATATGTCAAAGTTTGAATTTGCCGACGGAGAATCGTTTTTGAACGGATGTATTTTCGATATTGATTTGAAGACCGGAAAAACCGTGGCTGTCGAGCCTGTTTGCATTAAGTAACGAAAGGAAATCTTAATTGAGATATTTTAAAAAGCTTTCTGCGTTTATTCTTGCTTTATGTTTTATTTTACTGTCGGGCTGTAATAAAAGCGGCGGTAGTTCCTCTTCCGAAGCGGAGACAAGCTCCGCAATACAGGCGGCAGGTGACAGAGATTATCTTACCTTGCTTTATTCCGCATCGGACAGCTTTAACCCATATACCGCTGCTACGGATATTAACCGTCAGCTTTGCAGACTGATGTATGAGCCGCTTATAAAGCTTGACAATGATTTTAATGTGCATTACAGTATTGCACAAAGCGCGGAAACAGATGGGACAACCTGCACAGTTACGCTTAAAGATACACAGTTTTCGGACGGAAGCAGGCTCACGGCGGATGATGTTGTTTATTCTTACAATGCCGCTAAAAATTCAAGCACAGAATATGCCTATAAGCTTTATGAGGTAGTTTCTGCCACGGCGTCGGGCAGTAATAAGGTGATATTCAGTATCTCAAAGTCGGACCCGTATTTTGTAAATCTGCTTGATTTTCCCATTATTAAAAAGGACTCGGAAAAGCGCAAAAACGACGACGGAGTTGAAAAGCCTCCTATCGGCGCGGGCCGCTATGTTTCGGATGATGAAATGACAAAGCTCACCGTAAATCCTAAATTTTCGGGCAGCGGCAACTTTTCAATAAAGGAGATCTGCCTTATAAATGCTCCCGACAGCGAATCTGTCAGCCATTATGTGGAGATCGGCGCCGCAGATATGTATTACAGTGATATCTCAGACGGTAAAATCGTAAGAATGAGCGGGAAAAAGGTCAGCATAAATCTTAACAGGCTTGTTTACATTGCCGTAAACAGCTCCTACGGAGACCTCGGAAAAGAGGAACTCAGACAGGCAATCTCCTCTGGAATTGACAGAAAAACGATTTGCCGAGACGGGTATTATAACAACGCAATTCCGGCAAAAGGCTTTTATAATCCGGTTTGGAAACCTGTAAATTCTGTTCAGAACATAGAAACACAGACAAATCGGGAAATAACTATTGAGAATTTGGAGAAAATAGGTTATAATAATGTGGACACTGCCGGAGTGCGCAAAAATCAGTCCGGCGGAAGTCTCAGTTTTGAGTTGCTTGTAAACGGCGAAAATATATCAAGAGTGACTGCCGCAAAGCTAATAGCTTCAAAGCTTTCGGAGTACGGTTTTAAAATTCGCGTTGCCGAAAAAAGCTTTGCGGATTATACCGCAAGCCTCGCTTCTGGCAACTTCCAACTTTGCCTTGCCGAGGTTGCGATAACCCCGAATATGGATATTTCAAGCCTTATTACAGAGGGCGGAAGCGCGGCATACGGTATAAAAAAAGCGGTCTCGGAGGCAAACAGTGAAGCTTCGGCCGCATCGGACGAAGGCTCGGCTTCGCAGGACGAACAAATCAATGCGACCTCGGGAGAGCTTTTAAGCGGCTTTTATTCGGGTCAGAATACGGTAAGCGACATAGCCTCCGTACTTCAAACGGAAATGCCGCTTGTGCCTGTGTGCTACCGAACGGGCGTGTTTTTCTACAATGACAATATCGAAAATGTAAATAACTCATCATTAAGTGATATTTATTTTTCGATTGAATCATATAAATTCAAATAGTTACAGTTTAGGGACTTCTGTATCGGCAGGTCCCGGGAAAGGACAGGATATTTTATGATAGCTTATGAAACAAGACTCGGCAAAATAGATATTTCTTCGGCTTATCTGTCGAAGCTTATCGGGAACGAGGTTACCTCCTGCTTCGGAGTAGTCGGAATGGTTCCGAGCGGCAACCGCCAAAAGATATTCGAAAAAATATCAAAAACATATCAGCCCGATATGGGTATTAAGGTGACCGGAAACGCCTCCGCCATATCGGTTGAGCTTCATATCGTGGTTACCTACGGAATGAATATCAACGCGATTGCGGCAAGCATTACCGAAAAGGTAAAATATGTTGTAAAAGAAACTGCGGGCATTACCGTCAGTAAGGTAACTATTAAAATAGACGGCATAACGGAATAGTCCGCGGTTGCCTTAAGGAGTGTATATTTTGTTTAACGGTGATATTTTAAGAGACGCCATTATTTCTGCCGCAAATAACCTGGCTAACAACAAAAAGCAGATTGATGACCTTAATGTTTTTCCGGTGCCCGACGGCGATACCGGCACAAATATGTCAATGACCCTTGCAAATTCGGCAAGAGAGCTTGAAAAATTAAGCGGCGCTACCGCGGGAAAGGTAGCTTCTGTCAACGCTTCGGCATTGTTAAGAGGCGCAAGAGGAAATTCGGGCGTTATAACCTCATTGCTTTTCAGAGGCTTTGCGAAGGGAATAGGCGATGCGGAATTTGCCACAGCCGAGAATATTTCAAATGCGTTTGCGCTCGGTGTGGAGGCGGCGTATAAGGCTGTTATGAAGCCGACCGAGGGTACAATATTAACCGTTTCGAGGGTTGCGAGCGAATACGCAAAACAGGCTCTTGAAAACGGAGAGGATGAAATAGGCGTTTTCGCCGCCGCTATCGAGGGCGCAAAAACAGCGCTTGAGGAAACCCCCGAACTTTTGCCGGCTCTTAAAAAAGCGGGCGTTGTGGACGCAGGCGGTAAAGGATTTGTAACCATACTTGAGGGTATGATGTCGGTATTTAAGGACGGAGTTATTATTAAATCCGCCGTTACCGAAAGCGCAGAAGAAAAAGAGGAGGACTCCTCAAGAAACGCGGCAGGCGAATTTGAAACAGAGATTACATTTACCTATTGTACCGAATTTATCGTAAACCGTGCCGCAGAATGTGAAAAAGAGCCTTCCGAGCTCAGAGCTTATCTTGAAACAATAGGCGACTGCGTAGTTGTTGTTGACGACGAAGAAATAATCAAGGTTCATGTTCACACGGATCATCCGGGTAACGCTATTGAAAATGCGCTTACCTTCGGTCAGCTTGTTCACCTTAAAATAGAAAATATGCGCGATCAGCACGAAAGGGCTAAGCACGACGCGGAAAACGCGCAGAAAAAGCCCGCTAAGAGCGCAGACCTTTCCGAAACATATACTCCCGTAGCTCCCACAAAGCCGGTCGGCTTCGTTTCTGTTTGCGCGGGCTCGGGTATTGAGGAATTGTTTAAGGATCTCGGCGTAGATACCGTTGTAAGCGGCGGTCAGACAATGAACCCGAGTACCGACGATATTCTTAAAGCGATAGAGACTACTCCGGCGGAAACCGTTTTTGTACTGCCGAATAATAAAAATATTATAATGGCGGCAGAGCAGACTATTCCGATAAGCACCCGTAAGGTAATTGTTATCCACACACGCACAATACCTCAGGGTATATCCGCGATGCTGGCGTACGACCCTGAAACGGGCGATGAGGATAACGCAATAGAAATGCAGAAATCAACCGAAAGGATAGCCACCGGACAGGTGACATTTGCCGCCCGTGATTCCGATTTTGACGGTCACAGCATCAAAAAGGGTGAAATCCTTGCTATGCTCGGCGGAAAGATTTCCTTTGTTGAGAATGATGTTGACAAGAGCGTTATGAAGCTTTTAAAGCAGATGGTGAAAAGGGAAAGCCAGTTCATAACCGTAATTTACGGCGAGGATGTTGATGAAGCTTCCGCCGCTCTGCTTGAAGAACAAATCAGACAAAAATACGGCGCAAAGACCGAAATAACCGTTATTAACGGCGGTCAACCGATTTATTATTACATCCTGTCGGTTGAATAAAGCCACGCCGTCTATGATAGGAGAAGACTTATGCTGACAGCTTCCACCGATATACAGTTTTTAAAGGGCGTGGGTGAAAAGCGGGCAGAGCTTTTGAAAAAAAAGGGCATCGATACCGTCGGTGCCCTTTTGCGCTTTTATCCGAGAGATTATCTCGAATGGAAAAATACCGTATTAATTGCCGAATGTCCGTTTGATACCGCCGTTTGTATAAAGGCTAAAATAGTCACAAAAATAGAAAAGGCGCGCATCCGTCAGGGTATGACGCTGTTTAAATTCTTTGCCGAGGATGAAAGCGGACGGATTGCCGTTACGCTTTTTAATCAAAAGTATTTGGCGGATAGGCTAAACCTTGGCAGTACCTACCTGTTTTACGGAAAGGTTGGCGGCAGCTTTGTAATGCGGACTATGTCCTCGCCCGAAATACGGGAAGAAAGCTTTATGGGCATAGAGCCGATATACAGCGCTGTGGGCAGCTTGACCTCAAAATCGATACAGCGGCTTGTTAAAACGGCGCTTTCAAGCGGTATACCGCTTACGGACGCACTGCCCGAAACGGTAAGGGAACGGTGCGGACTTTGCGATTATATTTCGGCGCTTAATAATATACATTTTCCCATATCGGACAGTGCGCTCGGTCAGGCAAAAAAACGCCTTGTTTTCGAAGAACTGTTTGTTCTGCAAACGGGACTTTCGTTTCTTAAAAAAAGGAAGAGGAGTCTGTCGGGCTATACCGTAGAGCATAATACCCTTGAAGAATTTAAAAAGTTACTCAGATTTACGCTTACAGCCGCACAGGAAAGAGTAATCGGAGAATGTGTAAGGGATATGTCGTCGGGCAGGGCGATGAATAGGCTTGTTCAGGGTGATGTCGGAAGCGGAAAGACCGCGGTGGCGGCGGCACTTTGCTATATTTCGGCGTCAAACGGTTTTCAGTCGGCGCTTATGGCACCTACCGAAATACTTGCTGAACAGCATTACAAAACCCTGTTAAGTATAATGGGAAATACCGGAATAAGCTGTATGCTTCTTACAGGCTCGCAGACAAAAAAGCAAAAGGAACAGATAAAAGCGGATCTAAAAGACGGAAAAATAGATGTGCTGGTCGGCACGCACGCCCTTTTGACAAGTGATGTTGAATTTAGGTCATTGGGACTGGTTATTACCGACGAACAGCATAGATTTGGTGTCGAGCAGAGGGGTACGCTTTCCTCCAAAGGAAACAATCCCCATACGCTTGTTATGTCGGCTACGCCGATACCGAGAACCCTCGGCCTTATAATATACGGCGACCTTGATATAAGTATAATCGACGAATACCCGAAAGGCAGACAAAAAATTGATACCTACTGCGTTGATTCGTCATACAGAATCAGAATATACAATTATATCAAAAAATTTCTTGACGAGGGGAGACAGGCTTATATAGTCTGTCCGCTTGTGGAGGAAAACGAAACGCTTGATATTACTTCGGCACAGGAATATTATGAAAAGCTTAAGGACGGAGACTTTAAAGAATATTCCGTAGGGCTTTTACACGGGAAAATGAAAACGAAGGAAAAAGACCGTATTATGCGTGATTTTTCGGAAGGGAAAATACAGCTTTTAATCGCAACCACCGTAATTGAAGTAGGTATTGATGTCCCCAATGCCGTGGTGATGCTTATCGAAAATGCGGAGCGGTTCGGACTTTCACAGCTTCATCAGCTGCGCGGCAGAATAGGACGGGGAGAGTACAAATCCTCCTGCATACTTATATCCGACAGCCGTTCGGCAGATACAAAAAAGCGCCTGAATGTAATAAAGAACAGCTGCGACGGTTTCGAGATTGCGGACGAGGACTTTAAGCTCAGAGGACCGGGAGATTTTCTCGGCAACAGGCAACACGGCTTACCCGATATGAAAATTGCCGATATTTTTGCCGACAGAGAAGTCTTGCGCCTTGCAGGCAAGGAAGCGGAGCGGATGCTTACAGTAGACCCGACGCTTTCGCTTGAGGAAAATTCCGGAATTAGGGCGGAAATAGTTAGGCTTTATGAACAGCTTAATGAGAATTGAATATAACGCTTTGACCGTTTTATTTTTTTAAATCGGTAAGGAAATAATAGCCAATGAATATATTATATCCCTTTACAAATAATAACAACACGAAATCAAAAAGGAGATTTTAATATATGAAGGCTACGGGAATCGTTAGAAGAATAGATGATCTCGGCAGGGTTGTAATTCCTAAGGAAATACGCCGCACAATGCGTATTCGCGAGGGCGACCCGCTTGAAATATACACAAATTCAGGCGGCGAGGTCATCTTTAAAAAATATTCGCCGATAGGAGAGCTTTCGTCATTCGCGACACAGTATGCGGACGCGCTTAACGACGCTACGGATATGACGGTGCTTATATGCGACCGTGACCATTGCATTGCGGCTTCCGGAATTTCGAAAAAAGAGGTCGTTGAACGGCGTGTAACTCAGGCGGTCGAGGATATTATGGAAAACCGCCGTGTAGAGGTTTTCGGAGAAGGCAGCAGCGCTCCGGCTATTGAGGGAGTTGACCGTAACATTGCTGTTGCGGCGCCTATAGTTATTTCGGGCGATGTGAGCGGCGCGGTGGTATTGGCGTCAGAGGCAGGACAAAAACCGACCGACAGCGATGTAAAGTTGGCTTCCGTTGCCGCCAGCTTCTTGGGCAAGCAAATGGAATGCTGAAAATTATACTGAAAAAAGTCGCAGATGTCAGACATTTGCGGCTTTTTTAACTTATATTTAACTTGTTTTTTTACACGGGGTGTGGTATCATAGTAAAAGTAATTAAAATGGGGGAGAAGTTCGAAAATGAATACAGCTATTACAAGAGAAACAGCGCTGAAGCTGCTCCTCAAATACAACCAAAACAATTTTCATATACAGCATGCGCTTACCGTCGAGGCGGTTATGAAGCATTTTGCAAAGCAACTCGGATACGCAGACGAAGCGGAGCAGTGGGGCATAGTAGGTCTTTTGCATGATGTGGATTTTGAAAAATATCCGGAGCAGCATTGCATAAAGGCACCCGAGCTTTTAAAGAAAATAGGCGCAAGCGATGAGCTTATACATGCGGTATGCAGTCACGGCTATGAAATAACTGTCGATATAAAGCCCGAGCACGAAATGGAAAAGGTGCTTTTCGCAACCGATGAGCTTACAGGACTTATAGGTGCGGCGGCACTTATGCGTCCCTCAAAAAGCGTTTCGGATATGGAGCTTAAGAGCCTTAAAAAGAAATTTAAGGACAAGCGCTTTGCCGCGGGCTGCTCAAGGGAAATTATAACCAAAGGCGCCGAAATGCTTGATTGGGAGCTTGACAGGCTTTTGTCGGACACGCTTAAGGCTATGCAGGACAGTGAAACCAAAATTAAAGAAAACTACAAGGAAATAACGGGTGAAGAACTATGAGAAAAACCAAAATAGTATGTACATTGGGCCCTACCTGTTCTGATGAAAAGACGCTTACGGAAATGTGCAAAGCGGGAATGAATGTTGCGAGAATGAACTTTTCCCACAGCACATACGAAGAGCATGAGCAACGCATAGAATTGGTTAAGAAAGTCCGAGAGAAATTGGGACTTCCGATACCTATTATGCTTGATACAAAGGGACCGGAATACAGAATAAAAACCTTTAAAAACGGAAAGGTTTTTCTTAATAACGGCGATACCTTTGCTTTCACCTCGGATGATATTGAGGGCGATGAAAAGAGGGTTGCGGTAAATTACAAAGGACTGGCGCACGACCTTGAAAAGGGAGACAGAATTCTTCTTAACAACGGTCTTTTAATATTTCGTGTTGACGGTGTTACTGATACGGATGTTATGTGTAAGGTGCTTGTGGGCGGCGAGCTTTCCGACAGAAAGAGTATGAGCTTTCCGAATAAAACCTTAAAGCAGGTATATTTAAGCGAACAGGATAAAAACGACATTAAATTCGGAATAGAACACGATATTGATTTTATCGCCTGTTCATTCGTTTCGTGCAAGCAGGATTTGCTTGATGTAAAGGCGTATTTAAAGGAGATCGGCGCTGACGGAATTGATATAATCGCAAAAATCGAAAACCGTACCGGCGTTGACAATATAGAAGAAATATGCGAAGAGTGCGACGGAATTATGGTGGCCAGAGGCGATATGGGAGTTGAAATTCCGTTTGAGGAGCTTCCGGCAATACAAAAGCATATTATCACAAAGTGCAGACTGCTTGGTAAACGGGTTATAACCGCAACCGAAATGCTTGAATCTATGATACACAACGCAAGACCTACCCGTGCGGAAATTTCGGATGTTGCCAATGCTGTTTATGACGGAACAAGCGCAATAATGCTTTCGGGAGAGACAGCGGCCGGAAAATATCCTGTGCTTGCGGTTAAAACAATGGCAAGAATTGCGGAAAACACCGAAAGAAATATCAATTACTCAAAGCGTTTTCTTTCCTCGGAATTTAAAATTAAAAACACGGTTGACGCTATATCGCACGCAACCTGCGGAATGTCAATAGATATTGCCGCAAAGGCTATTGCGGTATGCAGTCTTTCGGGAATGACCGCAAGAATGGTGTCAAGATTCCGCCCTCCGGTTGACATTGTAGGCCTTACAACAAGCGATAAGACATGGAGAAAGCTTGCGCTTTCGTGGGGTGTACAGCCCTGTATGTGCGAAAATTATCCGTCCACGGATGTGCTGTTTTATAACGCCCAAAAGCTGACTAAGAAACTGCTTGACCTTAATAACGGCGATAAAATCGTTATCACGGGCGGCGTTACAAACGGTAAATCGGGAAATACAAATTTAATTAAGGTTGAAACGCTTTAGAAGAAACAGACCTGAGCCAAAGCTCAGGTCTGTTTTAGTGTTCTAAAAATCTTTGCACACGGCGCCCGTGTCGGCGGCAGAGTCGGTCACAGATCTGTGACAGGTAAACATTATGATCTGACCGTTTTTCGAATATTTTTTAAGATATTTAAGGGCGGTTTTTGTACGGGAATCGTCATACTGTGAAAGCGCGTCGTCAAGGAAGATAGGAAGCCTTTCGGAGTTTTCAAACATCAGCTCGGAAAGCGCCAGTCTAAGGCTCAAATAAGCCTGATCAATGGTTCCGCTGCTTAAAAAAGCCAGTTCCTTTCCGCCGAAAATACCGTTTTTCTCAGCATTTATATCAAACGACTTTGAAATTTGCATACCGCTGTATTTTCCGTCCGTAAGCGCTTCGAATATACCTCCTGCCTTTTTTTCAAGGGCGGAGCCGTAGCTGCGGCGCATTTCGGAAAAGCTGTCCTTTAAGGTGTCAAGCGCAATATCCGCGGCATTGCAAAAGTCAAGCTGTTTTTTTGTAACTGCCTTTAAGTCGGCAATTTCTTTTTTGAGCGTTTCAGGTTCCTCGGCGTTTTTAAGCCTTTCGCTGTCCTCGGTTTCGATTTTTATAAGCGCCTGCTTGCGTTCCGCAGTCTCACCCGTGATTTTATCAAGCTCTGCCTTAAGCGCGGCAAAATCCTCGGTTTCTGCATTTTCGGGCAATGCTTCGAGCCTGCGGCGAGCCTCCTCGTAAGATATATTTTCCAAATCCTTTGCAAGATAATTGAGCCGTTGCTTAATTTCTTTTTGTGCGGCGGCTTTTTTCGCAAGACCGTCAAGTTGTTCTTTTATGTCTTCGGTATTATCGGCGGATTTGTAACGGGAGAAAAGCTCTTTAAGCTCTTCTTCGGCATTTTCAAGCGATAATCGCATATTTTCCGCCCGTTCCTCGCTTTCCGCAAGCTGTTTTTCCTGTGCTTTGAGCAGTGCGCTGTCATTTCCGAGTGCGGCATTGACAGCCTCAAGTCCTGCGGAAGCCGCAGTATATTTTCGGAATAATTCCGCTTCTTTTTCTTTAAGACTGTCGGATTTTAATTTTACTTCATTAAATCTCTTCCCGAATTCCTCGATTGCTCTTTTGTCATATGGGCGCAATATAAAAGACAGACACAATAAAAGAATGAAAAGACCCGCAAAAACAGCGGATACAATGTAAGACTTCAATACAACAAACACTGCGGCTAACGAGAAAAGCAAAAGGGAAATTACCGCTAGCGGAACATTAATTCCTTTCCTTTTTGTCTTTATTTCGTATTCTTTGGACGAAAGTTCATTATAAATACTGCCGTTTTCCTTGATTTCGTTTTTGACAGCGGCTATGTCGCTTTCATATGTCTTTACTTCTTCCGCAAGTCTTGCGGAGCGTTCCGAAGCTGTGCTGTTGTCCGATGACGCGGTAAGTCTGAGATTTTCTCTGAGTCTCTGCGCTTCGCCGTTTGCGGCGTCATACGATACCTTTATGTTTTCAAGCCTTGAAATGCAGAATCTTAACTTGCTGACAAACTGTTCGTCTATAAGTTCGCCGTCGGAAAGTCTGAGCGAGCGGTTAAGCCCGTCAAGCTCTGCCTTTGTTTCAAGCAGTTTTTTAAGCTTTTCGGCATCCTTAATGTTTTGCTCTTCTTTGAGCTTTGCTTTGATAACCGAAATTCTTTTTAATCCGCTTTCAATTTGTGAAGAAAGGGCGGCGGCATTTTCTTTATATTGTTCGTGCTCTTCGTATATGAGTTCCGCTTTTTTCAGTCGGTCGGAAAGGAGGTCGAGCCGCTTTAAATTTTTATCGTATTCTCCTGCCTGACCTCTTTTGGACATAAGCGCAAGCTTTGCCTTTGTAATGCGTTTTTCAACCGTATCATACGATACCGATTCGTCGGCGGAAGACACCATATTGGAAAGCCTTGAATTAATTTCACCTTCGGCTGATGAATCGTTTTCCGGTATTCCCGATTGCCCTACAAACACGCTCCGCTCGAATGCGGCGGCGGAAAGACCGAATATTTGCAGTCCCACATCGGGAGGGGCGGCGGTCTTTTCTCCCAAATCAAGGTCGGTTACCGTAACTTTGTCTGTTGAATTACTGCTTTTAAATTCACGCTCAATACGGTAATTTTTGTTTTCAAGCTCAAAATCCACCGAGCCTGCCATGGGCGAGCCGTCCCACGGTGTGTATTTTTTTCTGGGATTTTTGGAAAGCTGCGCGGAGCCGCGTTCGGTTCCGTAAAACATCATCTTAATAAATGCCATTACGGTGCTTTTGCCGTTTTCATTGCCGCCGTAAATTATGTTAAATCCGTCGGAAAAATCAAGGTGTTTATCCTTAAGCCCTCCGAAAGCAGATATGTAAATGCTTTTAATCTTCATCAAACGCCACCTCCGAGGTGAAAGCCTTAAGTCCGAGCCTCAGCGCCGATTTCAATGTCGGCTTATCGCTTTCCTGCGCGCTTTCGATTTTGCCGAGCATATTTTTAACAAACAAACCTTTAAGCGAGATTTCCTTTGAAAGTTCGTCATAATTTATGTAAGGCTCTGTAAGGTCCTTTAATTTTGCAAAATACACCTTATCCGCAAGTCTTGCTGTTATTTCGGGCAGATCGGGCAAGGGAGAAGTGCCTGTAAGCTCAATGCGGTAAAGATTATCTGAAAATCCCGATTTGTACTTTTCTTCCAATGATTTCAGGACGGATAAGGCTATTTCCGCAGGAGCTTCAAGTCCCGTTATATCAATGCTTTCCCTGATATGCCGTCTTTTGGCAATCGGGTAGAACTCGGCTTCGCAAATTCCTTTTCCTGCTTTTATTATGTATACTCCTTTTTCGTCACACTCGTCAAAGCCCTGTCCCTCCGGGCAACCGCTGTACGCATAATATGTTTTCCCCGAAAGTGTCGGTTCTGTGCGTTTATGCACATGACCTAAGGCTATGTAGTCCATTCCGCTGTTTTTTATAAAGTTTTCGGTTATGGGATTGTAGCAAGCACCGAGGTCGTTATTCAATTCGCCGTGAAGAACCATAATGTTTATAATTTCGTCCGTCGGCGGTTTTAATGAAAAATCGGACTCGCCTTTCATATATACGCTGTCAAAGGATCTGCCGTAAATCCGAAAACCGCAGTCCTCAAAGCCTATGCAGTCGTCATACGGCTTTAAAACAAACAGGTTGTCGGGCAATTTGTCGGAATTAAAAGGCGAGGTCTGTGTTAGCGGGTCGTGATTGCCTGCGGCAAATATTACCTTTAAGTCCGGTACACTTGCAATTTTGTTTAACACCGAGCTTGCAAATGACTGCTCGACATTATTGGAATCAAATAAATCTCCGGCTATAACTACGGCGTCAACGGAGCTTTTAACACCTAAATCAATTATTCTTTCAAATGTAATAAGCGTTTCCGCCCGTCTTCCTGCGGCAAGCGGTCCCAAAAAGCTTTCTCTGGCTCCTATATGTATATCTGCGCAGTGCAGTATTTTGACAGTATTCATCTAAACAGCTCCCTTTCTTGAATTTTAACATTTTACACGGGTTTTATCAAGTAATTTGTTCATTAAATTGACTTTAGCGGTTTGATGTGTTAAAATGTTAAAAGATTTGGAGGGATTGCTATGCAGAAAAACGAATCCGCCGATAAGCTTTTTGAAGCGATACTTACGCTTAAGGATAAGGAAGAGTGCTATAAGTTTTTTTCGGACGCATGCACGCCTAAGGAAATACAGACCATAGCGCAGCGTTATATGGTAGCGAAAATGCTTAATGATAAATGCGTATACAGCGAAATAATCGCCGCGACGGGTGCCAGTACGGCGACAATAAGCCGTGTGAGCCGCTCAATAGACGACGGGTATAAAATGGTATTTGAAAGGCTAAAGGATAAATGAGCGGTTACAGTTGCTTTGCCGAGGTCTACGACAGCCTGATGGAAGACGCCGACTATCCGCGCCGCGCGGAATTCCTTTTAAAGCTGTTTGAAAAATACGACAAAAGACCTAAGCTTATGCTTGACCTTGCCTGCGGTACAGGCGGTTTTTCAAACGAATTTGCTAAAAAGGGTATAGAGGTAATAGGGGTTGACGCTTCGGAGGAAATGCTCACCGTCGCTCAAAGAAAATCAGCAGAGCGTAAGCTTGATGTGTTTTATATTTGTCAGCGTGCTGAAGAGCTTGACCTTTACGGAACGGTTGACGGTGCGGTTTGCTGTCTTGACAGCCTGAACCATATCACCGATTATTCCTTATTTTGCAAGGCGATAGAGCGTGTGGCGCTGTTTCTCGAAAATGAAAGACTGTTTATTTTTGATGTAAATACGGTTTATAAGCATAAAACCGTACTTGCGGATAATACATTTATTATAGAGCAGGACGGCGTTTATTGCGTTTGGCAAAACAGCACCGATATGGAAACCTTAGTAACCGATATAGCATTGGACTTTTTTGTTTTAGAGGGCGATGTCTACCGCCGCACCTGCGAGGATTTTTCGGAACGGGCATACACAGAAAAGGAAATTGAAGACGCGTTAAGCCGGGCAGGACTTAAAACGCTTGCCGTGCTTGACGGAGAAACGGGCGGCCCTGTTTCAGAAAAAACAGAACGCGCGGTATATATAACACAAAGGATAAAGGAAGCTTAAATTATGGGAAAGCTTATAAGATGTATAACAAGCGACGGTGCGGTTATGGCGACAGCCGTAGACAGTACAGATATTGCGGCGGCAGCCGAACAGGTGCATAAAACCTCCGCCGTTGTAACAGCGGCGCTCGGCAGACTGCTTACAGCCGCCTCAATGATGGGGAATTTTTCAAAGGGCGAAAAGGACAGCATCACCGTTAAAATCGACGGCGGCGGACCTGCGGGAGCGCTTACCGCCGTTGCGGATTCCTGCGGAAATGTGCGCGGTTACGCCGCAAACCCGATAGTTGAAATACCGCTTAAACCGAACGGTAAGCTTGATGTTTCGGGAGCGGTCGGAACGGACGGCAATGTTTTTGTAATGAAGGACTTGGGGCTTAAGGAGCCGTATAACGGCTTTGTTCCGATAGTCTCGGGTGAAATTGCCGAGGATATTACATCATACTACGCCGTAAGCGAGCAGATACCTACGGTATGCGCCCTCGGTGTGTTAGTAAATCCCGACTTAACGGTTAAAAAAGCCGGCGGATTTATTATACAGCTGCTTCCTGCCGCCGATGACGGCACTATAACAAAAATTGAGGAAAATCTGAGTAAGCTTGCTCCCGTTACGGAACAGCTTGATTCGGGTAAGGATATTCTCGATATATTAAAGGGCGCGCTTGACGGCTTTGAGATAGAGGTGCTTGAAGACAAAACGGCGGGTTACAAATGTCCATGTTCAAGAGAGAGAACCGAAAAAGCCCTGTTTTCTCTCGGAGAAAAAGAGCTTGAAAAGATGTCAAAAGAGCTTTCCGAGGTTGAAGTTAAGTGCAGTTTTTGCGGCGCCTGCTATGAGTTTTCAAGGGACGAAATCGACAAAATAATAAAATTAATAAAAAATTAAAAAAAGTCTTGACAAAGCAAATCAATTATGATAATATATTGCTTGTCGCCGGTGAGTGCACAGCAAACCGGGCGGTACACACGATGGGAGCATAGCTCAGCTGGGAGAGCATCTGCCTTACAAGCAGAGGGTCACAGGTT
>ENA-OUQG01000158-OUQG01000158.1-human-gut-metagenome-genome-assembly--contig:-NODE-158-length-46371-cov-10.364949_pt1 | contig 46371 bp, 37 predicted proteins | sample MGYA00237943_ERZ548823 | MGnify/ENA primary metagenome ERZ548823 (study PRJEB26490, sample SAMN05194731) | human gut metagenome | biome: terrestrial biome; feature: human-associated habitat; material... | reverse complement strand
CAGAACTAACTGCAAAGAAAATCGAGGAGCTTTGCGTTTGAAAATTCAATTAACGAAAAGACAACCGCTCGCGCGCAGAAGGCGCAGGGACGGCCGCTCCGAAATACCCGCTCGGCTACCGGCCGCTACGCGGCCTATGCGCCGAGCTCCGGTTTCCCGTTTTAAAGAGAAATGAGAAACCGAGCATTTGTGATCGGCCGCCCCAGCGCCTTCTGCGCACTTATGGATAAGAATCACCTCGTATGGAACCCTCGAAGGTGGCCGAGACCGCACTAATCCCCGAGAGCAAACCAAAGCATGCAGCCCAATCTGGCCCTACAAAGCGCCGAATACCGCGCGAACATCGTCGACGATATCGTGCTCGGCGACCACGACGGCCTTATCGCCCGGATAGAGCACCATGTCGTCGGTCGCCACTTCAGCCTCGCCGTATTCGCGGCGGTCAACAGCGATGAGCAGGCTGCCTTCGGGCAGATCGATAACGTCGACGGGCACGCCGTCGTCCATCTTGAAGTGGCGAAGCTTCTGTGGAATCGCGATCTCGAGCAGCGCGATGTCTCCGCGCGAAAGCGCCGACACAACACCCACGCCGCCCATCAGGGCTTCTTCTTCAATCATATTCGCGATAAGCATGGTTGACGACACGCTCTCGATGCCGACCTCGCGAAAGATTCGACGATTCTTGGGGTTGTTCACGCGGGCAATGCAACGATTCACGTTGAATACGCGCGTCGCGATTTCGCACGCCACAAGGTTGTCGTCGTCGCGGCCTGTTACGGCAACGAAGACGTCGGCCTTACGAATACCTGCGTCTTCCTGGAAGTCGGAGTCGCAGCCATCGCCGTTAATGATGAGGTATTCGCCCTGAAGCTCGACGGAAAGATGGTCGGCGGTATCGCGGTCGCTTTCGAGCACCGCGACCTCATGGCCCTTGCCCAACAAGACGCTCGCCAGGTATTCGCCGACTTTGCCGCCGCCCATGATAACGATATACACCGCAGCCTACCTTTGCATCATGTAAACCGAGAACGAATTCAGCAGGTCATGGCGAATGCATGCCAACACGCTGTCGCCATGGTAGAGCACGCTGTCGCGCGTGGGAATGGAGCTCATGGAGCCGTCGCGACGCTCGAACGCGATAATGCGAATGCCATGATTGCGTTCAAGGTCGCCCACCTTCACGCGACCGCGGGGCGTCATAGACAGGTCGATGGAGAAGCGAAGCACCTCAAAGTCGCCAAACGTATCGAGATGGCTTCCGTGGCCTGACATGATTTTCGAGAAGATTTCCTCAGCAACGAGCGAAGTTCCGCACACATAGTCGAGGCCCAACTGCATATAGGCTCGCTCGCGCGCGGGGTTGTAAAGTCGCGCGATAACATGAGGCACGTGGAAAATACGGCGAGCGACCTCAATCACCATGAGGTTCGAGTTGTCCGACTGCGTAACAGCAGCCACAACGTCGGCCTCCTCCACGCCCGCGCGCACAAGAACATCCTCGTCGAAGCCTACGCCCTGCAGGGTGTTGCCATTGAAATTGCGGTCGAGATTCGAGAACGCCGCGGCATTGCGGTCAACGACGCACACGTTGCCGTCGCCCTGGGAAAGCAGCGTTGCAAGCTGAGAGCCAACACGCCCGCAGCCAACGATGATGATATTCGCCATACTCCTGCCTTTCGGCCTACACCGAGGTCAACGGCGCGTTAGAGGAATTTGTAGTAAACAGGCTTGACGCCCCAGTCGCCGATTCGGCTTGCACCGAGGGCTTTCCAGCAGCCCGGCGCCAAATCGAGGGCTCGCCCATATTTCTCGAAGCCGCCCGTATCGGTCACCGTTGCGACAATGATGGTTTCGCCGTAGCGAATGGCAACCGCGTGCCCAAGCAAATTCGACTGCGACTGGGGAACGGCCACCGTGAGCTCGTTTTCAGAAAGCAGGCGGCCCGACGCGGTGGCATCGGTGCAGAAGTTGCCCGAACCGTCGTCGTTGTCAGAGCGGCTGTACGCCGAAGCCATGCCGTACGACCAGCCGTCAGACTCATCAGGGAGAATGCGCGGTGCAGTGGGCAGCGGATTGGTGGTTCCCAAGGCCAACGCGGCCTCGGCGGTAGACGAATTCAGGACGTCATATGCGGCAAGCGCGATAACCGGATCGGGGTCTTTCACCGTGATGGTGCGCGACGCGGTTTTCGTAAGCGAATTTGAATCGCTAATGCGCTCCTGCGCGTTGGAATCGCCTTCGGAAGAAGCGAATGCTTCATCGTCGGAAACGGTATTGCGTGCCTCGCCGATGCCAAGCGTGGAGTTGTCCACGTCATGGGATGCCACGGCGGGCTCAAGGGTGATGACCGTGAACCCCGCAGCAACAAGGGCGACAACCGCCACGGCGATGAACGCCGCTGCGAACGCGTGCCTATTGCCGCGTTTTTCAGCGATACGAGCCACTCGGCCTCCAATGTTCAAGATGCGCGCCGCCCAAACCTCATGCGACGAATCGCGGCAGAAAGCACGTACGTGCTGACCAGCGAAACGCATCTGCCAATACAAGAAAACTATCCTATTATATCGCGAAACCGAGAGGGCTCAAAATCCACGCCGCGAATGGCGCCCGCAGCTTCACACCTGCGGCACAAAAAGAGCAATAACCAGGTACGCCACCGTGGCCATTGGGGGAAATGCGGCGAGCAGAATAACCGCGATAATGCGAACCACCGTAGCGTCAACGCCAAAGTAATACGCGATTCCGCCGCATACGCCGAAGATGCGCTTGTCGGCGCGCGAGCGGCGAAACGCCTCATGGTTGCCAGGCTGCGCAAAGCCCGACAGCTTTCCAGATTTAGTCGCCCACAGCAAATACCCGCCGGCAGCAAGCAAGCCGCAGGGCCACACGACGTTCCACAAATGACGAATGAAGTTGATCAAACTCGAAATAGCGGCGGCCGGAACAAGCACGTTCACAAGATTCCATGCGCCAATAAGAATGAGCACCACGCCAATAACGACGGCGACCTGCGGAGCATTGCCACGTTTTCCTGAAGAATTTTGAGCCATGACGATACGCCTCCTAGAACATGCCGCGCGGCGTAAAGGGCGACGGCGATATCTCGATTACCTCAAGCGGAGCCGGAGGCGCAAAACCAAACGTCGCTGCGGCCAAGAGCACGGCGAAGCACGCAGCAGCCGCGAAATAGAACAAATCGTCCTGCATGGCTTTCCCAATGAGCACAAGACCGATGACGACAAAAAGGCCAGGCCATAGCTTGGAAATGCCATAAAGAAGCATCTCAAAATCAACCACCCCAACCGAGACGGCCAAAAGCGTCAGCCCGCAGAACATGAGCATGAGGCCTAACGAGAAACGGCGCAGGCGCGCCATGCTGCGAGAGGGCGTGATCATGAGAGCCGCGCCCGTGAGGCAAACGGCGATAGGCAAAAACTGCCACCACTCGACCTTCGGCGCAATAATCGTGAGGAAAAACGCCGTAATCACCGCAAGCGCTGCGGTGCCAATCCACATGCCCGCACGCGACCAGCCATGAGGGCCAATGCCACAAGGGGAATCGTCTTCAGAAAAGCACGGGCGCGGCGAGCCGTCGGCCGCATACGCGTCGCACGGCAGGGTCTCGGGGGAAATCGCCACATGCTTGGGCAACACGAGCCACAGCGTGGCATATACCAGAGTAAAGAGCCCGAACGTAGCAAGAACGAGCAGCGCGGCGAGAATGCGAACGGCGGCGGGGTCCATATCGAGCCCCTCGGCAATACCGGAACACACGCCGGCAATGGCCGTATCGTCGGAGCGATAAATTTTCCTCGTTGCCGCCAACGTGTCCTTCCTTCTCGCCACGCGCGGCACGTGGCCGCGCTCTTAAGCCTGCTCTATCTTCGTCACCAAAAGCTCCGAAATGCGACGGCGGCGCACCTTGCGCACCTTGAACGTAAAGCCGTCCTTCGCGAATTCATCGCCAAGCTGAGGAACGCAATCGAATTCATCCATAAGCCAGCCGGCCACGGTTTCGTAATCGTCGCTCACCTTCACGGGGAAGCCCGCCTCGGCCGCGTCGTCTGTGGGGCACGAACCCTTCACGCACCACGAACTCGCGCCAAGCGCTTTGATGTCGGCATCTTCGAAGTCGGTTTCATCGACGATTTCGCCGACGATCTCCTCGACGATGTCTTCGATGGTAATTAAACCAGCGGTGCCACCGTATTCGTCAACGACTATCACCATCTGTTGACGATTCGTTTGCATCTCGTTGAGCAACGGCAGCAAGCTCTTGCTTTCGGGCACGAAACCCACCTCGGCCACGTAATCGGCCGCAAGGTCGTCTTCTTTATCTTCGAGCAAAGGGTCGATGAGGTCTTTATAACGAACGATGCCAATGATGTCGTCGTCATCGTCGCGGAACACGGGCAGGCGTGAGTAGCCTGTGCCGCGCATGCGGTCGATAGCCTGGCGCACCGTTTCGTCGGAGCCCACCATAATCATGTCGACGCGCGGAGTCATAACTTCTTCCGCCGTAGCGTCTCCGAGGTCCATGACCTCATGAATCATGCGCTTTTCTTCGTCGTCGAGCTCTTCGTTGTCGGAGACCATTGTGCGAATCTCGTCTTCGGAGACCTCTTGGCGACGCTTGTCGCCGAAAAACATCGAAAGGAAGCCTTTCGATGAAGGCTTTTCTTCAAAAGAAGGGGTCGAACTCGTAGGGCCTGCGTCCATAAAGGCACGTCACCGCTTTCTTAAATCACCGCAGCCATGCGGGTGTGCTTACAGCACGAACAACAATATCGAGAAAAACTGCAGGACGCTGCCAGCGAGCACCCACAGATGGAACACCATATGCATGAAGGGAATTTTCTTCAGCACATAAAACACGCAGCCAATGCTGTAGCAAACGCCGCCGGCGACGAGCAGCCAAAGGCCGGTTGGCGCGAGGTTTTCGACAAGCGCCGGCAAGAATCCCACTACGCACCAGCCCATGATCAAATAAATCACGACCGACACCCAGCGAGGACGGAATGCCCAGAACGCCTCGGCAGCCATGCCGATAATCGCGAGCGCCCACACGAACGCGCACAGGTACATACCGCCCGATTCAGAAAGCGTAACCAAGCAATAGGGGGTATAGCTTCCCGCAATGAACAGGTAAATCGCAGCGTGATCGATAACCTTGAACACGCGCTTCGCGCCATCGACGGCAAGGGCGTGGTAAAGCGTCGAGGCCAAGTATTCCATGAGCATAGAGATGGAATAGATGAGCGCTGCGGCCAAAAGCACGCCTGCGCCATCACCGACGGCGCGCACAACGCTAATGGGAATCGCCGCGACGGCTAAAGCCGCGCCTACGCCGTGCGTAATGGAATTGCCGATTTCTTCGCCCACGGAATATTCTCGCACCTTCTTGTGGCGGCGCATGGTGTCGTGGGCGGAGGATGTTAATAAAGTAGTCATGGGCGCAATTCTAGCATGCCAACCGCCATGAGCGGCCCCCTTGCCATATTTGGGCACAAACGAGCGGCGATAGGACAGAGCAACCAATGGATATACCCGTAACAGGGCCGCCCGCGCAATGACTTTTTACGACGCCTGGGCGAATTTGCCCGAAAAAACGGCTATGATTCCAATGCGGGCGGTGCCACCGAGGGAGGGGTTGTGGCGCCGCCTTTTTGCGTATGGCGCCAACTATGCCGCGCTAGAACAGCCCCATTTGCTGCGGTTCATACTCGTATTCGCATAAAAGTTCGCCGACCGTGATCTCAACCTCGTACGATTCCCATTCCTTCACAGGCGCGGCAAACACGTTTCCGCCCTGCTCGAGCATCAAAATGCCGCCCACCATGCCCACGCAGCGACCAGCGACCATATCGCTTGGCGAATCGTCGGGCAGCTGCACGATGTCGGGCGCCGCTTCCACGTCGCCGAAGTAGTATTTCGTGAGGTCAAGCACGCCGCCCTCGGGCTCAACGCCATGGGCGCGAGCCGCTTCGTACACCGTTTCAATGGCGTCATCGGCCTTGAACGGATCGCTAAGCAGGCGAACCTTCGTGCCCAATCGCATGGTTTCGTAAATGCCCTCCTGCGCGCACAAGTGGGCCTCGAGTGCGCGGGCTTCATCGGCGTTTGCGAAACGCTTCAAAATGCCCGCGACGCGCGCGCCCTGCTCGAGCAGGCGCTCGATGCCGCGCGTTTCCGACGAAATGCCAACTTTCAAATGCTGCGGCGAGAAATACGCCATGTACACGAAGTGCGGCGTGAGGTTGTAAGCGCGCTGCTGAGCCGAAATGCTGTCGGCGTTGTAGAAAGCCGGATTGAAGCCCGTCTCTTCGCGGCAGGCCGGGCACATGTCATCTTTGTACTGGGAAAACGGCATGAGCTCAACGCTGTTTTCGCACGCCTTCGATTGGTAGGTTTTCAAATCGAACGGCCCAATGCAGAAACGCTTTTGCGTATGGCGGAGCGTAAAGGTGCGGCCCAGAACGGGCAGGCGCATCTGCTTTTTTCCATACACATCATTGACCAGCAGATATGGGCCATCGGCGGCATAGCCGAGCCCAGAAAACACGAGCGTTGCATTCGGCATGAAACGAGGCATACGGGCGAGTCCTTTCACAAATGGCGGCACCGACGCGCCGCGAAACTTTCGGCGTTCGATAATAGCGCAAACGCCGCGCAGGCGAGACTTCGCATTCGCGGCGGAACCGAAGGGGCACATGCCCGCTCGCCCGCGAAAGCGAAAGCACCACCATCCAGAAAGAAGACCCAAAGGCTACGCTTTATGGCACACAAGGAAGAATAGCGACGCCATGCACGATAAGAAGGCGCGCGGGGCTTTACGCGCCCTTCGCCATAATGAGATTCGCCAGCACGCCGATAATCGAATCAGCCGCGCCAAGCGCTGGGATATAGGTGAAATTCGGCGCCTCGGTGCCCACTTCGCGCGCTGTCGAGACGAACTCCTCACGAGCCTCAATGCCCACTTCATACGAAGTCTCGATGCAGTCAACCGAGAAAATGGGGCACACCACGGCAACGTCGTGCGCGCCCTCGGCCGCCAAGCGACGCAGCTCAGGCCCGAGGAAAGGCCCGAGCCACTTGCGCGAATCAAAGCGCGATTGGTAGGTGAGCACCACATCTTCGGGAGCAATGCCCAACTTGGACGCCAGCCCCTCGGCCGTAGCCTTGGTCGATTCGGGATAGGTGTCGCCCGCCGCTTGAAAGCTCACGGGGATGGAGTGGAAGGAAACCACGAGCTTTTTACCCGGCTCATACGACCACGCATCGCGCACCGATTGCGCAAGCGCATCGAGATAGCCCGGTGCATTCCAATAGTGCGAAATCGTGCGCACTTCCGGTCGCATTCGCTTGGGACGCTCGGCCATAGCCTCGCCAAAAGCACGCTCGAATTCCTCCAAGCACGTGCCCGCGCACGCCTTCGTCTCTTGCGGGTAGAGCGGCACAACCACAATTCGAGAAACGCCTGCGTCAAGCAGCGCCTCAATGGCCGATTTCGTCGACGGGTTGCCGTAGCGCATGCCCAGTTCAACCGCGACAGGTTCGCCCATGAGCTCCGCCAGGCGGGCGCGAAGCTTGTCGCGCTGCACAAGCGACGTGAGCAAAAATGGGCTGCCCTCTTCGGTCCAAAACTGCTGGTAGTGCGCAGCAGTTTTCTTCGGACGATTCGGCAGAATGCAGAAATTGAGCACCGGCTTCCAAATGAGCCGCGGTACATTGATGAGGTTGCGGTCGGAAAGGAATTGCTTCAAATAAGGACGAATGGCTTCGGGCGTCGGAGCATCGGGGGTTCCCGTGTTAAGAATCAAAACGCCCAGCACAACAAACATCCTTCCATGCAATGCGAGCAGCGAAAAGCCGCACGCCCCCTTTATAGCGAACTGAACTTTATCACCAGACAAAAAGTGGCCGGCCCCGCACGGAGCCAGCCACATGAGCCGCAGGAAAATGACGGCGTATGACGTAATGAGGAGCACGAAGGCCCGCGGCAAGCGGCCCGATGCCTATTCGACGAACTCGGCGACGATCCTTCGAGCGACCTCGTCAAAATCGAGGCAACCTTGAGCAGTAAGCCGCCCCTCGCAGACAAGATCGCCAAAATCGACAGAAAGAGAAGTGCTTCCCAGCTGCCACAAACGAGAAATCTCCTTTTGCGCAGATGCGAGCGGGCCCGCAATCTCGACGACGCTTTCGGTAATAACCTCGGGATCGGCCTCCGACCGGATATATGCGTCGATATCGCCGCCATTCGCCCACGTCAAATCGCCAAGACGCGATACCGTCGACGGCCCCAGACCCACTACATCGCCACTTTTACGCACACGCTCAATTGCGAGTTCAAAACCAGGCTTCGCAAAACACAAGGGCGCATACTGCACAAAGCCGTGCTCTTTCAGAAAAGAGCTCGCCACACAAAACATCTCAGTTGCAAAAACGGCATCGCCGGCCACGGACCCGCGCGCGGGAAGCAGCGTACAGTGGTTCACGTCCGATGAAAGCACGAGCTCCCGCAAGGTTTTCAACACCGTTTTCTCGGTCTGCCCCACAAGCCCCACCAGAATTTGCGCATCGATATTGAAGAATCCCGCCGATTCGAGCACGATGCGACTTTTCGCCATTTCGCCCACGGCGCCCGCACGCTCGAGCCTTTCGCTTTCAATGGAATTCGACGTAAGGCAATGGAATCGCAGCACAGAAATGCCGAATGCAAGCAACTCGTCCATGGTCGCGGTTGACAACAGCCCGGGATCGACCTCGGCGGACACAAAGCAATCGTCGGCAAGGGGCAGCGCACTTGCGAGTTCGGAGAGGAATTCTCGCAGCTTTTGTGGCTCGATGGTGCCAAGAGCGCCACCCTCGAACGCGACGCACGAGACAGGCTCGCCAAGATCTTCGCTTACACTGCGCGCCTCCGCGATAAGGGCGTCCAAATAGGCGTGTTTCACCGCGGGCGCCGTATTCGGGTAGAGATTGCGCCCATAGAAATCGCAGCGACCGGTAACGAACGGTATGTTGACGGAAATCACGCAGCTCATAGTGAACCCCCTCTGATTGCATTCAAACGCCAGTACGCAGCAGGAGCAATTGCCCACCTGGCGGCATTATCTTATGGAACAAGAAACGCCACCCGGGCCATAAGGAGGGAGGGTATGCCCAGGCAGCGAATCTCGCAATAACGAACGTTATAAAACGATCTTATTTCTTCTCGGCGTCGCCCTCCTTGGCGTCGCCACCCTTAGGCGCCCCGCCAGGGCCGCCCTGAGGCTGGTTGGCCATCTCTTCCTTGAGCTTAGCGAGCTTTTCCTCGTAGGCAATGGCATCAGTCACGTCTTGCTCGGCGAACTGGGCGATGTGTTCGCCCGCAACCATACCCTGCGTAATGGCAAAACCGACCGAGTTGCCTGCAAGCATCGCGTGATACTGGATGGCGTAGCGGCCGCCAGCGGTATTGCCGACGGCATAAAGACCGTGAATGATGGTGTCGTCGGTGCGACGAACCTGATACTTGTCGTTCACCAAAACACCCGACATCTGCACCATGCCCGAAGAAACGCGACCCTTCGATGTAGTGCCGGCCATGCCGAAGAACGGCGGTGTGTCGAGCGCATTCATAAGGTCTGAATCGCGGCCCCAATCGGTATCTTTACCGGCGGCGCACATCTCATTGTAATGCGCGATTTCGTCGAGCAGGCCCTGCTTGGCCTCACCTTCATAACCCAAAATATCAGCGAGCTCATCAAGGGTTTCGGCGGCATACATCTTCGACTTGTTCATACCGTAACCGGTAAAGCCATACACCTCGAAGCCGTCAGGACCGGTCTTGTAGTTCTTCAAGTCTTCCTTGACCAGATCCCACTCACGGGCACACGTGGTAGAGCTCATGTTGTGCTCGTAGCCCTGGTTCATGATGTTCTCTTCCCATTTGCCATCGCAAATGGTACACAGCAGCTCACCAGGAAGACGGCGGGCGAAAAAGCCCTGGCCGCCAAATTGCAGCTGAGCATCGTTATAAAAGCGCTTGCCGTCGGGACCAAACACAGGGTAATTACCCACAGCCGTCAGGCCGGGAGCCCCCATGCCGTTGCCGAAGTTCATGGCCGCGCGAGGACCGGGTTCCATCACGCCGCCAGCCCAACAGGCAAGCTTCTGGCCCATACCGTCTTGACCCATGCCCATAAACGCCGAGGGGTCGGTGGTGTCGATGCCGGAAATTTCAGCGAGCTGACGAACCTCGTCCTGGAGCGCGAGTACCATTTCGCCATTGGCAGAAAAGTCGCCGCATGCCAAAAGCGTCGACGTGGCGTTCACTTGCACGTTGCCGTCGGGACCTTTGCCCACAGCGCCCGTCACGTCGCCGCCTTCGTTCTGAAGAAGCACGGTAGCGCTGGTCTGCCACAACCACTCGGCGCCATGCTCTTCGGCGGCGTCGATATTGGCCTTCATGACAACTTTCCAAGCGGGCTGGTTTTGGCCATTGCCGAGCTTGTTGTTGAAGTCACGGTAAGAAATGGTGCCCGGGAAGCTCGTGTAGCCGCTGTGGTTTACGATAGTCTTGTTGCGACCATTGGGGAAACTGTAGTACACGCTGTATTCGTCAAGATCTTCTTGGGGGACAACACCGCGCACATAGTCGGCAGCTTCGCCGGAGCGAGTCGCGAACACTTTGGCGTTGTACGGCATGGTGCGCACGAAAGAGCGAATCTGCCACTCATTGAACACGGCCATCTCGTCGACGGCTTCGGCGCCCGTATCGAGGTACGCCTGTGAATTAATAGTGCCACAGTCACAACCAATGGGAGACCAGGTATCCTGGGGCTGCTTCTCCATCACGACAACTTTGGCACCAAGCTCGGCAGCCTTGCGAGCGGCCACGATGCCAGAATTGCCGCCGCCAATGACGAGCAAATCGCAGTCGATGGTTTTTGCGATATCGCTCGGTACTTCAGGCTTCTCGCCAAGCCACGACGGCGCGACACCACCATTTGCCGCAATGGAGCTCGGCTGGCCAACAGCTACACCCGACGCGCCCGAAGCAGCGGCCGCGGATTCCTCCGCCTTCGTAGACGTTGCCGCCGGGCTGCAACCCGCAAGCATACCAAGAGCGGCCGCGGAAAGGCCCGCGCCAGCGGCACCCTTCAAAAACGAGCGACGCGATACGCCATTACATTTTTTCATGATTCCCTCCTTGGGTCCCCAACGCCGCAGGCCCTTCGCCTGCAGCCTCGATCGACCGGTTCCCCAGCCGACCTTTCGAGGCGAACCATAGCCCCAGGAAGCTCACCCAAAACGGGTAGTCTTTCGAAAAAGGCCTTCCCATCACGTATAATCGTACGCATGAGGGAGGAAAGCATGACGAAAATACGCATGGGACAAAACGTCCCGCACGCTTTTGGCGCCTGCAGCCAAACAATGATTACCATTGGACTGGCGGGACTTCTGGCGTGGCACAGCGCGCTTTCCAATTACCTTTTCGCGCCCTCCGCCGGCATGGCGATCTCGCCATTGTTCGCCGCATTTTTCTCAGCGTCGCTTCTGGTAGCCTATTGCTACGCGAGCTATCGCGCCGATTCCACGCTGCTTTCGCATGCGCGCCTTGCCGCATGGTTCATCGCGTGCATCATCGCAGGCAGCGTTGCAGCATGTCTCATCGCCGCGCGGCTCCTGCCGACATGGAGCATTTACGTCGCTGCCGTCGTCGTTGGATTCTCTTGGGCGTCATGCGCGTTCTTATGGGCGGGAATCGCGGCGAATTCTTCACTGAGCGACACATTCCGAAACCTTGCGTGCGCCCTCGTGCTCGCCTCGGCGGCAGACCTGTTCTTCATGCATGGAGGCGATGTGCGCTCGGTTATCGCAGCGCCCTTCTTCGGCGCAGTTTCGCTCGCGGGGTTCCTCGCAAGCCTCGGCGACTCGATAATGCCAAACGACCAGATTCTCGTGCGCCCGCAAAATACGCGCACCTACATGCGCATTGCAGCCGCGGCAACGCTCTTTGCGGGCGCCCTCGGTGTTACAGCCGGAAGCACCGCCCACGCCGCAACCGAAATAGAGATGGCGACCATCAACGAGAACGTGAGCACCGTCGCGCTTGTCGCAGGCATCACCGCACTGGGGGCATGGCTTATTTTGCGAAACCGCGCGACATTCATTGGAGCGCTGCGCGTTTTCGTACCCGTTATCGTGGGAATCATGCTTCTCAACATCATAGCCCTCGACCGCGCCCAAATCTGGCTTGCCGCCACGCTCTTCTCGTGGCGACTCCTCTGCATAATCATGTTTGGCCTGCTCATAAGCGTCTCAAAACGAGGCGTGATAAGCCTTGCGCTCATATTCCCCGCAGGATGGTCCGTCTTGTGCGGAGGCTACGCCCTGGGGATTCTCGTTGGGCAATCGCTCTGCCCCCTTTACGTGACCGACAGCCAAGGCGTGTTCGTGGTCGTGGTCGGCGTTGCCATGACGACCGTCATTGGCGCCATGCTGTTATTCGGTGGAAATACAGAAAATCTCATACCCGCAGAGCCTTCCTTCAAACCAGCACCCAGCAAGACCGATAGCGAGACGACGCACCAAAACGAAACGCCGAGCGAAAGCAACGACTTGGCTCCCAACGACTCCGCGAGCCCTTCAGAAACACTCGAACCCGCAGCAACCGCTTCGAAATCTGTCGCAGACCCCCTCGATGCTGCGTGCAGCAAGGTCGCCGAAACCTTCCATCTTACTGAGCGGGAATCGGAAGTCATGATGCTGCTTGTACACGGCCACACGCGTGCGGCAATCGCAAAGAAGCTCTTCATCAGTGAAAACACCGCTCGTGCGCACGCGAAATCGATTTACTCGAAGCTCGGCGTGCATTCCAAACAGCAGCTTATCGACTACGTAGAAACGAAAACCAAGGCGTAGGAAAAAGACGCGGTTTGACGCGCTCCCCTTTCGCGTTCATGGCGCAAGGTCGGCGCGTGCTACTCGCGAGAAGGCACGCCGGCCGCCGTAGCGCAGGTCATGGCGATACCGGCAACCAATGCGGGAGCGAGCTGCGCCACGTCGGGGAAATCGGCGCCACCAAGGCGCGTCGCCGCAATAACGCCGAGCACCAAAATCGCCGTTGCCGCAAGCATGCCGCAGGCCGCAAGGCCACGGTTGCCGCGGGCGCACAGAAGCGAGCCTACCACGGCAGCAACCAGCCACGACGCCGCCATGGCCCACACGTTCGGGCTTGCGACGAGCGACAACGCCGCATCCTCCATAGCGCTCGCGCCCGGCATAGCCCCAAACGCAAACACATTCCAACCCGTCAAATCGAGCGAGCCCGCGCATGCCAGGCAAAACGCCGAAACCACGGCAAACGCTGTAGCCGCAACAGCATGCTTCACGTTCAGGAAATACCCCGCGAGCAGCGGCACCACCGGCGCGAAGCCGAACGCGCCCGCCAGAACAGCCGTTATGCCCACATTCGCGCACGCATGATGTCGCGCGCCACCGAGCACAAGCCACGCTACGCCAGCAAGTGCGAGCGCGAGCGCCAAAAACGGCGACCCCGAAAGCGCGAGTGCCACCACGAGCGCACCCACCGCAAACGCCGCGCCGGCTCCGGGCCACGCGAGCGCCGCCGCAACGGCAACACCCACCACGCCCCAAAACGCCGGCTCCATGCGCCCGGCAATCGTCATGCACGCGGGAATGTTCGCAGCCGCCTCGAACGCGGCAAATCCGCATACGACAGCCGCCCATAAACGCGCGACCAGCGATTTCGTGCGCGGTGCTATGCGGTCAATCATGCTCAAGCCCGCATACGACCCGCCGCGCCCCGGCAAGAAGGCCGACGCCGCACCGCGCTCTTCGTCGCAATCGGCGCCATCGTCGCACGCCTCGCCCACCAACACCGCAAGCTCACGCGCGCCTCGCCGCGCGTCACCCATATGCGGCAGCATAGCGTCGGCGAACAGCTCGACCGAATCGAATCGGTCGTCGCGATCGATTGCAAGCGCACCAAACAGCGCCTCGTCGACCTCCTCATTCAAATCGCCGCGCACCATAGACGGCACAAACACTTCCGCCTGCTCAATGGCACGTTCGGCAGCATCGAGGCCAGGCGCCCGAAATGGATTTTCGCCCACGAGCATTTCATAGGTAAGCGCGGCAAGCGCCCACTCGTCGGTACGCGCGTCGCACGCTTCAAGACGCATTTGCTCGAGCGGCATATACCCAATGGTTCCACCCGCCGCTCTGCCATACCCCGCCGCATGCGACAACTGCGACAGACCGAAATCGGCCACTTTGACCTGGCCTTGCCGGTTGATCAAAACGTTATCGGGCTTGATATCGAGGTGAAGCACCTGATTCTCGTGCGCCGTTTCGAGCGCGCTGGCCACAGCCTCGAACACACACGTCGCCACATCGAGCGACAGCGCACCCTCCTCGCGCATGAGCTCGGTGAGCGTGATGCCATCCATGTATTCCATGATCAAATACGCCTGGGCGCCCGATGCGTCGAAGTCGTACACGCCCACGATGTGCGAATCGGACAGCATGGCAGCCGTGCGTGCCTCATCGAGCCCGGGAATCTCGCGCGGCGAGCGCGCATCAGCGGGCAACACGTAGCCGTCAAGGCGCAAGCACTTAATAGCCACGCGTCGCTGGATACGCGTATCCCACGCCGCAAGCACCGTCGCGAAACCGCCCGCGCCCGCTTCCTCGAGCGGCCTATATCTGTTCAAGATGAGATTTTGCACGCCACATGGCCTTTCTGTTTTAATGGTTGGCTATTATATCTTTTTTAAGCTCACGTACTAAAACCGCAGAAAGGCTTGAGTCGCCCATGGGATTCTTCTCGAAATTCGAAGGCAAAATGGAAGATACCTTCGAGGGTGCAGCGGGGAAAATGAACAACGCCCCCATCTCGCCCGTCCAAATAATGAAGAAGGCTGAAAAGCAAATGCGCCGCGAGAAAATGGTGAGTGCGGGCCGCGAATTCGCCCCCACGCTCTACACCGTGCTCGTGAACGCCGACGACGACCAGCGTCTCTTCGGCTTTTATCCCACGCTTGCAGGCGAAACCGAAACGCGCCTCGAATCGGCAGCGTCTTCCGAAGGTCTGGCCCTGGATTGCAAGCCGCTCGTGCGCTTCATCGTGGACGAGAGCCTGAAGCACGGAAAATTCGACGTGATCGCCGAAGTGGTGAGCGCACCCATCATCGCACAGCTGCGCGATGAGGAAATGCAGCGCTACGGCATGGCTCCCGCCGGTGGCCGAGGCTACGCGCAGCAACCCCAGCAGCAACCCGTATACCGTCAGCAACCGCAAGCGCAGCCCCAACAACCCGCCTACGCGCAGCCCAATCGAAATGCGGCTTTCGGTCAGGCGCCCAGATACAGCGCCGCAGCAGGCGCGGCATACGGCGCAGCCCAGCAACCCGTCGCAAAGCCGCCGCTGCCCCAGGTCAACGAAGACGAAATCGATTACGACGCCAACTACGGCGAATACACGTTCAACAGCGAGAACTTCAGCGACCCCCATGCGCCGGTCAACGTACCGCCCGTGATTGAGCCCGAAGCTCCCGCCTATGCCAACCAGCAGCACGTCGCACAGCCGGCTGCCGCCGGAACCCAAGCCGCCCAATCGTTCGCGCAGAGCATTCCGCAGCCCCCCGCGCCCGAACCGGTCATTTTGCCTGAGCAGGCCCCCGCGTTCCCCGGCGCATTCCCCGCGACCTACCCCGCAGGCGGAGCAGGCGCATTCCCCGATGTCGCCCACGTCGCCGAAGCCGCAGGTGGCACGCCTGGCATGCCGGGCAATGCCGCTTATGCGGGCGTTCCCGGAACCGTTGCGTTCACTGCGGGTGCCGCGCAGGCAAACCAAATTCCCAATGCCAATGCCGTTCGCGCACGTCTCATCGACGTCGCATCGAATCGCTCCTACGACCTTGCCACCAGCCGCGTGCTCCTCGGCCGCGAAACGGGCAACGACATCGTCGTGAACGACCTGAATGCTTCGCGCCAGCACGCGCAAATCGAATTCGAACCGCAGGGCGTCTGGGTCATTACCGACCTTGGCTCCACCAACGGCACGCTCGTCAACGGCGCGCCCATCACGCGACGCGGCCTGTCCGACGGCGACCGCATCACGCTCGGCATCACCGATTTCATCTTCTCACTGCGTTAGGAGCCCTTCCGTGATCGACATCGTCCTTTTAGTTGGCCGTCTTCTGTTCGTCGCGCTTTTGTATCTCTTCCTGTTCGCCATCATGAAAACGGGAATTGGCCTGGTGAAAGGCCAGCGCAAACGCGAAAAGGCCTGGGAGGTGTCGGTAGAGCGCGGGCCCAAAGAGCTGCGCGGCGTGAAAATGCCCGTACGCGGCCCCGTTATCGTGGGTCGCTCGCCTGGCGCCGACATCGTGATTGGCGCGAGCTACGTTTCCGCGCGCCACGCGCGTTTTTCCATCATGGGCCAAAACCTGTTCGTTGAAGACTTGGGTTCAACGAACGGCACTGCCGTAAACGGCCAGCGCATCGCCGAACCTGTCGCGCTCAAGAGCGGCGATGTGGTCAATATCGGCGACGTCACCATGCGAGTGAGGTACGAATAATGGCCGCCGCAAAGAAGGCCCAGCGCCGCGGCCGCCACGCCAAGGTCGATTTTCCCGAATACGGTTCTCGTACCGACGTCGGCCTGGTTCGCGACCATAATGAAGACAGCCTGACCGTGGCCCCACCCGTATTCGCCGTCGCCGACGGCATGGGCGGCCATGCGGCAGGTGAGGTCGCCAGCGAAATCGCCATCCAAACGCTTGTCGAAAACGCACCCGACACCGCCGACGGCGATGCGCTTGCGCGCGCCGTGGTCGAAGCGAATCGCGCGGTTATTCGCGCCGCGGTCGACGGGCGCGGCAAACAAGGTATGGGAACCACCATGACCGCCGCAGTGCTCGACGGAGTTCGCCTCGTGGTGGCACAGGTTGGCGATTCGCGCGCCTACCTGCTGCATCGCGGCAACCTTCAGCGCATCACGCGCGACCACTCGCTCGTAGCCGATATGGTTGAAGCGGGCGAAATCACCGAAGAACAGGCCCGCGTGCATCCCCAGCGCAGCGTCATCACCCGAGCGCTTGGCAGCGATCCACGAACCCTTCCCGATATTTACGAGATGACGCTCGAAGGCGGCGACAGGCTGCTTTTGTGTTCGGACGGCCTTTCGTCGATGATTGAAGACGACGTCATTCAAAGCGTGCTTGTGCGTCGTTGCGACCCGCAGCTTTGCGCGAACATCCTGGTAAACGAGGCGATTAAGGCAGGCGGTTACGACAACGTGACCGCCGTCGTAATCGATGCGAAAGGCGACGAAGAGACCCGCGTGAAAAAAGCGCGGTTCCGCAGCCGAACGGGCGCCATTATCGGCGCGCTTGCGCTTCTTGCCGTGCTCGCTGCAACCGCCTTCGGCTCGTATGCCTATTTGAACCACGTGGCGTTTCTTACCGTCGATTCGAATAACGAGATTGTCGTGAACCGCGGCCTGCCGGGCGAGGTATTCGGCATCCAAACCTACACGCTCGACCATAAAACCGGCGTGAAAACGAGCGATTTGGACCTTCCGCAAAACACCATCGATAGGCTCACCGAAAACGGCGGCATGCGCGTCGATTCCGTGGCCGACGCCGATTCGCTCGTGAGCACGTGGAAATCGCAAGCGACTTCCGAAAAAACGCAGGACGACGCCAATGAGGGAAAGGGTGGTGACAAATAATGAGCCGTCGCAATACCGAACTGCTGCTTTTGTGCTTGGCGGCGCCGTTCGTTGTGCTGCTGTTCGCCATGGTGCTCGTTCAGCAAGGCACGGCGCTTTCCCTCGAATCGCTCACCGCGCCCCTCGGCCTGTTTGCCGCGTTTGTGGTGGCGCACATCGCCACCCGCTTCCTTGCGAAAAACGCCGATCCGGCCATTTTGCCCATCACATTCGGCCTTTCCGGCATCGGCATCGCATTCGTCACGCGCCTCGCACCCGATTTGGCGGTAAGCCAGATCATCTGGCTGTTCGTTGGCATCGCGTGCATGGTGATCACTCTGGCGGTCGTGCGCAACATCGACCGTCTCTCACAATACAAATATACGTTCATGGTGCTGGGCATCATTTTGCTGCTCTCCCCCATGATTCCCGGCCTCGGCCAGGAAATCCTCGGCAGCCGCATTTGGCTGAAGATTGGTCCCTTCAGCTTCCAGCCAGGCGAAATCGCGAAAATCTGCATCGTCATCTTCTTGGCGTCGTATTTGGCGCAAAACCGCGAGATGCTCTCCATTTTCACCGTGCGCGTTGGCCGCTTCCGCGTTCCCGACCTGGGAACGCTTGCGCCACTGCTCGTGATGTGGGCGATTTCGTTCATCATCGTCGTGTTCGAGAAAGACTTGGGAAGCGCGCTTGTATGCTTCGTGCTGTTCCTGGTCATGCTTTATATCGCGAGCGGAAAGAAGCTCTATTTAGTGGTGGGCTTCGGCCTTGCCGCCATTGGCTGCGTGTTTTTGTACCAGTTCTTCGGCCACGTGCAAATTCGCGTGAACACCTGGCTCGACCCGTTCTCTGACGCATCGGGCAATGGCTATCAGCTGTGCCAAACGCTCTATTCCCTGGCCGATGGCGGCATGGTGGGCGTAGGCATCGGCAACGGCCTCGCCGAAAACATCCCCGTCGTTGAGTCCGACTTCATCTTCGCCGCCATCGCCGAAGAAACGGGCTTGCTCGGCGGAGCTGCCGTGCTGCTTTTGTATTTGAGTCTGTGCATTCGCGGTTTCGCGACCGCGGCTCGCGCGAAAAGCGACGTGTCGGCCATGATGGCCGTAGGCTGCACCGTGACCATCGTGCTTCAGGCGTTCATCATCGTGGGCGGCGTTACGCGACTCATTCCGCTTACAGGCCTTACCCTGCCTTTCATTAGCCAAGGTGGATCTTCCCTGCTCGCAAGCTTCATTGGCATTGGCCTTTTGCTGCGATGCGGCGACGAGGGCACCGGCATCAACTCGGAAGTTCGCGACGGAACGAGCCGCATGGCCCCCATTGGCGCGCACGGCTCGCACGGCCGCCCCGCAGAAACGGGCGTGCTCGGCCGCGTTGCCCTGGGCAAACGTCTCACCAATACCGCGCTCGCGTTCGCGCTCATGTTCGCAGCGCTTGTAGCGAACCTCACCTACGTTATGGTGTTTATGGCCGACGAGTATCAGAGCTACCCCGGCAACAACCACACGCTCTATAAGGAAGCGCGCACCGAACGCGGCTCCATCTCAACATACGATGGCGTCGTGTTGGCCGACAGCGTGCAGGCAGACGATGGCGGATACACGCGCGAATATCCGCAGGGTTCGCTCGCAGCTCACCTGGTGGGATACTACTCGCAGGTTTACGGCGCATCGGGCATCGAGGCCTCGCAGAACAACGCGCTGAAAGGCGATTCGAACTTCGCAAGCTGGACCGACGTAGTGAACAGCATGGCGGGAATCGAGACGCCCGGCAACGACGTGCGCCTCACAATCAATTCCGAGATTCAGAAAACCGCCGAATCGGTGCTCGAGGGCTACAAGGGCGCCGTCGTGGTCATGAACCCGAAAACGGGCGCGGTGCTCGCCTGCGCGAGCTCGCCCACCTACGACATCAACGACGTCGACGACATATTGGCCCAGGCCGCAAGCGGAACCGACGCCACGAATGGTGCGCTCATCAACCGCGCCACGAGCGCCGTGTATGCGCCGGGCTCCACATTCAAGCTCGTCACGCTTACTGCGCTTATCGAGGGCAACCTCGCCACGCCTTCCACCACCGTCGACGCGCCTGCGCAAATGACCATCGGCAACGCATCGGTCACCAACGCCGACGACATTGGCTATGGCACCATCACGCTCGCCCAGGCTCTCGCCGTTTCGTCGAATACAGCATTCGGCCAGTTCGGTGAGGAAGTCGGCAGCGACCTGCTCGTGAAAACCGCGCAGAAGTTCGGCTTCGGCAGCGCCATTGACACCGACATCCCCACCACGGCAAGCCTCATGCCCGACCCCGACGAGATGACCACGTGGGAAACCGCGTGGGCGGCATGCGGCCAGCCGGTAGGCGAACACGCAAGCCCCGCAGGCCCGCAGGCCACCGTGCTGCAAATGGCGATGGTCGCCTCGGCGATTGCCAACGACGGCGTGCTCGAGAAGCCATACTTCGTTGAAGGCGTCTACAACGCCCAAGGCGAGCGCTCCTTCAGCGCAACTCCGAAGAGCCTCGGCAGCGTCATGTCGAACTCTTCAGCGAAAACCATCACCGAAATGATGGAAGGCGTCGTGAACAACGGCACCGGCGCGGGAGCAAAAATCCAAGGCGTGCAGGTCGCCGGCAAAACCGGCACGGCCGAGACGAACAAGGAATACAACGACAGCTGGTTCGTGGGCTTCGCACCGTCCGACAACCCCTCGGTCGCCGTCGCTGTGCTCATCGAAGAAGGCGTGCACGGCACCGACGAATCGGGCCTGGCGAGCGTGCGTGCGCAGAAGGTGTTAACTTCGGCACTTCAGGCGCAAGGCCTGCTGTAGTTGGAATAAAATAAGGTATTTAACGAAAGAAAGCGCTCGGCAATCGAACCAGGAAAACGCACCAGCCGAAAAGCGCTTAACCATAGGTCCATCCGCGGCGGCGGAAGGTGAGGAGAGAAACGTGATAGGCAGAGTATTCAACGGCCGATACCGCATCACCGAGCGCATCGGCATTGGCGGCATGGCCGAGGTCTACAAGGCCCAGGACCAAACGCTCGGCCGCATTGTCGCTGTGAAGGTGATGCTGCCGCAATACGCAGCCGACCCCGAATTCGCGGCGCGCTTCAAGCAGGAAGCCGCATCGGCGGCCAACCTGCAGAGCCCCTACATCGTGAACGTGTACGACTGGGGCCACGATGACGGCACATACTTCATCGTCATGGAATACGTGCGTGGCACCGATTTGAAGAGCGCCATTCTGCAACGCGGCGCCATCAATCAGCGCAAGGTCGCCGAAATCGGCAGCCAAGTGTGTCAAGCGCTTTCCGTCGCGCATAACCAAGACATCATCCACCGCGACGTGAAGCCGCAAAACATCATGGTCCAGCCTGACGGCAACGTGAAGGTCATGGACTTCGGTATCGCGCGCGCGAAAAACTCCGTGAAATCGCAAACGAGCAGCGTGCTTGGCACGGCGCACTACATTTCGCCTGAGCAGGCCCAGGGCAAAGAACTCACCGGCGCCTCTGACATGTACTCGCTCGGCTGCGTGCTCTATGAAGCCGCCACGGGCCAACTTCCCTTCGACGGCCCCGACGCCGTAAGCGTCGCCATGAAACAAGTTCAGGAGGAGCCCCTGCCCCCTTCGCAGGTCAAGCCCGACATTTCGCCCGACCTCGAAGCCATTATCTTGAAGGCGATGGACAAAAACCCCTACAACCGCTTCCAAACGGCGCGCGACATGAAGCAGGCGCTCGACGACTTCCTCATGGGACGCCCCGTGAACATCGCCGGTGCGGCGGGCGGCTTCGCAAGCGCTCCCACGTCGGTCATGGGCAGCGTGCCCGGCATGGCAAGCGAAGCGGGCGGCACCGCCGTTATGCAGCCCATCGGCAGCGACACGGGAATGAAAACGAACTCATACCGCGGCGGCAACGATATCGACATGGGCAAGGCGAAGAGCAAGAAACGCGGCCCCCTTATCGCCGTCGCGGCCATCGCGGCAATCGCCGTTATCGCCGCGCTCGCGTTCGCGATAACGGGAGGTCTCGGCGGGGGCGACAAAGTTCCCAACGTGATTGGCCAAACCCAGGAAGCCGCCGTTCAAACCATTGAAAAAGCCGGCTACACCGTAGGCACCGTTACCGAAGACTACGACGCCGAAACCGTAGCGGGTCGCGTGTGCAAGCAAGACCCCGAAGCCGACAGCGGCCTCGAGAAGGGCGGTAAGATCAACATCGTCATTTCGAAGGGCGTAAAGAAGGGCTCCATTCCCAACCTCTCGGGCATGACATCCGAACAGGCCGAAAAGGCGCTGAAAGACGCTGGCCTGAAGGCCCAATACGCCGGCAACGAGGCATCCGACGCCGATAAAGACACCGTGAGCAGGCAAGACCCCGCCGCAGGCAAGGAAGTCGACGAGGGCACCACGGTCAAATATTGGATTTCCACGGGCCCCGAAGACACGTCGGTGCCTAACGTAGTCGGGTCCGACCAGGCAAGCGCAAAAGCCCAGCTGGAAAGCGCCGGGTTCACCGTGCAGGTCGAAACGGGCGACTACAGCGATAAATACGGCGAAGGCATCGTCATGTCGCAAAGCCCCAACGGCGGCAAGCTTGAAAAGGGCGGCACCGTGACCATCACCATATCGCAGGGCCAAGACCCCGAGAAGAACAAGGTCGCCGTTCCGTCGGTCACGGGCATGGGCCAGAGCGAAGCGATCAACACGCTGCTCTCGTATAACCTCGCCTATGCGCTTGATACGGCATCCGCTGGTTCGGGAACCCCGGGAACGGTTGCCAAGCAAAGCATCACCGCCGGCAAGAAGGTCGACAGCGGCACCGTAATCACCATTTACGTCGTGCCCGAATCGTCGAGCTCCACAGGCGATAACACGAACAATTCCGGTAACACTCCAGGCACCGGAAGCACGACGAACTAGCGGTCAAGCTCGCAATTTCAGGAAACGCCCCTCAACCGAGGGGCGTTTCTTTTTTAATCGCAATCGTGTTCCCGACGATGGAGCGAACGCCATTCGGCAAGCGCCTTTAGATTCGCGTTCGCGAGCACCCCATTTGAAATACCTAACTTCACGCGATACGCAACCCTCGATTCGCTTCAAGCGCCCCGCTACAATGACAGGCATGGCACGCATCACGAACAATCCTCCAACCTCCGCAACGACACTTCCCCAATGGGGATACAAGGCCATGCTCCTCGGCGCCGCCGCCATTTGGGGCCTCAGCACTTGCATCATCAAAGACGCCGTCGCAGTGTTTCCCCCTGCCTGGCTTATGGGCATTCGGTTTTTCCTCGCAGGCATTCTCTTACTCATCGTTTTCCGCAAGCGCGTCGCACAATGCCTTAACCGAGAGATGCTCGTTGCCGGCGCAATAATCGGCCTCGTACTCGCGCCGGCATATCTGCTCAACACATCGGGCCTTCAGTTCACCACAGCATCGAAGGGAACGTTTCTTACGGGCACGTATTCCATCATGGTGCCCTTCATCGCGTGGGCGATTTCGAAACAACGCCCCACGCGTTACAACATCGCCGCGGCATTGCTCGCCCTTGCCGGCATTGGCTTCATCTCGTTTTCCGGAGCAGGCGAGGTCTCGCTCACCTTCGGAATCGGCGAAGCAATCATGCTCGCCTCGGCCTTTTTCCTTGGTTTACATATGGCGGTATCGGCGCGCCTCTCGGATGGGCGCGATGCGCTCGCACTTTCCGCGATCCAATTCATCGTCGCCGGCCTCATTGGCATGGCGTGGGGAGCAGCAACGGAAGGCACACCGAACTTAACCACGTTTGCCGAACCTTCGGTGTTCGCAGGCATGGTGTATCTTGTGGTGTTCGCTTCGTGCGGCGCGCTCTGCTTCCAGAATATTGGCATCAAACACGTTCCCGCAGCACCCGCCGCCTTGCTGCTGTCGACCGAAAGCCTGTTCGGCGTGACATTCGCCGTGCTCTTCTTCGGCGATGCGCTTGCCATCACAGCGATCATCGGCTTCGCGCTTATCGCCTTCGGCATCGCGGTAAGCGAAACCTTCCCCCTAAAGAAAGAAAGTCCGCAGTAATTCACGGCAGAAAACGTCGCAATGGGGCCTCATTGCATATGAAGCCGCGCACATTGGCAGGAATCGCACCCAAGGGGCCCCTCTTTCGTCGAAAGCCAAAGGCAAAACAAGCTTGTATAAAGCAAAATGCCTGCTCACGCTATTCCGCACCATCATTTTAGTGCCCAAGGCTCCTGCAAAAGGGCCCCCTGGACGCACTTCCTGACAAATCAACGTCGCAACTCGTACAATAGGCAAAGAAAACGAGGCGTCGCCGCAGCAAGGACCATGAAAGAATTCCAATGAAAAGAGAACTCCCCGCCCTGTTCTACAAGTTACTCATTATTGCAGCCACCATTATTTGGGGCTTCAGCTTCGTTGTCGTAAAAGATGCCGTCGATGCCGTATCGCCCGCGTGGCTTATGGGCATGCGCTTCGTCGCCACCGCCGCAATTCTGGCCGTGGTGTTCCATGAAACGCTGCATGCGAACTTCGATACGAGCCATCTTTTTGCAGGCGTCGTGCTTGGCGTGCTCTCGTTTTTAGGCTTCTGGATTCAAACTATCGGCATCACCGATACGACCCCCGGCCGCAACGCGTTCCTTACTGCGACGTATTGCGTCATGGTGCCTTTTCTTTACTGGATTGTGGCGAAGCGTCGCCCCACGGTATTCAACCTGGTAGCCGCCGTCATATGCATTGCGGGCGTCGGGTTCGTTTCGCTCGGTGGCGATTTCACGTTCTCTATGCGCTGGGGCGATGCGATGACCCTGCTCTCGGCCGTGTTCTTCGCGCTGCATATGGTTATGGTGCCCGTTTTCGCCAACCGTCGAGACATCATGACCATCACCATCGTGCAAATCGGCACAAGCGGCCTGTGCGGCATCGCAATTGGAGCGCTCAGCGAGCCTATGCCTGCTTTCTCGTTGCTTGGCATCGATTTCTGGGTACAGCTCGGCTACCTGGTGATTTTCGCATCATGTTTGGCCATGGTATTCCAGAATGTGGCACAAGCGAAAATTCCCCCGGCGCAAGCGTCGCTTTTGCTCTCGCTTGAAAGCGTGTTTGGCGTGGCGTTTTCCGTGCTGCTCTATGGCGAAGAGCTCACCTGGATGCTGCTTGCTGGCTTCGCACTCATCTTCTGCGCCATCGTGATAAGCGAAATATTTCCCAGGCCGAAAAAGGAATGACCTGTCTGCGCTCAATTCAGCCTATCGCCCTCGTGTAATTTTCACCGAGGCATACGCAACGGGCAAGCCAATAGGCGCCCAGGGCTTTTTCAGCTCAATATCAATTTCTTGAACCAGCGGAAATCTATCCAACACGGCATCGGCCACAGCCTGCGCCGCGCGCTCAATCAGCTTGAACGTCGATGCGCGCAACGTCGCATCGACCAGATGGCATACCGCACCATAATCGACGGAATCGTCCAGGACATCGCTTTTGCATGCCGCAGAAAAATCGCCACGCAGCACGAGATTCACGATGAATTTCTGCCCCAGCGCGTTTTCCTCTGGAAACACGCCATGGTTCGCGAATACCTCTAAATCGACGATGCAAATTTCATCCATCGTATCCCCTGTTCAACCTAAATTTTAATACCAACGTTCATTTTTTCGGGCAGCCAATCGCATCGCTCGCGCGCTACGCACGCGTAACACGGGCGAGAAACCTTGTCGGCCTCATAGAGCAGCTTGCCTAACGGCGAGGCATCATCGGTGAAGCTGCGGTGCTGTGCCACCGCAGCAACGATGGCCGTTTTTTCAAGCGCCGAGAAACCATCGATATCCATCAAGATATTCGTCGCAACACGAGCTCCCGCAACCTCATGGGGCTCACCGTGCTCATACTGCTCAGCCTTGCCCAAATCGTGAAGCAAGGCTGCTGCATAGACCGTTTCTTTTCGGAAAGGCATTTTGCGCTCAAGCACGCGAATATACGCGATGCGTGCCACGTCGAGCAAGTGGTCAATCCCGTGGCAACAAAACTCGCGGCTCAATTCTGCACGATGGATGCGCTTCATATGGTCGACGAAATCGGGATGGCGGCGAATTGCATCGACCGCAGGCATAACCTGGTCATTTCCGCAAATACCGCGCAACTCGAGCTCCTGCTCGCGCGCAATCATCGATGCGGTCTTCGGCGATGCTGCTCCAAGAGGCGACACACCCGTCGGCAAAACCTCGACGGCAGAAACTCCGCCGCCCGTTGCGGGCACAGAAGTCGCAGGAATATGAGGGTCGACCGCAAGGGGGTTAACCGGCCCCTCGAAGCCTTCAAGTTTCGCGCCGTCAGACGGGCTTGCCGCCGACAAGACCGGAGCGTCGCCCTGCATTTCGTGCACAACGCGCCCCGTTCCGGCCTCGCGTTCGGTCACTTTGAATCGTTCGGTTTTATCGGGCTTCGCCATACTCGCCTCCCCGGTCCTACATTCGGTCAATCAAAATAATAAGCCTCGCAAAAAAGCAAGGCTCATCGATAGTCTATGCACTCGGGCTATTTCCCAATCAAGCGGAAGAATTCGTCAACCAGCGCCTGATTGCCTTCGAAAACGCCACGCTTTGCGAGCGTTGCGGTCGAAGCGCCCGGCTTGCTCACACCGCGCATCGACATGCACATGTGCTCGCCCTCGACCATGACGATAGCGCCCTTCGCGCCCAAATCGTCCATGAGCGCATCGGCGATTTGTGAAGTCAATCGCTCCTGCAACTGCAGGCGCCGAGAGAACACCTCGACCGTACGCGCGAGCTTCGAGAGCCCCGTCACGCGACCGTCGGGGATATAGGCGAGATGCACCTTGCCATAAAACGGAAGCAAGTGGTGCTCGCACAGCGAGTAGAACTGAATATCGCGCTCGACGACCATATCGTCGGAGTCGATGGAAAACGTCGTAGACAAATGCTCCGATGCCGACTCGTCCATGCCTCGACATATTTCAGCATACATGCGCCCCACGCGCTGAGGCGTCTCGAGCAGCCCTTCGCGCTCAACATCTTCCCCCATGCCCTCGAGCAAAAGGCGAACAGCCTGTTGGATTTTCTCCTGGTCGACCACGTTTGGTTCCCGTCTTTCCGCAAACAACAAAAACGCGCCCGAAGGCGCGTCGGTTCATGGGGGATATTATAAAGCTGCAAACAGCGAAAGCGCCCTTGGCTCTAAGTTTCTTCAAACGAGCGGGCGGCAGCGAGCCGCAACTTCAAATGAAGCCAATCAGCTCACCGCCACCCGCTTCCATCGGGCGAATCGATTCTTACTGCGCCTTATACGAAACCATAGTCTCCTCATCGCCGTTCGCTTCCTCAAGACGCTTGAAGAAGTCCTTGGTCTCGCGAACAACCACGCCCGAAAGCACGATCAGGGCAATCATGTTCGGAATGGCCATGCACGCGTTGAAGATGTCGGCAATGGTCCACACAGCGGCAACGGTCATGTACGGACCAGCAAACACGCAGGCGATGTACGCCCAGCGATACGCCTTCACGGCCTTCTTCGAACCGTTGCTGAAATACTCGAGGCAACGCTCTCCATAGTAGTCCCAACCGAGAATAGTGGTGAAACCGAACAAAGCCAAGCAAATCATAAGCACGAAGCTCACGGCCTCGCCGGGAATGAACGGCAAGCCAGTCTGGAATGCAGCGGTGGTAACAGCCGCTCCCTCAAGGCCCGGAATCTGATACGCGCCCGTCATCACGAGGGCCAAACCAGTCATGGAGCACACGACAATCGTGTCCAGGAAGGTGCCCGTCATGGACACGAGGCCCTGACGCACGGGCTCTTTGGTCTGAGCAGCCGCAGCAGCAATAGGAGCAGAACCAAGACCGGCCTCATTAGAGAAAATACCGCGCGCGATACCCTTTTGCATAGCAATGATAATCGCACCCAGAGCGCCACCAGCAGCGGCACGCAGGCCAAACGCGCTCTCGACAATCGTGACCAGCGCATCGGGCAGAGCGGTGATGTTCACCACGATGAGCACCAGAGAGAAGCCCACATAGACGACAACCATGATGGGAATGACCTTCTGAGCAACGCTCGAAATGCGCTTCAGACCACCAATGACAACCAGGCCAACGAAAATGGCGACGACGAGCGATCCGATAACCGTAGCGAGCGAATATTCCATGCCGAACAGGCTCACGGTATGCGCCATATTCGGATCAAAGAAGCCGGTGATAGCCGAGTTGATAGAGTTCACCTGAGTGAAGGTACCAATGCCGAACAGGCCAACGCACATTCCGAAGAACGCGAAGATCTTTGCGAGCCAGCGCCAGGAAATCTGGGGCAAACGCTGCTTCATGCCGCGCTCGATGTAGTAGAACGGGCCGCCGAGCACGTGGCCGTCTTCGTCGATGCTGCGATACTTCACAGCGAGCAGGCCCTCGGAATACTTCGTTGCCATTCCGAACAACGCGGCGAGCCACATCCAGAACATCGCACCCGGGCCGCCGGCAACAATAGCCGTCGCAACGCCCACGATGTTGCCCGTGCCGATGGTGGCCGAAAGCGCCGTGCACAGCGCACCGAAGCTCGATACCTCGCCATGGGCGTCTTCGCCCTTTTCGTTCTTCATCATGTAGCGAAGCGCGCGGGGCAACTTAGCAAACTGCAGGCCGCGCAGGCGCACGGTCAGAAGAATGCCGCCGGCCAAAATGAGAACCATCAGCGGCACGCCCCAAATAAAATCGTCGATGGCGACCAAAATGCTGTTCACCGTGGCGAAAAACTGTTCCACAACTCTTCCTTTCTTCATTCCGCATCGCGAAACGTCCGACTATCTAACGCCACGCGCGACACGCTTTCGGAAAGCGAGGGAGCCTTGGAATATAAGGAGAAATGAAAAAAACAGAAGAAGAGCTGTTGCGGGGATGCGCATGCACGAATACCTGCAACAAGCTGCGAAGCTGCTCTGTCCTTTTGCCTGAGAGTTTCACGCCGCGCGATCATGGGTTTCGCGGCGCTTGCCCCTTCGGCACCCAAATGATTGGGATTCTCCAGAGGCCCCTAACGCGTCCAGTCTCGGCCGGGAAAGCTTCGATTCAAGACGTATCGACGGGGTGGCGTTATGCACTTGTGGCCTTGGAGGATTGAGAAGAGCGACAAGAGAGAGGAAAAAGGCTAACCTCAATCCCTCAAGGTGCTGACGGAGACTATATCACTATCGCACGCTACAGTGGAACAATTTTTTCAAAAAGGTTTCAAGGAAGCATAGAAGGTTGACAAGCACGACCGCCCAATTAAAAGCACCCGCCTATGAATGACCGAAATCGCACATGCGAAGCCCTTTTCGCTTCCCTGCAGCCGGCATGCGCCGATGTCGTATACTCGGCATATCGACTTTCGAAACGCAGCCAAGGAGCAGCCATGGCCTACAACAACTTCTCTTCCGAGTTCATCGATCGGTGGAATGCCGATACCGATAACGGCATTTCCAACCCCTATCGCTGCAAGAACGAAGACGTTATACGGCGCAACCCCAAGCGAGACATGTCGCAACGGCTGCACCGCCCCCCGTTCTGTCGAGACATCGATAAGATCCTCAACGTTCCGCCCTATAACCGGTATGCGGGCAAAACCCAGGTGTTCAGCTTCGTGCGCAATGACGACATCTCACGACGCGGCCTGCACGTGCAACTCGTCGCCCGCACCGCGCGCACCATCGCACGCATGCTGCGCCTGAACGAAGACCTCACGGAAGCCATTGCCCTCGGTCACGATTTGGGACACACGCCCTTCGGACATGCGGGCGAGCACATCTTGAACGACCTTTACCATGCCGACACAGGGCGCTATTTCAACCATAACGTCCACAGCGCACGGGTGCTCGACCATCTGTACGCTCGCAACGTAAGCCTACAAACGCTCGACGGCGTATTGTGCCACAACGGCGAAAGCAGCCAGAAAACGTTCTATTTGGGCACCACGCATTCCTTCGACGATTTCGATGCCCATATGGAAGCGTGTTATACCGACGAATCGGCCATCGGGCACCTGCGCCCAACAACGCTCGAGGGCTGCGTGGTGCGCATTTCCGACATGATTGCGTATGTGGGTAAAGATCGCCAAGACGCCATGGGCGTTGGCGCGCTCGAATCGGACAAGCACTTCACCGCCGGCCCCATGGGGGTCATGAATGCGGAAATCATCAACAACCTCACCGTCGATATCGTCGAACATAGTTACCTTCGCGACCATATCGAGATGAGCGATGACGCCTTCGCAGCGCTCAAAACCGCAAAAGCCGAAAACTACGAACGCATCTATTTGGCCGGCGATCAGGGCGATATTTACGAAGAAGAAATTCGCCCCATGTTTGAGGAGCTCTACGAGCAGCTGCTTCGCGACCTGAAGACGAACAACGAAAGCTCCCCGCTCTTCAAGCATCACATCGAAAAAATCGAACACCAGCGCCGCCTTTACGACGACGAGGCGCCCTACCGAAAAGAAGAGCCGCACCAAATCGTCGTCGACTATCTCGCCGCAATGACCGACGAGTATTTCCTAGCCGCCCATAAATTCATCTGCCCCCACAGCAGCCGCCACGTAGATTTCCGCAGCTACTTCGACGGAATCGACTACCGGCAGGCATAAAAACCCTCGATGAGATTCGCCCGTCATGCGTTTCCGATAGATTCCGCACGAGCCGAACGGCACCGAATGTGCTGTTCGTGCGAGCCAGGACCTGACCGAAGCGGAAACGCATGACGGGCAAATCTCGACGGATGACATCATGACCACCCGCATAGCGGGTGGTTTGCTCTTAGGGTATAACCCTTGATTGCCGGCCAGCGCCTAAAGACGCCGGCCTTCGCTTCGTTCAGGCCCAATAGCGGTTTGACCCATGGAGCCGGTCGAAACCGGCCGGCAGTCACTTCCTGCCGAACGGGTCCTCGTATTCCCTCACGCTCAGCTTGTCCTGGGCGATGTCGCGGGATTCCTGCTCCCTGATGTACTTGGCGATCGTCGCCTCGTTCAGCCCGACGGTCGAGACGTAGTAGCCCTCCGCCCAGAACTTCCTGTTGCCGAACTCGTGCTTCAGGTTCGCGTGCCTGTCGAATATCACCAGCGAGCTCTTGCCCTTCAGGCATCCCATCACGCTCGCCACGCTGTATTTCGGCGGTATGGCCACCAGCATGCGCACGTGGTCGGGCATCAGGTGCCCCTCTATTATCTCGACGCCCTTGTACTCGCAGAGCTTCCTGAGTATCTCCCCTATGTCCTTCCTGATTTGGTTGTAGATGACTTTGCGCCTATACTTCGGCGTGAACACGATGTGGTACTTGCACATCCACTTCGTGTGCGCCAGGCTGTACGCTTTCTGCGCCATGGCCTTCACACCCTTTCGTCCCGAAATCTTGACGGCCTGAACAATCGTCAATATCGAGCGAAAGGGTGGCTTTGTAAAGCGGATCGTCATCCGCCCGCATAGCGGGCGGTTTTCTTGGCGCGGCTACGCGCGCGCCAGACTAAAGTCTTTAATAAGAACATAGTCCGACGACCTAACCGACTGCTCCATGAACTGAGGCAACCGATCGCCGAGCTCAAGGTCATATTGATCCACAATTGCCTCGATACCATCGGCTAACAGACGGTCTGCCAGCGCCTTTACCCATGCACGATGTTCTTCGCTCTCCCATGCGTAGGATATGAAAACCTTCGTCACTTCAGCCCCCCCAATCGCAGGTTCACAGCGCAAGCCTAAAGCCGCTCGTAGGCCCTCTTCACAAGCTCGCCCATAAGCTGCCTTCGCTTGCTGATGAACTCCTCATAATCGAGGTCCTCGAACCCAACGGGCAGGGCGTGCTCCTCGCAGTTGCGGCGATACTCGTCCTCCCCCAGCGCGTCGCGATACCTACGAACGTACTCATTCGGGGCATCATCCGAGATGTAGATGTTGTTCTGGTAGTCAACGAGGGTGAAGTTACCTCGGTTGCTGCGCTGCGAAAGGTAGCCCTTGGCCCTCAGGTAGTTATCTGGGAACAGATGGTGCTTGTCCAGGGCCTTCTTGGAGCCCGACGAACCGGTAAGCAGCAGCTGAGAAAGAGGGGCCGTGCTGAACAGCGCCTTGGCACCGAGCACAACCTGAGCCGCGACGAAGCCCCACCAGGTCGGACCCGTCGCCTCGTTTGCATCGAGGGAGCTGGGCAGCGAAATGGAGAAATAATCGTCCGTCATGATGGCGGCAAGCCTACGGTCGAAGTACGCCTGGAACTCGTCGGCAGTATCAAGGCGCGAGACATCGTTAAGCTGCTGCTCGAACTCGGATTCGAAGGATCCCACATAGAGCCCCGTTATGGCTGCGGCGAAATACCAGCGCCGCACGAGCCTGCGCACAGCCAGCGGCTCCATGTCGAACTCATAGCGCCCGATAAGGTAGAACGCATAGCAGAACATAAGCGCGTTGCCCGACCCCACCTGGTCGGAGCAGACGTAGCCCGCCTCCGCCAGTGTGTTGATGAAGGCATGCCAGTTGTTCAGGTCAAGCACGAGATCGAGGGCGCGACCGAACGTGGCAAAGTTCTCGGCCCTCGTCTCGGGCGTCGTTTCCTTTGTCTTGAGATCTCGCCCGCGAAGAATCTGGTAGGCATAACGCAGGCGACCCCTCTTGAACCCCACGCCCACCGTGGCGCGAATGATATGCGTCGGCGAGACGGTCATGAGCGGGTTGTACGAGGTGCCCTTTGCGGGCGCATGGCTCATGGCGCAGAACTCCTCTATGCGCTCCCTCATGGCAGGTTCGTAGACCGAAAGCAGGGTCATGATGAAGTCATCCTGCTTAAGCGCCTGCCCTTGCGAGTTCACACGCACAAAGATGTCCGATACGGTCTCCTCGTCAGCCGATTCGGAAATCTCCAGCGTCGGCAGAAGATAACGCTCAAGCCCGAGTAATGCGTTGAGCCCGCTCTCGACGGCATCCTCGCCGTCATCGTCGAGTTCGGGTTCTCCCTTTTTGGCATTCGCCTCGTTAAGGCGCTTGATGAACGCCCTGCGATAGGCGCTCAGCTTGTTGTCGTGGTTCGCCGCGAAGGCCTCGGATACGTCCGGCACATAGCGCGAATCCTTCTCAGTCGAGGCGTCGGCATTCTTGAATGAGCGTGCGATGGGGTCGTAGGCGACCTTCACCGTTCGCTCCCTGAAGCTCTTGTCTCGCACGGACACGCCGTACAGGGAGCTCAGAAGGGCAGTGAGTCTCTGCTGTCCGTCGATGACAAGGGACTTGGGGACGGCATACACCTTTTGGTTCGAGCCTATGGCAGACTTCTTGCCCGCGTTGTCGCTCGGAGAGTCCCACAGCATCACATAGCCAATAGGGTATCCGCGGAGCATGGAATCAAGCAGGTCGCGGACCTTTTCGTTGCCCCACACGAAGGGTCGTTGCAGGTCGGGCAGACCGATCTTGCCCGTCTGAACGTCCTTCAGGATGTTACCAACCTCCAGCGATATGGGGTTATAGATGGAGTTAGGCATTGGCGGTATTCCTATCTCTACACTTGTATAGCTCGTCGCTCAATTCTTGATTTCTGTCGATGAAGGAGCAGAGCAGTTCACGGTCAATCTGGTATTGATAGTTTGGGCGCTCTTCGTCCTTGGCCTTAACCTTCGTTCGGAGCTCCTGTCGCCCATCATGCGTCACCGGAAAACTGTGAATGATTCTGTTCCTCTCATTTCCAAGATCACAGAGCAGTTCCAGGATTCTTACGTCCTCTTCGTTCACAAGCCATTTCTTTCCTTCGTCCTTGAGCTGCCCCGTCATCATGTCGGTAAGCCCATACCAATCGGAAGCCCCGGCGTGCATAAGATTCTCCACAAAGAACGAGACGTTCCAGTTGAATACGTATACCGCCTCCCCAAGAAGGGTCAGGTATTCCTCGTCAGGCAAGGAGAAACGCGTGGGGTGGATCATTCGCTATCACCGACCTTCTTGGCGTACAGGTTGAAAAGATGGGCGACTATCCTCTCCTCGTCCCCACCGAAGTCGACGCCATAGGCGGCTTCGACGGCGGCGTCGAGCGCCCTGTGCGCTGCCATCAGCTCGGGGAAGAACGTTTCGTTCTTTGGATCGTACATGTCCGCGAGCGTCGCACCTTCTTGGGCATCCCGAGCGTCGAGCACGGCTTGGGCGCAACGCTCGACTTCCTCGCGTTGGGATACCGTGGGCTCGGGCCAGACGAAGTTGTTGTAGACGATGCCTCCCGAGTAGCGGTAATCGGACTTGAGACGACCTGCAACCGTGCGCATCCATGCGTTGTGGAACTGAGACTGAAGCACGCCAAAGTGATAGAGGGAGGCGTTAGGGATAAGGAACACCAGGTCACTGCAGAGCGTCTCTGGACCCACGAAACCCATAGGGATATAACGCCTACGCTCGGATGATACCTTGGGGACCACAATCGAGTTCCCCTTCGGCATATTTTCAACGTGAAAATGAGCTGGTCTATCTGCGAGCTTTCGAGTTGGCGCGCTTTTACTAGCCAAACGATATTCGCGAACAGCCTCGATGCGCTCACGACAGCGGGGAAGCTCCTTCAGCTCCGCAAAGGCAGCGTCTCCAAGATAGAGACACCAGCGGCTTTCACCATGCAGGAATTCCCTGGAACCAATCCACCTGTGAAAGTACGACTCGGCTCCTGGCTCTTTATTTAGGAAATCAGTCTTCTCCTCATCGGCGAACAGATAGAAGCCGCCGTCAATGGGCTTGTTTCCAATTCCGATTTTGGGAACATCACAAATAGGCTTATTCCGATTCCAAATAAATGCGTCCGGAGCATCGAAAAGGTATGCATTGATGCTCTTCGCGGCTTTCTTAACTTCAGCCGCATCGGGCGTGTCGTGGACATACAGTCTCTTCTCGCAGTTCTCTCGCGAGAAGCCCACGATGACGCAGAACACGTGGGCCTTATCTGCCGCCTCGTTGTCCCAACGGAACGTGTTGTGAGCGAAGTCGATGTGGATACCCAGGTCGTGCAGGGGTTTCCAGAGGTTGGCGACCTGCTCGCCCTGACATATCGAGTTGGTCGAGACCAGGGCGCAGCGCGTGCGCTTTCCCTGCGTGAACCTCGCGGCCTTCATGTACCAGGCCCCGCAGTAGTCGATGTTGCCCGCGTTCTTCGCGCCGTCGAAGACCTCAAGGAGTTCGGCCTTCTGCTCTTTGGACTGGTTGCGGGCCCCGAGGAAGGGCGGGTTGCCCACGAGGTACGTGAGGTCATCGGGGAACACCTCGGACCAATCGGTCTTGAGGGCGTTGCCCTCATGGAGGTTGCTGAGGCTCCTGAGCGGCAGGAAGTCGAAGTCATAACCGACGTATATCTCCTGCGTCTTTCGGAGCATCTGCTCCTCGGTGATCCAAAGGGCGGTCTTGGCGACCGAGACGGCGAAGTCGTTTATCTCGATGCCGTACAGTTGATCGAGAGATACGCGGACGGGGCTGTCCTGTGCAATGACGAGGGACGTCTGCCCCGCGTTGCCGGTCTCCTCGCTGAGCTCGTCCTCGATGATTCGGTTCTCGATGGTGCGCAGCTGCCGGTACGCCTCGGTAAGGAAGTTGCCCGAGCCGCACGCGGGGTCACCGATGGTGATGGAGGCAACCTTGTCGTGCAGCCTCGCCAGGGCCTGCTTGCGTTTCGCCGCCGTCCTCTCGCCCTCGGCCTCGTGCAGTTCGTCCCACAGCTCGTCGAGGAAGAGCGGCTTGAGGCAGCGCTCGATGTTCTCGACGCTCGTGTAGTGCATGCCCCCGGCGTGGCGCGTCTCGGGGTTCAGCGTGCCCTCGAACACGCCGCCGAAGATGACGCCCGAGATCTCGCGCCAGTCGAAGTCCTGGGACGCGTCGGTGATGGCCTCGAGGATCTCCGAGGTCATCTGCGGGACGATGATGGAGGAGTCGGCGAACAGACCGCCGTTCACGTAGGGGAAGGCCGCGAGGTCCTCGTCCATGTACTCGTCCCTCTGCTCTAGGGGCGTGTCGATCGTCTCAAACAAATCGACCAGTTTTCGGCGGAGCTTCGCGGGGTCTCCCTCGCAGTACCTGCCGAACGCCTGGTGCGATTGCAGGAGGTCGGCGTCCTCGGCGTAGAGCAGGAAGATGATTCGGGTGATGAGCACGTTGAGGGAGCGCTGTTCCTCTTGCGCCCGCTCATCCTTCTCCTCAATGTGGTGGTACTGCTTGGCGAGGGCATCGTAGAGCCTGGAGACGTAGGCCCCAGCCTCGATGGAGAGCTGCTGCTCCTTGTGCAGGCGGCTCGTCTCGTTGGAGGTCAGGAAGGACAAGAGATACAGACTGTCCGGGAGCTCTTCGAGGGAGAACTCTTGCACAGTGTCCTCGGGCCGCTCGTTGTCGAGGTCGTAGAGACGGAAGGTCCCGAAGTTGCACGTCATCACCCAGCGGGGGCGCTCGGAGTACGGCAGGTGCCGCGCGTACCACATGGCCTGCTGAAGCGGCGTCTCCATGCCGCCGTTCCTGGGTTCAGGCTTGTCGAGGTCGATGCCCCACGACTTCTGCTCGCAGAGGAAGTTGTGGTCGGAGACGAACACGTCGATGCGACGGCCTCTCACCTTGCGCTCGAAGTCGACGAAGCTGTCTATGGTGTTGGACGGGATGCCCAGGACGTTGATGAGCAGGTCGACCCAGAACTTCTGCGTATCCTGCTGCTCGTTGTTGGAGCCCGCGGGGATGGCACCGAGGCGCTTCTTCCACCGCTTGACGAACTCCTTTGCCTCTTTCTTGCTGGCAGGCATACCGGACCTCCTGCGTCGTCATCTCTTTCGGACAATTTTAAGGGGTAAGGGTGGCACCACGGACGGAAGGGCGAGTTTTCAACGATCCCCGGTGTCGGAGGGTCCCGAGTAATACTCGGAGACGCCGGGGGCTGTTGGAAACTCGCCCATCTCACAGCAACGTCAACCTAGGTTTTCAACGCTTTGCATAGCCGAAGGGCCCTACATCCAGCCCGTAGGCTGTGGGAAGGGTTGAAACCGGCTCCGAGGACAAAATATGGAGTTGAGATGATTTCACCATAGAAAGAACTTTCACCCCTAGCTCACCTCTCAATCGAGTTTTGCCCCTATCCATACAAAAACAGGCCAGACGATTTACACCATCTGACCTGCGATTTTCATGGTGCCCCCGGGCGGATTCGAACCGTCGACACCCGCTTTAGGAGAGCGGTGCTCTATCCCCTGAGCTACGGAGGCATTTGAAAACCTTGTTATTCTAGCATGTCTTTCGCGCACGCGGGAGAAAGGTACGCCTCGCTTTTGCCAAGCAAACAGATGTTGGCCATAAATAACAGCGATTGCGACCAGAGTGAAGCTTCATCGATCACGCCCCGCTCAATCATGGCGTTTTCTTTTGCGGCTGGGCAACGAAGCGAGGCGAGCCGCGGCGATTGGGGCATAATGCTTTAGAAACTCAATTATTTTTGCATCTTCGAAAGGCATTGCATGCTACAACTCAAAGACGTATGCAAGTCATACACCACGGCCAACTTCACGCAGGTCGCGCTCGACCATGTGTCGCTCGCATTCCGCGATAACGAGTTCGTCGCCATTTTAGGCCCTTCGGGTTCGGGCAAAACGACCATGCTCAATATCATCGGAGGCCTCGACCATTACGATTCGGGCGACTTGCTCATCGATGGCATCTCCACCAAACAATACCGCGATCGGGACTGGGACACCTACCGAAATAATCGCATCGGCTTCGTCTTCCAGGCATACAACCTCATTCCCCATCAAACCATTCTGGAAAACGTGGAATTGGCCCTCACGCTTTCGGGCGTGTCTCGTGCGGAGCGACGTGAGCGAGCATGCGCGGCGCTCGAGCGGGTAGGCCTTCGCGAGCATATCAACAAAAAGCCAAGCCAGCTTTCTGGCGGCCAAATGCAGCGCGTCGCCATTGCGCGCGCCCTGATCAACGAGCCTGAAATTATCCTAGCCGACGAACCCACTGGCGCCCTCGACTCGAAAACGAGCGTGCAAATCATGGATTTGCTCACCGAAATCGCCGGCGACCGCCTGGTAATTATGGTGACGCATAACCCCGAGCTGGCCGAACAATACGCTACACGCATCGTGAACCTCGCCGACGGCGTTATCAAAAGCGACACGCGACCCTTTGACCCCGACGCAAGCAATGAGCCACGCCGCGAAGCCAAAGCCGCACGTCAAACAAGCATGTCGTTTTTCACGGCTCTTTCGCTTTCATTCAAGAACCTGCTCACGAAAAAAGGCCGCACACTCATGACCGCTTTCGCGGGCAGCATCGGCATTATTGGCATCGCGGCCATTTTGTCGCTCGCGAACGGCGTGAACCAATATATCGCGAACGTCGAAGAAAACACGCTTTCAGAATACCCGCTGCAAATCCAAGACCAGGGCTTCGACATGACCAGCATGATGACGATGGGCATGGGCGGCGCAGGAGACGATTCAAACACAGGCGCAAACTCGCAGGCAAACGATGCGACCGCTTCGAGCAATTCGGGCAAGCCGGTGCATGAATCGAAAATGATCACAGGCATGTTCTCGAGCATCGGAAGCAACGACCTCGCATCGCTGAAAGAGTATTTCGACAACGGCGGCACCGACATCGACAGCTACGTGAATTCAATCGAATACGGCTATAGCGTTACTCCGCAGATTTTCAATTCAAACACCGACGACGGCGTACACCAGGTAAACCCCGATAAATCGTTCGCGAGCGTGGGATTAGGCGCATCGAGCAACGGCATCATGTCGTCTATGATGAGCACGAACATTTTCTACAAGCTGCCCGCGAACATGAGCCAGGTCGATAACCAATACGACGTCGTCGCAGGCCATTGGCCTGAAAATTACGACGAGGTCGTAGCAGTGCTCACGCCGAACGGCAATGTGAGCGATTTCATGCTGTACTCCATGGGCTTGCGCGACCATAAGGAACTCGAAGAAATGGTGCGCGAGTTTGCCAACGAGGAAGAAGTGCAGGTGCCCGACAGCACGCTCGACCTCGACTACGACGACCTCATGAATGTAGAGTTCAAGCTCGTCAATGGCGCCGATTTCTATCAGTACGACAGCGATTACCAGGTTTGGAAAGACAAGAGTGGCGATTCCGACTACATGAAAAGCTTGGTCGACCATGGCGAAACGCTTAAGGTGTGCGGCGTTGTGAAGCCGAAAGAGGGCGAGAAAATTACTTCGCTTTCAACGGGCCTGTATTACCCGAACGATTTGATCAACCACCTCATTGATGAGGCGAGCGACAAACAAATCGTAAAAGACCAGCAGGCAGACCCCGCAACCAATGTGATTACAGGCAAATCGTTCGCCGAAGAAGAAGACGAAGCGAAAGATGGCAATGGATTCGATATGTCGAGCCTATTCACAATTGACGGCGAAAAGCTGCAGAGCGCGTTCACGTTCGACGAAAACGCGCTGGCCGCAGGCCTCTCGAACGCCGACCTCTCGAGCAGCATGGATTTGTCGGGTGCCAATATCGACTTGTCCAACATGCCAGCCTTCGATGCTTCGGGCATTCAAATCGACCCGAGCAAGATTGACATGAGCCAGCTGAATTTGGATTTCAGCAATATTAAGCTCAACTTCGATGGCGCCCAGCCCGATATCAAAACCGATGTTCTAACCCAGGGCGTCATGAATATCATGGGCGCGTACCCCTCTTGGCTCCAGGAGCAAATCAAGGGCGACCACCCTGAATACGCCACCGATCAAAAAGCGGCAGTTGAGGCGTATCTTGCAGACCCCATCACGAAAGCCGCCATGGAGAAGGCTATTGCCGACAGCATCGATTTCAGCGGTATGAACGAACAAATCCAACAGCAGCTGCAAGAGCAGCTTTCACAGCAACTACAAGCGCAGCTTCTACCCGCACTTTCTGCAGCTATTTCGCAGCAGCTGCAAGAGCAGCTTTCCGTCGCTATGCAATCGTATATGCAAACAGCAATGACACAGGTCATGACGCAATATGGAACAGCGATCCAAAACCAAGTCTCCTCTGCGATGACCACCTATATGTCCACCCTCTCGGCAAATATGTCAAAAGCTATGGGCATTAACGAAAGCACCTTCGCCGACGCATTCCAAATGAATATGAGCGAACAGGAGCTTTCCGAACTCATGGCGAGCCTCATGTCGACCGAGCAGAGCAGCTACGATAACAACATGAAGAAGTTCGGCTGGGCCGACTACGCGAAGCCGGCGAGCATCGACATTTACCCGAAGGATTTCGAAAGCAAGCAAAGCGTGATTGACATCCTCGATGGTTACAACGACAAAATGAACGCCACTGGCGACGAAGATAAAGTCGTGAACTATACCGACATCGTGGGCGCACTCATGAGCAGCGTGACTACCATCGTGAATATGATCAGCTATGTATTGGTAGCGTTCGTCGCGATTTCGCTTGTGGTGAGTTCTATCATGATTGGCATCATCACCTACATTAGCGTGCTTGAGCGCAAGAAAGAAATTGGCATTTTACGCTCGATTGGTGCGAGCAAGGGCGATATCAGCCGTGTATTCAACGCCGAAACCATCATCGTCGGTTTCGCGGCAGGCGTTATCGGCATCGGGCTTACGGCTCTGGCATGCATTCCCGCGAACGCGATTGTGTACTCGTTATTTGACGTGGAAAACGTCGCGATCCTGCCGTGGCAGGCTGCAATTGCCCTGGTCGGCATAAGCGTGTTGCTCACATTCTTGGCAGGCCTCATTCCTTCAAGCGCTGCCGCGAAGAAAGACCCAGTCGAAGCATTAAGAAGCGAATAGACGCAACGCCGTACAAGCGTCACCAGCCTCGCCATTCTTTTGTAAGCATCGAACGACATTGCCCCACGCGTCTAGACCGCCATCGCATAGACTCATTGAGCAATAGGCCGCTATAGTAAGAAACCCGCAGCTCACACGACTGCGGGTTTCTTACTATATGCCCACCGAATAAAGGAGGGAGGTTCGATGGGGATAAGGGAATCGCGAAAGGTTGTTTCCGACTATGCTTTCGCGGCGGATTCACCAGCCACGAAGCCATGAGTTGCAGCGAGACCGTTTGAACCGCCGTGAAGCAGCGTTTCGTAGTTCGAACCGAAGCGGTATCCAACGGTATTACCGGCGGCATACAAACCAGGAATCGGGTCGAAATTATCATCAAGCACTTGCAGGTTCTCGTCACAACGAACACCAGACAACGTGCAGTAGAACGGATAAATCATCTTCCATGCTTGATAAGGAGCGTCGTCAATAGGATCGAGATAGCGTTTTGCCTTCATGTAGTCGGTATCCTCGCCAGCTTCGCACAGCTCGTTATAGCGCTTGATCGTCGCTACCAGATTTTCGGCAGGAACATTGATTTTCTCAGCGAGCTCTTCGATGGTATCAGCCTCGTAATGTTCGTTGGTCTCGATATTGAAGACTTTCGCGGCCTCTTCCTTGTTATAGCCGAACGAAGACGGCATCTCGAAATCATTGGTAGGAATAATCTGCCAGATATAGTTCCCATGACCAGGCAGATCGGCAATGAAATGACCACTGGTCAAAAGCGAGGTGCATTCATTCATGAAACGCTGGCCCTTGGTATCAACGAGCAGATAAGGAAAAGAGCGCCATGCGGTGTTTTGCCAAGAAAGATAGCCGCATACGCCTTCCATTTCACCGCCAGCCCAGCACATCATCTTATGGCCAAGACCGTCGTCCATAACCTCGGTCACAGGGTCATCGCCCATGTATGCGTTATAGGCGTTGTTTTCAAGGGCCCAGGTCGCAAATTGCTCGGGGAAGAAGTGCTTCATCATGGCCTCATTTGCACCAAACGAACCCGTGCACATGACCACGCCCTTGGACGCTTTGTAATAAACGCTTTCCCCATCCTTCGTTGCGATAACGCCAACCACGGCGCCCTTGTCATCCTGGACAAGTTTCTCAGCGCGCGTGTTATAGCTAAATTCAACACCCTGATCCTCGAGGAAGGTGTGAATGTTGTGGGTAAAGTCGGTCAGAATATCGGTATCTTCCGAAAACGCAACGCCAGTAGAGATATACGAATTAATCTCCTGCGTGGGATCGGGGAAAATTCCCTCAAGGCTCAGAATCTTGTAGTACTGGTTATAGGGCTCGAGAAAATCCTTCACCATATCATCGAAGATTTTGCCGGAACGATTGCACCATACGGCATTGAGCTTCATGTCGGAACGATACTGCGTAGTGGTGAACATCTGATTCGCCACATGAACCTTGTCATGCTTCGGGATGCCGGCATCGAGCTGAGCTTGGGAGTTCAAGAACGAAATAGTCATACCGCCGATATGGGCAGATGCATTGCGCTCAAGAACCGTAACTTTTGCGCCATTTTTGACCGCGCCATAAGCCGCCATTGACCCAGCAAGGGCCGCGCCGACAATAACAACCTCGCAATCAACCGTTTCTTTGCAATCCTCGGGCTTTGTCGCAGGGGCTTCACCCAGCCAATCTTCAGAAACGGACTCCTTAGCTTTACCGCCTTCGCTTTTCTGGGGCTGGGACGCACAGCCAGCCAATCCCATAGCGCCAGCCGCCAAAGCACCAGCAGCGCCCATTTGCAAGAAATTACGCCTGCTCAGATCCATTGTTCCCTCCTAAGAACATAAAAGGCATATGCCTTTCTTTAAGCCATTCTCCCTTGGCTTCCTTGGTTGTATTTTCGAGCGGCGAACGATTTAAGGGAATAAACAGCTGCTTGGCGTTCATCAACATTTGCATGAAGGACAGCTGTATCGAAAATTGGCAAAATAGTATAGTTACGGCACTTGAATATATGTCTCGTTTTATGGTCCAAGATGGAGGGCTTGGCCTATGGATACGAAGGTATTTCGTTACTTTATCGAGCTGGCTCGTGTTAAAAACTATTCGCGAGCTGCAAAAACGCTCTATATTTCACCGCAGGGACTCTCAAGTTCAATCAAGAGACTCGAGGGCCAATTGGGCGTCAGTCTTATTGAGGCCGACGGCAAAGGCGTAAAACTCACGGAGTATGGCGAAATTTTCCGCAAATACGCGCAAGACCTTTCTATGAAAATCAACGATATGGAACGCGAGATAGACGACCTGCGACGTCATAACAGCGGATCGCTGAAATTCGCCGTTTCGATCGGTCTCTTCAACGTGTTTCCCCGCGCGGCAATAGACGATTTCAATGAAAACGCTGATATAACTGCCCGCATCGAAAGCGTCAGGACCATGCTCGACGACGACTGCGAACAAAGCTTGCTTGATAAAACGAGTGATTTCGCCCTTCTTAATGACCCTATTGACCACTCGGTGTTTTCCTCTATTCCCCTCCATAAGGACACGATGTTCCTTTGGATGAAAAAGGATGATGAACTCGCAGCGAAGGATTTTCTTACGATGGGTGATTTGACGGGAAAGACTATTTCATGTCTCGCATCAAGGGAATTCAAAACCTCGCGAGGAATTGAGTCCATTTTGGCGAAACCTCCCTATAATTGCACCATTCTCCATACCGACGAGGTCGTGGAAACTCTCGAAGTTGCGATGCAACGCCACGCGTACGCCCTTACCGTACGCACACACGCACAAGCATTTCATCATGAAGGATATCTTGGTATTCCCATACGCGATATCACATGGGGTTTTGGCGTTGCGTGGCGTACCGATCGAGCCTTAAGCCCGCAAGACGAAGGGTTTCTTTCATTCTTGAAGGGTTATCGGAAATTTTATTGCTAACACTCGCTGAATACCCCATACCCCTCGACGACGTCGAGCAATACCAGCAAGACCTTTCCTTTCCGAAAAATCGGAAACAGCAATTGAGCCCATAAAGAACCAGAAGCTCGCAGCCATCAAGACTGCGAGCTTCTTTATTGATTCGTTTTACGAGAAAGGGTAGCGGGATTATCCAGACACCCCATGATATTCATTTAAGCAAAACGACACAGCTGTTTAGTCGGCATACCCGTTCGGGTTCATCGACTGCCAACGCCATGAATCGGCACACATGCGATCGAGATCATATTCCGCAACCCAACCGAATACGTCTTTGGCCTTCTGTGGGTCGGCATAGTTTTCCGCAACATCGCCAGCACGACGCGGCTGAATATCAACGGGAAGCTCACGGCCGCATGCGCGGCTGAACGCCGCCACCACATCGAGCACGCTCGAGCCTTTGCCGGTGCCGAGGTTCACGACTTCGACGCCCGTCTTGCCATCCATCCAGTTGAGCGCCGCAACATGGCCGCGCGCCAAATCAACCACGTGGATATAATCGCGCACACCCGTGCCATCGGGCGTGGGGTAGTCGTTGCCGAATACACGAACGGCCTTCATTTTGCCAATCGCGACCTGTGCGACATACGGCACGAGGTTGTTCGGAATGCCCTTCGGGTCTTCGCCGATAAGGCCGCTTTCGTGCGCGCCAATGGGGTTGAAGTAACGAAGCAACACAACGTCCCACTCGGGGTCGGCAGTGTGCAGGTCGGTAAGAATCTGCTCGATCATCCACTTCGTCCAACCATAGGGGTTGGTGGCCGGTTTCTTTTCCGCAGTCTCGCTCAAAGGCACGCTATCGGGCTCGCCATACACCGTGGCGCTCGAGCTGAACACAATGCGCTTGCAGCCATGTTTGCGCATAACGTCGCACAAAATGAGCGTATTGGTAATGTTGTTGTAGTAATACTCGAGCGGCTTTTCGACGCTCTCGCCCACAGCCTTGAAGCCTGCGAAGTGAATAACGCCGTAAATATCGTTTTCAGCGAAGATGCGCTCGAGCGCGTCGCGATTGAGCACGTTGTCCTCATAGAACTTCATGCGCTCGGAAGCACCCGCCGGAGCTTTGCCGTTGGCTTCCGCCTGCTTCACAATTTGAGCGATGCGATTAACGGCCTTCTCGCAGGAATTCGACAGGTCGTCGATAATGACCACGCCATAGCCAGCCTGGAGCAGCTCAACGCACGTATGGCTGCCAATAAAGCCAGCGCCGCCGGTGACCAGGATGTTCTTAATATCAGACATATATGTCCCCTTCTTGGTTGGAAAACCGCCGAGCGAAACCGCGCGGCGGCATTACGCACAACCACCTCGATACGCGAGATTGTGAACGACGTTATTCTACACCGCATTTGAGGGAGCGGTCTCTATCCACGGGAAACTCGTTCCACTATGCGAAACGCTGTTCCAAGGTTTGGACAAAGGCCGCCAAGCGGTTCAATCCTTCTTCAAGGTTTTCCATGCTACAGCAATATGACAGACGCACGAACCCCTCGGCGGCAAAACAAGAACCGGGCACAAGCGCGACGCCCTTCTCCGCAATGAGACGCGTGCAGAATTCATCCGAAGACATGCCGAATTTCTCGATAGAGGGGAACACGTAGAAGGCGCCGTCGGGCTCGACAACATCCAAGCCGATTTCCCTCAAGCGAGCAAGCACGTAGTTGCGGCGGCCGCGATACACTTCGCGCGCCGGTGCAACGTCTTCCTTCAACGCCCGAATCGCCGCGCGCTGCACAAACGAAGGAACCGACGACACCATATACTGATGCATTTTTGCGATTTGTGCCGAAATCGGAGCATCGGCCGCAACCCAACCAAGGCGCCAACCAGTCATGGCGTACGGCTTCGAAAAGCTGTCGCACACGATAATGCGATCGCGCAGTTCGCCATAGCAACTCGCAAAGCCAAGGTGCATGCCTTCGTCGCTTTTGTACACACCCTCATAGACAAGGCTCGTATACACATCGTCGCAGATAACGAACACATCATGTGCCTTGGCGAATTTTGCAACCGCATCCAAGGAACGCGGATTGAGCACGCAACCCGTGGGATTGTTCGGGGACGTGAGTACGATTGCCTTCGTGCAATCGGTTGCCGCCGCCTCAAGCTGCTCCAACGTGAGCTGGAATTTGGTTGGACGCGTGTCGACAGGAACGAACGTCGCGCGGTTTACCGAGATGATCGATTCATACAAACCAAATGCCGGCGTGGGTACGAGTACTTCATCGCCAGGATTAAGAATGCTCGAAAGTGCCGCAAACAATGCTTCAGTCGCGCCGCAGGTCACGATGATTTCGTCTTCACCATAGGCAAGGTTGCGCTTTTCCATGTGAGCCGAAATCGCACGCCTCAATTCCACTGTGCCGTTATTGGGCGGATAGTGCGTTTCGTTTGCAGCAAGAGACTTAGCAACTTCTTCCTTCACGACATCAGCCGTATTGCCGTCTGGTTCGCCGAGCGTAAGCAAAATGCACCCAGGCGTCTGCTTCGCGAAAGCCGTAATGCGGCGGATGCCCGAAGGTTGCAGCTGCGCAAGCGCGGTATTGGTGGTCAGGGCCATAAGATTCCTTCCGTACACACATCTTCCAGCATTGTACGCGCCCTTTCCGCAGACACGACGAAGCCTTAAGAAAGAAATGGGCCGCCGAAGCGGCCTTTCTGGCAGAGAATTGCGGTTGTGAACGGTTGTTTTAGCGCCCTCGCATGCTTTCTGAATAGAGGCATGCATTTGAACTGGGGTTATGCGGAAGGCTTTTCAGAAAGCCCATTATTTCGGGCTTGTCAAGAAGCCTGTGTAAGTCTTTTCACAGGAACCTCTCTATCCTCGCCCTGATGCCCTCGTCGC
>ENA-OUQG01000149-OUQG01000149.1-human-gut-metagenome-genome-assembly--contig:-NODE-149-length-47268-cov-21.416029_pt1 | contig 47268 bp, 33 predicted proteins | sample MGYA00237943_ERZ548823 | MGnify/ENA primary metagenome ERZ548823 (study PRJEB26490, sample SAMN05194731) | human gut metagenome | biome: terrestrial biome; feature: human-associated habitat; material... | reverse complement strand
TCAGTTTAACAGATTTTTGGGGAATTTGCGACTGCACTTACAGGGTACTACTCCATTTTGCATTTATGTAAGTTATGCTACAATAGCCTCAAGAGGTGAGGTATGTGGCAGATAAACTAGTAGATTTAATTGGAATTGGCAACTTATTGGAGCGCCTTGTAGCGGAAGATATCATCACATGCGAGGAACGGGATCAAATTATAGCAAAGATCGCAAGGGAAAACGATATCGCTGAGCATGAATATAAATCTCCTCATATTGCCGGTTATGGCATGAGTAAGCGTGAGGTATTGGAACGCGTGGGGCGAAGGAGATCAGCGGCGTCACAGGATGAGAGCTACATTTCTCTGACTGAGATTGCCCGCGCGCACAGTGAGGACGCTCCGGGATATGTGATACAGCGATGGCTGCGAAGCGAGAACACATTGGCCTTCTTAAAACTGTGGGAGAAAGAGAATAATCCGGATTACAGTGATGTTGGCTATATTAAATTGTTAGAAAAGAAGAAAACGGCTTCATTTACATTAACGCCCAAATTGTGGATTGAGGAAACCAAGGCGATCGGTATCGTTTCTAAGCAAGGTAAATCCGGAGGCACATTTGCTCACCCAATGATCGCCTGTGAATTCGCTTCATGGATCGCGCCAGAATTCAAAATGTTGTTGCTTAAGTTGTCGCTGAATAGGACGAAATTGAGCTGATAGCGGTGCTTGATTGCAAGGTACATATAGTTGTGGAACGACGGATTTCTTCTCTCGACGGAAGGAAAAATATCTGGTATACTGAGATAAACCCCTGGGTGGAGATCGTATGGGACGGGAGGAAAATGCCATGTTGATGAATTCCAACGAATATCTGCATATCGTTGAGTCGATCAAGCAGGAGATCCGCACAGCGCAGTACCGTGCGGCAGTCAGCGTCAATCGGGAACTGTTGATCCTTTATCACTCCATCGGTGAGGTCATCAATGCCCACAAGACATGGGGCAGCAAGTTCGTGGAGAATCTTGCCGCCGATATCAAGCTTTCCTTTCCGGACGCCACCGGATACTCGGTGAGAAATTTGAAGTATATGGCAAAATTTGCACTGCGTTTTCCGGATAAGGAAATTGTGCAAGCGGCACTTGCACAAATTACCTGGTATCATCACATTGCCTTGATGGACAAGGTGAAAAATGCGGACGAGCACATCTGGTACGCCGAGCAAGCCGCACAGAACGGGTGGTCTCGCAACGTGCTGGTTCATCAGATTGAAAGCGGCCTGTACCAGCGGCAGGTGCTGGCGGAGAAGGTATCTAACTTCGAGAATCGACTGCCCTCCCCACAGAGCGAGCTTGCGGCGCAGACCATGAAAGATCCGTACATCTTTGATTTTATCCCATTTAAAGCGGATATGGTGGAGCGCGATATTGAGCAGGCGCTGGTCAAGGACGTGACAAAACTTCTTTTGGAGTTGGGAACCGGCTTCGCCTTCCTCGGCAACCAATACCACCTGAATGTAGGCGGCGATGATTTCTATATCGACCTGCTGTTTTACAACCTCAATCTCCGCTGCTATGTGGTGATCGAGCTGAAAACCGGCGAGTTCAAACCGGAATACGCCGGACAGCTGAACTTCTACCTCTCAGCGGTGGATGGCATCCTGAAGAAAGAGCAGGACAATCCCTCTATTGGTCTGCTTCTCTGCAAAAGCAAGAACGACCTCGTGGCAGAGTATTCTCTCAAGGACATGAGCAAGCCCATCGGCGTCAGTGCCTACCAAATCACCAGCAGCCTGCCAGAAGAATTGGAACGCCAGCTGCCATCTGTGGAGGACATTCAGAAGCACATTAGTTAACGTGATAATGGAGATTCATTTGAGCTTTATGAAAGATTGCGCTCAAAAACTGATTATGTTTTCAATCTAGTTCGTTTTTGTACATTATTACTTGTACTACAACATGCTTTTAAGATAACTTGTATAGAGTTGTTGAAACGCTACTCCTATGTGTGAAAGAAGGTGTGATATGAATAAACGAAAGTTAGATTCGCTGTTATGGGAAAGTATTCCTTTTGAGAACTTTATTATTGGTGGACATGTGAGCATTGTGCAAGAAAATCTTGATGATGTATTTTGGGATGACGTAGATGAATTATGCGTATCCAGAGATGATGAGTACAATATCAGTATTTCGTGTGTAAGATATTTAAATCAATACAAAGAGAGAAAACAGAAACCTGCAGTGCAAAAGCAAGAAGTTGCACTTGGCTCAACTATGCCAGAAGGTAGATTAGAATTAAAAATATTTGATGATTACACTGTTACTTTTGCACCGATGTATTGTACCGGATATACAAGTAAGCTCGACAAAACAGAGTATAGATTATTTTGTTATCATATTGAAGGAAGGTCCGCTAAAAGAGAGCCTTCCGTACTGAAGGAATGGATATTGAACGGTAGCGAAAGTGGATTAAGCCTCTGTGGGAACTCAATGTTTGAATATAGAGTAGAAGGTTCGGTTTTTGGTAAATATGGTGATATATCGTTTCCACAAAAAGAGTCATTAGAAGAAGTATGCTGTGGCAGTTTTATACATATCAAGTTTAAGGATACAGCCTTTGATGTTCATTTTGTTGGAGACAACTATGGACCATCTTGGAGCACAAACCTAAGTATATCGTATTTAAAAAAATACGGAAGGATTCCCAACGAAGAAGAAAGAAATCAAATTAGAGATTATTTGAGTTTTTTTATTGGGAAAAGATTAATATACATAGGAGAAACTTCGTTTGATGAGGTCGGTAATGAAATAGGTTTTGTCATGGAGTATCCTCGTACATATGGATTTGACATTAAAAAGTTATGCGTGAATGGACCAAGACCACCGATTAAAAACGATTTTCCATCTCGGCAAAATTATTTCGATGTTGTACAGAACTATATTAATCCCTTTTCGGAGCTGTACGAAAAACTTGATTTTAAATCTCTTTTTTCTGCATATTGGTATGCAAGAGAGATTGTGAGGCCGATGGATTTACCCATCTTATCTGGAGCGTTAGAGAATATAAAAAGGAAATGGTATGAAAAAGTAGAATTAAACCCTGATACGGTACTTATGGATAAACGGGATTTTTCAAAGAGAATAAAGCTAATTAAAGAATTAGTACCTACACAATTTGAAGGAACAGGATATACAGAAAGAATGAAACGCTCTATTGAGGGGATGAATCGCATGACTGTAAATGAACAGTTGACACATTTTTTCAAGGGCCTTAATATGACTATTGGCGACGCAGAGAAGAAAGCATTGAGAGCACGTAATTTTTCTGCACATGGGTCTTTTGGAGATAATACTGACTATCAAGAACAGTATATGATTAGTCAGGTTTATGAATGTATTCTCGTTAGAGTAATATTAAAACTATTAAAATATGATGGGAAGTATATTGATTACGGAACACTTGGCTACCCGGAAAAGAATATAGACTGCCCTAGCGGAAGCGGATTTGTTGAAAACGCTTGATGTGGTGCGCTGGAGGTAAGGTGGCCGGTGACGCACGAAAGGCCATCGAAAGTCAGACAGGTGTTCCTGTTATCACCTTTAAGAACGCTGCACAGCTCAACCAGGTCGTGACAGATCTGCTGGAAGGAACGGTTACATCGCCAGAAAAGCAAGACAAAAAGCGCTGATTCACAGACAACAAAACCTGTGGGCAATCACAAAAACACCACCCTACAGGTGGTGTTTTTTTCGTGTGCGCCTCAGCGCTCACCGTCGTGTCAGCCGGCTGCCGGCGGCTGACGCAGCCGACAGCCGGGACACTTCCTCGAAAGCGCCTCGCTTCATCCGCCGCAGGCGGCGCTTCGGCGCTTTCCTCGTCGCCCGCTCCAAGTGAAGGAACTCCGTTTTTCGAACAATTTTGTTGAAAAGCGGAGTTCTTCTTATCTGCAAAGCCTTGATTTGTCAAGGTTTTGCAGATAAGAGCGTGCACAGCAAAACTCTCAGAATGCGGAACGTTTTTTTGCGCAAGATCGCTATTTGAACACGGTTTTCTCATCAAAACCTGCGGCTTATCCGCAAAAATTTTATGGCGGTTGCCTGTGCAGGGACAACAAACGATTACCTATCGTAATAACATAGATGGCTTTTCATGGATGGTCTAATCTGTTATAGTAGAAAGAAAATCGTTTGTGCGTAGTCTGAAATATAGATATTGGAAATCTGTCATCGATCTCCGAAGATGTATGGACTGTAAAAGACAGCAAGGAAAAATTTACTTGCCCCATGATTTTATTCCAGAAGAACCGCCGCTCCATCCTAACTGCCGCTGCTCTATACAGTGGTTAGAGGCAAGAACGGCCGGCACAGCGACAAAGCTTGGCTTACGGGGTGTCGACTGGTGGCTGAAAACATTTCGTCGGCTCCCTGGATACTACATAACTGAGGACGAAGCCACACAATTAGGAAGGATTCCGATTTTAGCAAATCTCGCCATTGTCGCTCCAGGTAAGATGCTGACAAAGGGCGCTTACAAAAACAGGGACAAGCGGCTCCCCGATGTACCTGGACGAATATGGTACGAGGCTGACATCAATTACTCTTTCGGTTACCGGGGCGGAGAACGAATTCTCTACTCCAACGACGGACTGATCTTTGCCACTTACGACCATTATGCTACGTTTGTCGAAATCGTTTGACAGAAAGGAGTTTTGCTATGAATCACTATGCATATACGCCTATCACAACTGACCCCGTTTTGCTGAATCTGACCGGCTGCAAGGACTGGGGCACATTACACCAGCGTATCCACGAGGCTTTCGGGTTTCCGGACTACTACGGGGAAAACTGGGACGCCATGTGGGATTGCCTGACAGATGTATTTCTGCCGCCGGTGCAAAGGCGCATTGTTGTGGAGGGCTTTGCCGCCATGCCCCAAGAGCTGCGGGAGTACGCTGCTCCGATGCGGGAGATATTCAGCGATCTTCAGGAGAAATATCCCTGGGTCTCGGTGATATACCACTGATTACAGACACAATAAAACCTGTGGGCAATCACAAAAACACCACCCTATTGGGTGGTGTTTTTTTGGTGTGCGCCTCAGCGCTCACCGTCGTGTCAGCCGGCTGCCGGCGGCCACGTTTTTCAGCCTATTGCGCCATATTTCGCGTAGTCATGACAAGGAAATGGGGGAGGCGGACGAGATTTAGACAGAATAACAGATATTTCGCGTTTTTTCTTGCAATGGAAAAATCTATGTGGTATACTAGCGCGGAGTATAATAGCGAATGCGCTGGGGGGTTGCATCGCTGTGGACTTGGTGCGCCCCTATTGCGCGCTGTTGCCGGAAACGTTTGCACCCATGATCAAGATCCGGTGCATAGGAGACGGCGCGACATCGCTGCACCGCACGGAGGGCTGACAGAACCCGGACGGCGGCCGTAATAGGGGGGTAATTAGATATGGTAAAAAAGGTTTCCTTTGTCTTAGTGGGAATCGGTCTGGCTGCGATTATCGCATTTTCAGGGTTTGGTATCTGGCGCGCAACACGTCAAGTACCCGCCTTTGACGCCGCCGGATACATCCTTCAGGGAGAGACAGAGGAAGTGAAGTCGATCTCTTTCCGGTCCGGCGAGGCTTATACCTCGACGCTGTCCGGAGGTATAAGCTTTTCCGACACGGACGGCAAGAAGACCACCGTGCCTCGGGAGAGCTTTGTTTATTTTGAGGACAGCAGCGTCATGGCGCTCAGCGATGGCGTCCTGGTGGATTTCAACGATCTGTCCGACAATTTCATCAACAACTACTATATCAATGCCGGGCTGTGCCTGCGTGACAGCAATGGCTCATACACGGCGGAGGCTACCGCCGGTACTATGACGTTCGGCGAACACCTGTGGAAGCTCTCCGACACGAAGTACCTGATCGAGGCGCCGTCTCTGAAGGTCTATCTGTCAGAGGGGGACGTCCGCGAGGTGAAGGACTATGTGCAGGTGGTGGTCACGGCCGACAACATCGTACATCTGCTGACACCGGATAACCTGTGGATGACCATTTCCGAGGAATGCTATATCGAAACGGATCAGGGCGTAAAGATCTATCCGGTGTCTCAGCTCATTGACAGCGGTACCTATAAGCTGTCGCTGGCAAAGCTGTCGGTGACGCCGGAGGATGCCATTGTGCTGTCGGAGCTGGAGACGCGGCGGCAGATCGTACCCGAGCTGAATATCGAGGCGATTGACGGCGCGGACGGTCAGGATGGTACGGATGGTCAGTCCGGACAGGAGGGCGCGTCCGGCACCGCCGGCAGCGCCGGTAAGAACGGTGCTACCGGTACGGCGGGCGCAGGCGGCGCCAGCGGCGAAGGCGGCGCTAACGGCGGCCACGGAGCCAGCGGTAAGGATGCCGTGGCAGTGAGCACCACCAACAGTGCGCTGCCTACGATGAGCATAACCGAGTGGAAGGTGTCCGCTACGGGACTGCACGGCACGATCAAGGTGACGGATAACGGTCAGTCCCTGGAAAAGGTCGGCGATCTCGGCGGCTCGACGAACTACCCCGGCCGGGTGACCATCACAGAGGTCGCCACCGGTATTCCGGTGGACTGCTACGCGGTGGACCCTGCGTTTGACCCCTCGGCTACGCCGGGCAACTTTAACTTCTACACCGGCGGTACGGATACGCCTGTGGAGTTTTATACCAAGAGCGATGCGCTGAAGCCGGACACGGAGTATAAGCTCTCCGTGACGGCATACTACGCAGCCAACAGTCAGGTGTATTCCCGCGAGTTTATCGGGCGCGTGTTCTACACGGATTCCACCGGCGTGCATCTGGCTTATCAGGAGGCCACACAGGACAGCGTGACCCTCCTGACCTCGGTGAACGCGGACTATGCCGCCAGCATCCAAAAGGCAACGGTGTATTTGCTGACGCCGGAGCAGGCCAAGACCTTTAACATGAGCTCCTTCAGTGATACGAGCCAGTACGTGGGTAAGCAGGATGTGACGCTCTCCACCGCCAGCAGAGATGAGAAGGTGACCTTCTCCGGCCTGAACCACAACCAGACCTATGTGGCGCGTGTATATGTGGAGACGAAGGGCGGCCTTGAGACGCTGGCACAGCAGAAGCTGGAGGTCATGACGCTGAAGCGTCTCCCTGAATACGAAAAGACCGACAAGCTCACGGTAAACTACAACCGCGTATCCGGTGTGTTTGAGGTGTTCCGCCCCACGGTCGTCGACCCGGACGGCGGTGCGGTGAGCTATACCTACACGGCCTATAAGAAGAACGAAACAACCTGGGAAAACGCGCTGGAGCGTACCATCACCCCCGGCACCGGCGAGCCGGTGGAGTTCGCCATGGCGCCCGGTGAGGTGTACCGCTTCGAGGTCAAGATGACCTTTAACGACAATGAAAAAACGGTGAGCTATGACCTTGGACGAAGTGAGGAAATGAAGTCCGAGGGCGACAGCATGCCCAAGATCACGCTGATCAACGAGACTAGCGGTACAGATTATAATATGTATAAGGGTACGCTGCGCATCGCACTGAGCGGCGGTAAGAGCAGAATCGACACCACGCAGGCGCTGAAGCTGGAGCTGAGTGCAGACCAGATCGCCGATGCCAGCGTGGAGCTGACAAAATCCGCGCCCTCTGCGACGGTGGAGCCCAATAAACATGTGTTTGTACTGGATACCACCAGCACCAACACAAACTATGTGGATGTGCAGCTGGATCTGAAGGATCTTTACAAGAATACCAACTACTCCATCACGGTGACGGGCTACCTGGATGTGGGTGACGGAAACGGCGCGAAGAAGCGTACCATCGGCACGGTGAGCTTCCACACCTATGACACCACGAAGCTGAGCGCCACATGGAGCACGGCGGCAGACGCTACCGAGGCGGCCGGCGCCTCTATCGCCAGAACGCTGAAGCTGGCGGTGCAGGATAAGGACGCGGCGGACGGCTCTCCGCGGCGGGTGTATGCAGAGGAACAGCTGCAGCATGGACAGGTGATCGTGGAGCTGTTCAGCGGCACGGGTACGGGCAAGCTGCGCATCGCCCAGAAGAACTTCTATGAGGAGGATAAGCTCAACGCGCTTTTCGGCAGCGGACTGACGATCACGGAAAAGGACTTCGGCAACCCGCCGCTGAACAGTCAGGGCAGCTATACGCTGACCGTCAGCGAGGTGGCGGACAGGAGCTACGGCCTGCAGCTGGGATATGTGAACACCTTTGATGATGTTCAGAACGCCTCTGAAGTGGTGGCTGCGGAGCCTACGCCTCCCGATCTGCTGGCGGATTCCTCCCGCGGCGTGAAGGCGACCCCCATCTACAATAGCGATGTCGCCATCTATGGCGGAAAGCAGGATGAAAATCTGCCGGATGAAGCGGTCGTGGGCTATGCACTGGAGGCCAGCTATGACAATGTCCAGCGTATCGGCCTGAACATTACTTACTATGCTTTCGAGTACAACAGCTTCTTCAATGCGTTTAAAAACAGCAAGGATCCTGTTCTGAAGACGGAGCCCCTGCTGAAGATGACGCAGCCTATCGACACGGGCAGCAACTTTGTACCCAAGGTGGCGGTACTGTTCGGCGGAGACGCGGGTAAAGATCCGACCCTCTATAATGGCCACTATGTCTACAACGCCGGCGATCCCAACGTCTTAGACAAGGTGCTGGAATCCGGTATGGGCCGCGGCTTCCGCTACATCTTTGCCTACACGGTGGAATATGCGGGAAGCAGCACCGGCGAGGCATCCTCGACAAGGAACTATCCCTATGACCACAAGGAATATAACGACTACTTGCGGGTACACGGCGGCATAACGGAGCATGGCGTGTCGGTCGGCAGAAATGTCGCATATATCCTGAATTCGGGAATGTGCGAGGCGCCGCTGATCCTGCCGGATTTCCACACCTATGTATTCAACTCCACACAGGATGCGCTGACGCAGGATAACGCCACAACTGCCACCGGTACGGTGGAGCTGCATTACAAATGGCGCGATCCGGACAAGCTGATCAAACTGGACAACACAGCCAATAACACAACGATCTCTTACGAGAAGGGCGCTGGACCAGTCTCGCAGAATATACAGAAAGACCCCGTGGGCAGCGGTGACTGGTATAAGCTCAAGATGGAGTACGCAGTGAGCAAGGGTACAGCGGCGTATCTGATGCCGGCAGTCAATATCTGTGCATACAGGCTGAACTATGATTCTGTGCTACAGGCATTTAACCTGACGGCGGACAATAAGAGCTTGTCCATCGGTGCAATACCGCTGGAATGGTCCTGGGAGCAGCAGTTTAAGAGGGCGGGTTACCAGAAGATTCAGGTGCAAATGGATCTGAAGCATCTGGCAGACAACTACATCGCTTTCCGCTTCAACACGAGTGATCCAGCTACCGACGCGCTGCTTTCCCGCGGAATCGGTCTGGAGCTGACTATTACGCCGGATGGCGGCGGAGAAGCGAAGAGCTTCCGTCTGCCGTTGGTCTCCGATGTGGATGGTACATATGCCAAGCTTGCTACCGGCTTGCTGGGCGAGGGCTTTTTGAACAAGTCGTTTGAGGTGAACAGGGCGGTTCTGCTGTATGACACCGGCATCCAGGGCTGGAGCATACTGGAAGACCCAGACAACAGAAAGAGCTTTGCCCTGCAATACGTTGAGAACACCGACACGGAGTTTGGCTTTACCAACTATATCGGTGCTACCAGCCTGAGCGGTGTACCCGCCAACGGTGCGCTGCTGGCCACGCCGGATGCGTTCAAGGTGTACAATCTGCAGGATACCATCAAGGAAAAACCGGAGGATGATACCAAGCTGGCGTTGATCACCACCAATCCCTTCCTGAAAAACTCCGGCAGCAGCGGTCGCTATCTCTATCCCGATCGCTACGGTGTGGATGCCCATAACAGCACCATGCTATCACAGCTGAGCGGCAAATACCTGACACCCAAGAAGGTGGCGGCTTATGAGCTGCAATTCCCGGCGGGTGGAAATAGCGGAACGCTTGACCAGATGACGCCTACCATCGACAAGCCGTATTTTGCCGCCACCAGCGGGATGATCGAGTTGGAGGGTATCAAGATCTACGGCCTTGAAGGCGGCGGTACGATCTATGCGGCAGCCTTTAATAGTCGGGATGACGCGGAGAAGCTGACAGGCCATCGGCCGGCGCAGGTGAAGATCCCGATCAGTGCCAGTGGTGTACCCACCGGAGAGAATAATCCGCAGCTGACCGGCTTGGATGGCGGCAAGCAATACTATGTGGCCTTCTACTATATGGTGGACGGCAAGGCGCACCTGCTGCTGACCGCCGATACGGCGCTGCCGGCAGTTTATGAGGTGTCTACCAGTACGCAGGCGGTCATCAAGCTGTTGGAGCAGGAGTATCAGAACAACGGGTATTTCGACAAGAAAGAGGTCATCAAATACAGCATCAGCCGCAGATTCGGCCTGAAGATGTCCTACGACATCTATGGAAGTGAGGACGATGCAAGCAAGAAGAAAAATGTCATCCTTTCATACGCTGATATGACCCCGGCTGACGAAACGGCCATCCTGCAGGCGCCCGTGGACCCGAACCCTGAAAATCAGATCACCATTGATCTCAAGCCTCGCGCGGCTCGCGATAAGCTGAAGCCCGGCACGACCTACTATCTGCGGATAACCGCCATCGAGGAGGGCGGCAATATAGACGCGGGCCACCTGGTCGTCCCCTTCACGCTGACGGCCGTGGGCAACTACGATGCACTGATCTACGTCAGCAACGCGACCAGCAATTCCATCAGCTTCCTGGTGACCATCAATGACCCGCAGTACACGCTGATGGGCAGGATGGGCGAAAAAACAGGCGCGGGCAGCTATGAAGGCGCGCTGTATGCAGTGCGCTTCACGGATAAGGACGGCAAACGCCTGCACACGAAGTATGATAGAGAAGTGTACACCGCCAACCAGCTGCGAAAGGGCTTTGTCCTTAACGATAGCTGCCTCGATGGTATTGGAAATCAATCCATCAAGGCTGATGCGACCTATCAGCTCCGCATCTACGCGGTGCCGGATGCCGACCATAACGGTACCATCAAGCTCGGCGGCACGGATATGGATTGGACGAAGTTCTTCCAAAAGGGCGGAGACATGAAGGACTGCGGCAAGGAGTTCCTGCGAATCGTAGACGGATTCTGGAAAACGGATACCACCTCTACCAACGACCCCGATGAGGCGCAGCTGCTGATCGCCTCCAAGAGTCAGCAGACCACCAACACCCAGGGGTGGATCCTGAACGAGAAGGGCGTGTATTCCGTCCGTTTTGACCCCACCACGGTGCGTATCATGTTCCAGGAGAGCGTGGGTCTGCTGGGTGTAGATCCGGGTACCGGAGCTGGCGCGGAGCCGGTGTTCCGTCGGATCGACTGGTCCTTGAAGGGTATGGCCGGAGACGGTACGCCGGTGAGTGCATCGGGAACATCACGTCTCACGCAGGGGGATAAGCTGCTGCAATCCGGTACGGGCGGCGGTCACTACGATATGTACTACTTCGATATCCCGTATCAGGTGGGTCAGGGCAGCTACACCATCGTGCTGCAGTTCCGCGAGACGGAACAGCAACCGTCCGCCAGCAAGACCATCACCATCTACAGCGGCGTGTAAGCGACTGAGAGGGTACTATGAAAAGAGTAAGAAAATTTAAAAAAGCCACATGGATCGTTTTTTCCATGTTGGCGGCGGTCATCGCGGCGGCATTTGTCGTGATGGGCGCTACGGCGGTGCGGACGGCCTCCGCCAAGGAACCCGCCGTGGAGCTGGCGGCAGGCACAGTGATCTACGACAGTACCTGCACGCCCATCCAGCTTACCGAAAGCACGCTGGTGAGCCGGGAGAACGGCGTCTACTTCCTGAAGCAGAGCGATGCGGATATCCCGCTGGGCGCCCACACGCTGGCCTATGACGGCAGCGGCGTGCGGGTGTTCGGCGGCGGCTACCGCATTGATGCCGATGGCTCCATCTGCAGCGTTACCGATCAGGACAGCTTCAGCGAGCTGGGAACAGGGGCGATCTTCAAGCTGGCCGACAGGCGCTATGCCATCGCGGCTTCCGCCATCGCCGACGCGGACCATGTGTTCAGCGCCGACGGGTATCTGTTCATCCTGATGGATGTGGTGGGCAATGCACGGCTCTACTCCAACAACATGAGCCTGAAAACCACCCAGCCCACCACCGTTGAGGGCGGCAGCATCACCTTTGATATTGCCAACGAGCTCATGACCGCGGGAAAGCTGACCATTGATCTGGGAAAGCTGATCGGTACCACAAATACCTACGACTCTGGAGTGTATAAGACCATCGACCATCCCCAGACGCCGGATTCCATTGATCTGACCATCAAGGGCGGCGCAGGCGGTAACGGTGGCTCCGGCGGCGCAGGCGGTAATGGCGGCGCAGGCGGCGACGGCGGCAAGGGCGGCGACGGCGGCATCGGTGGCAATGGCGGTATCGGCGGCGCAGGCGGCGCTGGCGGCGCAGGCGGTACCGGTGGTACCGGCGGCTCCGGCGGTATCGGCGAGGATCAGAATCCTGTGCAGATCGTTATGCTGAAGGCAGTACGCTCCGAGAGCAGCACCAGCCTGACGGTGGATTACTACTTCGTGGATCCCTTCGGCAGTTTGGGTATGGTGTATCTGGAGCTGCATGAGGCAGCGAAGGTCGCTGAAAGCAACGTGTCCATCCGCAAGCTCTATGAAGATCGGGAAAACGCAGATTGTCAGGCCTATTGGGATGAATGGGGAAGAGGACAGAACCTCCGGGCATCTGTCAGCGCTTACGACAACACCTATACGTTCACAAACCTGAAGCCGGGAACGAATTATTATGTGGTTCTGGCCCATGAGGCGGAGTCGGGAACAGGCGAGCTGGAGCGCACCTTGGATGATTACTTCAAGGTATCCACCAAGCAGATGGCAGACAGTCTGGTCATCTCGGCCATCAACAGCAAGGAGATCAACTTCACGCTGGAATTGGAGTCCACACAGCTGCCGGTGGCCAAGGTGGTGCTGCTGGATCGTGCAACAGAGCCGTCGGTATCTCTGGATGACGCGGCGAAGGCGGAGGCCGTTTCCGGCGGCTACCACGGCACGATACACGCCGAGGAAGCCCAACTGAAGAAACTGGAGAGTATCGAGATCCAGGCACGGGATGCAGATGGCAAGGTGCTGCTGACCGCCAGATGCAGCAACAGCTTCTACGCACCGACAACACCGTAAGATCCATGCACCGGCGGCTACGGGAAGCGGAGCCGCCGGACGATAAAAAAGTAAAGAGCCCTGTGCGTCAGGGAGAGAGGAGATCAATATGGAGAATTTATATGCATCCGTCCTCAGCGCCATCGGCTGGATGATCGGCCTGGCTTTCTTGGGCATCGGCGTGGGCCTCGGCCTGCTGGGTGCAAAGGTAGCGGAGGCTGTGGGCCGCAACCCCGAAACAAAGGACGAGGTGGTACGCAGCGCCATGACCATCGTTTTGGCTATTGTGGTCCTGTTCGTGCTGCTGCTGGCTTTCGTGTTTATCCTGCTATATTTTAATCCCTTCGTTGCGTAATTCGTAGACGGCATAAGGAGGGGAATGGCTTGATCTATGCAATTTACATTGCAGCCGCGGCCGTCGTGGGGGTATTGATCGGCTTTGTGGTGCTGTCTGTCACATGGCTTAAAAGGACGGTCGCGAAAAACATCCGCAGCAAGACGACGGAGCTGATATCCGTTTACGATGACCTGCTGGAGGAGAAGAGCCGGGAGCTGGCGGCACTGGAAGCGAAACAGGCAACGATACCGCAGCAGAGCGTCAGCAGCCGGGAGCCGGAAACGGCACAGGCAGAAGCAGTGGCGGCGACGCTTCCAGCATCGGAGATGCTGGGGATGGCGGAACGCTCCGGCGGAGCGGTCTACCTGGACGACACCGTTGGCAAGACGTATTTGAAGATCCGGGAGAATTTTTCCTTCCGGATGGAGGAGCTGCTGGCGGCAGTTTCCGATGTGCCGAAGGCACAGAGCAGCGTGGCTGGGCGGCTGCTGGAGCAGCTGGACTATGACACGATATTCCATCTGGCGACGATGGACGCAAACGATCAGGTCGCCATATTGAGGGGGGCGCTTCCCGCAGAGGAGGCGTGCCTGCTGGAGGACTATCTGGCAGGAAATAAAACATTTTGCGTACTGGAATTCTACGATCATTTGCGGGCGCTGGCGGACGCGGAGTCGAAAGCGGTACGCCTGCGTGTCCCTGTTGCTGCTGCAAATACGCAGACCGCGCAGGCAGGGGTGGAGATCGTTCCTGACGAGGAGATCTGCGAGGGATTCCAGATGGAGGCCGATCAGGTACTCTATGATTACTGCATCAGGGCGAAGGAGTTGAGATAATGGAGCATACGATCAGCAGCGTCATCGATCAGAAGATCGCGGATATCAAGGCCGGTACCAACGCCTACGGTACCGGGCGGGTGCGCCTTGTGCGCGAGTACATCGTGGAGGCCACCGGGCTGGATCATGCGGCCTATTTCGAACGCGTGACCATCGGCGACCATGCGGAGGGATATGTAGATGCGGTGCGGCAGGACAGCGTTCTGATCGCACTGACCCGTATGGATGAGAAAGTCAAGGTCGGAGACAGGGTTGTGGCCACCGGGAAGGAGTTCTCGGCACAGTTCTCTCCGCTGTCCACAGGCCATATCGTGGATATTTTCGGCGAGGACAAGTTGGCCGGAAAGCGTCTGGATGAGCTGAAGGATATTCCTATTGAGGGAGAGCCGATCCCCATCATGGACCGTATCGCAGTGACACGGCCCCTGCATACCGGCATTATGGGCATTGATATGCTCTATCCCATCGGCCGCGGCCAGCGTCAGCTGATCGTGGGCGATAAGAAAACAGGCAAAACGCAGATCGCGCTGGATACCATCCTGAACCAGCGGGGTGAGGACATCATCTGCATCTACGTGGCCATCGGAAAGACAAAAAAGGAAGTCAAGGACATTTACAGTCAGCTGCTCTGCCGGGGAGCGATGGAGTATACCATCATCGTTGCGGCGTTCAATGATGACTGTGCGCCCGTGCTGCAAAGTACGCCGTATGCCGCACTGTCCATCGCGGAGACGTATTTGCGGGAGGGAAAGGATGTTCTGGTGGTGCTGGACGACCTGAAGCGCCACGCGGATGTGTGCCGCGAGATCGCCCTGCTGATGGAAAAGACACCCGGACGCGACGCCTATCCCCCGGATATTTTCTATGCCCACTCCCGTATGCTGGAGCTTGGCTGCCAGCACAAGAACGGCGGTTCCATCACCGTGCTGCCGATCTGCGAGACAAAGGGCGGAGATATCACGGACTTTATTTCGACGAACATCATCTCCATCACGGATGGACAGATCGTCCTGTCGGCAAAGAACTTCGAAAAGGGACAGAAGCCCGCCATCAACTATGGCCTGTCGGTATCCCGTCTGGGCGGCGCAGTACAGACGGCCGCAATAAAGAAGGCGGGGCCGCCTATCCGCAGAGAGCTGCTGGCCTATCTGGAGCAGCGCGAGGTGTTTGAGTTGGCGAATGCCGACGAGATGGGCGAGGCGCTGCGCGAGAGAATGCGGCGCGGCGCGGTCATTCTGGATATGTTAAAACAGCACAAATTCGCCGTGCGCACGCCGGAAACGATGCTGGAGATCACCGGCCGTCTGGCAGGCGGAGGCGCACAATGAACGTAAAAGCGGTCGTTAAGGTCATGAACTTCCACGCGCTGCTGCGGGTGGAGGCCTCCGGCCAGCAGGCGCTGAAGTACAGCACCATGGAGGAAGAGCTGTCCGACATGATGCGCATTCTCCAGAACAACCAGAACCTGCGGCTGGATAAGCGGATACGTCTTCCGGATGAGGGCCTTCCCGTACTGCGCATCTATCTGGGGTCCGATCTGGGCTTCTGCGGCAGCGTGAACACATCCGTGTCCTCCGTTTTGCAGCACGATGGCGCGGATACGGAGAAAATCGTGATCGGCAGAAAGCTGCGCCGCCCGGCGGAGGTCAGCGTATTTCTGACGCAGGAGGAATACCGGGAGAATTTCGGCGTACTGCGTACGCATCTGGAGCGTGCGGTGCGCCAACGGCCGTGGTCGGCGGTGGAGCTTGTGTACAATCACTACTACAACGTCACCTCGGTAAAGCAGGAGATCAAGCGGATCTATCCTTTGGCCGAGCCGGAGGAGGTCGTTGATGCACACGCATGGGACGATTTTGAGATCGAGGGGGACGCACAGGAGCTGCTGGAGGATATGATGATCTCCTGCCTGATATACGAGGTGAGGATCGCAGCGGCCAGCGCCTATGCGGCGGAAAACATTATGCGGCAGAACGCTACCTCCGAATCGTTGAAAAAGCTCGACGAGATGGAGAGCGAGGCTACGCGGGTAGAGCGAAAAAAGAAGAATCAGGCCGCATTCCGGAAAACGATCGATAGCTTTATCAAGCAGAAATCCTTACGGAGGTAAGTGCGATGGCCGAGATCATTACGTTTACAAATCAAAAAGGCGGTGTGGGTAAGACCAGCTTGGCCATGAACTTCGGCGTCCGGCTGAAAATGGCCGGAGCCCGTGTGCTGTTCGTGGACATGGACCCACAGGGGAATCTGACGTATACCATGGGAATCGATCACGCGGAGGTCACGGTCTATGACCTGCTGCTGGGACGAAGGACGGCGCGCGAGGCCATCCTCCATGCGGCGGAGTGCGATATCATCGCGTCGTCACCCGGATTGAGCACCTTCAATCTGACGCAGGCGGGAACGGGGAAGGAGTATCTTCTACGCAACGCTTTGCAGCCGGTGACAGCGGACTATGACTTTATCGTGATCGACAGTCCACCCACGTTGGGTATCCTGACCATCAACATCCTCACCGCGGCCAACAGCGTTATGATCCCGGCTTTAGCGGATGTGTTCAGCCTGCAGGGAATTGGGCAGCTCTACACGACGATCCAAACCGTGCAGGCAAACAGCAACCCCAAACTCCGGATCGCCGGCATCGTGCTGTCACGGCATACCGACCGACTGCTTCTCAGCCGCGAAATGCGGGAGATGCTGCGCAGCACGGCGGAACGCCTGCACACGCGCATTTTTGAGAGCGCGATCCGAGAGTCAGTGGTGGTGCGTGAATCCCAGGCAATGCGGCAGAGCATTTTCCGATACGCTGCCCGCAGCAAGCAGACCGAAGATTATGACCGGTTCGCACTGGAATACCTAAAGTATGCCGGTTATCTGAAAAATCAGTGAGTAGGAAAGAGTGGATCGTATGGCTAAGAAGTCGTTTTTGAATATTCCGGCAGAGGACTTCCTGAAGGAGTCGCCGGACAACTCGGCCGCGCAGGATATCTTCAGAAGCGTGCCGAGTACTACCGTACCCCAGGAGCAGAGTCAGGCACAGCCTGCATCGCCGTTGGTGGAGGCTCTGGTCAAGCAGCGGCAGGCACAGCAGCCTGTGCAGCCCTCCGACGGTACGGCACAGGAGAATAATGATATGGTTGGACGTATTGTGTCTGTTTCCAGCCTGAAGGTGGAGGTGTTCCTGAAGCGGACAGATGTCTGCATACGCGACCTGCTGTATACAGAGGCCGGCGGCGTGCGCTATATGTTCGAGGTGCAGGAGATCAATGGGTCCGTGGCGGCGGCGATCTGCTGCGGACAGACACGCGGCCTTCAGCGCGGGATGCCCGTCTATTTGCAGGCGGGCGGATTGCAGATCGCCTATGACGATCAGGCCCTGGGTCACGTGTTCAGCTCCTACGGCGATACACTGGACGGAACAACGCTGAACGCGCCCCATACCCGCAACATCTATGATAAGTCTCTGGCCATGAGCGAGATCGTGATTGACGGCGATATCCTGTGGACAGGCATCAAGGTGCTGGACTTTTTCGCGCCCATGCGCAAGGGCTTCAAGATGGGCCTGCTGGGCGGCGCCGGCGTGGGCAAGACGGTGCTGATCAAGGAGCTGATCCACAATGTGTATCAGGGCCTGAACTCCAACTCCGTGTTCGTCGGTGTAGGTGAGCGCTCCCGCGAGGGCCGCGACCTGTACGACGAGATGGTGGAGGCGGATCTGCTGGACAAGGTGGCCATGGCCTTCGGCCAGATGGGCGACAACGCCATGAGCCGCAGCCGGGCCATGTACACGGGCCTGACATTGGCGGAGTACCTGCGGGATGAGAAGAAGCAGGATGTGCTGCTGTTTATCGACAACATCTACCGTATGGTGCAGGCCGGTGCGGAGATCTCCACGGAGCTGGCGCGTATGCCCATCGACAATGGCTATTCCCCCGCACTGCTGACCGAGATCAGCGAGGTGGAGGAGCGCATCAACTCTACGCCGGACGGCTCCATTACATCCTTCCAGGCGATCTTTATCCCGGCGGATGATATGAACGACGGCGCTGTGCATGCCATCTCCCAGCACATGGACGGTCAGGTGGTGCTGGACCGTAAGGTGGCGGAGAAGGGCCTGTACCCGGCTATCAACGTGTTTGCCACCAACTCCAGGATCGTTGACCCGGATGTGATCGGGCAGCGCCACGCCGATTTGGTGGAGAAGGCGCTGAAGACCCTTTCCCGCTATGAGGAGCTGGAACAGATCGTGGCCGTTTTGGGTATCGACGATCTGTCGGAGGAGGACAGAAGCATCTTCTTCCGCGCCCGTAAGCTGCGGAACTATTTCTCTCAGCCCATGTATGTGGCGGAGCAGTATACCGGTATTCCCGGCCAGTTTGTGGCCATCGGGGATGTGCTGGACGATGTGGAGGCCATTCTGGATGGCCGCTGTGATGATGTGGACGAGCAGGAGTTCACCTATATCGGCGCATATCTCAAGACCAGAGTATGATGGGAGGGGCAGTGCGGATGGCAAAGCAGACGAACAAGAATTACGAGGACATTCGGGATGCCGGACGCATAAATGCGCGTATCATTGACGCGAGATCCGGACTGCAGACATTGCATGATATCTATGCTGTCCGAATACACAGTAAGGGCTTTCGGGCGCTTATCATGAATGACTATCTGCCCACCATCGGGAGAGTGAACGGTAGCGTCACGCTGCTGAACAACGAGGGCGAGCACCACTATGAGCAGATACGCGGTTTTTATAAGCACCAGCACAACGAGTTTACACTGCTGATAGAGGAATACCTGAAAGAGGGAGCCGTGTAAGTATGAGCGCAAAGGAATTGCTGCTGCGGGTCCTGTTGGAGCTGCGGCCTATGCTGCCGGGGATCGCTGCGGTGGTGGCAGCCAGCCTGCTGGTACTGCCGACACTGCTGGTCTGCTGCAAAACAGCGTGGGTCAACGACCCCCGCTTCCGAGTCGCCGGACTGTTTTTCGGCCTGACGGGGCGAGATGCGTGCTTCCTCTCCTGCGCATGGATCAAGCTGATCGTCATGCTGGTGTTCATCGTGGGATTTCAAAAGCTTGTGCTGGTGCAGTACGGCATGGTATTGCTGCCGGGCGTACTGGCGGCGATTTGCGTCCGATCGGGTGGGCAAAAGACAGGAACGCTGCTCTGGCTGGTGCTGCAAATGGCAGGACTGCTGGCAGTAAACCTGATCTGCGGCTATATCAAGGATATGGCGGGCGGAGCCATTTTTGTGGTCCTGTATGTGATCATGGGGCTGTTTCTCGCCATGTTCAGCGTATATCTGTTCCTGGTGGAGCTGAATACGCTGTCCTCCGGACGGGAGGTCACAGCGGAACGGCTGGCCAGAGAGCAGCAGGAAGCGCACACCCATACGGAGCAGATGTGACATGATGGAGTGAGGTACCGCATGAAACTACATTTGGGAAGTAAAGAAAAAGCTGCGGAGACGGCGACACCCGCCCTCGATGCGGAGCTGGGTACAGCAGAGACCGTGAAGAAACGCTCCGAAAGGCCCAAGCGGCGCAAGCGCCTTAGCCGGCGTGAACGGCTGATGCTGCTTATCCCGGCCGTTGCGGCGGTGGTGGCTGTGGCGGTGGTGGCCTTCACCCTGGATCGTGGCTCGACCTATACCTTCAAGGGGACGGCCCGGCAGTACTATGCGGGCAATGCTGCCGCTATCGAGAGCGGCACAAAGCTCAAGCGCAGCCAAAAGGGGGAGACGCTTTTGGTGAAGGGTGGGCAATCCATACAAACAGATCTGCCCATCTATCCCACCGACAGCCGCCGTGTGGTATTGCCCACGGATATGGTCTTCGTTGCCCCGCGCAGCGACAAATTTTACCGCATGAGCTATTTTACCGAGGTGGAGTGTCAGCCCGGCGGAACGGTCATCGCCCGCCGCGGCAATGACCGCGCCACTGTGGAGCAGGGCTTTTTGTTTGACGGAAAAGACACCTATCTTTTCCTGGAGCCGATGACAGTGTCCGTCAACGGGCGGACGCTGCAGCTGCCGGCGCTGTCCTATGTGGAGGCGGTGTATGGCGGCTATGTAATGGTATTCAACTACGAAACAAAGGACTGTTTCGTGGAGCTGTCCGATGGCAGCGGCACAGCGCAGCCGCCATCAGGAGATTACGAGATCTCCCTGTTGGGAGACTCCATGACGATGCACGACGGGACGAGATCCCTACTGGCCACAGAGCCAAGTCTCTTTGATCCGGTCGTGTAAGGGAAGGGAGAGCCGGCTTTGCACACGGTGAACGCTTAAGGGGATCGTTCCCGTGGGCAAATGTCAGCATACAAGGAGGAACCCAGCCAATGAAGAAAGGATTCATTGCTATTATATTGCTGCTGTGCTGCGTGTCGGCCATCGTTCTGGGTACGACCAGCGCCTTCGGCACCATGGAGGATGAGGGCTTTGCGATACCCGCCGATGCGGGGATCGCCCGCGCTCTGACCTCCGGCGGCAGCACACCCGTCCGGCTGGCGGAGATCCACCGGGATGACGTGATCTACAAATCCCTTGCCGGGTGCTATGTAGGCGACAAGCGCGAGAAGATCGATCTGACCTTCCCGCTGTATACCAACGGCGGAACAGGTCTGCGCTTCCTTGACGAGGAGAATTGGCTGCTGACCACCGATGTGGATCTGTTCAGAAGCTATGACGGCCTCTATGTCAGCGACGGCATTTCCTACAATGCGGATATGACCCAGGCGGACGGCGGCGAATTCATCCTGCTGGCACTGTCCAGCGGGCTGTATATGAACGTGCAGCAGGCGGTGCTGGAGACCAAGCTGGGGGCGACGACGATCCCCATCAACAGCATCCTGTCTCTGCGGGAGGATGGCCTGCGGTGGTACGAGCAGAAGAACGGGACCATTGCCTATCAGGAGAACACCTCGGTGTACGAGGCCACCCTGACCATTGGCCGGCACACATATGACTATGCGGACCTGCTGGATGCCCTGGGCCTTGTGCGCGGCGCTATCCAGAAGGCGGACAATGACCATCCGGACGCTGAACAGATGCAGCAGGCGGAGGAGATCCTCAATAAAAAGGGCAGCAGTACCAAGCTGCCCTCCGCAGGCGACAACACCAACGATCATGTCAGCGGCACCACAGACGGCACTGCCGGTGATACGCCTGCTGGCGGGGCTACCGGCGGCAGCGGTACTGGCGGTGGCGGCGGCGCCGGTTCCGGCGGCAACCTGCCTTCCGACGACGGCGGCAGCGGAACGACCACCAAACCGGGTGAGGGAAGTGATCCCGGTGCGGGCGGCGGCAGCGGCGGCAGCGGTGGTGAAGCGGGCAACACGCCCGGCACCGGCGGCAGCACCGGCGGCGATCCCGACATCGGCGGCAGCGGTGCGGGCGGCAACGGCGGCGCAAGCGGCGGTGACGATGTTCACCCCGACGAGCCTGATGCTAACCCTGGCGAGGGTGATTCGGACAACTCCAAGCCCGCGCCCTATCAGGATCCGAAGGTCACCATACGCAGCATAGAGCCTTGGAGCTATGCATTGGGGCTGGATGTGCAGGTGGATGACCCCAGCGGCGTCATTATGCGCGGCATCAACTTCTCCGTATTCAAGAAGGTGAAGGGCAGCGGCGCTACGACTACCGACGAAAATGGCCGCAAGGTCTACCCGGCTGACGACTATAAGGGCAGCTCCACCATGCTGCGCCGTAACCGCGTGGGTACGCAGGCCTTTGCCCTGTCTGTACTGGAACCGGGCCAAACCGTATATTTCCAGTACCAGTATCGCTATAATGCGCAGGTAAAGTATCAGGACGAGACGACCGGGGAGGAGATCATCCGCGTTGAGCGGAAATACTTCTACTCCGACCTGGTGGAGATCAAGCTGCCCACGGTGACCGAGGGCAAGGTAGCCGCGGTGGCGGCGGATTGGGGCGTGGAATATGCCGCAAAGGCGGATGCTCTGCAGCTCCGTGGCCTGACACTGGCCAATACCGCCAACTATGATCCGGAGCAGACACATTACAGCTTTGAAAACTTCAAAAAGAACACACTGCCTTATGTCAACCGTCTGGAGCTGGAGCTGACGCCTGTGGGCGGCGGCGATAAGGTGACAGTCTCGGTGGGCAGCTCTGCGCTGGCCAAGGCACAGCAGCAGGGCGGCGTGGACTTTGCCTCCACCTCGCCGAAGCTGCGCTCCAACACGGCCTACACCTATACCGTGCGGGCCAAGGACCGCTTTGGCATGGAGCTGCCGCTGGAGACCGAGAGCATCACCGGCAGCATCTACACCCGCAAGGCCGCACCGGTGGTGACCGTCACGGAAAAAGATAATGTGATGGACGCCTTGACCCTGCAAATCAAGGTGTCTGACCCCGACGGCGCACTGGCAGCGGGCAAGAATCTGCTCCTCCGTGTATCGGACAGCAGAACGGGGACTGCGGCCGGCCTGTACGGCGAATGGGATACCAGCAAGATCTCTGCCGGCGGCCAGGATGTTACCACGCTTGAGCTGAAAGCGCCGAAGGACGGCAGCACCTATGAGCTGACCCTCAAGAGCCTGGCGTTCTCCTGCCTGTACGGGGTGGAGGTCAGCGGCGATTACCAGCCGCAGCCGGATGTGGCGGACACACCGGCGCAGCTGCCGGAGATCAAAAACGAATGCCTCGGCAGCCTGACGGTGTACACAGCCTCGCTGTCCAGCGGCCTTATCACCTTCCAGAGCGGCGTCAGCGACCTGAAGGATACCTCGGTGACCATGGAAGCCACCATGACCAGAGATACCACGCTGGATATCCTGCCGCTGGTGGATGAATTCCGGGTACTGCTACAGGATGCCAAGGGTAACACCGTGAGCCAGACCACGCTGGCAAAAACCGACCTCCGGCAGGGTGATAACTTCTCCTATGACAAGAACGAGGCCTCGGTGGAGCTGATAGAGGGCAACCACAAGGATCCCCGGGTGGTGCTGTACGGCACGCAGGACAAGTACCGAAACAATAACCCGTGGGACAGCATCATGATCGATGCGGTGACCAGCGAGGAGGACGGCTCCTCCAGCTATACCAACCCCATGCAGCTGCGGGTCATCATGCCTACCGGCAGTCTGGTGTGCCACACGGACTATACCTTCATGATTCAGGCGGTGGTGAGGAAGAGCGGGCAGGAGTACCTGATCCCCGTGAACATGACCAACAACCGCTTCACCACGAAAAAGACCCTGCCGGAGGTGGTGTATGACGACCTGTTCCTGGCGGCGGACGTGGCGGAGTTCCTGAATCTGCGCATCAAGGATAAGGATGGAACGATCCTCAACGACGGCGAGGTCACGGTGTACCTGTACTACGGCAACTCTGTCCTGGCGGTCCAGAAGATCAAGGCCAACGGAAAGGGAGAAAACCTGCGTTTTGATGGTTTGATCGACGGCGGCGCCTATACGCTGAAATTCGTGGCGGCGGCCTACAACGACGCGGATGGCTACGGCAGCTACCAGACCGACTATGTGCTGGAAAGCTACGATCTGGTGGGCGGCAGCGCTCTGCGGGGCGATCTGAACCTCCAGCGGCTGGAGCGGAACAGAGGCGGCATCGGTGTGAATCTGGTGGACTTTAACAATGTCTACAAGGGCATGATCCACGATACACTGCACCAACTGTACCTCTCTGATAGCTATCGGACCTACTATATGCGCTGCGAGCCGAATACGACCTATCTGATCACCAGTCCGGCGGGCGCTTCGCAGCTTCGCGCGGCCTGCTACGCGGAGAACGATCTGGCGGACAAGCTTACATCCAGACCTCAGTTGACTGGCTATGAGGAATTTGAGAATGTAGGCACGACCCGCACGATGCGCTATACCACCACGGCAGACGCGCAGTATCTGGTGGTACATATCGGCTACCTGACCAACAGCAGCAACCTCACGGAGGCCAGTATCCGCGACCAGTTCGCTGTGCGGAAATATGATGAAGCCGCCAAGGAGGACGCCTTCCTGGCGGAGATCCGCACCACGGTGACGGACAGCAAGGGGTATCTGGGCCGCGCCGGTGAATCCGGCAAGGTCACCATGACCATCAAGCGCTCTGACAGTATGGAGATGCCCAGCTATAATGAGGTTTACAAGGAGCTGGAGCTGGAGCTGGTCAAGCAGGAGGATGGCACCCTGACCCTTGACCAGGTGGACGTGCTGGCGAGCCTGCCTGCCAACAGCGGCTGGCAGATCACCCTGCACACCACCTATAAGGGCAGTCCGGTGACGCTGGATACCATCACCTTCCGCACAGATGCGGACTATGTGACCGTGTCAAACCACCGGGAGCTGCTGGCGGCGCAAAGACAAAACAGCAATGCCAACATTCTGGTGGTCAGCGACTTTGTGCAGGATCAAAACACTGCCGCGTGGGGGTTTGGCGGCACCATCGACTTCCAGGGTCATGTGGTCACGCGTCCCATTGAGAACGCATATTACTTCCTGACTTTGCAGCAGGGCGCCAAGGTCCGCAATCTGGTATATGACTACCCCCGTGCGGATACCTATGTAAACAAGTATTCCATCTTCTACAACAGAGGCGGTCTGGTGGAGAACCTGATCGTCCGCACCTATGGCGAAGTGGTGGTCGACAGCGTCTACCGTTCCATCATCGGCCTCGTCGAACTGGATGGCTGTACACTACGGAACTTCATCGTGCAGCTGGGCGGCGATCTGGTGACACAGACCGCAGGCGAAGAGCTTAGCGCCGTGGTGGCCAGCAACGGCGGCCTCGTGGAAAACGGCTATGTCTACGGCAAGAACGGCGCTGGCTTTGTGGCCCGAGGCGACAAGGGCGGCGGTCTTTTCAGCGCCAGCTACAAGCAGACCAGCGTCCGCAATATCTATGTGCTGCTGGACAGCTGGTATGAGCCGGCGGCGGCGACGGAGTCCGGTCTGCTGACAAGGTTCGGCAGTGGCCAGCTCCAGCGTGTGGCCAACTGCTACGGCGTGGGCGACTACTATCAGGTGGGCAAGGACGAAGGCCGCACCTACCTGCTGCCCTCCGACACGGCGCGCTTCACCCGCGCCGATGCGTCCGCCAGCATCTACGGCAACACATGGGCGCTGACGGCGCGAAAGTATAACAACACCGGCACCTCCTACCACGGCGATATCAACAAGCTTTACGATATCGATTGGCAGAAGGAGATCCTGGGCAGCGCCTTTGATGTGGCCGGATGTGTGCCGATGGGCTTCTATCCCCGGCTGAATCTGCCCGTTTGCATGCAGAAGTATCAGGAGTATATCCCTCTGCCGGTGCTGGGCGACAACGCGGCGCCCAAGGTCGTGAGCGACGACTGGGCGGACGGTGAATACACCCACGAGCTGGAACGGGGCTATATCAAGCTGCGTATGCGCAATGACAGAAACTATTCTGTCACCGGTGTGACCATTGACGGCTTGATAACCAGCGTGGTAAACCAGCGTGTGGCGGCGGACGGCCTGTACGATGTAATACTCAATGTGCAGGTCAACCCCGAAAAGCCCTCCTACGCCAGCAGCTATCAGGTCACGGGCGTGCAGTACAACAATGGCAGCACCACCAGAGAGGTCAAGCAGGAGTATACCACCAAGAACATTGAGTTCTGGAAGGAGGTGGCCACCGCCGCCGACTGGGTCAGGATCAATGACAACATGGGCTGGAACTATAAGCTGACGCAGGATATTGATTTTTCCAACTCCGGCGTATTGCCGCAGGGCATCATCCTCAACGGCAGCACCACCTCCTTTGATACCAGCACGAGATTCACCGGCAAGCTGGACGGACAGGAGCATATCATCAGCGGCATCCGTCTGCAAAACCTGAAAACGCCCTTCCTCATCTGGCGGATGGAAAAGGGAGAGGTCAGGAACCTGCTGGTGGAGGATATGGTCATCAGCTCGGCGCGCATCAGCGCTTACAGCTATTGCGGCATGGTCTATTTGTGCAACAGCGGCAGCGTGATGGAAAATGTGCGCCTGCGGAACTGTCAGGTGGCAGGCAGCGGTTACATGGGCCTGCTGGCGGGCTATGTCGTCCAAAGCCGCATTCAGGGCTGCTCGGCGGTGGACTCCGTGCTCACAGATGTGGATACCGGTAAGGTCCTTTATGCCGGCGGACTGGTGGGCTATGCCTCGACCAGCCTGATCCAGGACTGCTATACCCGCAATGTGACCATGACCCTGCAAAGCACCGTGGCGGTGCGCGCCGTAGGCGGTCTGCTGGGCTATCAGGGCAGCGGCATCCTCCGGGACAGCTATTCCCACGGCAGCATCACCGTCTCCGGCAACTATGTCGGTGGACTGGTGGGCGAGGTCACCAACGGCGATAACGCCCCCGGTATGCAGAACTGGAGCTATGTGGACATCCGCCAGACCTCCGGCAACTATGCCGGCGGCAGCCATGGCCGCAGCCGCGACGAGAACAGAAGCGTGGTGCTGGGCAATGTGGCCGGCTCCGGCCCGGAAACGGCCCGTTACAGCGCCCTGCAATTTGCCACGCTCTATGAGTACAACCGCCTCTTCTACTACGACGGGCAGGTGGTCACCGGCGTGGCGCAGGGTGACAAGGGTACAAATACTTGGCTGACCCCCCTGTCCGGCGCGGAGCTGGGCAAGCCCACCACCTGGCAGGACCGGGTGCGCTTGGGCAGCGCCTGGAACTACGATGTGGTGTCGGAGGGCAGCGCACCGCTGCTGCTGTCGGATTGCAGCCGCGAGGGCTGGCAGCAGCAAAAGGTCGACCTGCCGGGACAGGGCGATGATCCGACCCTCTCCCTGGTGGAGGCGAGCTACTTGGGTGCAGAGCAGAATTTCCCCTATCAGATGAAGGCAAAGCTCAGTCATCCGGGTCTCTCCTGCGACGACGTACAGGCCCTTTACAGCAGTAAGGCGATGACGATCGATCTGGACGGTATGGATCTGTCTGATGAGGCGATCAGCATCCAAAAATCCACCGAGGTGACGCTTCAGCCGTCCACCACGGAGGCTGAGGAGAGCTTTATCACCGTCAAGACCAAGACCTTTGCCAAGGCGCTGGATATCTATGAGCTGCGCGTGACCTACACCGAGGAATCCGGCCGGGAGCGGAAGCTGACCACCCAAGTGCGGTATCTGAATGAGGATGACACGGCCCACGAGAACTGGTGGCGAATCAGTGATCTCAGCGAGTGGGATGCGCTGATGCCGGAGCACGGAAAGACCGAGGAGAATGTCCTCATCACCGGCACAGTGGATTTCGGGGTAAGCGGTACCATGCATAAGGATCTGGTATTCAACCGTCTGAAGGGCGAAACGAAGGGCAATGGCTTCAAAAACCTCCGGTATGTATCCAGCAACAGCGGCGAGCCTTGGATCCAGAAGGTATCGGTGTCCATGGAGAACCTGACCTTCGAGAGCATGGACTTCAACTTCAAGCCAACCAATGTGCTGCGGCCCATGACCGGCGCGATCCTCAGTGTCGGCTCTGCGGCTGACCTTACGCTGCAGACGATACACTTGACGTGCAACCAGTATTCCAACAACTATTTTGCCTTCATTTCCATGGCCACGGGCCAAACGCAAGACGTGACCATGGATGACATCAACGTGAAGGACGTTGATGGGACGAGGTCGCGGTACAGCGACTACATCGGCGGCCTCATCGCCTATGCCAGCGCCTCTGTGGAGCAGGTGAAGGCCACGAATGTGGTGATCGATGCGCCCAGAACCAACTATACAGGCGGTATCTGCGGCAGGACGGATCTTTATGGCAGCCTTACACAGGGCGATACCATCGAGAACTTCAGCATCACCGGAAACGGCTCTGTGGGCGGTCTGGCGGGCTATACCGCCAGCAACGTAACCACCGGAAACCGGGCGGTCAACGGCTCGGTCAAGGGTAACTACACGGTGGGCGGCCTTTACGGTGCCAACTATATGGCCTCCACGGCTGAGAATCATCAGGACTGGCTGATAGACACGGTGGAAATTACTGCCGAGGCGGGCGCCGCAGGCGGTGCGCTGGGCTCCACCGGTCAGAGCCACAGCAACAACGCCGTGGTGCGCAACTGCACCATCAAGGGTACCACCGCCGTGGGCGGTCTGATAGGCTACCGTACAGGCAACGCGTATAACAGCACCCACTATAACACGCAGATCCTCGGCTGCAAGATCCTCAACGAGGTCAACGGCAGGGAGAATAAGAATGTCAACGGTGATCCCAGCGTGATGGGTACCGGCGGCGTTTATGGCCTGTATACCGATTCGTACCAACCTCGCTTCTTCGGTGCCGTGGTGCGTGACTGCCTCATTCAGGGCTGGAACAATGTGGGCGGCTACGCGGGTGCGCTCACCAACGCCAAGCTCTGCGCCTATGAGAACATCTATGTGGCAGAGGACGTGACCATCATCGCCAACAATCAGGCTGCCGGCGGCATTATCGGCAGCGGCGACAACGTGGCCGTCACGAACTGCGCCGTGGGCGCCAACATCACCGCCTTTACCAATGCCGGCGGCATCATCGGCGAGGTGCGCCTGTGGAACGAGGAGATCACCGCTCAGGTGAACAACTGCTACTATAAGGGCCGGGTGACTGCTCTGGGCGACTATGCCGGCGGTGTCATCGGCAAGGTGCTGGATGCCGGTATGGTGCGCCTGACCGACAAGAACCTGAACAATGTTCTGGTGGCGGCGGATATGCGTTCCGGAGGTGAGAGCATTTCCCTGTGGGCCAACAGCGCCGTAGCCAACACAAGCCCCGGTACCGGTCTGGTGTATATCTGCGAGGATTCCCTCCTCAACGGACAAACCGCCAAGGCCATTGTGGACGCGGCGGCGTCTGAGGGCAAAGCCACCGATGTGACGCCTCAGCGCCCGATCGAGGAAAACCGGAAGCTGCTGGTCCCGGCGGCGGACTTCGCCAAGCAGACATTCTATACGGACAAGGGCTTTTCCGACAAGGCGTGGGACTTCTCCGACCTTACAAGTGAAAAACCCACCTATATGCCCTTCACCAAGCTTTACAGCAAGGATAACAAGGAGCAGGGTGTCCGCGAAACCGCCAAGACGTACAACCATAAGAGCGTGGGTATCCGCCTGCCGGAGGTGGGCGCACTGGGGCAGGAGACGGTAGTCTACGCCTCCGGTGTGGATCGCATCAACGTGGAGGTGCCGCTGCCGGAGGGCGTCCCAAGCGCCGAAGTCTCTGTGAACGGAAAGACCTATACCACTGATGAGAACGGTGTGGTAACGCTGGGCTACCACTTTGTCCAAAACGTTGTGATCAACAATGTCACGACCTATCAGGCATCGGATCTGGCACGCAAGGTCATGACCTACGGCGATTGGTGGTACTACATCGCCAAGGACGGTACGATCCATTACGGCGCGGCTGTCGGCGATGATGCGGATGCAATGAAGGAGAAGGGGAGTGTTACAGATGTGACGGAAGCCGTACATCTGTGGCAGGGGTGTGCCCTGACTGCGGACGGCAAGGTATACAGGTTGAACGGCGGTAAAGCCACCGAGGGAACCGTGCCAGCGGAGAAGTGGAAGCAGCTTGATACGATGCCCTTCTGGACGGATGAGGCCGTCGTGTACCACAACTTCTCCAACTACAAGAACACGAAGATCCCCTATCGGGTGTTCGCGCTGGGGGATACGCCTTACATGGTGTCTCCGGCCCAGAACGTGGTCTATGACGGCGTGGTGCTCAGTCAGAAGTCGGTGTTTGCTGAAAACCGGAGCTACTATGCACTGCTGGGTAACGACGGCACGCTGACGGCCTATCGGAACGATGTGGATCTGGGCACTTTGAACAACAAGGATATAGCGCACATCTCCAATAATCTGGGCTATACCGGCACAGTACTGCTGGCGTATTACAAAGATGGCAACGTGATCGGTGTGGACTACTCCACCGGTGAGACGGTCTGCTCCACACTGACAAGCGTACAGAGCTTTGTCATGTATGCACGGCGCACGATAGCAGGTATCTTTGGCGGCGGCGGTGTTCCTGTGGATGGCAGCTTCCTCGATGCGGAAGCCGTCAAGGACCGCCTGGAAACCGGCGGTGTTGACCAGAGCGGCGGCACGGCCATCGGCGGCGGTACCGGTGCCAACGGTACGGCCGTCACGAAGCCCGGTGAAACGGAAACGCCTGCCGGCGGCAGCGATACTGCGGCGGGAACAGGCGAGAGCGTTGAAGTCACCGGAGACGCCCAGAGCGGCGGACAGTCTCAGGCTGCCGGCGCAGGCGGGTCTGTGCCGGATCAGACTGTGACGGACAGCGGTGCGGCCGGCGGAGAGACCGGCGCTGCCGGGGACGTGACAGATATCCCCACGGGCGGCGACGGGACGGCCGATGGCGAGATCACCGGCGCAGGCAATACCGACAACGCGGGGAGCGATCCGGATACCTCCGAAACCACCGATGGATCCGATGGCACGGCCGGTGCGCAGGACGGACAGGCCGAGGCACAGTCGTCGGTGCTGATGGAGCTGTTTGGCTCGGCAGTCCCGGCATATTCCACGCGCACCGGACGCTATGAGCTGCTGGATACCGCCAGCCTTTCCGCAGGCGGACAGATGACCCGTGAGGAGGCCATCCAGCAAGCGCAGGCGGCCGCCGATCAGGCTGAGGACGGCACACAGAGCGCCAACGGCAACGGCAGTACGGCGGATAAGTCGGCAGAGCCGGAGCAGGCGGAGGGTGAGAGTGGCTTCTCCGTGGCATGGGGTCCCAACCGCAGCCTCAATGCCGGAGAGCGTCAGGGCTTTACGCTGATCGCGCTGGCAGCGGTCATTGCCGGTATCGGCCTCGTGATCCTCTATCGAGTGGTCATCCGCAAGCGCAGAAAGTAAAGAAAGCTCCGGGACGTCCGCTATGGCGGACGTCCCGGGGAAGCAACGCAGATCCGGGGGCGCTGCCGCCGGGAGGCGGCTGGAAACAGCCAAACATCAAAAAGAGGAGCGTTAACATTATGAGAGAAGAAATGGAATCCATTTGGAATGCCATGAAGGGTCAGCATTATAAGCGGACCATCCGGCAGTTGACGGAAAGCATCAAGGATGTGCGCTCTCTGGATGACGCGCTTCCGGCCGCGCTGGAGATGGTTTTGAATGCGATCCATGCACAGACCGGCACATTCTGGTTCTACGACCGCTTCCGCGACGGGCGGATCCACCCGCGGGTGGCCTGTGACGGCGCGAATATGGCCGAGGTCAGCCTGCTGCCGGGCGAGGGAATTGCCGGGCAGGTCATCCGCAGCGGACAGCCCGTTATCATCCCGGATTGTCAGGCCGACCCACGCTGGGCCGGCCGGGTGGATGAAAAAACCGGCTTCCAGACGAAAACCATGATCTGTGTACCCATGAAAGCGGATGGCACCGTTTTTGGCAGCATTCAGATCATCAATAAGACGGACGGCCTGTCCTTTGACGAGAAAGATCTTGCCTTTGCCGAAGGACTGGCGGATGAGATCGCGCAGCTGTTGTGGTGCAATGGGCTGCTGGAGGAATACTTGGATGCCGCCCGGCAGGGGCAGGCAGGCAGTCGGCGGGAGCCCTCTTTCCGAGAGGTGCTTCTGACCGGCACAGAGAAGGAAATGGAGCATCGGCTGCGCGGCCTGGCGGAGTTTTCCGCGCTGCGCTGCGGCGAACAGCAGGAGGTGCTTCGGTTGGCGCAGGAGATGCGCGCATATTTTGTGAGGAAAAACTGAGATAGGCTCAGTTCAGGGGGGACCACGCGATGGATGCGTATAAGTTTTATGTACTGGGCTGCAGAGGCAGCCGACCGGTTTCCGGTGTAAATTGCCAGCAGTTCGGTGGTGCGACCAGCTGCTATATCATCAAGGCGGGGCAGCACGCCGTTGTATTGGACTGCGGTACCGGCCTGTATCAGGCCGAACCCTACTTGAAGGACTGCACACAGATCGACATTCTGCTTACCCATCTTCACTATGACCATATTCTTGGCTTGCTGGATTGGAGCGTCTTCCCGGAGACAGCCCACGTGCGGGTGTATGCCGGCGTGGAGCACTATTCGCGTCAGTATAATCCCACGGATATCCTGAAGGTACCGTTTTGGCCGATCTCCCCGGAGATCGGTGAGACGATCTGTGTGGGCTGCCACAGCACGGTATATCTGAATGAGCGGGTCTCCGCCCGCTTTGCACCGGCCAACCATCCGGACGACGCAACGATCATCCGGGTGGACACGGATAACGGCTCCATGTGCTTGGTCTGCGATTGGGAGCACGGCGTGGATGTCCCCGCAGAGATGGTGGAGGGCTGCTCCTTCATCCTGTATGACGGTATGTTCACGGAGATGGAGTACCCCAGCCGGAAGGGATGGGGACACTCTATTTGGCAGGAGGGCGTCAAACTGGCACAAAAGATGGAGATACCGCATCTGGTGATCACCCATCATCTGCCGGAGCGCACGGATGAGGAGCTGTTGGCTATGGAGGCGTATGCACGCCATGCATTCCCCGGCATACACTTTGCCCGCGCGGGAGATGTGTATGCCATGAGTGGAGAGGACGAGACGATATGAACAAGAACACCGCCTTTGCAGCGGAAGCAGAACAAATGGATCATGTCAGAACGGTCATCGACAGTATGACGGCGGATATGCGGGATCACCCGGATCCGCGGCTGGCGATGGAAGCCATGCTGGAGGCTGTTGCAAAAGCGGTGTGCGCGGAGGCAGGGACGCTTTGGTTTTACCATCGCTTTGAGGATGGGCGCATCAGTCCTATGGCCGTATACGGGGGCGGTGAGCTGGAGGGCATCTACCTGCTGCCGGGCGAGGGAATCGCCGGGCAGGTGGTGGACAGCGGCGAGGCACTGGTCATTCCGGATTGCCGGCAAGACACGCGATGGACCGGGAAGGTGGACACGGAGACAGGGTATGTCACAAGGACGGTGCTCTGTGTGCCGCTGAAAACGGAGGATATGGTCTTTGGCGCTATTCAACTGATCAACAAGGCGGAGGGCCGGGCATTCGACCGGCAGGATCTGGCTTTTACCCAGCAGCTGGCGCAGGAGATATCCCACCGTGTGCAGGACCATCCGCTTTTGAGGGACTATCATGCGGAGGGCGGCGCCAAGATGGGGCTTGTTATGGAGAACGACGCCCGCAGATGCATCATTGAGCAGATATCCACATACATGGACCCGGCCATCGTCCATGAGATCCTTCGCAAGGACGGAAAGCATAAGAAAAGTATCGAAACAGAGTATATCGCGGTGCTGTTTGCGGATGTACGCGGCTTTACGCATTTAGCGGAAAACCTGACGCCGGCACAGCTGATTTCCTGCCTTAGCGACTTTCTTGCGCTGACCAGCAGGTGCGTACACCGGCACGGCGGCATTGTGGATAAATTTATGGGCGATTGCACCATGGCCTACTGGAGACTGAACGAGGATCCGGAGGCTGTTGCGGATGCCTGTAAGGCTGCACTGGCGATACAGCGCGAGGCGCAGGATTTTGCGGCCCGGCTCTATCGGCAGACGGGGCTGGAGATCGGCTTGGGCATCGGCGTTCACGCGGGGCCGGCACTGCTGTGCCATGTGGGTGACGAACAGTATATGGCATACACCGCCATCGGCGATGTGGTCAATACCGCCTCTCGCTTGGAGGACAATGCACCCTCCGGCAGCATCTACATCAGCCATACGGTGGCGGAACAGCGGAATGGCGTCGGAACGGCGGCTATTCTGGAGGGCGGCATACTGCTCAAGGGCAAGGAGTCTGTGTTTGAGGTCTGGCAGCTGACGGAGTAACACCGAAGCCCGAACTATTTGAACAACGTATGCGCCGCCTGCACCCGATAGGATGCAGGCGGCGCATTGCCGTGAGGGAGGAATCAACCATGATCTATACGCAGCACTATGACTCGCCGCTGGGCGGCATTTTACTAGCGGCGGATGAGAGCGGTCTGACCGGCCTCTGGTTTGACGGAGGGAAGCACTTTGCCGAGGGACTTCCGGCGGCTCATATCCGGCGGGAGACGCCGATTCTCGCGGCGGCCAAGGGCTGGCTGGACATCTACTTTACCGGCAGAGAGCCGGACTTTCTGCCGCCGCTGCATCCCGCCGGTTCCCTGTTCCAACAGGCGGTGTGGACGCTGCTCCTGCAGATCCCCTACGGACAGACCGTGACCTACGGACAGCTGGCAGCGCGTCTGGCGGCGGAGCGGGGGCTTGCCCGGATGTCCGCGCAGGCCGTGGGCGGCGCGGTGGGACGCAATCGGATCTCCCTCGTCATACCCTGCCACCGCGTATTGGGCGCGGACGGCAGCCTGACCGGATACGCCGGCGGGCTGGATCGAAAGGCAAAGCTGCTGGCGTGGGAGCATGGCAAATAAAAAGAGGACACGGCGCTGCCCCTGTATCGGGGACAGCACCGTGTCCTGCTTTAGTTGTTCGTCGGTCTGCGGTGCGGGCAGACGGCTTTTTCACATTGCGTTACGCGTCGTACAGGCCCAGGATCACGATACCGGCCACCACCAGCGCGATCATGGCGTAGTGCTTCCAGCTCAGTTTCTCCTTGAGGAACAGGCGGCTCCACAGCACGGAGGCCACGCAGTAGGCGGAGATGATGGGTGCGGCCAGCGCCACATGGGCCGTATCCGCCAGCGCGTAGATGTAGGCGAATTGACCGGCTGTCTCGCAGATGGCGCCCACGTACTTGGGACCCTCCCGCTTGGGGACGAGCTTGCTCTTTTTGATGAGCACCACATAGATGAAGCACACGATGCCCGCCAGCAGGAACGTCAGCTCATAGGCGCAGTTGGCGCTGTCCTCGTTCAGTGTCTCCAGCACGCGGCTGTCGGCGAAGGTACCCAGCGCGTCCAGCAGACAGTAGACCACCGGCAGCGCCAGCGCCAGCACGGACTTGGCGTAGCGATGGTTGCTGGCCTCCTGCCGGGCGGCCCGCAGGTCGTCGTCCTCCCGGGCCTCCACGATGCCAAGGCCGATGACGCCGACGCAGACCAGCGCCGTGGCGACCAACTGGGCGGGTACCAGATCGCCCAGACCGCCGGTGGCCAGCGCCAGCACCGCCACCAGCGCGCCGGAGGAGTTGCAGATGGGGGAGGAGATGGACAGCTCGATGTACCGCAGGCCGATGTAGCCGATGGTCATGGAGCTGATGTACAGCAGGGACACCGGCAGGTATGTGAGGATGATGCTGCCGCTGATCTCCGTGCCGTTGATGAAAATTTCGTAGGCCGCGTGGAGGCCCATCACAAGGCCCACGGCCATGACCATCTTGAGATGGCTGTACTTATCGTCTGCATCCTGACAGCCGATCTTGCTGAACAGGTCAGAGCCGCTCCAGCAGATCAGAGCGATGAGGGAAAACCAAAACCACATAATATTCTCCTTTTTAGTTTACATAAGATTTATATTTCGGGAGAATACAGCGGGTGGCGGACGCCGTCGAAAAGGGTGGTTAGGGAGAAGCATAGATACCTCTGCAAGTTTACATAATTAGAGTGAGATGAGGCCGGCCTCCAGCATCTTCTGCAGGCTCATCAGGATGCCCAGCTTGGCGTGATACCACGTCAGGCCGCCCTGGAAGTACACGGCGTAGGGCGGGCGGATGGGGCCGTCGGCGGAAAGCTCGATGGAGCTGCCCTGCACGAAGGCACCGGCGGCCATGATGACCTCACTGTCGTAGCCGGGCATAGCCCACGGCTCCGGCGTCACATAGCTGTCCACCGGTGCGGCGGCCTGAATGCCCTTGCAGAAGGCCACCATACCCTCCCGGCTGCCCAGCTCCACGGCCTGAATGATGTCGTGGCGGGTCTCGTCGGCGGCGGGTACCACGCGGAAGCCCAGCTTTTCATAGCAGGCGGCGGCAAACACCGCGCCCTTGACGGCGGCGGCGGTGACGGTGGGAGACAGGAAGAAGCCCTGATACAGCTGGGTCAGCAGCCCCAGATTGGCGCCGACCTCCCGACCCAGGCCGGGGGCGGACAGACGGCGGGCGCAGCGGTCGATAAGATCGGCCCGGCCGCAGACATAGCCGCCGGTGGGGGCAAGACCGCCGCCGGGGTTCTTGATAAGGCTGCCCACGATCATGTCCGCGCCTACGTTGGACGGCTCCCGCAGCTCGGTGAACTCGCCATAGCAGTTGTCCACCATGCAGATCACGTCCGGCTTGCACTGCTTGCAGAAGGCGATCAGCTCACCGATCTGCTCCACAGAGAAGCTGGGACGGGTGGCGTAGCCCTTGGAGCGCTGGATGGTGACCAGCTTGGTCTTCTCGTTGATGGCGGCGCGGATACCGTCGTAGTCAAAGACACCGCCGGGCAGCAGATCCACCTGCCGGTAGGAGACGCCGTACTCCTTGAGGGAGCCGGCGGAGGGGCGGATGCCGATGACCTCCTCCAGCGTGTCGTAGGGGCCGCCCACGGGGCTGAGCAGCTCGTCGCCGGGCAGCAGGTTGGCGCCCAGCGCCAGCGCCAGCGCGTGGGTGCCGCAGGTGATCTGGGGACGCACCAGCGCCGCCTCGGTGCCGAAGCAGTCGGCATAGACCCGCTCCAGATTGTCGCGGCCCTCGTCGTCGTAGCCGTAGCCGGAGGAGAGGTTGAAGTGGTTGGCGGCCAGCCGGTTCTTCTGCATGGCGGCTATGACCTTCATCTGGTTGGCCTCGGAAATGGCGTCGATCTGGGAGAAACGATCCGCCAGACCGGCGAGAACCTTCTCGCCGAAGGTGAGCACGGCATCGCTGATGCCGAGAGCTTTATACGGTTCGGTCATGATCTGTACCTCACTCTGGAAATTTTACGCCGTTCAGGCGCATGATGAGCCGGATGGGATAATCCCGATCCAGATAGTTTTTCTCGTACCACGCGAAGGTAGCGGCGGGCAGATGCACCAGCTCCGGCGCCTCGCAGCGGAAGGTCTCGAAGGTCTTCTGGTCGCCGCTGAGCAGGGCGGCGGCCACATCCAGACGCCCCTCATTCGTCAGACGCAGCAGGGCGGTATCCATTATGGCGGCGCAGGCGCGCTCCTCCTCGTCGGCATACACCTCTCGGTGTCCCAGCCAGTAGAGGAACTCCTCCGGATCCAGATCCAGCTTGGTGGTGATCTGGCTCAGCTTGAAGAATTCCTTGCGATCCATGCGCTTGAGGACGTCGATGAGATACTGTACCAGTCCGTCATCCATGGCGATGCAGTCCAGAAACACCTCAAAGGCGTGCTTGTCGGCGTCCGGGTCAGGCTCGGAGGGCGCGGCGTCCTCCTGCGGGGCGGGAGGTGCATCCGGGACGGGCGCACCCTTGGTGAACAGCTCCTCCGGCAGAGCGGTGTCGTCCTGCGCGGCGCAGGCGCGGACAAAGGCCGCCATGCCCATGGCTTGCAGCTGCTGGCCCAGCGCCTGAATGCGGGCATTCTCGTCGCCGCTGTCCGGCAGGGTGATGCCCTCCGGCGCGGGGCGCTTGCCCTCCCACACCTCGGTCATATACTGGAGATAGTAGTCAAAAAGGGTCATAGTATCCCTCACTTTCCAACGAAATATCTTACCATACAGAGGTTGCCAATGCAAGAAATATCGGGTATGATGGGGCGGTAAAAGCCCATATTGCTGCGGGAGGAGACAAAAATGGTTGACATAAAGCTATACGCCGCGCCCATGGAGGGACTGACCGGCTATATCTGGCGCCGCGCCCAGCGGGAGATGTTCGGCGGCGTGGACAAGTATTTCACGCCGTTTCTCTCCCCCAACGGCAACCTGACCTTCCAGCGCAAGGAGCTGGACGAGGTGACGCAGGGGGAGCGGGACACCGTGCCGCAGCTGCTGACCAATCGGGGCGACTACTTTGTGTGGGCGGCCCGGGAGCTGTACGCCATGGGGTACCGGGAGGTCAATTTCAATCTGGGCTGTCCCTCCGGCACCGTCACCGCCAAGCACAAGGGGGCGGGACTGCTGGCCTATCCGGAGGAGCTGGAGCGGTGTCTGGACGAGATCTTCGGGGCGCTGCCGGAGATGCGGGTGTCCATCAAGACCCGCATCGGAAAGAACGATCTGGCGGAGTGGCCGCGGTTGCTGGACATCTACGCCCGGTATCCCGTCGCGGAGCTGATCGTCCACCCGCGCTTGCAGAAGGAATTCTATCGGGGCGCGGTACACCGGGACGCCTTCGACGCGGCGCTGGCACGGCGACAGAAGGTGCCGGTGTACAACGGCGACCTGTTCACGGCGGCGGATGTGGCGGCGTTCTGCCGCCAATATCCACAGGTGGACGCGGTGATGGTAGGCAGGGGACTGATAGCCGATCCGGCGCTGGGCAGGCGTCTGCGGGGCGGCGCCCCGGCCTCCCGGCAGGAGCTGACGGTGTTCCACGACCGGCTGCTGGCGGACTACCGGCAGCGGCTGTCCGGCGACACGCCGGTGCTGCACCGGATGCGGGAGCTGTGGAACTATCTCAGCGGCAGCTTCGAGGGGACGGAGCGGGAGCTGAAGGCCATCCGCAAGGCAAAGACCGTGGCGGAGTACCTTCCGGCGGCGCAGCGGCTGCTGCGAGACTGCCCGCTGCGGGAAAACGCGGTCATCGAGGCATAAGAGAGGGGACGTCCGCGGAGGACGTCCCCTTTTACGCGATGAGGCGGCCTGTTACGCCTTTTTATCCAGAATATACACGGTCACGTTGCGCCGGCCCCAGCTGCGGCAATCCCCGTAGGTGGGGAACCACAGGTCGACGATGTTGCCCTTGATGGCGCCGCCGCAGTCCAGCGCGGTACCCATGCCGTAGACACGGCTGCCGTTGGTGGTCTGGATGAACATCTTGGTGTAGTAGGGAATGACCTTGGGGTCCACAGCGATGGTGCCGATGCCCACCTTGGCACCGACGGCGGTGGTCCACGCTGCGCCCTTCTCGCCGCCGCTGTAATAGGCGGTGGAGCTGCAGGTCAGAGCCTTGGAGTAGGTCATGGTGTCGCCGGACTTGAAGTAGAGGATGCCGCCCTCGCCGCTGCTGTTGGGAACCACCTTTTCGATGGTGTCGTCCCGCTCCACCTCATAGACCCGTGTGCCGTAGCGTACCAGCTCGGCGTGGGAGGTGTCGTGGCTGGCGCCCACATAGCGGGTGGAGACCACCTCGCCCCGCACCACCGTGTCCTCATACGTTTCCACGATCTGGCCGGAAACGCCCTTGCGGACGATCTCCTCCGTACCCTTGTCCATCAGGGGATCGGGAGTGCGCTTGATCTCGTAATCCGTTTCCACGGTCACAAAGTGCTGGTAGGTCAGGGTGCCGCTGATGCGGATGGACAGCTGGTCGCCGGTGAGATTCAGCTCCACCATCTCGTCATCGCCGAGGCTGATGCCGCAGCGCTCCAGAAAGACAGGCAAGCGCTCACCGGCGGAGACGGCGGTGATGACCTGCCCGGCGTGGTCGACGGTGACGGTGTACCCGGGCTGCAAAATATACTGCATGGCCTTGTCGCCGCCCAGACTGCGGCGCAGGGACAGATAGCTCCGGTCCAGCTCCTCGGTGTCCTGCGACACCACCTGCGGGCCGTCCTGCTCCACAAGGATGCAGATGGCGTCCAGCGTGGGGGCGGCAGGCGTCAGGGATACGCCCACGAAGATGGCGGCCGTCAGGGCGACCATACCGGTAAAGCGCACCAGCCAGTTGTTCCGCAGCGCCGCGGTGAAGCCCACCAGCGCCGGGGCATGGAAAAAGGCGTGCCAGCTCCGGGCAAAGCGGGAGCGGAGAAAGTCCTGATACATCTGTTTTTGGTCGGTGACCACAGCGTCCCATGTCCAGGCCAGCCAGTAACCCACGGCGCGGACGCCGCGGCGCACAAGGCGCACAAGACCATCAGGGGCGTCGTGGATGGCTTGGCACACGGAAACGGGGTCCAGCTTGGGGCGGCGGCGCACGGGGATCGGACGCCGCGCCACGGTTTCGATTCGTTCCATAGTACCTCGCAGTATAGCCGCCCGGCCCCATCCGTAAACAGGGCAGCGGCAAGAATTGAAATTATTTGTAACTTTTGTTACCAATCAGAAATACTCGTGGAGTATAGCACCATCTTGTCTTTTTGTCAAGTTTTGCCGGTATTTTTGGCAATTTTACCCGCTTTTTTCGTTGCAACACCACCTTTTACATGGTATTATAGGGGAAAAAGGGGGTGTTTCCGTGGAGGAATTGTGGAAAATACTGGGCGTGACAAAGGGCGTGACAGCGGTGATAGGCAGCGGCGGCAAGACCAGCCTGCTGTATGAGCTGGTGGAGGAGCTGCGCCCCTGCGGTACGGTACTGCTGGCCACCACCACCCACATCATGCGCCCGCCCCAGTATCCCTTTGTCCAGACGCCGGAGGAGCTGGCAGCGGCGCTGGCAGCGGGCGGCGTAGCCTGTGTGGGCAGCCTGACGCCGGAGGGGAAGCTGACGGCCCCGGCGTTTGACGGCTGGCAGCAGGCGGCGGATTTCGTGCTGGTGGAGGCGGACGGTTCCAAGCGGCTGCCCGCCAAGGCTCATGAGACGTGGGAGCCGGTGCTGCCGCCGGAGCGGACGCGCACCATCTGTGTGCTGGGCGCCACCGCCTTCGGACAGCCCATCCGGCAGGCGGCGCACCGCCCGGCCATCTACGCCAGACTGGCAGGCGCGCCGTGGTCGGCGGTCATCACGCCGGAAATGGCGGCGCGGGTCATCTGCGCCGAGGGACTTTGCGACATAGTTTATGTCAACCAAGTGGACGATCCGGAGGTGTCGCCGCCCTGGGCAGAGGCGTTCGTGCGGGCGTCCTCCGTGCCGGTGGTGGCAGGATCGTTGCAGGCGCGGCGGTGGAGAAGAATCTCCTGATTGCATAAGAATAACAGGTGTGCCGCAGCACACCTGTTATTTTTATGTAAACTTATTCCGCCGCGTCCAGCAGCGCGTCGGACAGGCGGGCATACTCCTCCAGTCCCAGCCGTTCGCCCCGGACGGTGGGCTCCAGCCCGCAGGCGGTGACGATGTCCGTCAGGGTGTCCTTGGGCAGCTCCCAGCCGGTTTGCAGGCTGTTGACCAGCGTCTTGCGCCGCAGGGCGAAGCCCGCCCGGACGGTACGCCAGAAGGCGGCCTCCGACCGCACCTGCACCGGCGGGGCGGTGCGGGTCTTGCAGTGGATGACGGCGGATGTGACCTTGGGCGCCGGGAGAAAGCAGGTGTTGGGTACGGTGAACAGCAGCTCCGGCTGGGTGTAGTACTGCATCAGCAGGGTGAACGCGCCGTAGTCGGCGGTGCCGGGGGCGGCGCAGATGCGCTGTGCCACCTCCTTCTGGATCAGCACCGTCAGGCTGTCGAAGCAATGGGACTCCACGCAGGCGGTGAGAAACGGCGTGGTGATGTTGTAGGGCAGATTGGCGCACAGCACGGGGCGCAGGCCAGACAGATGCTCCTGCACCAGCGCGGGCAGGGACAGCTGCATCACGTCGCCCTCCACCAGCGTAAAGTTGGGATGCTCGGCCATCGTCTCCGCCAGCACGGGGTACAGGCGGCGATCCAGCTCCACGGACACCACCTTTCCTGCCCGGCGGGCCAGCTGTGTGGTGAGGGAGCCGATGCCGGGGCCTACCTCCACCACGCCGGTATCGGCGTCCGCGCCGCTGGCGGCGGCGATGTCCTCCGCTACCCAGCCCTCGATGAGAAAGTTCTGTCCCAGCGCCTTGGCAAAGCGAAAGCCGTGCCGTGCCAGCAGTGCCTGTATGTCGTTGCGGTCGCAGAGATCCATGGCGGTACTCCTTTGAGAATGTATTGCCGTTATTGTACCATATTCCCCGCCGATGTGCTATACTGTTTTTCAGAAAGGAGGTGCGCCCGTGCGCATACTGACCCATACCGTGACCGCCGCCGAGGACGGGCAGACCGCCAAGCAGCTGCTCCGCAGCCTGTGGCACATCTCCGGCAGCCTGCTCAGCCGCCTGAAATTCCGGGACGCCATCACCGCCAACGGTGTACCTGTGCCGGTGAACCATATCCTCCGCACCGGGGACGTACTGGGGGCGGACGTGTCCGACCTGCCCGGCGAGCATCCCCACATTCTGCCGGTGGACTACCCCCTCGCCATCCTCTATGAGGACGAGGATCTCCTGCTGCTGGATAAGCCCGCCGGCATCGCCATCCACCCCGCCGCACTGACGGAGGAGACGGTCACCATCGCCGGGGCCGTGGCGCACTACCTGCAAAGCGACAGCTTCCACGCCGTAAACCGGCTGGATCGGGGTACCACCGGCGTCATGGCGGTGGCCAAGACCGGCTTCGTTCACGCACGGTGCATGACATTGCTCCACACCGATGCCTTTCAGCGGGACTACCGCGCCGTGTGCGACGGCGTGCCGCCCCATCCGGCGGGCGACATCGACCTGCCCATCGGCCGGGAGGGTGACTCGCTGCTCAAGCGCTGCCCCGACCCCGCCGGACAGGCCGCCCACACCCACTACGAGGTGCTGGATACCGCCAATGGCCGCGCTCTGCTGCGGCTGACGCCCACCACCGGGCGCACCCACCAGCTGCGGGTACACATGGCGGCCATCGGCTGCCCCCTCACCGGCGACTGGCTCTACGGCACGGAGGACAGGACGCTCATCGCCCGTCCCGCCCTCCACAGCTACCACCTGCGCCTGACCCACCCCGTCACCGGGGCGGTCATCGACGTTACCGCCCCGCTGCCGGAGGATATGGCGCGCTTACTGAAGGAGGGGCGGAGATGAGTGTTTTTCGCGGATATCGCCATACCGCGGGGATTTTCCGTTGTGAAGCGCCGCAGGTTGTGATACAATACGGATAAGATTTCACGAAAGTGAGGGTGATACAATGGCATCGAAGGTCTATTTTGCCGACCTGCGGGCGGATTATCATGAGAATTTGCAGCAGAAGCTGACCCGTCTGATGAAAACGGCGGGCATGGGCGATATCGATTTCAACGAGAAATATGTGGCCATCAAGATGCACTTCGGTGAGCCGGGCAATCTGGCGTTTCTGCGGCCCAACTGGGCCAAGACGGTGGCGGACTTCGTGAAGGAGCGGGGCGGCAAGCCCTTCCTGACGGACTGCAACACCCTGTATGTGGGCGGGCGGAAGAACGCGCTGGATCATCTGGACAGCGCCATGCTCAACGGCTTCAACCCCATGACCACCGGCTGTCAGATCCTCATCGCCGATGGTCTGAAGGGCAACGACGAGGTGGAGGTGCCGGTGGCGGGCGGCGAGTATGTGCAGGCCGCCAAGATCGGCCGCGCCGTCATGGATGCCGATGTGTTTATCTCCCTGACCCACTTCAAGGGCCACGAGGAGGCGGGCTTCGGCGGCTGCCTGAAAAATATCGGCATGGGCTGCGGCAGCCGCGCCGGTAAGATGGAGCAGCATAACGCCGGCAAGCCCCATGTAAAGCAGAAGCTGTGCGTGGGCTGCGGCCAGTGCCGGAAGATCTGTGCCCACGGCGCGCCGATCATCACCGACGGCAAGGCCGTTATCGACCACGACAGATGTGTGGGCTGCGGCCGCTGCATCGCCGTCTGCCCCAAGAATGCGGTGCAGATCAACTGGGACGAGACCACCACTAACCTGAATCGGAAGATCGCCGAGTACACCAAGGCGGTGGTGGACGGCCGCCCCTGCTTCCACATCTCACTGGTCATCGACGTGTCCCCCAACTGCGACTGCCATTCGGAGAACGATATGCCCATCGTACCCAACGTGGGTATGTTCGCCTCCTTTGACCCGGTGGCGCTGGATATGGCCTGCGTGGACGCGGTCAACGCCCAGACGCCCCTGCGCGGCTCCGCCGCTGACGGGGAGGCGGGCCATGTCCACGAGCATGACCACTTCCAGCGCATCCACCCGGATACGGACTGGCACAGCTGTCTGGAGCACGGCGAGAAGATCGGCATCGGTACGCGGGAGTACGAGCTGATCAGGATCTGAGCATTTGCATAAAAAGGATGCCTCCGGCTCTGCCGGAGGCATCCTTTTTGCGTCCTGTCAGTCCTCGTGGGGCTTTACATCCTGATAGAGCATATTCCACACCACCTGGTAGGCGTGGAGGGTGTCCGCGCCGTGGCAGACCATCCGCACATCCATGTCCGGGTATTCCCGGAGGAAGTCCATAATGGCCTTCAGCGCCACGTGGGCGGCCTGTAGCACCGGGTAGCCGTAGACACCGGTGGAGATGGAGGGGAAGTCCACGCTGCGGCAGCCGTGGGAGGATGCCAGCGTCAGCGCACTGCGGTAGCAGGAGGCCAGCAGCGCCGCCTCACCGTGGCCGCCGCCCCGCCAGATGGGGCCGACGGTGTGGATGACGTACCGGCAGGGCAGGTCATAGGCGGCGGTCAGCTTGGCCTGTCCCGTCTCACAGCCGTGGAGGGTGCGGCACTCCGCCAGAAGTCCCGGCCCGGCGGCGCGGTGGATGGCGCCGTCCACGCCGCTGCCGCCCAGCAGGGAGGTGTTGGCGGCGTTGACGATAGCATCGGCGTGGGACTGGGTGATATCACCCTGCACAATGGAAAGCATGAAACTCACCTCGCGAAAAAGTACGGAAAATAGGCAATATAAAGGAAATGTTCAGATCACGGACAAAAATATTTACAGATTTGCCCGTTTATGCTATTATAGTATGGTTAGAACAGGTATGCAACAGCGGGAAAGGAAAGCCAGTGAGAAAATATGTACCGGCCTATGAGGGCAACCTGCGCAAGCACACGCTGTCGGTGCCGCGCTGCATCAGCGAGTGCAGCGGCATCCGGGTGTTTGGACGCCGCATCAAGTCTCTGGTGTTCAGCACGGATGTGGCCATTATCAAGAATATCAACGCCGACGCCATCATCGCGGTGTACCCCTTCACGCCCCAGCCTGCCATCACGCAGGCCATTATCGGCGTATCGGACGTGCCGGTGTTCTGCGGCGTGGGCGGCGGCCTGACCACCGGCATCCGTTCCGCCAGCATGGCTGCCTATGTGGAGCATCAGGGTGCCTACGGCGTGGTGTGCAACAGCAAGATCGGACTGGAGACGATCCGCGATATCAAGAGTGCCGTGGAGATCCCGGTGGTGTACACGGTCATCTCGGAGAAGATGGATATCCAACCCTATCTGGACGCGGGGGTAGACATCCTCAATGTGTCCGGCGCAGCGCGGACGCCGGAGATCGTGGCGGCGCTGCGGGCGCGGTACCCGGACATGGCCATCATCGCCACCGGCGGCCCCACTGACGAGAGCATTCTGGCCACCATTGGGGCAGGTGCCAACGCCATCACCTATACGCCGCCCAGCAGCGCGTCGCTGTTCGCCAAGACCATGGCGGACAACCGCAGCGAGCTGGAATAAGAGACAAAAAAGGAACGGGACTTCCAACGAAGTCCCGTTCCTTTTTTGTCGTAGGATGCGCTTTGTTACAGGGCGAGATAGGCGCGGCATTTGGCATCGGCCTCCTGCGCCAGGCGCTCCTCATCCACGGTGACGAGGCGGCCGCCCTCCACGGTGACGCGCCCTTGCACCACCGTATAGTCCACCGGGCCACGGACGCCCACGGTACCCAGCACCGAGCCGGCGTCGCAGCCGCAGCCCACCAGCTCCAGCCGCCGGGCGTCGATCATAAAGAGGTCGGCGCACTTGCCCTCGCTGAGTTGGCCGATATCGTCCCGCCCCAGCAGACGGGCACTGCCCCGTGTGGCCATCTTCAGCACATCGTAGCCGGTGGGCGCCTGACGGCTGGAGGTCAGGCGGTGCAGCAGGTAGGCCACCCGCAGCTCCTCCAGCAGGCTGGAGCCATCGTTGGAGGCGGAGCCGTCCACCGCCAGACCCACCGGCACACCCAGCGCCAGCATCTCCGGGATGCGGGCCACGCCGCTGGAGAGCTTCATGTTGCTGATGGGGCAGTGGGCCACGCCGGTGCCGGTCTGCGCCAGCAGGCGCAGCTCCTCATCGTTGAAGTGGATGCCGTGGGCGAACCAGACATCGCTGCCGATCCAGCCCAGACGCTCCATGTATGCCAACGGGCGAACGCCCTCCCGCGCCAGCATGAAATCCTCCTCGTCCTTCGTCTCGCACAGGTGGGTGTGGAGGCGCACACCATATTGACGGGCCAGAACAGCGCTCTGGCGCAGCAGCTCCGCCGATACGGAGAAGGGGGAGCAGGGCGCCAGCGCCACGCGGTGCATGGCGCCGTAGGACGCATCGTGGTAGGTTTCGATGGCGTGGACGCTGTCGCGCAGGATCTCATCCACCGTCTGCACCACGCTGTCCGGCGGCAGGCCGCCGTCCTTCTTGCTCAGATCCATGCTGCCCCGGCTGGCGTACATTCGGATACCCAACTCATCGGCGGCGGCGAATTGCGCCCCCAGCAGGTCGCCGCTGCCGGCGGGAAAGACGTAGTGGTGGTCGAAGCAGGTGGTACAGCCGTGCTTCATCAGCTCACCCATGCCGGTGAGGCTGGACAGGCGGATGACGTCGGCGTCCAGATTTTTCCAGATCTCATACAGGGTGCGCAGCCAGTCGAACAGCTCCATGTTCTGTACCTGCGGCAGGTTGCGGGAGAACACCTGATACAGGTGGTGGTGGGTGTTGACAAGGCCGGGATAGCAGAACATATGGCTGCCGTCGATGACGCGGTCGGCGGGGACATCCAGATCGTGGCCGATGGTCTTGATGAAGCCGTCCTCGCAGTAGAGGTCGGCGTTTTGCAGGATGCGGTCGCGGTCGTCGCAGGTGACGAGCTGGGCGATGTGCCGGATCAGCAGGGTGGACATGGCGATTCCTCCTTGACAGATAGTGATGGGTAGGAAAAAAGAGCAGGCCGCAAGCGGCCCACTCTTTTTTTGATACAGTCAGCGTTCCTCGCGGAAGTAGGAGAGACCGAGGGACGCAGGGGGCTGATCCTC
>ENA-OUQG01000146-OUQG01000146.1-human-gut-metagenome-genome-assembly--contig:-NODE-146-length-48140-cov-8.628366_pt1 | contig 48140 bp, 41 predicted proteins | sample MGYA00237943_ERZ548823 | MGnify/ENA primary metagenome ERZ548823 (study PRJEB26490, sample SAMN05194731) | human gut metagenome | biome: terrestrial biome; feature: human-associated habitat; material... | reverse complement strand
AAAAAAGGCGCCCTCCCGAAGGAGAGCGCCTTTGAGCCTCTTGAAGAGTCGTCAGCAGGATTACTGCTTGTCGGCGATAGCGGCCTGAGCGGCAGCCAGGCGAGCCAACGGCACGCGGTAGGGGCTGCACGAAACATAGTCGAGACCAATCTTGTGGAAGGTCTTGACCGAGTCAGGGTCGCCGCCATGTTCGCCACACACGCCGCACACCAGGTCGGGATTGCCCTCGTGACCCAGCTCAACGCCCATCTTCACGAGCTTGGCAACGCCCGGGTCGACGGTCGCGAACGGGTTGTAAGGCAGCAGCTTCTCGGCGAGGTACTGCGGAATGAACTCAGCCTCAACGTCGTCGCGGCTGAAGCCGAACGTCGTCTGGGTGAGGTCGTTGGTGCCGAAGCTGAAGAAGTCGGCCTTGGTGGCGATTTCATCAGCGGTCACAGCAGCACGAGGCAGCTCAATCATAGTGCCAATGGGAAGCTCGAGCTCAACGCCCTGTTCCTCGGCAACTTCGGCAATAACGCGCTCGGCGACGCCGCGCATCTTGTCGAGCTCTTTCACCGTGGAAACCAGCGGAATCATGATCTCGGGCTTGGGATCGAGACCTTCCTTCTTGAGCTTGGCAGCTGCGGTCGCGATAGCGCGCACCTGCATCTCGGGAAGAATGGGATATACGATACCCAAACGGCAGCCGCGCAGGCCCAGCATCGGGTTCTGCTCAGCCATGGAATCGATCTTGTCCATGAGCTCGCGCTTGGCCGCGATTTCCTTCGCGTCGGCGCCAGTGGCCTCCATGCGGGCAATTTCCACGTCAAGGGCACGCGGGCTCTCGAGGAACTCATGCAGAGGCGGGTCGAGCAGACGAACGATAACCGGCAGGCCGTCCATAGCCTTGAACATGCCGTAGAAGTCGCCCGTTTGGGCCTCGAACAGCTGCTCGACAGCTTCCTTGCGAACCTCTTCATCCTCGTTCAGGATGAAGGTCTGAATGATCTGCTTGCGCTCGCCCAGGAACATGTGCTCGGTGCGGTCGAGGCCAATGCCCTCGGCGCCGAAGTCGCGGGAAAGCTGCGCGTCGGCCGGGTTGTCGGCGTTGGCGCGAACGCCCAGGCGGCGATACTCGTCGGCCCACTCGAGAATGGTGTCGAGGTCGCCGGTGAGCTCAGGCATAACCAGGTCGACGGCGCCCAGAACGACGATGCCGGTGGTACCGTCGAGCGAAATCATGTCGCCCTCGTGAATCACGATATCGGTGCCGGTGAGCGCGGCTTCCTTCTTCTCGGCGTCAATCTTGAGCTGCTCAACGCCGCAGACGCACGGGGCACCCATGCCACGGGCGATAACGGCAGCATGGCTGGTTTTGCCGCCATGGCTGGTGAGAATGCCTTCGGCGGCGATCATGCCAGCGAGATCGTCAGGAGTGGTCTCCCAGCGAACGAGCACGCACTTCTTGCCCTCTTCAACGGCCTTCACAGCGTCGGCAGCCGAGAACACGGCACCGCCAACAGCAGCGCCCGGAGAAGCGTTCAGGCCACGAGCGAGCACGTCGTAGTTAGCGTTCTTGTCGAACTGCGGGTGCAGCAGCTGGTCGAGCTGCGCGGGGTCGACGCGACACACAGCCTCTTCCTTGGTGATGAGGCCTTCTTTTTCCATCTCAATGGCGATATGCAGCGCGGCGGCGGCGGTACGCTTGCCCACGCGGGTCTGAAGCATCCACAGTTTGCCCTGCTCGATGGTGAACTCGATGTCGCACATGTCGCGATAGTGGTTCTCGAGAATGGTGAACACGCCCTCGAGCTCCTTGCCGGCTTCCTGCAGGCCGTCGACATGCTTCAGCTCGGCGATGGGGCTCGTGTTGCGAATGCCCGCGACGACATCTTCGCCCTGGGCGTTCACCAGGTAGTCGCCGTAGAATTCCTTCTCGCCGTTTGCGGGGTTGCGGGTGAACGCAACGCCGGTAGCGGAAGTCTCGCCCTTGTTGCCGAACACCATGCACTGCACGTTCACGGCGGTGCCCAGATCGTCGGCAATCTTGTTCTGCTTGCGGTAGAGCACCGCACGCGGGTTGTTCCAGCTGCCAAACACGGCCTCGATGGCCAGCTTCAGCTGAACGTCGGGGTTCTGCGGGAAAGCGACCGCGCCGTCAACGACGAGCTCAGGATGCTCTTCGGCAGAAACGTTCTGGGAGAAAATCTGCTTGAACTCACCGACGAGTTCCTGCAGGTCTTCAGCGGAAAGCTCGGTGTCGCTCTTCACGCCGCGAGCGAGCTTCTTGGCGGTAATGGCGTTTTCGAATAGGTCGCCGTCGAGGCCCATAACCACGTTCGAGAACATCTGGATGAAGCGACGATAGCTGTCCCACGAGAAGCGGGCGTTGTCGGTGTGCTTGATAAGGCCGTAGACCGACTCGTCGTTCAGGCCAAGGTTCAGAACCGTGTCCATCATGCCGGGCATCGACATGGGTGCGCCGGAACGAACGGAAACAAGCAGCGGATCTTCGGCGTCGCCAATGCGCTTGCCGATGCGCTTCTCGAGGTCGAGGCGGTACTCCTGAATGGTGTCGAGCGCGCCTTCAGGCCACGTGTTATTCGCGTTTGCATATTCCATGCAGGTTTGGCAGGTAATGGTAAAGCCCGGAGGCACGGGCAGGCCAATAAGAGCCATTTCGGCGAGGTTCGCGCCCTTGCCGCCAAGGATGTTCTTCATATCCTTGTTGCCTTCAGTAACGTTGTTGCCCTCAGCGTCCTTGCCGAACGCGTAGACACGCTTAACGTCTGCAGTCAATGTCTTCTCCTAACATATGAAGTCTAAAAAGTACTGCACTGGGTAATTATCACTCAATCGCACTTTTTTGAAGAGGGTGAGCCAGCTCGAAGTACCGTAATATCTCCTGAGCGGTTTCTTCTACGGCTTTATTGTCGGTTCTAATCACAATACATCCAAGTTTTCGCATGAGCGCGCGAGCCTCTTCGAGGTCTTGATAGACCATTTCGGGCTCGGCGTAGCTCGCGGCAACCATGGAAGCGATGCGCCCGGAACCGCCCAAGCGGCGCTGGCGAATGCCTACGAGTACATCGGGAGTCGTCATAAGGCCGAAGATGCGCGACGGATCGCAGTCGTAAATCTCCTTCGGCGGCTCGGTTCCAAGCGCGAGCGGCACATTGGCAACCTTATAGCCCTCCATGCCCATGTAGATGGAAATAGGAGTTTTGCTCGAACGCGAAACGCCCAACAGCACAATATCGGCATCGGGCAAATCTTGCGGATTGCGGCCGTCGTCGTGTTCCACCGTGAATTCCATAGCGGCGATACGACGGAAATAATTCTGGTCAACCGTGCGCATAAGGCCCGGGTCGCGACTCGCTTCAAGCCCCGAGGCTTTCTCGAGGGCCGAAATAGGACCACCCATCAAGTCGACCGCATGCATACCGCGCTCATCGCAAAACGCTTGCATCAAATGACGCATTTCATCGTCGACAAGCGTATAAAACACCACCAAGTCATCGGGTTTGCCCTTCGCGCGATGCGATTCCTGATGTTTGGTCAAAAAACCCGCGATTTCATTGAAGCTGCGTACCTTAGGCAGCGTTTCAATGTATGGGTCGGAATAACCGAACTGCCCCGCCGCGGCGCGCGCAAGCGAATGAGCCGTCGCGCCAAGCGAGTCGCTTACAATATGAATCGTGGGAAACGGCGTGTCGTTGTTCACTCCAATAAATCCTTCATTCGATGCCATGCATGTCCCCTCTCTGAAGCGCCCTGCTTTGCAGCATTCACTCCATATTGTTTCATACACCACAAAAGAAAAGGGCGGCAATCGTCCCGCCAAGACCGTCGGGTTCAAGCATGCTCTTCTTTCGAAAACGAAACCCCGCCGGGCAAGCACAACAAAAGCAACAGGAACGATAGCCTGCTGCGGTCTTGGCGAAAGCCTCGCCGCCCTCTCGGCAAATAGGAAAGGGCCCGCCGCATGGCAGGCCCTTCAAAACTCTATTTCTTAGCCATTTTGCCGAAATCGGCAACGTCTTTGAACACGGCGACGAAACGGTTGAGCAAGCGCAGGCGGTTCTCGCGAATCGCCTCATTCTCATCCATGACCATAACGCCGTCGAAGAACGCGTCGATGGGAGCGCGCAAATTCGCGAGCTCGGCCAAAGCGGCAGCGTATTCGTTGCCGGCGAGATGCTCTGCGACCTTGCCTTCAGCAGCGGTAACCGCGTCGAGCAGCGCACGTTCCTCGTCGCCAAGCAGCGACTCGTCAACGTTCGTGCCCAGCTTCTCGTCGCGCAGGTTGTTCGCGCGAGCGTACGCGGTGGCCAAATCGTCGAACGTCTCAGCCTGCTGCTCGCGGGCGGCTACAAGCGCGCGCACGCGCTGCATGAACACAACGGGCTCTTCAACGCTCACGGCGAGCACGGCGTCGATGGCATCGGGGGCAGCACCCTCGTCTTTCGCCATGACCTTCGTGCGCGTGATGAAGAAGTCGACCACATCGGCGCGAACGGCGGCGGCATCGAATTCGATACCCTGAGCCGCGTAGCTCGCAAGCGCCACGTCAATGGCGGCACCGAGCGAAATGTCGAGGCCCTTATCGGAAAGCAGCATAGTCACAATGCCCAGCGCGCTGCGGCGCAACGCGAACGGGTCGGAAGAGCCCGTGGGGCCCTGGCCAATGGCGAACAGGCCGCAAATAGTGTCAAGCTTGTCGGCAATGGCCACGATACAGCCAACGCGCTCGGCCGGCACATCGTCGCCCGAGAAACGCGGACGGTAGTGGTCGGCGATGGCACGCGCCACGGCGTCGGTCTCGCCGGCGGCCTTGGCGTAGTAGCTGCCCATGATGCCCTGCACGCTCGTGAATTCCACAACCGCGCCCGTGACCAGGTCGGCCTTGGCCAAATAGGCGGCGCGTTCGGCGTCGGCGGCTTCCTGGCCCGTCACGCCAGTGTCGGCGGCGATGGCCTTGGCGAGCGCAACAATGCGATCGGTCTTGGCGCGCGTGGTGCCAAGCTTTTCCTGGAACACGACAGTGTCGAGACGCTCAACGTAATCTTCGAGCGGGCGCTTCAGGTCTTCGTCGTAGAAGAACTTCGCGTCGTAAAGGCGAGCAGCCACGACGCGCTGGTTGCCGTCGACGATATTCGCCTCGAACTTCGGATCGCCGTTCGAGGTGATAAGGAACTTGTTCGCAAGCGTTCCATCGGCGTTGAACAGCGGGAAATAGCGCTGGTGCACGAGCATGGCGTCAACGGTGATTTCCTTAGGAACCGCCAAGAACAGCTCGTCGAACTCGCCCACCATAACCGTGGGGAACTCGGCGAGGTTCACGACCTCGGCCATGGTCTTCGCGGGAAGCTCGGCCACAAGGCCCGTCTTCTCTTCGATAGCCGCGACCTGCTCGCGAATGGAAGCCTCACGCTCGGCCTCGGTGGGCACCACGTTGTGCTCGCGAAGCACATCGATAAGAGCGTCGGCCGAAGCGACCTCCCACGGGCCGGGTGCTAAGAAGCGATGGCCGCAGGTGGTGTTGCCAGCGGTAAGACCCGCGAACTCAACGGGAACCACCGCGTCGCCGTGCATGGCGAACAGCCAGCGAACGGGGCGGCTGAAGCGCTCGTGGCGCGAACCCCAGCGCTGCGAACGCGGCCAGTAGATGGAGGTGATGAGGTTCTGCAAAATATCCGGCAGAAGCGTGATCACCTGCACCGACGGGGTCGATTTCACGGCGTATACATACTCGACGCCGTTCTCGTCGCGGCGCTCAAGAGCGCTTGCGTCAACGCCCTTGCCGCGAGCGAAGCCCAGGGCAGCCTTCGTGGGGTTGCCGTCGGCGTCAAACGCGATTTTCGCAGCGGGGCCGCGGAAGGTTTCGGTCAAAGCCTCTGTGGCCTCGGGCACGGCGAGCGCGCTCACGATAAGGCGGCGCGGCGTGGAGTACACCGAAATCTCGCCATGGGGAATGCCCGCGCCATCGAGCGCGTCGGCGAACATGCCGCCGAGCTTTTCGGTTGCGGCATGCAGAGCGAAAGCAGGCAGCTCTTCGGTGCCGATTTCAAACGTTAGCGTCTGATTCGCCATGATTTACGCCTCCTCGCCTTCCTCGGCCGGCTTCACGCCAACCACGTGTTCCAAATAGCTTGCGCAGCACGCCTTGGCAATGGTGCGCACACGCAGAATGTAGCCCATGCGCTCCGTGGCCGAAATCACGCCGCGCGCGTCAAGCAGGTTGAAGGCATGCGAGCACTTCAGCACGTAGTCATACGCGGGAAGCGGCAGGCCAGCGGCCAACACGCGGTTGCACTCGGCCTCGTAGCGGTCGAATTCGCCGAACAGCATGTCGGTATCGGCAACCTCGAAGTTGTACGCCGAAAACTCGCGTTCGTTTTCCAAGAACACGTCGCCGTAGGTGAACTCGAGGCCGTCGTCGCCACGGCTCCACACGATGTCGTACACCGAGTCGACGCCCTGCACGTACATAGCCAAACGCTCAAGGCCATAGGTGACCTCAGAGGGAACAGGGTCGCACTCGAAGCCGCCAACCTGCTGGAAGTAGGTGAACTGCGTCACTTCCATGCCGTCGATCCACACTTCCCAGCCAAGGCCCCAAGCGCCCAGCGTGGGCGATTCCCAGTCGTCCTCGACGAAGCGCACGTCGTGCTCGGCGACCGTGATGCCGATGGCTTCCAAGCTGCCCAGGTACAAATCCTGAATGTTGTCGGGCGAAGGCTTCATGAGCACCTGGAACTGGTAGTAGTGCTGCATGCGGTTCGGGTTTTCGCCATAGCGGCCGTCAGCCGGTCGGCGGCACGGCTGCACATAGCACGAACGCCAGGCGTCGGGGCCCAGCGAGCGCAGCGTGGTGGCCGTGTGGAACGTGCCCGCGCCTACTTCGTTGTCGTAAGGTTGCATAACAACGCAGCCGTTGTCTGCCCAGTAGCGCTGCAGTCGCAGGATGATCTCCTGGAACGTGGGCGCCTCGGGCCTGGGAGCTTTGCTCATTTACAGCACTCCTATATGGTTGAGGGGCCAATAGATCGCGACAGCGCGGCCGGTAACGGTTTTGCTGTCGATGGGTCCGAAATAACGGGAATCCGCAGAATCGGTTCGATTATCTCCCATTACCCAAAGATAGCCTTCGGGAATGGTATAGGGATAGCTTATAGAAACATTCGCCGCAGTTTTCAGCGGCTCGGAGGGCTTGCCTTCGGTATAGGGCTCGTTTTGCGCCACGCCGTCGATATACACGGTGCCATCGATGAGGTCGACCGTTTGGCCGCCCGTGGCAATAACGCGCTTGATGAGCGTGCGACCCGCGATTTCAGGGTCTTCGAACGTCACGATGTCGCCGGCCTGCGGCTCGTGCGTGTAATAGGTGATTTTCTCGGACCATACGTTGTCGCCCACTTCAATGGTGTCTTCCATAGAGCCCGAGGGAATCGTGTACGGGCATACCACGAAGTTTTGGAGCAGCCACACCAGACCGATTACGAAAACGATGTAGAACACCCACGAGAGCGCTTTGCGCAAACCCCCACCGGCGCTTGAGCCATGCTGGCCATAAGCCATGAAACGTGCATCCTCTCAAATAAAAAGGCGCCCCGTTAGGCGCCTTCGATTGTGCCATCGCGCAATGATAGCAAAAAAGCCCGCTCGGCTTGCGAAACATTGGCACTCTCCAACAAATCGGGACGCAAGCGTGCCGTGCGAATGAGCGATTGCTGGCGACGCCACGCATCGACCTTGCCGTGGTCGCCCGACAACAGCACACTGGGAACCTCCATGCCGCGGAAATTCGCGGGACGCGTGTACTGCGGGTATTCGAGCAGACCGTCGTAGAAGCTCTCGTCGATAGAGCTGCCCTCGTCGCCCAGCACGCCCGGAATCAGGCGCACCACGGCGTCGATGATCACCATGGACGCAAGTTCGCCCGACGTGAGCACGTAATCGCCCAGCGAAATGCACTTGTCGGCGAGCGTGTAGGCGCGCTCGTCGATGCCCTCGTAATGCCCGCAAATGAACAGCAGGCGGTCTTTTTCGGAAAGCTCGGTGGCAACGCCCTGGTCGAACGGCTCACCGCAGGGCGTGAGGAAGATGGTGTAGGGTGTGCTGCCCTGCGCGACGATATCGTCATACGCCTCAAAGATGGGCTCGCACTTCATCACCAGGCCCTGGCCGCCGCCGTACGGGTCGTCGTCGGTGGTGCGATGACGGTCGTACGTCCAATCGCGCAGGTCGTGCGCGTGGAAATCGAGCGCGCCCGATGCCTGCGCGCGCTTCATGATCGACTCGCCCATAACCGAATCGTACATATGCGGGAAGGTGGAAAGCGTATCGATGCGCACGGTACTACTCCTCCTCCGCTTCCGACATATCAACCAAACCGGCCGGCAGGTCCATGTAGATCACGCCCTCGGCTTCGTCGATATCGACGATGAAATCTTCCACGAAGGGAATGAGCACCTGCTCGCCCTCTTCGGCTTCCACAACAATGAGATACTGCGTCGGCATCTCGCGCACTTCCACGATCTCGCCCACATACCCCTTGGTTTCGTCTTCCACCTCAAAGCCCACGATGCGCTCGGTGGCATACGAAGCGCCTTCCTCAAAGCCTTCCGGCAAATCGGCGCGCTCGACAATCACGTGGCTTCCCACGAGCTTCTCGGCAACATCGAGATTTTTCACGCCGGAAAACGCCACAAGCCAATCGTGGCCGGCGGCATGCGTTGCCTCTTTTACTTTTGCCTCGCGCGGCCCATCGATCGTGGGCGGCACGAAGTGAACGCGAAGGCCCTCAGATAAAAGAAAAGGAAGGCCCCGTACCGGGCGTACGGTGAGCCTTCCCTTCAAGCCTTGCGTTGCGACGAGTTCGGCCACATCGGCCCAACGACGCGACATATACGCTACCCTTCGACGAGTTCGACTTCCACGGCGTTGCCGTTGCCACATGCGGCAGCACGGGCGAGCACGCGAATCGACTTGATTACGCGGCCCTGACGGCCAATCACCTTGCCAGCGTCGTCTGCGGCCACGCGAATCTCCACGAGCTCGCAGCCGTCGTTGGTAAAGGTGGAAGTAACTTCCACGGCGCCTACGTCATCGACGAGAGGCTCGACGATGCCGCGCACCAACTCGACGATGCCGGATGAAGTCTCGGCCATGACTACTGAGCCTTCTTGACCGTATCGATCAGACGAACAACGGTGTCGGTAGGCTGAGCGCCCTTGGCCATCCAGTCGGCAACCTTCTCGAGGTCGAGGGTGATCTCAGAGGGATCGGTGTTGGGGTTGTAACGGCCAACCTGCTCGATGTAACGGCCATCGCGGGTGCAGCGGCCATCGGCCACGACGACGCGGTAGACAGGATGCTTTTTTGCGCCATGGCGGGCGAGGCGAATCTTGACTGCCATTTAGAAAACTCCTTAACGTGTTTTACTACGAATTCAAAACATGCGAGGGAACATGATATCTCCTGCTCCCCCACTTTTCAAGCCGACCTCGCGAAAGATGTGCCCAGCGGGGCCGGTTTATGCGGGGTTTGTGAAGCCGAAGCTCCCAAACCCCGATTATTTGCGTGTGCGGCGGCGCTTAGTGGCGACGACGCGGGGTGCGATGCTCGTTGGCTTCGCGGTTGGAACGACCCGGACGATGGTCGGTTTTCTCGCCGCGGTCGCGACGCTCGCCGCGCTCGTGGCGGGGCGCCGGGGCGGAACCTTCAGGAGCATCGGGCTTCTCCAAGCGGTCGAGCGAGATTTTGCCCGACTTCGGATCGATCTCGATAACCTGGACCTTCACCATGTCGCCCATGGAGAGCACGTCCTCGACCTGGCCGACGCGACCATTGGCCATGCGGGAGATGTGCAGCAGGCCGTCCTTGGAAGGCGTGAGCTTGATGAACGCGCCAAAGCTCTGAATGCCAACAACGGGGCCTTCGTAAACCTCGCCCACTTCGGGGACCTTCACGATAGCCTCGATGGCAGCGCGAGCAGCCTTGCCGGCTTCCTGGTCGACGGACGCGATATGCACGGTGCCGTCTTCCTGAATCTCAATCGTAGCACCCGTGGAATCCTGGATACCGCGAATGGTTTCGCCGCCCTTGCCAATGACCTCGCGAATCTTGTCGACCGCGATGTGAATGGTGTCGATGCGCGGCGCGGTGTCGCGCAGCTCTTCGCGGGGCGCGGCGATTTCTGCGAGCATGGCCTGCAGAATGAAGTGGCGGCCAGCCTTGGCCTGCTTCAGCGCGCGGCCGAGAATCTCGGTGGACAGGCCCTTGGCCTTGTTGTCCATCTGAAGTGCGGTAATGCCTTTCTCGGTGCCCGTGACCTTGAAGTCCATGTCGCCCAGGAAGTCTTCCAGGCCCTGGATGTCGGAAAGAATGACGATGTCGTCGCCTTCCTTAATAAGGCCCATGGCGATGCCGGAAACGGGAGCCTTGATAGGCACGCCCGCGTCCATGAGCGCCAGGGTGGAACCGCAGGTGGAAGCCATCGAAGAGGAGCCGTTCGATTCCATGATCTCGCTCACCACGCGAATGGCGTAGGGGAACTCGTCTTCGCTGGGCAGCACCGGCAGAAGCGCGCGCTCGGCGAGGGCGCCATGGCCGATTTCGCGGCGTTTGGGAGCGCCCATGCGGCCCGTTTCACCCGTGCAGTACGGCGGGAAGTTGTACTGGTGCATGTAACGCTTGGATTCCTGCGGGTCGATGGTGTCGAGGCGCTGGGCTTCGTTGAGCAGACCCAAGGTGCAAATGGAAAGCGCTTGGGTTTGGCCTCGCTGGAACAGGCCCGAACCATGCACGCGAGGCAGGTAGCCGGGACGAATGTAGAGCGGACGAATCTCGTCGGCGGCGCGGCCGTCGGCACGCTCGCCCGACTCGATGACCATGCGGCGCATGGCATGCTTCTCAAGAGCCTTGCAGGCGGCGGCGATGTCGCTGCCCCATGCGGCGCGCTCTTCCTCGGTGAAGTCGTTTTCCTTGATGGACGACTTCAGGGCCTCAACCTTGGCGATGCGCGAAAGCTTGTCGGCATCGTGCAGGGCTGCGCTCATCTCGTCATAGTGGGCATCGACGCGCTCGGCGATGGAGGCGTCGGGCACATGCACGGGATATTCCTTGGGCTCGGGAGCGACTTTGGCCAAGAATTCCGCCTGCTTCTCGCAGAAGGCGGCGATGGCCTGCTGGCCGAACTCCATGGCGGCGAGCATGTCTTCCTCAGAAACTTCCTGAGCGCCGGCTTCGACCATAGAGATGTAGTCTTTGGTGCCAGCGATGGTGAGCTCGAGGTCGCTTGTTTCCTGCTCGGCATAGGTGGGGTTCACGATGAACTCGCCGGTCTCGGCGTTGCGGGCGATGCGCACGCAGGCGGCCGGGCCGTCGAACGGGGTGCCGCCGCACAGAAGCGCGGCAGAGGCGCCGCCCACGCAAATGCAGTCGGGCGGGTTCTGGCCGTCGCACGCAAGCGTGGTAGCCACAATGTGGACTTCCTGCTTGAAGCCGTCGGCGAAGCCGGGGCGAATGGGACGGTCGATCATGCGGGCGGTAAGAGTGCCCTTGTCGGAAGGCTTGGCCTCACGCTTGAGGTAGCCGCCCGGAATGCGGCCGACGGCGTACATCTTCTCGATGAAGTCGACGGTCAGCGGGAAGAAGTCGTAGTCCTTCTGCTCCTTGGAGACAACAGCGGTGACCAGGCACGTGGTTTCGCCCTGCGTGACGAGCACGGCGCCGGTGGCCTGCTTGGCGAGCTCGCCGGTTTCCAGGCGGTAGCTCTTGCCGTACAGCTCGAAGCTCTCGACGATCTTTTCCATGTAGAAAGTTCTTCTTTCTCTTCTTCTTCGGAGGCATGCTCTTCATGCCCCTCGCGAGCAAGCGGGGCCCCTGCCCTGCCCGACCGCTATATACTGCAAAAGCCCGCCGAAGCGGGCTCCATGCAAGACTTAGATGTTGTCGCGAATGCCGAGCTTCTTGATGAGAGCACGGTAGTTCTCGATGTCGCGATCCTTGATGTACTTGAGCAGACGACGACGCTTACCGATGAGCTGCATAAGGCCACGACGGGTGTGGTTGTCCTTCTTGTGCTCCTTGAGGTGCTCGGTGAGGTGCTTGATGCGGTGCGTCATGATGGCGACCTGAACCTCGGCGGAACCGGAATCGCCTTCGCCTTTGCCGTACTCAGCGATGAGAGCCTTGACGGTCTCTTTGTCAATGGAACGAGTGGTTGCAGTCATTGCTCCACCTTTCTTGACACGCGAACGTGCCATCGCGCGGCTGTTGCGAGCCGCTTACTTTCATTCGCCCAATGCCGCGAATCCATGCAGGTGGTGCGTGGAAACAAGGCCCTGGGTAATTGCAACCGTTGCAGTATATCAGACAATCCCTGCACTTCGCGGGAATTTCACAAGCTTCGAAACCTACAACCTACCGGACGCCTCCCCGCTGCGAAATGCCCGCCACGCGTGGGACGCTCGCCACCCGCCAACGACCGCCACCTGTTAAATGCTCGTAGCGTTTAACAGGTTGGCCAAACCGCGAACACGCCAGGAGCGCAAAAACCTGTTAAACGCTACGAGCATTTAACAGGTTCCCGCAGACACCAACCCCAAGCCCGCACTAGCACGCATAGAATCGCCAGGTGCCGTCGACTTCTTCACGGCGGAGCTTGCCTTGGTTTTCCAGGTAGCGCACGCCAACGAACGCTTCGAGCATAGAGTAATATCGCGAAATCGAAGGCGCCGCACGCCAGGCGGCCTCATCTTTCTGCGTGAGCGAACGCCGTGCCAACTCTTCCCCACCAATGCCGGGGCACTCGTGCGCGGTCGCGACCATGCGGTCGCAATGGCGCAGCTTGCGCGACACGATATCGGCCGCGCGCGAACGCAGCGTTTGTCCGCCGAACCCCTCGCCATGTCCGGGAAGCGTCCAGTGCACGTGCTGGAGCCATTCTCCATCAACGCCATGCGGCCGATAATCGTCATGCTCATGCACACCGGCACCGACAGCGCCATCGGCCACTTGCACGCGCGCATCGACCCTACCAAGCTGCAGCTCATCGGGTTCCTGCACGCGCGCGCCACGCGGGCCATGCAGCTGCCGCCCGCCCGAGCCGAAGAAGCGCTTCTCGCCGAAGCGCTCCGACTGCATGCCGCTCGCGCCGAACACGCGCTTGCCGTCGGAACGCCACAGCGCGAGCCGCTGCGGGCCATTGCCGCTCAGGCCAAGCCCTTCCATATACAGCGCAAGCGCATCTTCGCCATCAAACGGCGCATCGACGCTCGGCGTGGTGCCGAAGATCACCTCGTCGCCCGTAAACGACGGCGCGCCGTCACGCCCCACCAAGCACACCAAATCGAGCGTATGTCCCGGTACCTCAACGACGTCGAACACGAAGCGCCCCACATGCACCTCGTCGCCCTCGCGCACGAAACGGTAGTCGAACGCGCCCGCCGGCAGAAACGTGGGCTCGTAATCGTTGCGCGAATATTCCTCGGCATCGGCCAGCGTCGCTCCCATCTTCAGCATGCGCCGCACGAACAGCTCGCGCGCGGCTTCGGCGCGAATAGGACTGCGCTCCTCGAAGCCCACCTCGGACACATACACGCACGTGCCCTCGGGAAACAGCACCCGCGCCGCCTCGGCGTGGTCGAAGTGCGTATGCGTCAAAAACACCTTGCACTCCCCTGGCGCCACGCCAAGCTCGAAGAGCGCATTGCGCACACGGCGCATACCTACTTCATTGGCCGCACCCGGGTCAACCACCAAGCAATCGCCGTCGTCGCGCACGATGTAGCAATTCGACTCGCCCGAGCCTAAATTAACGAAAGGAACCCGAACGCAATACACGTCCGGGTTCGAAAAAACTTTGTCCATGAATTAACGTGCCTTGTAAACCGAATCGATTCCCTCGAGCGCGCTCGTCTCGGCGAGCGACTTGCCCTTGGTTTCGGGAGCAATGAACCACGACATAACCAGGCAAATGCCCACAAGCACCACCGCCACGAGCATCGTGGGGCCAACGCCGAACGCAGCCAAGAACAGCGGCGTGCCGTACGTCGACACAATGGTGCCAATGCGCGAGAAGCCAATGGCGATACCCACAGCCGAAGCGCGAACCTCGGTCGGGAACAGTTCGTTGGGATAGAGCCACTGCAGAATGCCCGGGCCGCCGCTGAAGAATGCGTACATGCCGAACGCAAGAATCACAACGAAAATCGGAGCCGTAGGCCACACGCCAAGAATGGTAAGGCCCGCACCCATGAACACCAAGCTAATGAGCAACAGCTTGCGACGGCCCATGGAATTCAGCCAGAACATCGCGGGAATAGAACCGATCAAGAAGAACAAGCTCACGACGCTCTCGCCCAAAATCGATTCCTGGCCCTCGCCCAAGCCGAACGCGGTCATAATGTCGGGGCCGAACGTGTAAATGGCGTACATCGGCACCACCTGACACAGAATGAACACGCCCATAAACACCATGCGCTTCATGTAGCCGGAATGCAACAGCATGCGCAGCGAGGTCTTCGGCTGCTCTTCCTCGTCCTCGAGCTCGACGTCTTCGCCGAACACGCGGTGCACGATCTCGTCAGCCTCTTCCTTGCGGCCTTTCTTCGCGAGCCACATAGGAGATTCGGGAATATCGTGACGGCCAACCAGCAGAATAATGCAGGGAATAACCGCCGAACCGAGCATCCACTTCCAGCCGTCGGGCACGGTATAGAGGAAGTAACCCACGAACGCGGCCACCGTAGCGCCCAAATACCACGCCGCCGACACAGCGCCCATCGAAATGCTGCGGTATTTTTTCGGCGTGAACTCGGCGATAAGCGAAGTCGCAATGGGATAGTCGGCGCCTACAAACACGCCGATGAAGAAGCGAGCCGCGACGAGCTCCCACGGATTGCTGCAAAAAACGCTCAGAATCGAGAAGAGGGCAATGGCGACCAGGTCGATTATGAACATTTTCTTACGGCCGATGGCATCGGTCAGATAGCCGCCGGCAATGGTGCCCACCAGAATGCCCAGCATAACCGACGCGCCAATAGCGGCCGATTCGGACGCGGTGAGGTTGAACATGGGGGTAATTTGCGTAAGCGCCACGCCGATAAGCGAAAGCACGTAGCCGTCCAGAAATGAACCGCCACTCGAAAAAATCGCGATCTTGCGCAAAAACGGCGTCATCGCAACGTCGTCAATGGTCTTTTTCGCCTTTCGTTTCACATATCGAGCGACGCGCTCGGGCGACCATTTGCCATGTTCTTCAACGTACGCGCGCTGTGTGCGCACGTCGGGGCTCGCCTGGGGCAGAATCTCTTCGCGAGCCATATCGTTGCCTTCGCAGGCCATATCGCTGTCATTCTTAGGCGGACTCACAACTTGAGTCGTTTTCTTAATAGCGCTCATTGTTCCTCCTTTGAAACGTAATCGCCTATAAGAAGGCTCGCCGAACCACTCCAGCGAGCCCCACTACTAACTTGTAATGCTGTGCGCGAATGCTATGCGCGCTCGGGGTCCCACTCCACAATACCGTTATTGAGGAACGGTTTCGACTCGGGAGCGTCGGCGTTGACCATTCGGAACCTTGCCTCGCCCTCGGCCGTCTTCCATACCACGGTGCGCAGGCGCACGCCAGGCAGAACAGGGGAAGTGAAGCGGCACTTGAAGCGCGTCATAGCCTCGGGATGACCCGGGAACAGCAGGGAAATCACGTGGCGCATCGCCACGCCCGCGCTGCTCACGCCGTGGGCGATCGGGCGCTCAAGGCCGGTCTGCTCGGTGTAGGACCAGTCGATGTGCTGCTGATGCCAGTCGCCCATCATGCGGTACACGAGGGGCCAGTTGTAGCCGTAGGTTTCCTCGTAAGCGAAATCAGCTTCGCGATCGGGGTAATCAACAGCGTCCTTCGGAGGGAGCTCGCCGCCCCAACCACCATCATAGATGCAGCAGTCGTAGGTATCAACCGTGCACAGATGCGTGCCGTCGGCGGAATACGACTTGCCCACCTGCTTCGAGAGCGAGCCGCGACCCTCGCCGCGGTCCCAAATGGCCTCTTGAGTCACATAGGTCTCAATGTGGTCAGACATCTTGAACGGCGCATGGAAATGCACATCGATGCCGTAGTGCAGCGAACCGGAATAGTCGAAGCCGTAGTCGAGCGTCGTCGTCATTTCCTCGTTCACGGTCAGCGGCACGGCGAAGATCGGGAGAACCTTCAGGTCGGGGTTTTTCGCGTCGTGTTCGTTGACATATTCCAAGTCAACGCGACCGTCCCAGCCAGCACCGCATCCGAGCGCGCAAATCTCCAAATCTTTGAAGGTGTAGTCACGCACGAAGGGCCCGAAGGTCTTACCTACGATCTCAGTTGAAATAGCCATGTCCTCCCCTTTCAGCAAACAACTGATTTATATGAAGAAACCCGTTTAATGCAAAAGCTTCTTCGCGCACTTCCCCACGCTTGTGTGGGGCAGTGCATCCACCACCTCTACGATGGTTGGAACCTTGAAATGGGCCAGATTGTGGCGACAGTGCTCAAGCACGGCTTCCACATCGGGCTCGACGTTGGGCTCGAACACGAGGAACGCCTTCACCGCCTGGTCGCGAACCGGGTCATCAACGCCGATGACCGCCACCTCGGCAAGGCCAGGGAATGTATTCAGAACCTCTTCAACTTCAGAGGCGGAAATGTTTTCGCCAGCGCGCTTGATCATGTTGGACTTGCGATCGACGAAATACATCCAGCCGCCCTCGTCGAAATAGCCCTTATCGCCCGAGCGCATCCAGCCTTTGCAGTCAACGCAGGAATTCGTGGCGGCCTCGTCGTTGTAGTAGCCCTTCATAAGGGAGACGCCCATCTCGCCATGGAAGACGATGTCGCCCACCTCGCCGGCGGGAAGCGTATTGCCCTCGGAATCGACCACGCGCACGTCATAGCCCAGGCCGCTGCGGCCCACGCTCGGCCAGCGGCGCTCGCCATATGGCAAATCAGTCGTGACCCAGCACACCGACTCGGTAAGGCCGTAGCAGTTTTGCAGGCGCACGCCGAAGCGGTTCTCGAATTCGTCTTTCTCAGGCTCCTCGATAGCCAGGTAATACTGCACCGACTTCACGTTGTGGTCGCGCTCGCCTTCCACCACGGGCTGCATCATAAGGGTGCGCACCATCATGGCAACGAGCTGCAGCGCAGTGGCGCCGAATTCGCGCACCTGCGACCAATAGCGACGCGCGCTGTATTTCTCGACGAAAACGAGCGTCGCGCCACAGGTAAGCACGGGCATAAGCGCCGCGGTTTGGAAATTGGAATGAAACGCCGGCATGGTCGTGAGCAGTCGGTCGTCGGGCGAAAGATTGCACTGCCAATCGCCGTAGTAGCCGCCATAGAGCATGTTGGCGTGGGTAAGTTCAACACCCTTCGGGTCGCTCGTGGTGCCCGAGGTGAAAATGATCATAGCCGTATCAAGCGGATCGATGTCGATCGAAACCGAAAGCTCGCTTGTCTGCTCAGCGACTTCCGCATCGAAGTCGCGCGCCGTGCCGAAAAGCCCCTCGTCACCTGCGTGTGCAATGAGCAACGTAGACACATGGTACGGCTCTCCGCCAAGCGGACCTGCAATGCAGCTTTCCACACCCGCGCAGTAGTAGCACTGGCAATCGGGCTCGGCGATAACCACTGAAATGTCGCACTTCTCAAACACGTACACGCATTCGGCAAGCGTGTGCTGCATATTAATGGGCACCGCCACCGCGCCGAGCTTGGCACACGCCATGCAACACGCAATGTGCTCGGGGCTGTTGTAGAGCTGCACGCCCACATTCTGGCCAGCGGTCACGCCGACCGAGCAAAGAAGATTCGCAACGCGATTGATGTATGCATTGAATTCGGCATAGGTGAAATCGCGCTGCGAGCCATCTTTGCCATGAAATTCAAGGAAGGTATGCGACCCCCTGTTAGTGGCGAGCCATTCCCACATGTCAGCCAAATTCTGGTTTCCCACAATAGTTGCCATGCGCTAAACCTTTCCCCCGAATTCCTGGTAAAAATCCCCAGTTTTAAAATGTGGCCCGCACGAATGCGGGCCACATCGGTAATTACGCTGCGATAAAAATCGCGAAATCCCGCTTAGTTCTCGCCAATCTTGACGACGTTCTTCTCAGCGAGCTCCTGCACCTGCTCGGCGGTGTAGCCAAGCTTGGTGAGGACGTCCATGGTGTCGCCACCCTGGGCAGGCATCGGGCGCCAAATCTGGCCCGGGGTCTGCTCGAAGCGAGGCATGGGAGAGAGGCCCTTAAAGGTGTCGCCGTCTTTGGTCTCCCACTCGACGAAGTTGCCACGGGCAGCCATGTGCTTGTCGGCAACCATGTCTTCGAACTCGTAAACGCTCTGAGCGGCGATAGCATGGTCGGCCAGAATCTCTTCGAGCTCCAGCTTGTCATGCTCAAGCAGCCAAGCCTCAAGGCGCTTCTCAAACTCTTTAGCGATGGGCATGGACAGCCACAGGGAAGCGGTGTCCTCGGGCAGCTCGGGGGTGCCCCAGTGCTCGCCCAGGCCGAGCTCTTCGATGATCCACTTGTTCTGGCGAATGCCGAACAGGTTCAAAGCAATGAAGCCGTCCTTGCACTTGTACACGCCAATACCGCAGAGGTTGACGTTGCGAGCGCCAGCGCGAGGCCACTTGATGCCCTCGTTGAGGAAGTCGACCAGGTAGTACTGGCTCATGTACATGATGCCCTCATACATTGCCCAGTCAATGCTCTCGCCCTTGCCAGTGCGGTCAGCCTTGCGCAGTGCAGCCAGGGAGGCAGCAATGAGCAGGTAGGAGTTGATGTAGTCACCGGAGTACGGCATGGAAATCATCGGCTGCTCAGCGGTGCCGTTCTGGCAGGTGAGGCCAGCGTAAGGGCCAACGGTGCCGTCGTAGGCAGGACGCTTGACGCGATCGGGGTCGCCGAATTTACCGTAGCCGGAGCAGTGGACGATGATGAGCTTGGGGTTAACGGCCCACATATCCTCATCGGTGAAGCCCTTGCGCTCCCACGTGCCGCCCTTGGAGGACTCGAAGAAGATGTCGGTGTCCTTGAGCATCTTCAACAGAACTTCTTTGCCCTCGGGGGTGAACTGGTTCAGAGCGACGGAGCGGCAGTTACGACGCTCGGCCTGAGCAGCGTTCTTAGCATCGCGAACGGTGTCGCCATAGCCCGTGTTCTCGAGCCACGTAACATCGGCACCCCAGTCAGCCATGATGTTGCAAGCGCGAGGAATAGCTTCCTCCATTGCAGCGAAGACGATTTTGACGTCGTCGAGAACACCAAAGCTCGGTTTTTCGGTAGGAATGGCAGCCATATTGCTGGTCCTTTCTCGTTTCTCAGGGTGCGCCGCGCCCTCACACGGCGCACCCATTGAGATTTCCCCAAATGCGAGGCGACTTGCGCCTCACGTTATTAGTAAACGCTGCACGGCCCCGCCCACGACGGGGCCATACGATGCGAATTACTGGCGATACGCCTTGATAGCGTTCTTGGAAGCGGTGAGAATCATCATCTCGTCGGTGCCGCCGGAGACGCGGTCGACACGCAGGTCGCGCCAGATGCGGTTGATGCGGTGCTCAGAAGCAACAGCGATGCCGCCCATGACCTGCATAGCGTCGTCAACGACCTCGAAGGAAGCGTTGGCGCAGAAGTACTTGCACATTGCAGCCTGGCCAGCGTCGACGTCGCCGCCGAGGTTGATGTCGGCGTTCCAAGCAGCTTCGTAAAGCATGTTGCGCATGGAGTCGAGCTTGATGGCCATGTGGCAGAACTTCAGGGAGTTCAGCTGGAAGCGAGCGACCGGCTTGCCGAAGGCAACGCGAGCCCAAGCATGCTTGGCAGCGTCTTCGAAAGCAGAGATAGCCGTGCCGTAGTCGCAAGCAGCAACGAGCCAGCGTTCGAAGTTGAAGTCAGCGACGCCGCGGTTGAAGCCGTTGCCCTCTTTGCCGAAGAAGTCCTTCTCTTCCATCTCGACGTTGTCGAGGTAGACCTCGCAGCAGGAGTCCATACGCAGGCCCAGCTTGGTGAGCGGGGACAGCGAGATGCCCGGCTTGGACATGTCGACGAAGAACTCGGAAATGACGTCCGGGTTGTCAGCGTCGCGGCACATGATGATGAGGTACTTAACGCCCTTGGAAGAGGTGATGAAGGTCTTGGTACCGTTGAGGTAAATCTTGCCGTTCTCGCGCTTATAGGTGGTCACGAGGCCGGAAACGTCAGAGCCGGCGCCCGGCTCGGTGCAAGCGGAGTTCACAACCTGCTCGCCCGTGCCCAGGTACTTCAGGCAAGCATCGATCTGCTCCTGAGTGCCCTCGCGGACGATGGTGTTGTAACCGGTGAGCAAGTACAGAACATAGGTCGGAGCACCGTACTGGCCGAGAACCTCGTAGATCGCCATCAGCGTGGTGATGGGCTGCTCGAGGCCGAGGCCGCCATGCTCCTCATCGAGCATAATGCGGTCGAAGCCCATTTCGCAAAGGCCCTGGGCCCAGCGCAGCGGGTACTCGTGCTTCTCATCGCACTCGTGGAAGTAGGTCTCCCAGTTCTCGCTCTCCATGTAGTCGCGGTAGGACGCCACGATGAGCTCTTGTTCGTCGGTCAGATTGAAATCCATTGAGGAACCTCCTTATTGGTTGCACTCACATCCGGCCTCGCCGGAATATGACAGGATTGGGGGTGGGCATCTGCCCTATTGAAGCTACGCCTGATGGCGGGTCTTCCAGAATTCAGCGGAATGTTCGATGCACTCAGCAGCTTCATCGAGCATTCGGGAGTAGTGAACGAATGCATGCAGCACGCCTTCGAACACTTCGTGCTGGTTGCGCACGCCGTTGGTGTCGAGAACGCGGTGCAAAAGCTCGGAATCGTCACGCAGCGGGTCGAGACCGGCAGCGGCGATGTAGCACACAGGCATGCTCGTCGTAAGGTCGTTGTGGAACATGTCCACGTACGGTGCCTTGGTTTCGGTAGCCAGGTCGTTGAGCCAGCACTCGTTGTAGTAGATAAGGTCTTCCTTGCGCATGCCGTCGATATCCCAACCGTACAGACGCTGCGACATGGAATCTTCAAGGCCATAGAAGCCGTAATACAGAAGCAGGCTCTTCACGAAGGAGTTGTCGCCCTCTTCGTCGCGCAGCCACAAATTCGATGCCATCGAAAGAACTGCGCCGCCCGAATCGCCGGCGAACGAAAGGTCGTCGCCGTCGATGCCTTCTTCAGCACCATGCTCGTGCAGGTGCTTGGCGACCATCACGCACTCCTGAATGTTGGTGGGATACTTCGACTCAGGAGACAGGTGGTAGTCGACGCTCACGACAACCGCGCCAGTTTTCTCGGCGAGAATGCGGCACACGCGATCGTGGGTGTCGGGGCTGCCCACAACAAAACCGCCACCGTGAATGAACTCAATCACGGGAAGCTTCTCAGCTTCGACGGGGTAATAGTAGCGAGCCATGAATTCGCCCATGGGACCTTCGAACGTGCGCTCGACGGTCTTGGCCATAACCGGACCGCCCTCGTTCCAGAAGCGGCGCTCGCGCACGTAGTTTTCGCGCATCTCGGCGAATCCTACGTCGGTGACGAAGGCGTCGCCGGCAAGCTCGGCCGACTTCTGGAGGACGGCTTTCATCTGATCGTTCATAAGCAGCTGTGGATCGACTTTATTTTCCATGTTCAATCCTTTCTCGATGACTTGGGAAAGTGGAGAGGCGTTTGGCGTCGCCTCTCCACGAGGCCAGCGGATTCGCTGGTAATAAGGGGCCTGTGCGGCCGGTCAGCATTACGCGCCGGCCGCTAAAGTGCTTGAAAGTTAGTTGGCCTGAGAGGCGGCATGCTTCTTGATGGCGCGGATGCACATGACCAGGAAGATGATGCCGAGGACGGCGAACATGATCTCGAAGCCGAAGATCTGGTTGAAGGCTGCGACGCCGGAAGCGTCAATCAGCGAGCCGTACCAGGTGTGAATGAACACGTCAGGCAGGAAGCCGATAACGGAAAGGATGCCAGCGGCGGTGCCGAAGATTCGCATCGGAATGCCGAGCTCGGAGAGCGGCGAGGAGCCGATAGAGAAAGCGCCGTAGGTGGCGAAGCCGAACACGACGACCAGGCAGCAAGCCACGATGGACAGGCCGGAATCCTGAGGCATCACGATGAAGGCGCCCAGAACCACGATGGCAAGCGCGAAGCAGCCGATGATGGTCTTGGAGGACTTAGCCTTCGCAGCGATGGCGCCAATAACCGGGCCAGCGAGCAGGCCAATACCATAGGTACGAATGAGGCCGATGATGTTAACGGTGTTAGCATCGGTGCCCATGGCCTGAGACAGGTACGGAGTGGTGTAGGTAGCGCCCTGGTACACGCAGTAGACGCAGAAGTAACCGAGGCAAGCCCACAGAACGCCGGGGGTCTTGATGGCCTCAGCAGCGTCAGCAACGCTGAAGAGCTTGGCGTCCTTGTTAATCTCGCCCTTGAAGTCGGGGATGAAGACGAAGGACAGAACGCCGAGGATGGCAATCAAAACACCAAGGAAGATGATGACCGACTGCATAGCGAAGACGGTGTCGGGAATAGCGGCGATGATGGCAGCGTTGATAACGCCAACAACAAGGCCGGTAACGCCATAGATGGAGTAGGAAACACCAATGCGGGCAGGATACTCATCTTCTTCGCAGCAAAGACGAATAACCTTGAAACGGGTGCCCCACCAAATCAGGATGGAGGTAAGACCCATGCCGCCGAACAGCACGTAGCACATCTGCACGGAAGGAAGCATCGCGTAGAGGAACGTGAGCACTGCGGTGCCGACGAAGCCGACCCACGCCAAGGTGCGCATGCGGAACTTGTCGGCAATGATGCCCGAAGGCAGGTAGCAGATAAGAGCAACGATGCCGTAGAAGGACACCATTGCGCCCAAGTCGGCGTTGGTGCAGCCGAGAGCCGTCATCAGAGGATCGTAGAAGACGCCCTTCAAATACATCGGCGTGTAGATGATGGAGGAACCCATCGAAATGAGGACGATCAAGAACCACTTGTGGAAACCAGTGAGGTCCTTGTACGTCACCTCGCCCTTGCTCTTTGCAAGAATGGACATGTGTTTTCCCTTTCTCGTTTACCTTAAGAAAGCAATGCTTTCCGGTACGAGCGCCCCTCTCCTTGCTTATGAAGTTCTTGATCGTTTTCCGAATTGCTCCGTTCAAAAGAGCCAAGGACTTCATAAGAACTCGCGGGACGCGTGTCGCGCATGCGCGACGCCAAATAAGTAGGCCCCTTAAGCCCAGCGAATTCCGCCTCCTTCCAAGGGATCGTGCCATCGCATGAAGCCTTATTCCGGATGTTCGGCTTTGTTGCCGACTCCCAGTTCCCCAAAGGCCTCATCGATCAGACAAGTTGCATTTTGTGGCCGAATCGTGAAGTGCGCTATCGCTTGTTGACTATGAATCGCTCTTTACTGGCAAACGAGTTAGTGGATAATTGGAGCATACTTAAAAAACTGTGATGCAGGTTTAATCCAGGTGAATTACCCTATTCAGTATAAATCTGGCCTATTGGAACAAAAAAATCGATAAGCCAGATTAATAAATCGGCATATGCCGCACTGCTCGAGGGAAAGGATGGGGAGCGCTGTGAGTATGGTTTCCTTCTTCGGAAGCGATGCGGAATCGGTAGAAAAAAGGGATGCGTTAGGCGTCCATTATCTTGGTCTGAGCCTTGTACTCGCGTGGTTTTATTGCCTGTGGTTCTCGCCAAGCGTGTTCGTGTGCACGCCGCTCATGGGCCGCGCCATGGTGTATTCCTGGCTTGCGAGCCTCGCGTTTTCGGCGCTTGCATTCCTCGTAATGCCGTTGGCGCTCCGACGCATCAATATATATGAGCACCCTACCCTTGTATGGGTTTCGGCCGGAACGCTTGCCGCAGGCACGCTGTTGTTCACGCTTGCAAAGCCCTTGGCGACACTGCCCCTTTTTATTTGGGTCGTGTTCCCCATTGTGCTGGCAGCGGCCAACGCACTTCTGTGGGCCGCATGGGGCGAATTCTACACGCGCAAACGTTCGACGTTCGCGGTAGGCAAATTCGCGCTTGTCTACGGATCGGTGATGCTCGCAGCAATGATCATGACCGAGATTTTGCCCGCGCCTGTATCGAATGTGTTCGTGGCGCTGCTGCCCATTGCGTGCGGCGCAGTATATAAGTACGAAAACAAGACGGTTGAGGGACTTGTATTCCCCACGCTTTTGCCGAAGGCGATTCGCAAAAAGACGAATCGCGCAACGCTTATTATATCGGTTTCGCTGTGCATCGCGTGCGTGGCCTGCTACTTCACGATTGCTATAGTTCCTGAAGATAATATCCTCACAGATGCGGCGGCATACCCCTTGGGAATGGGTTTGGCGGCAATTCTGTGCCTTGTTATTGCGTCGATCGCACGCGTTGGCAAACGCACCGAAGCCGCATACAAGCTTCTTCCCTACTTCATGGTTGCGGCCATTGTCGCCATTGCCTTTTTCCTGAGCAATCACGTCGAATTTGACACAATTGCGTTCACGCTCGCCGTGATTCTGGCCGGCATTTTCGAGTTGTTCGTGATTTCGTATTTCGGCACCATGTCGTCGAAGGGCTACATGGCTCCCGTTGCGGCGTTTTGCGCGTCGAGCGCCATTGTGCGCCTAGGCTTTTCGATCGGCGAGGTTTGGGCCGTGCTCTATGAAGACATTCAGGGCATTTGGAACACGCTTGTTGAGCCCACGTCGCTGTTCCTTATGTGCCTTGTAGCGCTGTCGCTTATTCCGCTTGTACGTAGCGAGGGCGACATCATTCACGTAACCACGGCGCCCGCTACGCAGAACGATACCGAGGAGATTTGCGACGCGGTGATCGTGGAATTCAAGCTCTCGAAGCGCGAGGGCGAGATTTTGAAGCTCGTAGCGCGCGGCTACACGGTAGACAACATCTCGAACAAACTCGTGATTAGCCCTTACACCACGCAAACGCATATTCGCCACATTTACGCGAAGATGAACATTCACAAGCGCAGCGAGCTGCTGGACTACATCAACATGCACCGCGACAGCGAAAAGCCCGTACGCCCCGCCGCAAAGGCCGAGAAGAAGTAACGGGAATACAAGAGAGAAGATGGTTGAGGCGCCCTGCGGGGCGCCTCTTTTTGATTCGAAAGGCGAACTCAGCTCGTGCCATTTTCTAGCAAACTGTCGGGAAGGGAAAAACCACGCAGAACAAAGGCGTCTCTTAAGTCCGATAAAATCTCTTTACTAAAAGAGCCGCAGTCAATAAGTTCAATCGCTTGCTGATAGCCCGCGCAACCCACGCAATCAAGAATTTCACCTTGTCCTCATTCGCCAAGGCGCTTTCGCCAATTAAAGCAATCAATTCCTTGTCGAGGAAAAAGTCGTTCTCATATTTCCAATTGCAGTGTTCCGAAAAGATCTTTACAGCCCCCGTAATCACGTGGGAATCGTCGTTCTCCTCTTTATCGCATAAACGAAGCAAGTGATGGGCGGATTGTCTATAGCACGCCTCGTCTTCCAATAGCAAACTGATTGTCGAATTAATCCATTCGCGCCATTCTCGCTCGCGGTCCGCTTTCGAGAGACGCAGCGTCCATTCGACGAGAACCCAGACAGCAGCCGAACACGTCGCGGGATTGTGTCTGCATACGACAAAGAGCGCTTCTCTCGACGCGGATCCGTCGTAGAGAATTGACGACCAAAGAAACGTCTTCTTTATCCTCGCATTGCGAACACCTTCATACGGCTCGCCATCGGAAAGAATTTGGCGCCAATAGACCCGAATGTTCCGTCATAATTCTTCAACTGAGCTCGTAACCTGTGGATCGGCAAAAGGAACGCCTCAGCGAGCCTCGCGACAGATCAAGCACCACTTTCTCCTTGGGAAGCAAGTCATAACCACCCGTCACCTGGACCAGACCGGAAAGGTTCGGGGTCACCATAGTGCGATAATGCCAGCCGTGGATACGCTTCTCGAACTCGGCGCAGAACGCCGGGCGCTCCGGACGGGGGCCGATTAAGCTCATCCCTTTTGTCAAGACGAAAATGCGAGGGGAAATGGAAGGACGAGAGAAAATCGCGCACATTAGTTCGTGTCAAAGTGGAGCACACACGATTATTCGCAAGCTGGACTAGGGCGAAAAAAAAAGCGAAGAAGCAATTGCTCGCTCCAGCATCTCGTCCGAATGCCAGAAGCGTTCGAGTGTTTAGAGAGGTCGCATTCCTTGAATGCGGTAAACCCCGTCACCGAATCGTTCAAGGCATCGACCGATGCTGCATAATTAACCTCATAGATTTGAGCACGCGCCCATGGCTTATTGAACAGAGCTACACAGGAGGCGCTATTGAAGTCAGACTGCGAACGAGCCATCAGGCAAAGTTGAAGAAGAGCATATTAAACTGCCGCGGTTACGAGCAAGGGGGCAACATGACCGAACGCAAAGCGAGCGAAACACCCTGCATTCAAACGCTATCCTATCCTGGATGCATCGAGGCAGCTAGAGCGATTGTTCCCTTCATTAGACAGTTCGATGTCGACAGCGCAGCGTGTGCGATATTTTGCATCAACTCCTGGCATGAGAACAGATCTTCCCAAAACTCTGCCTACACACTCAACGCCGCGCTTCTCAGCATCGACGCATTCGGAACGCGACAAATCGCAGACTACAAATCGTTCTCGGCGTTCTTCTCGCGCATTAAGGAAGCCCTCTCAGCGCCTTGTAGCTTTGAAGACGAAGTTGTGCCCGTGATGGGACAAACGTTGATTCCCTTTAGAGGAAAATGGCATCGGGCGCTTCACGGATGTGGCGCCACGCTTGAATACCCAAGGCTCTGCTTCGCGAGCACTATCATCGATGATCCAACCGAAATATCGGAATTCGAAGAACTCCTTGATTACGTCGATGAGATGTCACAGAAGCTAGGGGGTGGAGAATGGCAAAATTCAGATGTGGCACCCGGTGACATGCAAATGCCAAGCCGCGACTACTGGAATCGCGTATGCAGATGGATGGAAACCAATCCCGTTAGGCGCTTGTCGGCCGACACGATAGCTGCAATCGACGAATCAACGAGCTATGTTGAAAACAAATGCTTCCTCATGAATGGCGACAGGACAATCCCCCTCTTCTGCCCGTCGATTCTTGAAGACTACTTGACTCGAAGTATGGACAAGAAACGAACAGAGAAGAACCAGGCTGGCATAGATGTCGCTCTGCTGAAGCAGGCCCGAGCGATATTCGACTCCCCAAAGGAAAAGGGGAGCTCCGTTTTGGCATTCCCTTTGTTCCTCGTTAACGACAAGCCCATAGAAAACTGCCCGTCGACCTTTCTCGTCCTCGATGGGGAAAGCAAGGCGACGCTCTTCTACAACGCAAGCGCCGGTCATAGCGACAGCGGGCTCGAGGAGCTCAAGGCGCTTTTTCGAAAAGGCGAGGTACCTCTCGCCGTCCTGGATTACATCAAAATACAAGGACGGCGAAGGAGGCTCGTGCTCAAACAGCCAAATCACCTGGACTTCACGATCGTTGCTTACCACGACAATGTCGACATGCCTCCGACCCCCAAAGCCGAAAGGCTATCGGGAATCGCCGACTACGACTGCGGCGCCGCGGACCTTATGGCCATATTGATGATGGCCAGCAACGCGGGCGAAATCTGCACGTTCTTCCAATCCGCCGCAACATCCCCGAACACGATGCTGGCACCCTACGCCGCTGCAAGCGATTACTTCATCATCTGGTCCGACAGCAACCGACAAATCCTCGACGGCGCAGAAGACCACCGGGGCGGGGTCGCGTTGGCCTTTGACTACAATGAAACCGATCGATATTTTGCGGAGCTCTTCCGCGACGGGCTCGTAGATTTTCCCAAAGACTTTAGCGGCGAGTGGGTTCTCGGCTCCCCATTTGCGTACAGCTTGAGAAAGAACGAACGTGGATTTACCGAGATCATACGGAAAAGCGACGGGTGGAGCTTCGGCTTGGCGAAAAGGCTTCCCGGCGAGAACGGTCAGCCTTGCTTCATTCACCTCAAGGCGGACGTCGAAAGCGCCCGCAGCGTCCCTCCTAGAACATTCGAGAGAAATGCCTCCACATTCCCCTTGTTCGAGGACCTCTTGATGTGCATGACAAATGACGCCGAACCAGAGATTGCAGGACTTATCTCCGATCAAAGCCGTCTTGACCTCATATACGTGATGCCGGGAGGATCTGAGGCGAACGATCTTCCGGTGATCGATGACGAGCTGGGCATCAGGGCCCTCTTCGTTGAGTCAGACCACCCCATAGTGCTCTACAGCGCCGAGAGCGAGACGTTCTGCAACGCCATGTCAAACGTACAAGATAGGAGCGTCGAATGCCGTTTCGCCGGCGCCGTCCTGTCGCTTGCCGGAAATGGCCGCTTGAGCGCCGTGCACGCCTTGGCGTCCAAGCTCTCGCGCCTTTCGTCTGAAGGGAAGATGGTAGACGTGGGGAGCCTCTCCCTTCCCTACAGGTGGCGTTACGGCGCGAAAAGGATTACCTTGGACGCCGCCTCCAAGGCGGCTGCGCTGAAAGCGGTGGCTTACGCCGTTGACGACGAGGGCGTCAAGCCTGGCAGCTATTTCGGAGCCGACGCGAACCGCGTAATCAGGAAATTCCGAAAAGCGCTGAGCAAGGCATTCGAAGATCAGCTTGCGCGGTTCGATGAAGAGGACCTGCTGATCAAGATTTACGAAATCCTGGCAAACTCCTCCCATGCTTTCCACCTCGACACCAAGAGATACAACTCTTTCTCGAACCTGCAAGACAGTGAGGAAATGAGGGTCGAGGAGAAGATCATCAACCAGAGGGAGGATTCGCGGCACGAGGCGAGGGCGGCCATGTTCTCGATGAGACTCTGCTCACCATATCGCGCCACGGAGACTGTATCGCCGACGCAAGCGAGGTCGCGACGCTGGTCGCCGTCGGCGGACAGCTTCTCGCGGCATCGGACGCTGCCGGCATGCTCATGTTCAAGCCAAGGGGCATGGGCGTCGAGATAGCGGACAACTGCGTCGCCACGGCGATAGAAGACGAAGAGCTGATGGAGAGACCCCGCAGTCTCAAGGCCCGGCAACTGCGCGACGGGGGACACGTCGGATCGGATGCCACAGAGGACGAAAAACATGTCGGATTGGCAAAGGAGGCTTTCGAAGCCGACACGGGCGTTTCGTTCCCTTGCTTTCTAGACGTCCTTAGCATCCTTTCGCTTGACAGCTCGGCACTTCCCGACGAGCATTATGTATCGCCAAATGTCATGTCGGTCGAGAAGGCCTCGATGCTCGATTCCATCGAGCAGGAGCTCTCTGGCATTTACGACGAAGCCATGATTGAGAAATGCGTCGACTTCCTTACCCTCGACTGCGAAAAGTTAAAAGAAATCGACGGGCAGGCAACCGAATACCTGCCTTTCGGCAAGACGAAGAACCGCCCGAACAGGATCGAGCTGAAACCACTCGTGGAAATCGACGGCAGGCTTGTTTTCTCGCCGGTTCGCACAGGATTGCTTCGAGAGCGATGGGTTCGAGGCATTGCGGAGCGATTCATACCGGCCAAAGCGGCGTTCCCGTCGCTAAACACGGTCATGGGAAACTGGAAGCGCCGTTACGAGAAGGCCCTGGAGAAGGACGTTCAGAACTGCTTCCTGAGAGAGGGGTTCTCGCAAAAGCACGTCTTCAGAGGAATTGACCTTTACAAGAAGGGAGACCACCCTCAACAGCTCGGCGACTACGACGGACTCGCATACAACCCGTCAACCGAAACAATCTGGGCCATCGAATGCAAGGAATTCGAGAAGATCGAGTCCGCCTACGACTATATGCAGCTCCAAAGCCGATGGTTTGGAGAGAAAGGCAAACTGCTCAAATTTGAGCGACGAATCGAATATCTGCGGGACAACCTCGACGAGGTTGCCGCAGACCTGGGATTCGAACACACCGGGACGTTGCACATACGCCCCTACCTCGTGAGCAACAAGCTGTTCGTGAACGCCATCGGCCAATCGAGCTTTCAAGTCGTCACCCTATCGGAGCTAGAGTCGCTACTCGAGGAAGAGAGAAGCGGCTCGAAACTCAACAGCTAGGCGAAAACGCATAAGCCCACCACAAATCCAGATCGACCCACTCGTCAAAGGTTATGGAGTCGCGGTTGCGACGGGTTTGTCGGTAGCAGGTCATGCCGGGCTTCGCCAGCAGCCTTTGACGCTGGTAGTCGTTGTAGGCTGCAACCGCGTTCGGCAGTGCTGGGCGCGGCCCCACGACGCTCATCCCTTTTGTCAAGACGAAAAAACAAGATTACCTGCAGAAATGCTCTGACTAGGTAGTTGAACTATCTGCCTTCTGGAGTTTGAATCTCAAGGCTTTTGCAACTCATTCCAACCGTCATCGGCGATGAACCAGCTTCGAAGAGTTGCCTTCAAACCGAATAGCAAATCATCCCATTGGGACAGATTCCCAATGGGATGATTCTTCGCATCGACGTCGACGCATACACAAACCCAGCGATTTAGCGAAACGGCAAATCTGAGTGAATCGCGTGGCGAGATTTTCAATAAGGTCAGAATCAACGCGGCGTTGCCCCCTTCGATTGGCCCTGCTTCAATCGCATAGTCGGCGTGTGACACTTCGATGTTGCAAATGTCTGAAATTTTCGTACAATCGCAACATGAAGTATGCGAACAACATAGCAGCCATCGACGAGCTCTCGGCATCGGAGGGCGTCTTCACCACTGCCCAGGCACAGCGCCTCGGCATCAGCAGGAACGCCCTCTCCCACGGCGCGTATCGCCTCTCCGGTGCGCCGAACTCGGAGACCGACGAGCTGGCCGCGATCTGGAAGCTCATGGCATCGACAGCGTTCTCATGGGAGCGGCAAGCTAAGTGGGACGGCGTGGCCGTCGGTGGCTCTACGGCTGCATGGCTCCTGGGAATCGGGGACTTCCACCTCTCCCCCTACCGCATCTACGCGCCCGAGCGCATCAACTCAAAAATCGAGTCGGCACGTTTTGGGGTGAGAAACGTCGACGAAGGCGACATGGCCTGGATGGGCGGCCTGCCTGTCACCCGCGCCGAGAGAACGCTTGCCGATCTGTGCCTCGACTGCGAGGACCCGTCGCTTGTCGAAGGCGCCTTCCGCGACGCCGCGGCCCAAGGTCTCATCGACTCCGCGAAGCTTGGCAGCCTGCTCGACGAGCTCAGCGAAAACAAACGGCGAGCGGCCCTGCTCGAGCCTCTCGCAAGAGCCCTCTCCGCATCCGATCAGAAAGGCCGATTATGAAGAGGCTTTTCCTGATTAAGCAGATGCACCACTAATCGGACAGGAGGCCGCTATGGCCGACAAATACGAGGAGATGGCCCGGCATATGAGGGCCAACGGCGTAAGCGAGGGGATGATCGCAAGGTTCGTCGCCGAGGAGATGGAGGAAGACGAGTTCCGCCGCAGCAAGGGCGTCACCGAGATCGAGGCGTTGCGGGAGTGGAAGAAGATCCCCGAGCACATCCGCAGGCTGCTGCTCGCCAACGCGTTCTGCCATAACTGCGGCTCGGCGGAGTTCGCACCGGGCTACACACTGCGCATGCGCCACGGCCGCTTGCTCATCGAGGGCCGCTGCGCAAAATGCGGCGCTGAAGTCGCAAGGCTCTGCGATTAGCCGCACACGGAATCCTGCCGGGGATAGGCGGCTGCCGGATGAGCGGCGCTCCCGGGAACCGAGACGCCCCCAACCGTTGGGCCAATCCCTCTAACGAGAAAGTCCGTCATTATCGCAACTTGCCAATCCCTCCTACCTGAACAGCTCGTCGTGACCGCCAGTACGCTCGAAGAAGGCGACCTCATCGTTGGCCGACCATATCACCAGCCAATCGCCGGAGTTCGCCACGTGGCACTCATTCCTCCCAGCCCAACTACCACTCAGGCGGTGCATGTTATGGCGGCGCTTGAGAGTCTCCAGCGACTCGGGAGTATTCTCCAGCACCAGGTCGATGAGCCTCTGCAGCTCGTTCAAATCCCGATTTCGCCGTTTTGCCTTCTTCTTGAGGTCGCGAGAGAACGCAGCAGAGAAATCCGCCGTGAGCCTGCCCATTAGGCCATCGCTGCCGCGATGAGATCGGCTGCGTTGTCAAAGCGGCCTTTCTCGCCAGAGGACAGGAAGGCATCGCCCTCGCGGATAGCCTCGAGGCTCTCGATGCTGGGCTCGTCGGGGGCGAAGGTCAGGGGGATGCGGCGCGTGTTCACCATCTGCTTGTAAAACGCGCGCGTAACCGATGAGAGGTCGAGGCCGTAGTAATCCGCCACCTCGGAAGCGCCGCGCTTCAAGTCGTCGTCAATGCGTATGGTCAAAGTAGAGCTAGACATGATACTCCTATCGACGTATGTGCAGATATATTATACTGCACATACGTTAGCTCCTCAAGCAGGCCGACCAAAAGACAGCGTAAAGTCGATGATGGGAATCCCTGCCTTTTGATTACCCAATCCACGCGGCCCAAAAGTCGACGCCAACGAAATCGCTATAGATTCAGGAGCCAGGACGGAAGTTGTCGACAGCACAAAAACCGAAATGACGAAGCGCATGACCGCGAGGAATCCCTATGAAGCACCCCTCAATCGCGCAAGCGAGCCCCGACCATTCCCTCGATTCGGTTCGATTCTAACCATTCTAACCACCATGGTTAATAAAATGGTTAGAATATGGGTAGAATAGAATCGGAAGGCGGGCAGCATGAAGTTCCAGGAAACAGAGACAGTCGAGCTGAAGGCCGTTGCGCAGGACGGCATCAAGAAGGAGATTGTCGCCTTTGCGAACAGCAACGGCGGAACGGTCTACGTGGGCGTCGGCGACGACGGCACCGTACTGGGCGTCGAAGACGCCGACGGGTGCGCCCTGCAGGTCTCCAACATGGTGCGAGACGCCGTGAGACCGGATGTCACCATGTTCGTCAGCTACGAAACGCTCGACTGCGACGGGAGGGCGGTCGTGGCCGTCAAGGTTCAGCGCGGCACGAACCGCCCCTACTACATAGCGAAGAAGGGCCTGCGCCCCGAGGGCGTCTACGTTCGGCAGGGGTACTCCTCCGTCCCGGCGACCGATGCGGCCATCCGGCAGATGATCAAGGAGACCGACGGCGACAGCTTCGAGGACATGCGCTCCCTCGACCAAGGACTCACCTTTGAATCGACGAAAGGGGAATTCGAAGCCCGAAATATCCCCTTCGGCTCGCCGCAGATGCAGACCCTGAAGATAGCCTCATCGGACAGCCTCTACACGAACCTCGGCCTGCTCCTGTCCGACCAGTGCCCGCACACCATCAAGGCGGCCGTTTTCGAGGGGACGGACCAGAGCGTGTTCAAGGACCGCCGGGAGTTCTCCGGGTCCCTTATGCGGCAACTCGGCGAGGCCTACGACTACATCGACTTCCACAACCAGACCCATGCCACTTTCCAAAAGCTGCTGCGCGTCGACACCCGGGACTACCCGGAGGTCGCCGTGCGCGAGGCTTTGCTGAATTCGCTCGTACACAGGGACTACTCCTTCCACGCCAGCACGCTGATTAGCATCTACGACGACAGGATCGAGTTCGTGTCCGTCGGCGGCCTTTTGCCCGGCTTGGAGCTGGAAGACCTGATGATGGGCGTCTCCGCCTGCCGGAACCCGCATCTCGCCAACGTCTTCTACCGCCTGCAGCTCATCGAGGCATACGGCACGGGAATGAGAAAAATCATGGGAGCTTACGCGGGCGCGGCCACTCAGCCGCAAATCATAGCCACGAATAACGCATTCAAAATCGTCCTGCCCAACGTGAACTTCACGGCAACGAAAGCAAAAGAGCCTGCGGCAAATAGCACAGAGGCGCCCTCTGCTTCCCATTCCCGAGAGGATGAGATTCTGCGGTTTTTGGCAGAGCACCCCTCAATCACCCGAAAAGAGGCACAGGCGCTGCTCGAGGTCAGCCAATCCACGGCCGGCCGCATATTGAAAGAGATGGTGGACAAAGGGCAAATCGCAACGCTCGGCGCAGGCCGCGCCTTGCGATACGAATTGGTATAGCGTTGCGCCTCTGGGGCAATTGTCAAAGGAGTTTGCCCCAGTGCTGCGCTCCTCAAAGCCTGTGGCCGAGGAGCGTAGCGCACTTTACCCCATCGCAGTCTGGGATAAACCACCGATAAACTTCGGTGTCAGACATTCGGCACCGGACTACATGAGCCCGACCAAATTCGAGGAGACCAACTAATCGGATGGCGAAGGCCGTCCACCATGTCGAACAGTCCGCCGAGATTCTTGCGGTACTCGACGCCCAGGTCCTTCAACATCGCCTGCGCGGACGTCGCAAGCGCCCCAGCCCCGCCCGAAGGTCTTTCCAAACGATGCAGACCCTCATAACCGCCACACATAGCCGTCCAGTCCAATATTCGCAAGATCACGCCTATAGGCAGGAGGCACCGACACCTCCCCATTACAGTCCGTAATAAGCCACCGATGAACTTCGGTGACGAGCATTCGGCGCATTGCCTACGATACGGGCAAGCCCCGAGGGGCCGCCAATCGGGCGCCTCCGGATGGCCGCCTGCCCCTACCCCGAAGAGGACCGGGGGCGTTGCCACCGGAGGCGCTCGCCGCTCCGAACGACTGACAGGAAACTGCCGGGCGCGGGCGCCACGGCCAGGTAATGTGGGTGTCGCAGGGAGGGCTTCCGATCGGCCTGACGATTGGAGGATACCACCATGGCACCACCGAGAAGGCCGGAAATCGTCATAGGGCTCGACGTCGGGAAGTCGTCGCGCTGGGCGTGCGTCGCGACGCGCGATGGTGAGGTACGCCGAGCAACCCGTTGCCAACAGGGAAAACGCCCCCGACTCGCTTTTCGCCGAGTTCCCCGGAGCCCTCGTCGTCTTCGACCAGGTCCGCAACATCGGCGCGCTCGCGCTCTCCCGCGCGCGGGCGGCGGGAATGCCGTCGGCGTATCTGCCGGGCCTGGCCGCCCACGAGGCCGCCAGGCTGTTCGGCGGCGACGTCAAGACCGACGAGCGCGACGCGATGGTCATCGCGAAGACCGCGCTCGGCATCCCGGACGCGCTGCTGCCGGTCCCCCATCCCGACCCCGCGATCGCCGCGGCGGGGGCGCTCGCGGCGCAAAGGGACTTCCTGACCTGCGAGAGCACCAGGAGCAAAAACAGGCTGCGCAGCATCCTGCTGGAGTCGTGCCCCGAGTTCGAATCGCTGGTCGACCCGTCCGACGCCTCCGATCTGCGGCTCATGGCCACCCTCGCCCGCGGCGCGGCGCGGCAAAGCGCTCAAGGCCGTTGCGAGAAGGAGGCTGAAGGTGATCCGTGCGATTACGAGAGACAAGGTTCCGTACGTCGCGTAGAGGCCCGCAGCATAAAATTGGCTATCGCGCTCGCCGAGACTTGCGCGAGCTCGTCCGAATTCCGCATTCTATCGAAGAATCAGGGGTTAATGAAAACATAGGAACACCCTTCTGCGACAGTTTTATCGTCGCAATTCATCAACATGCTTCTTTCCGCAGCGCCCCGAAGACTTCAGATCATATTCCAAAACTGCGGCCGCAATCGCCTCGGCCATCAGCCCATATCCGACGCCATTGGGATGAAAATGGTCCTTGTTGTAGGCATCGTCCCAACCATTTGCCTCAACCTCCTCCTTGAATATCGACCACATATCCACGTATGGAATCCTTCGCTGGCTTGCATGTGCCCGAATTGCGTCGTTGAATGCCAAGTATTCGTTAGGCGTCCCCGGGAAAAGTCGCTCGTCAATGTAGACGCATGAACAGGCGATGGTCAGCATATTCATCCCTCTAAGCCGATTAAGAAGCTCCCCATACTGCGCTTTGAAAGAATCGAGGGGTACCCATTGTTCGGTACCGTCCACGGCCTTAATGAGACTGCTGAAAAATCTCCTTGCCACATTATCAGCGATCTGTCCCAATCGTTTGCTCCATGCTCGCGAGTAGAAGGGCCTCGGCATCAACATACCGCCGCCTTGGAAGCGCTTCGGGATGAGAGGAAACACCTTACCCATCCGGTTCGGCCGTATCTGCGCATCCACGTTGCCGTAGAGCACGACACACAAGGAGCGACCCCCTCCCGGCGCTATTATTCCGTTATCGAGTAGCCCGAGGGCATAGTCGATGGTTGTCCCCGTGTAGGCCAGGTTGACGATCTCGTAGCCCTCGCCGAGCAGGTCGGCCAGCTCACCCGTGAAATTAACTTTCTTGCTCCCGAGCCCCTGCGTTATGGAGTCACCCAGAAGGTAGACGGTCGTCTTATCGTTCTCGTTCATTTCGAACCTTCTCAACCAGCTTTTCGACGGCATTCGCCGCGTTCTTGTAATAGGCGTCCCAGGTGTACGACGCCACGCCATCCCTCGCTGCCTTTGCCATGCGGGGTATCTCGGCCTTATTGGCAAGAAACCACTCAATACGGTCCCGCAAGGCATCTGCGTCCTGAACTGGCACGACGAAGCCGTTCTCTCCCTCCACGACGCAGTCAGCGGCCCCTGTGTTCTCTGTGCACACAACGGGAAGGCCGGAGGCGAAGCCCTCCATGATGGAAAGGGAGAACCCGTCGCCAAGCGAAGGGAACAGCATGACATCGCCCGAGAGAAGCAACTCCGAGACCTCGTCATGCTGGACCACACCCCGAAGCTCGATGTTTGAGGACAGTTTTGAGGTGATGGAATCGGGAAGATTGACGGCACCTATGCAAACCAGCCGAGCTCGCGTCGGTTCGATGCCCGAGAATGCCTCGAAAAGCCATGCGATGCCCTTATGCTCGCTCACCTGGCCAAGATAGACAAACGTCAGCGGCTCACCTTCGCCTTTCGGCAACCGTTCCCTATACGGGAAAGCACGCGTGTCCACCCCGTAATGGCATATCTCGCAAATGTCGCCAGAAACGCCGGAGTAGGCCAAGCTGTTGACCACAAACGAGGAGCCGCACAGGAATGCGTCAGTCGAAGCAAGCTCTCGTTTCGTGCGGGCTACATCGACAGGGTCCCAGATGCGACTCCACCCTCTCAGACTAGCGGAATACTCGGGTCTCAAAGCCACGTCGCGCTCATAAACCGATCGCAGGTACAGGGCATTTGCGGCAGACATGTCGGCGATGCGCACCGTCTCAGGAGACAACTCGCCGACCCTCTCGAATAGGGCGGCCGAGCAGCCGTCGTAGCCGACCACCGCATCGGCACCCTCGCGTTCGGCGAGGCGGGCGACCTTCTCCGCGAAGGCGTCCTCGGTCGCACGCCTCATCGAATCGTAGTGAGAGCGCGCAAGCGGGATGTTGTGACAGAAGAGGACGGCGAGCCCGCGGGGCTCATCGAACTGAAGCACATCCGAATCCTCGAGCTCGTCGCAATGCCTGCCTGTCGCTTTCTTCTTCCAAAAAGGGGGCAGTATTTTGGACACCAGATCTGAAAGGTTGCCCGGCTTCATATAGACAGTCGTCGCATACGCGCCCAGCTCGCCTTTCTTTTTCAACGCGGTGGCGAGACGGTACGAATGCTGCTGCTGAGGATGAGCAACGATGATTTTCACGTGTTATTCCTTTCTCAGAGCCACTAAGCGGTGTCCCTCATGCCTCGTAGAACGTCGAGAAACCTGTTCCCGAAAACGAAGAGTCCCACTACGTAGGCCCCGATGAACAGGTAGCGGACCCATCCGAGGCTGTACAGAAAGAGGGAGACCGCGGCGCACACTATGGTGAGCGCGCAGCAAAATCCGAGAAACCTATCGTCGAACACCTTTGCCTCGACTTTTGCATCCCTCAAAGTCCTCTTCACGAAGACGAAATGAAGTGCGGCCGTCGCCAGATAGCAGGCCGCGGTCACATAGGCCGAGGCGATATAGCCGAAAAGGGGAATCGCGACGAAGTTGAGGGCAACGTTGAGGACCGCCGAGAGCATTGACGCGATGGCGACGTAACCGGCACGGTCATAATAGATTTCAACGTTGACGAACAGCGTATAGAGAAAAGCAAAGACGACGCCCGTAGCAATCGGAGGGATACACCAAATGGCCTCCTGGTAATCTGCCGTTGCCAGAAGCGCCACGCATTCAGGTGCGAAGAGCATGAGAAGAAAAACGAGCAAGGTCACTAGAAGCAGTAAGACATTGGTGACTCCAGGCACTTTGGAGCAGTCGCCCCTGCGAAGGTTTCCGTAGAGCCACGGCACGAACGACGAGTTGATGCCGTTGTTCACCATAACGAGAAGAAGGCCAGCAGAGTGTGCCACACCGTAAATCGCAACGCGCGTGTTGTCGAGAAACCAGCTGATCATGACCTTGTCTGCCTGGTTAAGCAGCACCTGCGAGGCATAGTGAGGAACCAAGGGGATTCCCAGTCGAATCGACTGTCCCCACCATTCTCGCTCGAAGAACTCTCTCGAATCACGGAGGAACAGGACCCACACCGCAATGGCCAGAACGGCCGAGGGCGCGATGTTCGACGCGACCCTGGCGACAACTTTCCAATCGTCGGGAGCAATCCAGACGCAAGCAATGCCCAGAAGTACACTCACGACCGAAATGAACAGCGTCGCAGCGACAAGCTGCTTGTAGGCGTAATCGAAGCGCTTCCTGGCAAACCAAAGGCCAAGGACGACAGAGACGTAAATGTCTAGGAACATCAGGCAGGTCAACAGCGTCCCCATGCCCGTCAGTGCATTGATTGGACCTCTGAACACGAGATAAAGCGCAAAGAACACCCCAACGAGAACGGTGATTAGCGCTGCCTGGCTCGTCGTGTATTCTGGCCGTTCCTCGGCATGGTCGGTCAATCCCTTGTTGAAAACCTCGGAGGCCAGGTTAAGCGTAACCACCAGTGAGAAGAGCATATACCAGGAGGTGTAGAGGCTATACGTGCCGTAGGCATCCGTCGTGAGCAGGCGCGTGAAGATGGGCATCGAGATGACCGAGATGCCCCTCTGGATGATGGTGCAGAACGTGAACCACACGCCTGCCTTCGCAGGCAGCGGCATGCTGCGGTATTTATCGAGCAAACCTGAAAACATTTAGCGCTCCAATGTCCGGGAAGAGCGCTTGTTGATGTAAGCGATAAGAGCAACGGGTGTCAGAAGGAAGAGCATCATGGTGAAGTTCTGGGGCATGTAGCCACGGATGATAATCTGGAACAGCGCGCCGTAAATGAGCGAATAAAACACGAGAGCGAGCGAGAGCCCCTGCCTTTTGACATAGAGATTCCTGGCGTAGCGGCATAGCAAGCCCAGGACGAACATGCACACGATGATGCCTATGACGCCGAACTCGACGTAGTACTCGCCAAGGTTTGGATAGGCCACCCCGTTGAGCACCGCCTGGTTGCCGTAAGTGACGTTGACTATGTCGTAGACTTGTGGCATAGGCTTCCCGGGCCATATGGCGCGAGGAACCAAAAGGACAAGGGAATAGAGAATCATCTGGCTGCCGCAGAGGAAGCCGTGTCGCTCGGGAACAACCCCCAGGATGCTGTAGAAGACCTTGAAGTCGTCGATTTCGGCGTAGAAGGGACCGAATAGGTCGTCGAGCGTGCTTCCACCGATGTCAAGCCCAGTACCAGCGGCGACACCACCGCGCGCCACCTGCATGACCGCAAAGAGGAACACAAGAAGCCCTGCAGCAATCCCGAGCGAGGCGAGCGAGGGCGCCTTACCCTTCTGGATATAGTGGATGACAATCGGCACGAGGATGGGAACCAGGATAGCCGCACGAGTGCCCGAGAAGAAGACGATGGCGAACAGCATGACGAAAGTTGTGATCTTGGCCGCCCTGTTCTGCCCATAAGCGAACGCGACCGCCCAAGCGCCGACACAGGCATACATAAAGTAAGATAGGAACATAAGAGAGCTCTCGCTGACGGTTCCCGACTGCTCGCCGGTAAGCCCACCGGACATGATGTATGTTAGGCTGAAACCGCGCCCAATCTGGTAATAGACTGCGAGCGCATAGCAGACGGCAAAAACAATATAGGCGATCTTGGCAAGCCTACGCTTGTCCATGGGCTCTCGGTACATACTAGGCAAAACGCCTTCCGCTTTTTTTCGCCCGACGAAACCATAGGCAAGCGTGAAGGAGAAGTGTCCCACTATGACGAGAACCACCGCCTCCACTGTCTGCGGCATCGCGTCCACTCCATATCGGGCGGTGTTACCGGCCGAGAATTGAAAGACAGGCGCGACATGATAAACGAGCACATAGACTAGGGTCACCATGGTGTACGGCTCGAACAACGAAATAGGTCTCCTCATATGCCTAAGAAGAATCGCAAGGCTGAAGTACAACCCCTGCAGAGTCAGCGCCGCAAAGCTCTCTGCCTCCAACGTGCTCGCCGCGGCCGCAGCCTCTATAGCGGTCCAAATTGAGCCACCGAACAAAAGAAAAGCCATTGCGAGTGCTGCAAGGAAGCTTCGCTTCTGACGCTCGTTTTCCAAAGATCCCGATTTTTTATAGGCCGAAGCCCGTGAGCCAGTGTACGCAGTGTTCATCGACCGCCCTCCATACGCATTTCGTTAATAAAACGGAGCGCGGCATCGAACCCAACAACAGCACAGGACCCTTTTGCGCTCAAGGCTTCTGCGCATCCGCCGACCAGATACGTGAGTGCGCTTGTCCCACAGGCCTGAGCCTCCAGCAATGTTGTCGGATAATTGTCTTCGCGGGTCGGGTTGAAGAACACGTCAGCGGCTGTGTAAATGGACGCTAGTTCCCGTAACGAGTCGGTACGCGCCAGACCAATTATATTGGCAGGCAGCTCCTTCAGTTGATTTTCGCTCAGTCCCACGAGCACTATGGCATATTCTTCGGGATTGAGTCCATTTGCGAGTTTGACAAAGTCGGCCAGACCCTTGCGCTCGGTCCAGGGGCTCGCAACACCCAGCACCATGAACCGGCTACCGATGCCGTAGCGCTCCCGAAAGTCGCTCGGGGTTGGCTTGAACACAGAAGCGTCGATGGTGTTGTACCGCACCTCCACGGGGTACTTGGCAAGAAAGCTCTGCCTCACCAGGCCAGCGAGCCATTTGGAGGGCGTGATTAGCTCCATCCTGTCGGCAGGCACCAGGTTGAACAGGCGCTTCTTTTGGTCATAATTCCAAGAGCAGCTGCCCTTGGAAAACGTTGCCGGATAGGCGCCAAGCTGCGCGCAGCTATCGCCACAACGCGCCTTCCACTCAGAGCACTTCGCATATGTGAAGTACGCACAATGGCCGGTGAACGCCCAGCAGTCGTGCAGAGTCCACTCCACCCTGCAATCATGGTTTGCAAGCCAACCGAACAACATCTCTATGTTCACGTAGTACCCGTGCAGGTTATGCAGGTGCACCACATCAGGGGCAATCTCGTCCAATCTGGCGAGCAACCGCTTCGTGGCCGTCTTCGAGTGAAATCCCGCCTTGCCGTCCAGGCGCGTCTGAAGCACGTCGAGTTTTACCTCCAGGTCAGAGACGAAGCGCATCTCGTTGGCGTTCTCGATGCCGCGGCCGCGACCCCAGAAAGCATAAGAATCCTCGCCCGCAGCCAGGAGCTCCTTGTGCTCCTTCATCATAATGCCGCCGGTCGATCCGTTAGGAACCGTGTTTATATGAGCGTAGACTGTCACTAGAGGATCTTCCTCCACACCATCTTATCCACCACGCCTGTGTAGCTCTGAATGATTTTCACGATTTTGGTGCTCACAATTTCGTCAGCGTAGTCGGGCACGGGCGCCTCGGGATAGCTGCCCTCAGCGTCCAGGGCCACGGCGGTATGGACGGCCTGAAGAAGGCCACGCTCGGAGATGCCGGCCAGCGTGAAGCACGCCTTGTCGAGCGCCTCGGGGCGCTCGGTCGAAGTACGGATGCACACAGCCGGGAAGGGCTTACCAATGCTGGCGAAGAAGCTGGACTCCTCGGGCAGAGTGCCCGAGTCGGAAACCACCGCGAAAGCATTCATCTGCAGGCAGTTGTAATCATGAAAGCCCATGGGCTCGTGCATGCGGACTCTCGGGTCCAGCTTGAAGCCCGTTGCCTCCAGACGCTTGCGAGAACGCGGGTGACAGCTGTACAAGATTGGCATGTCGTACTTCTCGGCCAAGGCATTGATGGCGGTAAACAGGCTCGTGAAGTTCGCCTCGGTGTCGATGTTCTCCTCGCGATGGGCGCTGAGCAGCATGTAGCGCTTAGGCTCCAAACAAAGCTCGGAAAGAATGTTCGATGCCTCGATTTTGTCGAGATTAGCACGAAGCACCTCGGCCATCGGGCTACCCGTAACATAAGTGCGCTCAGGAGCACAACCCGTATCTTTAAGATAACGACGAGCATGCTCGGAATATGCCAGATTGACGTCCGAAATCACATCGACAATACGACGGTTGGTCTCCTCGGGCAGACATTCGTCTTTGCAGCGATTGCCCGCCTCCATATGAAAAATAGGAATATGCAAGCGCTTTGCGCTAATAGCGGACAGGCAGCTATTAGTGTCGCCCAAAATCAACAACGCATCAGGCCGCACTTGCGCCATGAGCTTGTAACTGGCAGCAATGATATTGCCAACGGTCTCGCCCAGGTCCTCCCCCACAGCGTCCAGGTAGACGTCAGGATCATCCAGGCGCAAGTCGCGGAAGAAGATGCCGTTGAGCGTGTAATCGTAGTTCTGCCCAGTGTGTGCCAGCAGGCAATCGAAATGACGGCGGCATTTCTTGATGACCTCAGATAAGCGAATGACCTCGGGGCGCGTGCCCACGATAATCAAAAGCTTCAAACGGCCGTCATCCTTGAATGCGATATCGGAATAGTCCTTAGCCATGCGGCTAGACCTCCTCGTAATAGGTGTCGGGTCCCTCGGGGTCAAAGGGCTCGTTTGCCCACATGACGGTCACAAGATCCTCGGTGTCGGAAAGGTTGGTAATGGAATGCGTGTAGCCGGGGATCATCTCGACCACCCGCATATCAGAGCCTTTGACAATATACTCGTCCACAGGGAAAAGGTTCCCGTCAGAATCGCGCCCGACCTTGCGAAGCTTAATCGACGCCGTGCCGCTTACGACCAAGAACTTCTCCCATTTTGACATATGCCAATGGTTGCCCTTGGTGATGCCGGGCTTGGAAACGTTCACACTCACCTGCCCGCGCTCGGATGTGCGCAGGAACTCGGTGAAGCTCCCGCGCGCGTCCACGTTGGGCTTCAGGTCGTAAGCGAATTCGCCCAACTCGTAATAGCTCAAAAACGTCGAGTAGAGCTTCTTGGAAAACGAGCCTTCCACCAAATCGGGCACGTTGAGCGTCTCACGGGCGTCGCGGAAGCCCTCTAGCAGCTCGACGATTTCGCCGAGCGTCGCCTTCTGCGCCCCGGGCGCGAAGCAATAGCGCCCCGCGTCGCTTGGCACGCATGCAACCCCTTCGTAGTCGCAACGCTGCACATTGCCCACAAGGGCCTCTAGCATGGCCGCAACCAAATCGTCGATATACAAAAGCTCGAGCTCGACCGACGCATCGTTCACGTGAAATTCACGGCCGTTCGCAATGGCGTCGCAGAACGTCGCCACGGCGGAGTTGTAGTTCGGTCGGCACCATTTGCCGTACAGGTTCGGGAACCGATACACGTAGGCGCTCGCCCCCATGCGGCTCGCGTGCTCGAACACCAGCTCTTCGCCCGCAAGCTTGCTCTCACCGTAGGGGCTTCCAGCATAGCGGCCGCAAAGCGTCGCCTGCACAGAGCTCGAGAGCATCACGGGGCAGGAATTGCCGTGCTTCTCGAGGAGGGCGATCAGCGTTTCCCCGAAATCCCTATTGTCTTCCATAAATTCGGACTGCTCTTTGGGGCGATTCACGCCCGCCAGGTTGAATACAAAATCGGCCTCAGCGCAATAACCCTCAAGCTCGCCGACCGTGCCCTCGCGGTCGTATTCGAACACCGTAAGCGGCAACAGCTGCTGGTACCGTTCGCGGCGGTCTTTGCCATCGCGGATATTCTTCAATGCCTCACAGAGGTTGCGCCCCACGAAGCCCTTTGCCCCAGTTACGAGAATCTTCATTTATTGCACCGCCTCATACTCACGACCCTCAAGAGCCAGCTGCACGTACTCGGCGGTTTTGATTTTCTCCACCGTGCCCGCGATATCAAGCCTCTCGGTGTTGTGGCTCGTGTAGGCCTCGTCGGCCTGGGTCTCCACTTCGCCATCAACCACGAACTTATCGTAGTTGAGGTCGCGGGAATCGCATGCAACGCGATAGTAGCCGCCCATGTCCTCGGCGCGCAAGCGCTCCTCGCGGGTCATAAGCGTCTCGAAGAGCTTCTCGCCGTGGCGGGTGCCGATCACCTGCGTGCCCACGCGGCCGAAAACTTCCTGAACCGCCTCGGCGAGGTCGCCGATGGTCGACGCGGGTGCCTTCTGAATGAACAGATCGCCGGGGTTTGCGTGCTCGAAGGCAAACTGAACAAGGTCGACAGCCTCATCAAGGTTCATAAGGAAGCGGGTCATGTTGGGGTCGGTGACCGTAAGGGGTTCGCCCTTGCGGATTCGGTCGATGAACAGCGGGATGACCGACCCGCGCGAACACATGACATTGCCGTAGCGCGTGCAGCAGATGGTAGTGCGGCCAGCACCATTGCGGGCATTGGCGTAGATGATGGATTCCATCATGGCCTTCGACTTACCCATGGCATTGATGGGGTACGCGGCTTTGTCGGTGGAGAGGCACACGACTCGATCGACGCCCTCCGCGATAGCGGCGTGGAGAACATTGTCGGTGCCAATGACATTGGTACGAACGGCCTCCATGGGGAAGAACTCGCAAGAGGGCACCTGCTTAAGCGCGGCGGCATGGAAAATATAATCAACTCCGTGCATGGCATCGCGCACCGATTGAGCATCGCGCACGTCGCCGATGAAGAAGCGCACCTTGGAGGCGAGCTCGGGCGAGCGCTCCTGCAAGCGGTGACGCATGTCATCCTGCTTCTTCTCATCACGAGAGAAAATGCGAATTTCACCGACGTCGGTGTTCATGAAATGCTTTAAAACGGTCGAGCCAAAGCTGCCCGTACCGCCAGTAATCATGAGAGTTTTTTCACTAAAGACCGAAGGTTCCAATGATGCTCCTTATGAAAGTTCTCGTAAAAGCCCCTCGAGAATGTCGAAAAACCTATTCTTGGTAAAATTATCTCGATAATAACGGCGCGCCGCTTCGCCCATTTGCTCCTTGCTATCCATCTTGGCAAATTGCTTCGAAATTCGAGCCAATCCAGCCGCGTCGGCGGTTCTGCAACATATTCCACAGCCGGCATCGTTAAGAACGCGCTCGGCCTCCCCCGAAAGTGCAGCCAAAACTGGCTTTCCGGCAGCCAAATACGTAGTCACTTTACGCGGGAGCGTGTATGTTGCCATGGGGCTCTCCTCGAAAGTTACGAGCATAGCGTCAGACGCGGCATAATAAGCTGGCATATCCTCAATAGGTTTGCGCCCATGAAATACGATATTGTCCAAACCTAGCTCTGTCGCTCGTTGTTTACACTGATCGAGCCTAGATCCAGAACCAACGATATGAAAGACAATGTCAGCATCGTCCTTAAGAACGCCTGCTGCCTCGACGATTGTTATCACCGATTGTGCCTGGCCAACATTTCCAGCAAAAGTCAGGTTGCACTTCGATGCATCGAACCCGTCAACAGCGGGCGCCGCCGCTATACTAAATGCATCTTCCGCATATTGCGGCAAATATACAGAATCGGGAATATCTAATTTCAATTCCTCACGAAAGTACTCATCAAAAAGCGGCGAAGTCACTGCGATGCGATCCGCCTGAGAGTAAATACGCTTTGAGACACGCTTCATCCACTTGAAAGGAAGCGACTGTTCAGAAAAACCACCCGCCGTAAGGCTCGCTGGCCAAAGGTCAAAGCAGTATAGAAGCATCTTCTTATGATGTCTCTTCGCATACACCAAACCCGGATCAACCTGCATCACAGGAGAGAACTGATATCCAAGAACAACGTCGAATTCGTCGTTCAATTGTCTTGCGCATTTATTTGCATTGACCCAAAAACTCAAGTAGTTCTTAACCCGATTAAGACCACCTGTCTTCCTCGGACTCAAAGGAACCCTTAAGATGCGAACGCCGTTACGCTCTTCCGTCCAGTTCTTCCCGTCTCGATATTCATCCAGTATGTCGTTGTCGGGCATTCCCGTATTGGGCAAGCCAGTTAGTACGGTTACCGAATGTCCTCGTCGAACAAGCTCTTCGCAAACGTCCGAAGTATTAAAAGGTTCAGGCCAATAATGTTGGCAAACAACAAGTATCCGCACTATCGCGCACCTTTGCCCGTGCCAACAACACCAAGCGTCTTAAGTATGATTCCCCAATCCATCCCCAAGCTTCTGTTTTCGAGGTACTCCATATCGAGCAAGACCTTTTCACGCGGCAAAAGATCATAGCCGCCGCTTACCTGAGCTAAGCCAGAAAGACCAGGCTTCACATAGGTACGATAGCGCCAACCATGAATACGTTTTTCGAATTCGGCACAAAAAGCAGGACGCTCTGGGCGCGGGCCAATAAGGCTCATGTCGCCCTTAAGCACGTTCCAAAACTGGGGAATCTCATCCATACGTGTTTTACGCATAACCTTGCCAAAGGGAGTTACGCGAGGGTCATCGCCCTGCGCCCATTGTGCACCTCGAGTTTCAGCATCCATATACATGGAACGGAACTTGTACACGTTGAATATTTCCCCATTCTTGCCGACTCGTCGTTGAGCATATATCACGGGCCCCGGTGATTCGCTCTTGATTTTGACAGCGATTATCGCCATGGGGATTGCGCACACGACAAGCGCCGCCGCACAGCTCAGGATATCAAACGATCGCTTCGCGAAACGGTAGACAACCCCACCCGCAACATTGGGCTCAGTCAGTTCCAGTATATCGTCACCAGGAAGAAGCTTGGCGAGCACATCGGCGGGAATCCCATTTTCGGTCAGCTTCGGTTCGTACTTACCAACAGATTCAATTTCAGCAGCAGCCTGACGTTCTTCAATCTTGATGCCATCAATGCTATCTTGCATACGAGCGGCAACCTCCTCGCCCTCTCTTGCGAAGACACGCTCCCCCAAAGCGACTCCACCATATGTAGTTTCTACTGCTTGCATTCCCAAATGAATCCCTCTTAGCTAAGGCTTTCTCCCCCAGTGCGGGGCTTCTGTTACTAGCTTTTCGCTGCCCAATTGCCGCTGGGGATTAGCCTTCCGCCCCTACGCTTTCGCGGGGCTTTTGGAAATAATCTCCAGGCCGAGTCGTATCGTTTTCATCCTGCCAAGCATGCTCACTTCAAGTTCGGCCATCCTGCGATGCCTGTCTATCCGCTTAATTTCTGCCTCGTGACCCACAAGCGGGCCGCGCAGCACGATTACTTTGCTGCCTTCCACAATGCCCTCGCTCATTTCAATCACGCGGCGATCGTTACCCGTGAAGGCATTAAGCCAGGCCACCTCGTCATCGTTTAGGGGAATGAATACTTCGTTGTTACCAAGCACCTTGGTGAAAGCGGGCACGCGACGCAACTGCAGTGCAAGCTTTTCGGCGTCGTGCGTTTCTACGAACAAATACCCCGGCGCCAAGCGCTCCGTGCGCTTGTGCCACTCGCCCTTGCAACGGCGCATCGACTCAAAGCGCGGCACGAATATCTCGCCAACCAAAGCCTCGTCGACGAAACGCCGAATGAGCTCTTCAACCTTGGCTTCTTGGCCGCTTGCGACTTGTATGGCATATATGCGCATGGCACTTTCCTTGTCTCTGAGTAAGCCATTGCATCGCAATGCAGCGAAATCGCCTCACACAGCACCACCGCATTGCAGCGCATTGCGCGCGATCACCCCGCACACCACCCACACTTGGATTGGTTCCGGGGCATAGCTTCGCTACCGCGAATGCGACCCAGCAACGAACTATTCATTTCCCGAACAACGACGCAACGCGCTCTGAGCGACGATTGCACGCTTGATAGGGTGTATACGTTACGGCCCGTAATTGGGCGCAAAAAAGGCCAATGACTATTGGCCCATTTGTAACGCCATTCGGTGCAACCCCTTGCAAAAAAAAAGGGGGGGGG
>ENA-OUQG01000144-OUQG01000144.1-human-gut-metagenome-genome-assembly--contig:-NODE-144-length-48391-cov-6.708954_pt1 | contig 48391 bp, 60 predicted proteins | sample MGYA00237943_ERZ548823 | MGnify/ENA primary metagenome ERZ548823 (study PRJEB26490, sample SAMN05194731) | human gut metagenome | biome: terrestrial biome; feature: human-associated habitat; material... | reverse complement strand
ATTTTCCTGTCCTCCTGCTTTCACTCCGGCCATTCGCCCCCGCCGATGGCCCTGCTGTATGCCTCGTCGGCCTCCGCGATCTCGTCTCGCCCGGTCACGGTGTCGCCCAGCTCCGCAAGGCGTGTCGCCAGCACCCGGACGGTACGCGCCTGCATTTCCACAAGCGCCTCCAGCTCTGCGATGATCTGCAAATGGCTGCTCACGCCGTCGCCTCCGTCCAGCCGTATACCCCCGGTTCCCATACATTGGCATCCGCCGTTGATGTCCAATGCTTTCCATTGTGGCTCACCTTGTCGCCCTTTGCGTAAGCGTCATGCGCCCCCACCGGCTGGCTCCATTCCGGCCATTCTTCCGCCGGGTCAGATGCCGCCGACCAAAGCGACACCGTCTTGTCCGGTTCCCATCCAGCCTGTGAGGTGTGCGCCTGTACGCATTTGTACAGCTTGTCCCCCCAGTTGCGTAGCTGCCCCACCGTGTAAGCAACGCCGGTCTGCCACGTTTCAAACAGGCTCTTATGCTCCCCCGCAGTCACAGCGTCGATGCTTCCACTCTCCGCCAGCGTCACAAAGGCGATCTCCGTTGCTTTTCTCGTTTCTTCCATCACCTTTATCCTTTCCACATACCGGTAATGCTCGCTGATGGTATAGAAGTCGTACCGCGTCCCGTCCTCGTCCGTATCGCTGTGATAGTGCCGGTCGATGCGGCAGCGGTCTGTGATGCTGCTGTCGTCGTACTCCCGCACCGTGGTCAGGTATTCACCCTCCCGCAGCGCGGGGCCGCCCACGATTTTCAGGTTTTCCCGTTCTACGCCGCCGATAACGCTTGTTCCGTAGACGTATTCCATCTTGCCCGCTCCTTTCTTGCGTGTTCTCTGACCACGCATTTCAATTTCCGCTGCAAACCCGCCTCCACATAGCTCTGGAAAAAGTGAACGTGATTGCAGTGCTTCATCTGGCCCAGTCTGGATAAAAGCCCCTGCGCCAATGCGGGCTTGATCGCGTGGTGCCGCCGCATGGCACGGCGGCAGGCGGAAAGAGAATGTTTCAGGCGCACCATGTTTCGTTTCCGCAGCAGGGTATACCCTCGCCCGAAGCGATACCCCAGCGCCGCCACCGTCCGCTTTGCTGTCGGATAGAGCTGCCACTTGCCGTTCAGCCGCAGGCCGTGTGCCGCCAGCCATTTCTCGATCAGCTCCCGCAGCCGCCGCAGCTTCCGCTTGTTCCGCCCGAACAGGGTAAAGTTGTCCATGTACCGCAGGTAGTGGTCGCACAGACCGCTTTCCCGTATCAGCCGGTCAAGCGGTTGCAGCACCGTGTTGGCAAACCATTGGGAAAAGTAAGCGCCGATCAGAATGCCGTGCTTCATCAACCGTTCGCATACCTCCAGCATTCGCCGGTCTTTCACCAGCCGCCGGAGCCGCTTCATCACCGTCTCCGCCGTCAAACTGTCGTAGAAATGGTGGATGTCCAGCTCCTCGGCGCACTTTGTCCCTTTTGGGTCTGTCCGCATCCACTTCTTGATGGCTCGAACGCCGTAATGGATGCCCCGGTTTCGGATGCTCCCGCAGCAGAAATTGTCCATGCCCCGCATCATGATCGGCTCCAACACCTGAATGACCGCGTGATGCACATACTGGTCAGGCCACAGTTTCGGCTCCGATATGTCCCGCCACTTTCCGGCGCTCTTGTCCCATCGTCGCGCAAGCCTCGGCTCGTTCGCCTCGTAACCGCCTGTAATGATCTCCCGCAGCTCTTTTACATAGCGGTCAACGTCCGCCTCCACCCGTGCCACTGTCCGGTTTGGCCTGTGGTGCGGATGGAAGCGGTGTGTCACGTTCACAGCGAAGATCGCCAGCCGCAGGTTTTCTTCCGATACCAGCTTTGGAAATAGGTTGTTTGCTCGTTTCATCAGGAATGTTTTCCTCCTTTTAGCCTCACGGTCTTTCCATCGCCCCCGCAGGTTGCGGGAGTGTACTAAACCGTGTCCTGATGGCTTATCTGCACCAAGGGGTGCCGAGGATGTCCGCGCCCCGGCGTTGGTCTTTGCGTTGCCGGGTGTGGAGGTGGGTAGCCAGTCCATAAAAGGACGCGGCAGCCGATGTTCGCGTTCGAGTTGGACGCGTTGGTGTAGTTCACGTAGAACAGCCCGTGGTTCCCGTTCTGGTTATAGTTACCGCCGAAGTACAGGCACGGGTTGGAAGCATTGAAGTTCCAGTTATCCGCCGAACCAAGAAGCAAGGCACCGACTGCGTGCGCGGTCATCCCCTGTATTTTCAAGCCGCCTGTGCGGCTGAAAACCCGTTAGCCTTTTGCGCGGCCTGCGGGCCGCAGGATACGCAGAGGGGGATGCGTCCCCCTCTGCACTCCCCCGTCAGGGGAGTTTTTGGAGGCGGCAGCCGATGTTCGCGTCCGAGTTGGACGCGCTGGTGTAGTCCACGTAGAACAGCCCGTGGTCCCCGCACTGGTAATAGTAACCGCCGAAGTACAGGCACGGGTCGGAAGCATTGAAGTACCAGTAATCCGCCGAATATGTCGTCTCACTACCGCCCGATGCCGTGGGATAGATAACCCATTCCAGACCGGCCACCGTTGCCACGGTAAATGCGCTGGGCCATCCGCTCGACGGAACGCCCACGGCGGTGCCGCCGCTGTTGTCGCTGAAACTGCTGGGCGTGTTGATGATGTTCAGGCCGTTGCTGTTGTAGTAGCAGCCGTCGCCCCAGTCAAACACGTTGTCCCACAGGCCCTCGATGTAGCGATACTGCGTACCGAGGCCATAGCTGTCCCGGCTCGCAAGCGTCGTTCCTGTGTGATAGGGCATACTGTCCGTATAGCCCATATTCTCCGTTGCGCTGTTGTTGCCGCAGCCCTTGCCGATGGTTTTCTGGCTGTTCCAGTCCGCGAACTCCACAAGGTACAGCATCCAGATCGTCATGCGCATCTGAATGTCGCTCTGCCAGATGTTGCTCCCCAGATTGTGGATGCTCGTGCGGGCCGCGCTGCGCGTGATATTCGCTTTCGGTTTTACACCGGACTGGCTCTTGTAGTTGTTGGTGTTGCAGTGATAGCGGCCAATGTACACAATGTCCCGCTCTCCCTTGCCGTCCCCTCGGTCGGCGTGGGCGGGGGAGACGTGAAAGCCGTCCGTTTCCTTATCCGCGATCTGGAGTTTCAGGCTGTTTCCGCTCTTTGTCCACTTGTACCAAAACTTCGGGATAGCCACCAGCTCACCGGCCACCGCATCCGTCACGCGCACCATCCCGCTCCACGGGTACAGGTTGTCAAATGGGCTTCCGTAACTGGTTGCCCCCGCTCGGTACGGGGTCGGGTTCACGAAGCTGGCGGCCTCGTCTGTGCGGCTCCACACCGTTGTGCTGGTGCCGTCCCACACCACGCCGTAGATGTGCCGGTAGGCCAGCTTCACATTTACCGTCTGTCCGTCCGCCGTGATGGTTGCGGTATCCTCCGCCGTCTCTCCGTTCTTGGTGGCGGTGATGGTGTAGGTGCCGCTTTCCGTTACGGTGAAGTCCACTGTCCCCGTTGCAGACGCCGTCTTGCTCTGCGTCTTGCTCCCCTTGGTGCAGGTGACGGTGGAGCCGCTGTCAATGCTCACATGGATGGTGGCGGTGAAATAGGAGAGCGTCGCCGTGTACTGCTGCACCACAGAGACCGTCACCGTATCCGTGGCAGTCTGCCCGTTCTTGGTGGCCTTGATGGTGTATGTTCCGTAGTCCTCCACATCAAACGTCCATTTTCCGCCGCTCTCCGTTGCGGTGTATACCTTGGTTCCCAGCGTGGCCGTCACCGTGGAGCCGGTGGGCGCGGTCACAACGATCTGCGCCGTCATGCCCACCTGCGGCAGACTGTCCGCGCTGAGCTTGCCGTCTGCCCCCAGCGTAGGGATGCCGTTCGGCACGTTGATGGGGAGCTGATCGGTGTCCATCTTCCCGTCCGCGCCGAGACCTGCCACGCCGCCCGGCGTATTGACAGGGAGCTGGCCGGTGCCAACCTTGCCGTCCGTTCCGATGCCCGCAACGCCGCCCGGCGTATTGATGGGGAGCTGGTTGGTGCCAACCTTGCCGTCCTCTCCCAGTCCGGCCACTCCGCCCGGTGTGTTGACAGGGAGCTGGCTGACCGGCACCTTTCCGTCTGTCCCCAGCCCCGCCTTTTTGGCAAGAGCCGCCGCCACCGCACCGCTGGTCAGCAGCTTGTCGCTGTTCTCCGTCGGCACCGTGTCGAACGTCTGCGCCGTAACGCCGCCCTTGCCGTCGCCTTTCAGGATACCGCTGGCGGTGATCTTGTCCTGCTTGTCCGTAATGGCCTGACGGATACCCTCGTGCGCGTTTTCATCCTCGTTGTGTGCCTTGATGGCAGCCGCCATGCTTTCTGCCGTCACCAGCGCCGAAGCGTCGATGGTCACCTGCAGCGTCCCGCCGCTGCCCGTAAACTCCAGCAGCCCGTAGAATGTGTACACATAGTCCGGCACGTCCGTCTTGCTGGGGATTTCCACGCCCGCGTCCGTATCCGTCTGAAACAGGGCGATCAGCCTTGCCGCGCCGCTGTCCAGCTTTGCCCAGATACCGATCTGGTTCAGGGGGTAACCTGTTGCCAGCGGGGTAACTTGCAGTTGCAGCTTTTGCCCCTGCGCCGTTGTCTTGTTGGACAGGATGCTTGCCGTCTGCTTTTCGCTCACAAGCGCCGTCTGCGCCAGCATCGCCGCCTCACTCACACGGCCCGTTCCCGCCGCCGCGCGGGTAATTGTCAGCGTCTTTCCCGCTGTCCATTGTGCCAGCAGCTCACTGCCGCTGTTGGTGATAACGCCTTTCCATGCCACTTTTCGTTTCCTCCTGACTTAGAATTTCGATGCGCTTCCGAAGTCAACCACCGCCGCGCCAGCCATAGCCGCGATGCCGTAGGCCGTTGCGGTGCCGCCCGCATCGTAATATTCCACTTCCTCCAGATGTGCGCTGAACCGCTTGGCAGCGGCGAGCCTGCGTTCGATCTCCTCGATAGTCATGGCGGCGAACTTCTGCCGCTCCTCCACGGTGGTGATGTTTACCCGCAGTCTGAACTTTCCGTGGGTGCCGCCGTACTCAAACCATTCCTCCAGCTTTGTTCCCGGATAGATCGCGTCGGCCTGCGTTCTTGCAGCTCCCGCAGTTCCCATTGTTCGCCGGATGTTCAGCGCCGTCTTGACGATGCGCCGCTTCTGCTCGATGTCGTACCCTGTGTCGTACCAGTCGATCTTCCAGTTCACGGCCAGCGCGTCCAGCACCTCCTCGGCCACGGTGTCGATGGCGGTGTATATCTGACTTCCCGCGATATAGCCCATCGTCTTTTGGTGCAGCTCCAGCATCGCCATGGATAGGGCCTTTACCCACGGCTGTTCTCCCAGAATGCGCGGCAAGCCGTCGGCGATTTGGGCATTTTTCAGGCTCTTAATCATCCTCCAGCCCTCCATAGGTGGCGGTGGCCCCCGTGCATTTCGGCAGCTCCGTGGTGTCGATCACGGTGTCTACGGGGGCGGTCAGCGTTACCCGCTTGGCCCCCGCTTCCCGCAGCCGGGCGATCAGCTCCGTCGGGTTGATGTCTCGCCCCAACTTTCTTTGCCATGTCTGGAAGTCCGCCACCGCCGCCGCGATGCGGCTTTGTATCTCACTCACGCTTCGCTGGTCGCTTTCCGCGATCCAGTATTTCACGGTGATGGCGTATTCCACCTCGTCCGGGGCCAGCGCCGTCACCTTGTCGCACAGCGGGCGGATGGTCTCGTCGTCCAGATAGGCCGCCATGGCCGTCAGCTCCGTGCTGTTGGGGACGCGCAATCCGTTCTCGTCCTCGATCACGAAGTAGATATTTACCTCGTCCGGCAGCGGGCTGACGATGCGCACGTCAGCTACATCACCCCGCCACTCCCGCGCGTAGTATTCATAGGCATCGCGCGGCCCGGCGCAGCTATACACGCTGGGGGCGAGGTAGATGCGCCGTGTCAGGCTGTCGTCGTCCTCTGCGTCCAGTCCGCCGGTGCTTGGCGTGGTGTTGCTCACGCTGGCAACATAGGCGATTGGGTCAACCAGTATCTTGATGCCGCCGGACAGAATGCCGTTGCTATCCGCTCCGGCCTCCTCCGCCTGCACCACCACGTCGGTGTAGGTCTCTCCCGCCGCTATCTCGCCGTATTCCACGGTGTTGAAGTATTTCCCGTCCTCGCTCTTGACCCGCGTTCCCGTCGGAATGGCCGTCGCGCCGCTTTGCGCTTCCGAAAGCGTAAAGCGCACCGTCGCCGTGGCCCGGTTTGCCTCCTTGCGCGTCAGCCCCACAAGAGCGGCCAGCGCATCCAGCGCGTCTCCGGTACTGGTTTTCAGCATTTCCATCCGTCCCTTTGCGTCGGCGTACTGCATCGTCTGATACTCCATCGCGCAAAAGGCTTTCATCAGCAGGTTCAGCGGGTCGGCCTCGCCGATCTCCGGCTCCTTTCCTGTGGCCTCCCGGTAATACTTGGTGTACAGCTCGCGGAGCTGTTCTTCCGTCTCCTGCAAAGTCATGCTTTCGATGAAACTCAGCTCCGGGCAGTTTGCCAATTCAGCGATATTAGACAAGCTCGATCACCACCTTTGGTATCATATTCCCGTCCTGCGATTTTTCCGCAGTCCATTCCACACGGACGACACGCGCCCGTGGCTCATACTGTTCTGTCTTGCGCACATACTCCGCCGCCAGCAGGACTTGCGCATTTTCCTGCGGGCAGTCGATGATCGTTCCGTCGATGCCGAACTCCCGGTCGAGCGCCTGCTCTCCGGCCCTCGTGGCGTAAAGCACCTGCAGATTGCGGTACACCTCCGCCGCCGTGCTGTCGTTCGCGCTCCCCGGCAGTATCTCGATCACCGCGTTTTCCGTTGATAACATGGCTGCCTCCTTACAGGTATTCCTCGATGGTCAGGCTCACCTTGCACTCCACCATCGCGCCGCCGTGCAGCACCGCGCCCCACTCGTCGCTGATGTCCGTGATCTTGAACGGATACGGCGATACCGGCGAGCCGCCCACGATGAACCAGTCCGCCGCGTTGGTCTCCGCCATGCGCTGAAAATGCCGCAGAACACTTCGCGGGTTTACCCCGTCCTGCGCCCGCAGCAAAAGATCGAACTGGTATTTCCGCAGCTTCGGGGCAATCCACTGGCTCCGCGCCCGTGCGCCTGTCCGGTTGTGGGTCGCCCAATCGCTGCCCCCTTGGCCTTTCAGCCCGCTCGGTGTCAGGATGCGCCGGTCGCTCACCGTGAACGTCATGCCCATGTAGCTTCCCAATGCCACTTTTCGCCCCTCCTTACTTATCCGGCTTTCCCACCGCGCCGCTCATGTGCGTGTGGTTTACGAGGCTCACGCCGTTGATGGTGATGTCCCCGCTCGCCGCCGTTGCGTTGATCTCCGGGGCCGTCAGGCTGATTTTGGTGGGGCTTCCGATCTCCACATCCCCTGCCTCCGTCACCTTTACAGTTGCGCCGTTTATGGTGATCTCCGCGTCTCCGCCCTCCACCTCGATCTTTGCACCTTTTTTTGCGGCGAATGTGTACTTGCCTCCCGCCGTCACGCTCAAAGCGCCTGTGGCCTCGATGCTCACAAAGGTTCCTGCCTCGATGCTCACCGTTGTCCCCGCCACGATGCCGACGCCGGTTTTGGCGTTCAGGCTCATGCTGGCGGCGCTGCTCTTTGCTTGAAACTGCCCGCCCGCCACAAGGCTGATTGCGCCTTTCGCCTCGTCGTATATCTCGCCGTTGCAGTTGCGCCCCGTCCGCCGGTTCACATACTGGGTGTAAACGCCGGTGTTCTCGTCGTAGCGCTCATAAGCCAGCCCCCTTCGTGCGGCGTACTCCTTTCGGAACAGGCCCTTGTAGCCCTCCGCCGGGGTGTTGGTCTTGTTCCACACTGTTCCGGTGGTGGTTCCCGCCGCAGCTCCGTTGCTGTTGTGGCTCACGCTCACCACCTGCCCGATGCTGGGCATCTTGTACTCGCCGTTGCTGATGGCGTTGATCTGGCGGGTCACGCTTTTCCCCCGGTCAAAGTAGGTCACCTCATAAGTTCCCGCCTTATAGTCGATGGCGCTCACGCGCCCGGTTCGGTTTGTCCCCGCCATTACTTTTTCGCCTCCTTGCTGGCGATGCAGTAGCTCGCAGGCACCCAGCCCGTCACGTTCTGGCCCACCGGCAGCTTTCCGCACCGCGCCGCGCTGTTGGTCACGCGGTAGCGCCCGTTGATCAGAATGCCATCGTACAGCCAGTAGGTGCCGGTCTTGGTTCCCGCCTTGTTCTTTGCCGTGCTGGAAACATACAGCGGAGCCTTGTTCAGCGTGATCGCCTGTCCCGCCTCTCCGCCTGCCGCCGCGCTGGCTGCGCCCGCCGCCGGGCTGGTGGTAGCGTAGGTGCTGTCATAGCTCACGCCGCTGTCTGCCGTCTTTTCGTGATACACGATCTTGCCGCCCACGTCCCACGAATGGAACGTCGGGCCGATGCCGCTGCACTCAAAGTCGGTGGTCAGTCCGTTGCTGCTGACCTTGTGCGTCACCTTGTCCACAAAGTATTTCCCGTTCAGGTTTCCAAAGCCCGTCAGCGCGATGCAGTTTCCCGCGCTTACCCTCCAGTCTCCGTCCACGCCGAAGCGTAGCTTCACTGTCCCGTGGTTGGCGCTGTTCAGCTCCGCGCAGAGCTGGACGCTGGCATCGTATACGCTGGTAGCCCGCCGGTTCACGCTCTTGGTGTGCGAGCCGCCGCCCACGCTGCACTCGATGTCAATGTCCTTGTCCGCGTCCGTGTAATTGAAGTACCCGCCGGTATAGGTGCCGGACAGGGTGGTGGTGTAGCCGAAGCTCCCCGGCCTGATCTGCGAGCGGTCAAAGGTGCGCACGGCCCGCTTTGCCTTGTACTTCTCCCGGTCATACACCCACAGCCGCCGGGCGTACACTTTCAGGATAAGTCCGTAGTTTTTGCACAGGCTGTTGTAGTAGCTGCTGTCCGTGCCGTCCTGCTCGTCGCACTCGATGTCGTAGTCGTCGGCATCGTAGGTGAACGCAAGGCCGTACCGCGCGGCGATCTTTGCGCCGATACGCTTGATGCTGGTGTTCTTCCAGATCACGTCCCGCTCCAGCTCCGAAAAGTCGCTGTCGCTGGGCTTGCTCACGCCGCCCACCTGCAAGGTCGTCGGCGCGTCCGAAAAGCTCACATCGTCCAGCACGAACAACCCGCACTCCATGATGCTCCGCTGGCCCTGCCGTTCCCAGTTGTAGCCGAGAACACGCGCCCGCAGCGTCGCGCCCTTTTCCGGCATCCAGCCCAGCAGCCATTTCCTGTCCTGCGCGTTGATGGTGATGTCGATGCTGTCGCTGTTGTCCGCCGCGCTGTCGGTGTAGGTCAGGCTCTCGATGTCTCCGCCCACCTGTCCGGCAAAGGGATAACTGTTGTAGCGCACATCCAGCGCCAGCCGTCTTGTCTTAATCATAGCTCGCCTCGTATTTCCACGGCGGCTGCAGTCCGTCCCGCTCCTCCTCCAGCGCCGGGGTGTTCAGCTCCACCCCGGCGTTGAAGATAAACGTGTCGATCTCCTGCGGATTGGCCGCCATCAGCACGTCGGCGTGGTACTCGCTGCCGTATACCTCCTTGGCGATCACATCCCATGTGTCGCCGCTCTTGGTCGTGTACATCGCGTTTCCTCCCGTCAGTATGCCGTGCGGGCCTGTCTGCGCTGCATCTGGAGATACCACGCTTCAAACCGTGCCTGCGCCTCGGCCAGAGCTTCCTCCACCATGCCCCGGTCGGCGCTGCCCTGAATGTTGATCACCGGCGCAAAGGTCATGCCGCCTCCGCCGCCGGAGCCGCCGCCGTCGATTTCCGCCAGCTCCACCGGCTTCACGCCCAGCATTTGCCCGGCCTTTGCCCAGATGTCCAGATTGTCCCGCCGGGCCGCCCGCTGGAAGCTGATCACCGCCTCCGTTCCGGCCTCGCCCGCGATGCTTGCGCCGTTTGTAAAGCCGCCTCGCGCAAGCATGGGGATTTCCGGGATGTTGATGGAGAACGACTTGCCGCCCAGTAGCGGCACCCAGTCCGGGATGGTGATGCCGAGACTGTTGATGCCTGCGATGGCCTTGTTGATCAGGGCGATCACTGCGTTGATAGGTGTCTTGAACAGAGCGCCCAGCGTATCGAAGATGCCCACGAAGATGGATTTCACGCCCTCCCATGCCATACGCCAGTTGCCGGAGAACACGCCGGTGATGAAGTTGATCACGCCCTCAAAGATGGTCTTGACCCCGTTGATCGCGCTGCTGATGCCCTCGGCAAAGACACCGATGGCGGCCAGCACCGCCGGAACCACTACCTGACCAATGTGCAGCAGCACCGTGATCACCGTCTGAATGATTGGCATGAGGAACTGAATGGCCTCGCCGATGATCTGCGCCACCGTCATGACCACGGAACCCACGCCGCTGATGATGGAGGCGATGGATGGAGCCGCCGCTGTGATGGTTTGCAGAATGACCGGTACTACCGTCTGCGTGATGAAGCTGAATATGCCCTCGATGATAGGTCGCACCGTCGTCTGTGAAAAGGTCACGAGCTGGCCGATCACACCCATCACCGATTGCAGGATGGTGGTAATGCCTCCAAAGGCTGCGCCCGCATCCTCGCCGAACAGATTGGTGATGCTCTCCTGTAGCGGTTGCAGCGCCTTTGCCACACCGCCGTCCTCGAACAATCCCAGCAGCGTGTCCTTGAATACCGTAAACTTTTCCAGTCCCGTGTCGCCGAACACCCGCTGTACGATTTTGTCCAGCCCGCCGAACTTGTCCGTCAGGATGCTCACCACGGCGATGATGCCGGAGATCACGCCCACAATAGGCAGCGCCCCGGACAGCAGACTACCGAGGCCGCCAGCAATGGGGCCATAGATACTCCCCAGCAGACCGGCCCCGCCGCTGAATATGCTCCCGACAGCTCTCCCGGCACCGGAGTTTGCGATACCGCTTACCACGCCTCCCGCTTTCCCCAGCAAGCCGGAAAGACCCTGCTGGAAGATGCTGCCCTGAATGGTAGCCGCCGCTCCAATGCCCGCGATGCCCTGTCGTAGCGGCATGGTCAACTTGCCCAGCGCACCGCCCGCCTTTCCCATAAGGCCGCCCGCAAATTGTCCGGCCCGGCTGTTGGCGAACATCCCGCCGAGATTTCCGAGGGACGAGCCGATGCCGCCCAGCCATTGCGCGGTCTTGCTGTTTCCGATTGCTCCCCGCAGGACGCTTCCCGCGCTTTGGTAGCCGGACAACAGCCCCGGCGTCCCCGCCGCCGCGCTCAAAAGTCCTGTGGTTCCCTTGATGCCGTTTCCACCGATCAGACTGGAGATTGCCGCCCCCAGCGTCGTGCGGAAGCCGTTGCTTCCCGATGCGCCCCGGAACGCAGAGAAAAGCCCCGCGCCCGCCGCGCCCGCACTCTGGCCGCTCTTGAACGGGCCCGCAAGTCCGCCCTTTCCGCCGGAGAAAATAGCCTCCGCCGCCGGGGCGAACTTCATGCCAACAAACGCCGCCGCCATGCCGCCCAGCACACGCACCACCTGCTCGCCGTTGTTGATCAGGTAGTCAAGCCCCTTTTGGATGTACGGCAGCGCCGTGTCCATAGCGCTCCCCAGCTTCTCCACGCCCCGGCTTGCCAGCGTTCCCAAGCTCTCCGCAAGCTGCGTCAGCTCCGGCATATTCTTTCGGATGCTGTTTAGAAAGTCGATCATGGAGAGATTGAACTGTTTTTTCGCCGGGAGGAACGCATCGCCGATCTCGATTTTCAGCGCCGTCTTGGTGCTTTTCAGCATGGTCTCGATGGCCTCCGGGGTCTGCGATTTGATGTTGAACTCCCGCTCCATGCTTCCCGTGTACAGGCTTGGGTCGCTCACCATTTCCAGCGCCTTTCGGTACACATCGAGATTGTTGACGATCTTCGCGCCGCCCTCAATGGCCCATTGGCCGAACAGGGTGGATAGCGCCGCTACCTGTCGCTCCTGCGGCAGATCGTTGATGGCCTTGAAGATGGTATCCAGCGTTCCCACGCTGTCCTCCTGCATGGCCTTGGCGACCCACTCCGCGCTCATGCCCATCTCCTCGAACTGTTCTTTCTGGGCTTTCGTCGCACTTGCGCCCTTGCTCAAATTCACGATCATGCGCTTGATGCTGGTGCCGACGCGATCAGTCGATACGCCTGTTGCCAGCATGGCATCCGCCAACGCCGCCGTTGTGGCCGCGCTTACGCCGCCCACTTGGCCGAGGCTCGCCGCAGAATTGACCGCCTCCGCGATTTCCGCCGCCGTGGTCGCGCTGTTTGCGCCCAGATAGTTGATCTGGTCAAAGAGCACCATGACCTCCTCGTGGGTCATTTTCAGCGATTGCTCCCACTTGGCGGCCCAGTTGCCCGCCTGATCGGCGCTGATGTCCATGGCCGCGCCGGTCATGGCGACGTCCCGCAGGAAACCGGTAACATTGCCGGAGCTGTCGATCTTGATCAAGTCCTCCATAGACTTGCCGGATTGGCCCGCCGCAGCGGCGAGGCGTGTCAAATCCTCCTGCGTATAGGGGATTTGTGTGCTTAAATCCTTGATTGCGTCCTTCATGGCCTCGTAGTTCTGCGCGTAGGTCTTGCCGTTATCCGCCACCTTGTCGCTGATCTTTCCGGTAGCATCTGCCAGACCGTCTACGTACTTGACCACATCCGCCATGTAGTTTTCAAACTTCGCCGCTTCCTTGGTGCAGCTTGCGATGGTCGCCACAGTCGCCGTCGCCAGCGTCCCCATGGCCGCAAGTCCCGCCGTTCCGATGGAGCTGATGCTGCGGGCAAAGCTGCTGATCTGGCTCTGGCTCCCGTTCAGCGCCGCCATCAGGCTTTTGTCCATCTTACCGGCGATCTTGATGCTTAACTCTAATGTTTTATTGTTCGCCATTCCTCCGCCACCTCGCTATTCAGCTCAATAAAGTCCCGGACAGGCATTTTCAGATAGAAGTCCACGCCCGTCCGTGTCACCGAGGACAGCCGGATAGCCGCTTTCCGCAGGGCCTTGGCTCCGCCCTTTATCCGAAAAAATCCGCGTCGTTCACCGCGTTTTTCAGTTTCAGCAGCTCATACAGGGGCAGCGTGGTAAAGAACTCCTCCGGGATGCCCGTTGCCATGGCGGCGATCACGCAGGAGTACAGATAGTTGGTGCTGTTCTCCGTCACCACAAAGCCCTCGCGGGCCATGCGGTTCTCCGCCTCGCTCTCATTCAGCGTGTTCAGGTCTGCCACGCCGTTCAGGTCGATGTCCCGGTACTCCTTGCCCTTGTAATGGCGCGGCTTCTCCAGATGCATCACATGGTTTTCCGTTCTGCTCTCCACGTTCAGGTGTCTGCGCACCGCACCTGCCACGCGCTTGAAAGCGCCGCGAGGCATCAGCTTGAAAAACTCAATGGGCATTCCGGTGGCCTTGACCGCCATGGCGCGGGCAAATGCCGTCGTGGTCTCGCACAGCACCGAGGCCGCCGCCTCGCCCTCGCCGAAAAGCTGCCGCTGCACGTCGATAGCGTCCTGCACAGTCAGCTTCTCCAGCCCCGTCAGGTCGATCTCTCCGTACTCCTTGCCCTCGAACCCGTAGGGCCTTGCCAGCTCCACGATGTTCTCGCTCTTTTTTGCCCCCTCGTTTGCGGTCTCTGCCGCCGTGATCTTGTCCTCTGCCATTGGTTGTCGCTCCTTTCAGCATTGTTTTTTGTGTGAAAACACGGCCCGCCCCCGTTTGCGCAGGGACAGGCCGTATTGTTTTGCGCCCGTTAGATCAGGCTGTTCACGCCCGCCAGCATATCCGTGCCGTTGACCTTGTAGATGCCGTTGAGCTTGTCAACCTCCAAGAGCTGCTGGCCGTCCACCTCGATCATCAGGTAGGTCAGCTCCAGCGTCACGGTGGCCTCCATGGCCTCGCCCTTTTCCACCTTGCCGGGGTTGAACTTCTTCACGCGCCCGATCTCCACCACGCGCAGGCCCTTGAAATTGTAGCCGCCCTGCTTGTCGTAGACCTGCTGCGAGGCTCGCAGCGTCAGGTTCACCGTGGACAGGGGAGAGAGCATATCCATGGCGGAGCTGTAGAGCGTGTTGAACTGGATTTCCTGCTCCATGCTCTCAAACTGGCCGATGGTGGGGCTGTCCAGCTCGCCGTTCACGCCCACGCCGGAAACGGTGCTGGTTTTCATGTTGACCTCCGGCAGCGTCACCGACGCGGCCACGCCGATCATCTTCGTGCCGTCCAGATAGGCGTTATACTCGTTGATCTTCTCCGGGATATAGTTGTTGGAAATCATCTTCTTTTCCCTCCCTTATCAGTTCAGCGCGGCGGAAAGAGCGTCGGGGTCAAACTCGATGATGTCCTCGATGTCCTCCGCAGGGGTGAACGGGGTGATGTACTGGTGGAATGTGATCTTGCCGTCCAGCAGATCGGCGGTGGTGTTCTCGTCCTCGTTGAACGTGATCTCATAGCGGGCGCACACACCACGGGCCACAAAGCCGTTGCCGCGCACGTTCTCGCTGTCCACGATGGCCTCGATCAGCCGCTTGTTGGCGGGGCTGTCCACTTTCTGGAAGTAGGTCAGGATAAACGTGTTGGCCGCCCACGTCAGGAACCGGCGGACGCTGAACCAGCGATCTTTCGGGTCGCTGATACCGGGGTAGGCCGCCGTGTTGTTGCCCCACAGGCGGAAGCCGTTCATGTTCAGCCATGTTGCCACACCGAAGCTGTTCACGGTGTTGGCCTGCTCCTGATCAAGCACCACCTCCGTGCCATCTTCGAGGCAGGCAGCAGAAACGGCGATGGTCTTGTTGCTGGGGCTGACGTTGGGCGTGTCGTCGTTCTGCGCGTCGGTGTAGGCTGTCAGCGCCGCCGCCAGTGCGCTGCCGCTGTACACCGTGTTGCCCACCTTGGCAAAGGGCCAGACTGCGTAGGCGTTGGGGTCGCTCACCGCCTGCGCCTCCTTGGTGGTCTTGACGGCGGTGTACTTGGTCGCGCCGGTGTTGCTGCTGTCGATGTCCACAACGCACACCGCGCCGAACACGCTGTTGATGCTCTTGGTCTTGGCCTGCAATGCCGCCGCCACCGTCGCGTCCTTGCTGAAACGCGGGGCCAGCAGGATGCCGGGTGTCATGGACAGCTTCGGATAGACCTGACGTACCACCTCAAGGCCGGTCTCCTTGCCGGTGGAGCTGTCCACACCGCCCACGATGTCCGCCGCCGTCACCTTGCTGGGGTCGATTTTGTTGCCGGTCACAGTCAGGCTCGTTGCTTCCTTACCCGCGCCGGTGGAAAGCACCACAATATTCAGCGTACCGTCGTCGTTCCATGTGGTGGTGTAGTCCGTGCCTGCGGTCAGCGTGGTGGAGCCGCTCTTAACGGTCAGCCCCTCCAGCAGAACGCCTGTCTCCTCCAGCACCGCCACTCCGTCGTTCACCTGAACGGTTCCGCCGGTGATGGCGATCTTGTGCTTGGCAGGGTCAAGCACATTGATCAGCACCATGGGCGCGATACCCACAACGCTGAAATTTGCGCTGATGCACTCGCAGAGGGTGTAGTTGGCGAAGTCAGGCAGATAGCCCACCGCCTCCACGGCCTCCTTGTAGCTGCTCACCAGCAGCGGCACGTTGACCGCCGCCGCCGGGTCTTTGAGCATATTCACCGGGGCGGTGCCTACGATCACCTGCAAGCCCGCCGTGCCGGTGATGGGCGCGACCATGCCGGTCGCAACCTCGCTCGTGTATACGCCGTGTTTGTATGCCATAGTCTTTCTTCCTCCTTACAGTTCGGATTTGATCTTGCCGTACAGAATGGCCTCCGCCGTTCCTGCGGTCTCCAGCCGCTTTCTCGTCTCGGCAAAGCGCTCCATGTCCACCACCAGCTCCCCAGCCTCCGGGTGAATGGCGATGAACGCCTCCAGCGCCTCCGGGATGCCGCCGTGAAATACCGTGTACTGCTTGGCAACGCCGCGCACCGTTGGGCCGCAGTAAACCTGCGTCGCGCTCGTATTCTCCCGCTCCGTTGGCGTGGTCTCGGTAGCGGTCTCCGCCGCCGGGATGGCCGTCTCATTCACAGCGGCATCCGCCGCCAGCTTATCGTTTTTCTTGCTCATACCAGCTCCTCCATTTCTGTGTCCTGTGTCATGGCCGGTGCGGTGCAGGTCAACGAACACGCCCCGAAGTAGTACGGGTAGGTGTCGTCCTGCTGCATGGCCCACGCGATGGGTTTCAGCACGGTGAACGCCCCGCCGAAATACGGCTTGGTGCATAACCGCTGCACGATGTCCTCCTTGATGTTGGCAACATCCTGATAGCCCTCTCGCTCCTTGCCCTCGTCGTAGGCGCACACGATCAGGCTGAACTCAACCGCCTGCGGCCCGTCGTCGTTCTTGATCTCGCCGCCTGTCATGCGCACAACGATGTACGGGGCCGCCGCCGCGTCCGTGTCCACATCCGCGTCATAGTCCTCCGGCACCGGCAAATCCTGCTTGAAGATTTTCAGCTCCTTGCGGCTCTGCTGGCCGTTGTACTTCTTCCCGGCGAAAAGTTCCTCCAGCGTTTCGATCAGCGCGTCTTGGCAGAGCTGGGGAGTTCGCCCGATGCCTGCGGCCCTCACCGCATCCATATAGTTCTTCATGGCTTACTTCCTCCTCGCCGCTCGCGCCAGCACCCGTTCGGTCTGCTCCATCAGTCGGTCTTGCAGATACTCGGACACCTCCGGCTCCACCATCGGCCAGACGGTAGAGTGCATCGCCGAGGCCGACGGGCTTCCCATCGTCACCAGCTTTTCCACCTTACCGTCCTTGTTTCGCCACCTTGGGCGGCCCCGCTCCGTGACCGTGTGGCTGGAACTGGAGCCGATCTGTCGCTGCACCATGCCGATGTGGCCGCTCTTGAACTGCACAAGAAAGCCCTTGCTCATGTTGGCATTGCCTGTCAGCGCCGCCATGGACGAGGCTTTCAGAACACGGGCTTTCACATACTTTGGCGCGTGGTGCAAAACCTCGCGCCCGGTAAAGCGCTCCGTCGGCCTGTGTTGGAAATAACCGAGATCGTTGCGCATCTTTGCGATGTGCAGCTCTGCGCTCAAACTGGTGTTGCTGGCCTTTTTCCGTTGCACAAGGTCTTTTAGGTGCCGCCTGCCCGCCGCGTTCACGGCGTACCGCGCCTTTGCCTTTGCGATCATCAGCTTGCGGGCCTGCCGTGCCGTGGCGTTGATGGCTACCTTGGCCGCCGCCGGGGTCTTTTTCTTCAAATCGCCCAGCGCCGCCGCCACGGTGTCCAGCCCGTCCACTTCGATGGTCAGGTTCCCTGCGTCATAGGTTACTCTGCTCATTGCCGCGTCCTTTCCATGGAAATGCGGTACACGCCCGCCTCCTCCTCGCAGTTGAGGATGGTATACGACCGCTGCCGGTTCGTCCCTTTGTCCAGAACGAGGTGCTTTCCCACTTTCGGCTTCGGCCCGTAGTCTCTCACGCGGATATACAGCACTGTGTAGGCCGTATACAGTCCCGTGTCGAAGTTCTGCTTGGCTCCCGCCTCCCAATGGGCGCTATGCTCTTTGAGCCGTTGATCGTCCACGATCACCAGTGCGTCCTTGCCGTCAACCGTATGCCAGTCCGCGTGTTCGTCCTGCTCAAAGAAAGCCGCGTCGATGTCCGCTGCGGCACAGTCCTTAAAGGTGAGCGGAGGGGCAGCCCCCTCCGCTCCGCTGTATTCCTGCTTTAGCTCGAACAGCGCCATGTCAGCACACGGTCGCCACCAGCCAGCTATCCACCTTGTCGGGGATGGGCAGCGGGTGCGCCTGCAGCTCCACCATGCGGCGGTCGGGATGATGCTCCACATAGCTGCGCAGGACGCGGCTGGTCTGGGAGGTCACCCACAGGCCGGATGCGTCCTCGATGTAGGTGCAGGCACCGTAGGCCATCATATAGTTGGGTCTGGAGCTGATCAGGATGATCATGTTGTCCGGGATAAGCGGCTTGGTCTCCGGCGCGTCGGGGTTAGTCCAGTCGTCGTAGTAGACCTCGCCGTAAACGTACATGTCAAGGCTGGGGTCATTCAGGTGGCCGAGGTACTTCACGCCGTTGGGCAGGTCGCGGGGGGCGATCTCGCCGAGGTTCATGCGGCGGTTGTCCAGCATCTTCTGCACGTTGGCATCGGCAAAGAACTTTGCCTTGGCCGTCTTGCCCATGATGATGGTGTCCACGTTGGCGAAGCCGCCGTGCAGCACCGCATCCGTCCAGTCACCAAGGTTGCCGAGGATGTCGGCCTTGGTGCCGCCCCACTTGTTGTCGCCGGTCAGGGTTTTCTTGTTGGTCAGGCCGAAGTCGATGGTCTCGTTCACGCCCTCGCCCACAATGGGGATGGTGCCGGTCACGATGGCCTGCACCGCCATCCACTCCTCGCGGCGCGTGGTCGCGTCGTTCAGTGTGGCGTACTCCTCCATGAGCTTCTGCGCGGCCCTCTGAGCGGGGGTCATGCCGCTGTACAGATCTTCGCCCGGCAGGCGGGTCATGAGCTGGTCAGCGGTGGTCACGTCATAGGGGTTGATCAGAGGGGGCTTGTAGCTCTCGGTCTGGTAGCCGTTGGCTTTCAACACCTTGCCGCCCACGCGGGGATGGACAAAGGCCGCCATGCGGCGGTCGCCTTTCACAAGGTCGATGTCCACGCGCTCGGTAGCGAACGTCTTGACGTTGGTGAAAAAGGTGTCGCGGAAATAGGTGTGTACGGCAGGGGTCTGTCTCACCACCTCCGCCAGATAGCGGGGGGAGTAAATGTTCACTTCGTTAGCCATATTCTTTCTTCCTCCTTACTTCAAGTAGATGCCGAGGTTGCGCAGAGGAACCTCCACGTCCGCAGCGGTGGCGTTGGCGGGCAGCACCAGCGCGTCGGCGAAGAACTCGCCGGAGAGGTACACAATGCCGTCCTCGCCCGATGCGACATCCTCCGCCAGAATGCCGTACAGGCCCGTGGTGGTCACGGTGTAGGGGGCACTGCTGCCGCTCACGCTGATGGCGGCCAGCTTGCCGTCGCTGTTGAGAACCACGGGAGCGCCGCGCTTCAAGGCAGCGGATGCCTCCTTGACTGCCGTAACGATCTCCGCATTCCCTGCGATCAGGTAATCCGGCTGCGTGGAAAAGGTCTTTTTCGCCAAATCCATACTCATGTTCTTTCTCCTCCTTTACTGCTTCTTGCCCATGGACTTGATCGCGTCCATGAACTCGTCCTGCTTGCCCACACCGCCGCCGGTGCCGCCGTCGTTCTTCACGCCGCCGATGCCGCTCTTGTCGGCATCGGCCTTTGCTCCGTTGAGCCATGCGTTGCCGCTCTCCTTGGCAGCTTTCATCATGGCCACAGCGTACTCGCTGGCGCTCACCGGCTTTGTGAACTTGGCCTCGTTCGTCAGCGCCTCGCTGCCGGACAGGGCCATGTCCTCGATGTCGTGGATGCGCTGGCGCTCGTCGCTCGTCGCTTTGTTCGCCGCCGCCTCCTCGATTTCATTGACCAGTGCGGGATAGGCCCCGCGCAGGTCGTCCACGGTCTTGATCTCGTTTGCCATGTTCGTTACCTCCTTATGGCATTTGTTATTTACAGAGCAGGAGGCGGGAGCTGCCTTGCTGCTTTGTACAAAGTTGGGTGCCTTGTCGAAAGGCAGGTGTGTGTTGACGCTGTTGACGAACAGTAGCCCGTCCCGGTTTTCGATCACCGTTCCGTCCGCCTCGTCCGTCAACTCGTCGATAAAGCCGTTTTCCTTTGCCTGCGCCGCCGTCCACCAGCTTGTCTCGTCCATCCATCCGGCCACCTCGTCCTTATCTCTGCCTGTCTTTTTCGCATACAGGCCCACGATGCTTTCCCGGATGGCGTTCATCGCCTCGATGTACTTCTGCAATTCCTCGGCGTTGTAGTAGCCGCAAGCGCCCATGCGCACCGGATGCACCATGTAGGTGCTGTCGTTGGCTGCGATCACCTTGCCGCAGTGGCAGGCGACGATGGTTGCCGCGCTGGCACACAGGCCGTCGATCTTCGCCGTCACCGCCGCCGGGTGCTGTTCAAGCTGGTTGCCGATGGCCTGCGCTGCGAACACGTCGCCGCCGCCGCTATTGATGCGCACCGTGATCTCGTCCAGCGCTCCCAGACCGGCCAGCTCCTCCGCAAACTGCTTCGGGGTCACCTCGTCGCCCCACCAGCTCGTCTGCGAAATGTCGCCGTAAAGCAGCAGCTCTACCTTGTTTCCTGCCTGATTGCAGAATTTCCAGAATTTCTTGTTTTCGGGCATTTCTGTTTTCCTCCTATTCTCCTGCCGTCTGCGCTTTTCCGATCTCGTCCACCTCGCGCTTGCGCTTGGCCTCCGTCACGCGCAGTTTGATGTTGCGGTTGTAGTCCCCGCCGGTCATTTGTGCCGTCTCCTCCTGCGCCGTGCTGAAACCGGCATCCACTCGCTTGATGGCGGCATCCACCTCCTGTACGGGGTTCAGGTTCGTCCGTGCCGGGCCGTTCCACGCGCAGGCCGTGTACGCCTTGCGCCGCGCTGGGTCGGTGAAAAAGCCCGGCGCGTGGATACGCCCACGGGCGACCGCCTCTGCGAACCACTCCTCATAGACCGGCTGGCAAAAATCGTCCGTGAACCAGTCCCGCTGCATACTACAGGTGCGCCAGAACTCGTTGAGTGCGCCGCGAGCCGCCGAATAGCTGGTGGTGAACTGCTTCATCATCACTTCCGGCGGTATCTCCAGCCCCGCGCCGATCAGGCGGATGGTTGCGTTCGTGAAGTCGTCGTACCCGGTGTTTGGGTGCTTCGGGTCTGCAAACTGCACCTCTTCGCCGGGGTTCAGGTCAATGATGGCCCCCGGCCCCAGCTCGATGCTGCTCTGGTCGGCGCTGTCGATCAGCTCCTCCGCCGGTATCATTTCTCCAAACGGTCTGCCGTCCGACGGGTTTTGTGACTTCACGAACACCGTGAACATGGCGCTGATCACCGCCGCCGTGATCTCCGCGTCCGTATAGCGGCCAAGCTGTTTCAGGCTCTCCAGCACAGGGGCCAGCAGGGGAACGCCCCGCCGCTGGCCGATGCGCTCGCGGCTCATGATGTGCAGCACGTTCCGCCGCCCGGTTGTATCGCCGTAGGCTTCCACTCTTTGCCACGTCAGCCCCGCCGCGTCCACGGCGCTGTTGCTGCCCAGCGGATGCCGGTTGCATATCCAGTAGGCTGTCACCATACCGTCCGCGTCGGTCTCCACGCCCTGTACGATGCTCTGCACCTCGTAGCCCTGCACGGTACATGGCATCAGCCGGTCAAAACCGTCCGGGCTGCATACCCGGTCTGCCTCGATCAGCCGCACACGCAGGTCATACGGCACTCCCGCCTGATGCTTCATTGGCAGCAGGGCGATGGTGTCGCCGTTCATCAGGTAACTCAAAAAGGCGAGCTGCTGGAGCTGATAGAAGTTGTCCATCCGCTCCGCGTCGCATACCGGCGTGTCCGCCCACAGGGCGAACTCCCGCACGATCTGCGCTTGCAGCTTCTCCGCCGCCGCCTCGTCCAGCCCCAGATAGTCGCTGTCGAGCTGCGGTGCTGGCATCAACCCGCCTGCTACAACGTTTGTCCTCATGGTTTTCAGCGCCGCCGTTGCCGTTGGGATGCCCATGTAAGCGTCTCGGCTCCGCTGCCGCAGAATGTCGATGTTGTCCTCGATGTCCTCCTTGGCGCTGCCGCCGTGGTACATCCAGCCTCTCATGCTCTTTTTCATCAGGTTGGCTCCGTAGTTGCCGTACCCGCTGTTGATCACGCTCAGTGCGGCCCTCGCCGCCGCCCGCTTCGCCGCGTGGACGGGAGCCACGGCCATGATTGCCCGGTCAAGGATATTCGGTTTCTCCATGCGCTCCCTCCTCACACGTCGCGGGCCACGGCACGATAGGCGCGGTTTCGTCCGCCGTGCTTATCCTCTGCCTCTGCCTCGGCCAGCTTTCCGGCCCAGTATTCCATTTCCTCGCGCACCCGCTTCAAGTCAGCTCGCGTCAGCATACGGCTGCCGATCTGATAGCTCTGGCCGGTGGCGATGGCCTCCTCCGCCTCCAGCCATGTGTTCAGTTTCTTTTGACACATTTCTTTCGTAAAGATTGCCAATTAAATCCCTCCTCGCCTCCGGCGGCCCGCCGGACGTTTTCTGATAGGTTTTGCGATCTCGCCCTCCTGCAAAATGGGGTTAGCGATCTCCAGCGCCGCCGTAGCGTAGTTGCGCAGGTCAAGCGGCTCGTTGCGCTTGTGCTTGCTGTCTTTCAGCTCCCACGCCACAACGCTTCTTCCCTTGCGCCAGCGCACCACCATTTTCTCGGCTGTCAGGCCGATAAAATACTGCTCGTCATAGCCCGCTTCCTCATTGAGTGGGAAGTGGCAATAGTTCGGCCCCTTGGTCTCGTGCCGCAGTCGTTGATACAGCAGGGCCTTTCCCGCGTCCACGCCGATGATGAACAGCGGCGTTTTCACGCGGTTGTTAGTGGTGGGGTTTCGGATATACGGCACATCCGCGCCGCCCTTTCCCTTGATCGACCATATCTTTCGCTCCCACCGTTCCGCCGTGAAGCGGTATACCTGATCTGTGTGGTGGCCGCCGGTGTCGATGCAGGCGCTCATGATGTGCAGCACCGTCCCGTCTTTTTTCTTGAAGCCGCCCAGCAGAAAATTGTCGAGGTCTTGCCATACCTGCTCTTTCAGCATATCGCCGTATATCTTCTGGTAGCGGATGCCCCAGCTCTCCTTGCCGATGCCCCAACCGACCACCTCTACCTCGAAGCGGTCATCCTGCACGTCCACACCGGCTGTCAGAACCAGCACTCCCTCCGGCACGTCCGCATCGTACAGCTCCCGCCGGTTCAGCAGCGCGGCATCCTCCACCTGCTCGCCCTGCTCCTCCCACGTTTCGCCCAGCTCCGTGTTCACCCAGACTTTCATGCCCTCCGGGTTTCCCTGATCAAGCTGCTCCTTTGCCACAAGGAATTTCTGCACGATCTCTTTCCATGAGCAGAACGTGGAGGCCAGCGTATTCAGGTGAAAGCCCCTCGCCTCCGCGCCGGGGTTCTCCGGCACAAAGCGACCGCGCTTGCTTGCCTGCTTCCACTTGTATTCTCCGTTCACTACACCGCAGCGCTCGCACTTATACAGCACCTCGCCCTGCGGGTCGTCCTTGTCAAATACCACGTTGGCCCACACGAGGGGTTGATACTCCCCGCACTCCGGGCATGGCACGTTCCATTCCTCCCGCGTGGACTGGTTGAACTCCGTTTCGATGCGGCTCTGGCCCTTAATGACCGGCGTGGAGACGATCACCGTCTTTTTGTCCCAAAAGGTCGTCTGTCGCTTCTGGGCCAAGGATAGCGGGTCGCCCTCCGTTCCGGCGCTGGCCGGATAGCGGTCAACCTCGTCCGCCAGCAACACCTTGATGGGACGGCTGGCAAGGCCCGTTGCGCTGTTCGCGCCCACGATGGTGATGTGGCCACCGGGGAAATTCTTCTTCATGATGGTGTTGCCGGAATAGCGGCTTTTCACGTCGATCTTGTCCCGCAGCTCCGGCGTGTCCCGTATCATGGGCGCGAGCCTGTCTTTGGAAAAGGTCTGTCCCATGTCCAGCGTCGGTTGCATCACGAGGATGGGAGCCGGGGCGTAGTCCATGTAGTAGCCCAGCGGATTGAGGATGAAAGCGTCGGTCTTGCCGATCTGCGCCGCGCTCATGATCACCACCTTGCGGATGTGCGGGTCGCCGATTGCGTCCATGATCTCCCGCTGGTATGGTGCCTTGTCCGTGTGCCAGCGCCCCGGCTCCGCGCTGCTCTCCGCCGACAGCACCCGGTATCGGTCTGCCCACTCCGAAAGCGTCAAAGCCGGGGGCGGTTTCAGCACCGCCGCGCACCGTGCCAACAGCTCCAGCGTCGGCTTTGGCAGATCAATGATCTTTCGCTTTTTCATCGCTCTGCTTCCCCTGCGGCCAGTAGCGCTCATATTCTTTTCTCACGCAGCGAGGGAACATACACAGCACCTTGTCCTCACTGGTCTGCACCCGCCACACGCACCCGCTACATGGGTGTTTCTTTATCTGCTTCTCCATCGTCCTCACCGTCCTCCGTCGCAAAGGCCACCCGGTAATCGCTCATTTCCTCCAGAATTTCCTCGATGGCCCCTTTCAGCTCGTCGAAGATACCCGTCTGATCTCCGCCCATGGTGGACAGGGTTGGAGAGAGCTTGGCGGGCAGCGCCAGAAAGCGGCTGCGGATGTTCAGGAACATGGACTGGATGCCCCGCTCGATGTCCGCCGTGCGGTGTACCTCACCCCGCCGCAGGTCGTTTTCCATTTCCGCCGCCTCACGCTTTGCCCGCGTCAGCATCATGCGCTCGTTTGTCAGCGTTTCCTTGCCCGCGCCGCCTATGTAGGTGATGTACCGTGCCACTGTTGGCTGTAACTCGTAAAGCCCCGGTCGGGCCTCCACGATCACGCCCTCGTCCCGAAGCTGGCGCACCCGCCGCTCCGTCAGGCATAACCACTGGGCCACCACTTTGCTTGTGTAGAGTGTCATTTCATCTACCGCCCTTCCCCCAGACGAACTGCTGTGAAGATTGCCACAATCGCCGTGACCAGCATACCCAGCATTTCCAACTGCGTGACTGCCAGAAAGCAGCACACCGCTGTCCATCCAGCTATGACCACCGCCGTCGGCACAATCCCCCACGGATGTGGAACCGCCAGCGCCCCACCCAGCAAAGCCGCAGCCAGCAACACACCGCCCAGCAGGATTGTTAAAATGCTTTCCATTATGCCATCTCCTCTGCGTCCTCTCCATCCGTTTCCGGGTCTGGTACATCCACCGCGCCGGTGGCTCTCAAACGCAGCAGCTCCAGCTTTTCCCGCTCCAGCGTCATGCGCTTTTCGCTCTCCTCCAGCGCCCGCAGACTGTCCGCAATCTTGGCGATGCGGCCCTGCACCTTGTATAGCGCCTCCTGCAATTTCAGCACACGGCTGAACGCGCTGTCCTTGCTGTACATTCCCATGCTCTGTAAGGCACCGTCCTGCTTGTCCTTGCCGCGTCCGCCCGGCACTCTCATGTCCATCAGGCTGTTGATGTACAGGCTGTCCTCCGTGGCTGCCTCATACTCCGCGATTTTGGCGAGTATCTTATGCTCCCGGAATTTCAGGATTTGCATTTCATGCTCCAGCGCGGCGCGGCTTCCCAGCGGTGTTCGCTGTACGATCTCCCGCTCTGCGTCCGAGAGCATATCAAAAAAGACGGCGCTGTACGCTCCGTCCTTTTCTGCGTTCTTATTTCCCGCTGGTGCGCCCGCATGGCTTCCGGCAGCGTTTTTCTTTCCCACGCTGTTGCGGTTTCCCGGTTGACCGCCCCGCCGCTTCTTTGGCAGAGCTTCATCCCACTTGTCCGCTGCTTTCCAATTCCGCAGGGTTTGATAGCTCACCCCCTGCTCCTGCGCCAGCTCCCGCAGGCTTACTTCCTCGCCCGCCGCCTTGCGGGCGATGTATGCAGCCTTGGCGGTGTCGCGCGACTTGCTCCGCTTCGGCATTTCACACCTCCAAATAGCTGTGCGTCCCGCTCGGCCTACGGAAATACCCCGCGTAGGAACGCAGGGCTTCGACCGGCGCAGGACGCACCAATGGCAAAGCCCGCAGCGTTTCCGTCACGGGCTTTATTCCACGGTATGATATTATCACGAAAAACCTGCGGAAGTTGCTAATCCCGAAAAATTTTTTCGGGCTATCCGCCTTAATATCCTCTGACCTCTTTTCTGCTCAAATAGAGAACGTGTGATATGTAGTATTCAAGTGCGCTCCCCGCATCGTGGTTGATCTGTTCCTGTATCTTCCACAGAACTTCTTTTTCATAGTCAAAAAGCCCTGTCAGTCCGGGACATCTTATCGTTTCGTTGCACAGGCTTTCCACATTATACCTCAATGCCAGCCTATCTTCACATCCTCGCATCAAGCCCGCGATCAGGCAGGCCCGCAGCGTGTCCTTAAAATTCCTCGTGTTCTCCAGTTCCCACATCGGATAGGTTTCTATAAACCTAAACCTGCATCGAGGAATATCATAGTGTGCGAATATAGTATGCTTCTTTCCCGAAGTGTGCGCAAAGCCCCATTTTTTATCAAAGTCTCGGTAGGCTGCAACAGCCCCACCATAGTTCAGATTTCTAAGCGACATTGCGGCGCAACGTATCGCCGCTTCCTCGTCCGCGCGGTACTCCAAGATAACGTTCTTTCCTTTTTCCGTAAGTCGGAACAAACGCCCCCTGTGCTTTCTCCGGTCGATCTTAACGCCGCCGTTAAGCAGTTTTTTGGCGAGTGTGTGCTTGTTCCCGCTTTTTGAAACGCCGTGTTCTTCGGCAAGTTTCTCCATTTCTTCCCTCGTATAAAGCTCCGCCATTTCCTCGCACGGCTCCAGCGGCGCAATCAGCCCACTTTTCCGCAGAGCTGAATAAGCCGTACTCTTTTTCCCAAAGTCAAGATAGGAAATATCCTCATCCGAAAACGGTCTTTTTCTCTCCATGTTAAACAGAAGTATTGCGTACACAAGTCCGCGAGGGTCAGCGTGTCCCTCTCCTGCCAGCGCCTCGAATGTAGGCAGCCCTGCCGGATATAACCATTCCCGCTCGACCGTCATATCTTTTTGGCGGTATTCCTCCGCAGGAGTTCCATATTCGACACCTGCTTTTTGTTCTTCTTTGGCTTTCCCTGTGCCGTTGTTAAATCCGTCCCAGAATGCCCTTACCAACTCCCGCAACACTCCCATGATACGCCGCCCCTCCTCTGCACATTATCCCTCGTCACCGCGTTCTCCGCCTCGGCATATTGTAAATCTTTTCTACTTTTTTCTCTGCTTTCCTATATTTTGTAAATCTTTATTACAAGATTATCCATAAAAAATGGTATTGTCAAGCAGAACAGGAGGGACGGCTTATGAAAATATATGATTACTCCGGGCGGGCCAACATCTCCGGCGACCGAATACATCAGGCACGAACTGCCCAACGCCTATCCCAAGATGTCCTTGCCGCCAAGATGCAGGTCTATGGTGTCGGTCTGGGGCGAGAGGCAATCAGCCGCATTGAGACCGGCGACCGTTTCGTTACCGATTATGAGCTTGCCATCTTCGCCCGCGTCCTCGGTGTTTCCCTCGTATGGCTCACCGGCGATTTGGAACAGAAAGAATAATAGCGGAGCTGCCAACAGACTGTAGGCAGTTCCGCTTTTCTATTTCCCGTCGCGGCATCGTCGTCCCGCTCTCCCTCTGACCATTTTCGTGATGCCACGAAAATGATACCCGCCGCCCGCCGATCTCACCATCAGCCGCCGCATAGGCGGCTTCTTTTTTTGTCCAAAACCGCCCCGTTTTCTTTCTCTGTCGCATTTTTGACCCCGCCAACTTTTCCCACCCCGGCTCCCCGGAAGCGGTTTTTTGACCCCTTACCTAAAAAAATTTTGGGCTTCCGAACCCGCAAAGGACGACCGCCGCGCCGCCAGTACCTCGCGCGGGCGCGTTTAGAATTTCGCGCGGGCCTGCGCATCGTGGTATCTTCGCGGGCGCGGGCGTTTGGTATCTCCTGCGGCCTGCTGGCCTGTGGGGCTGGCGGATGGCTGGCCGCTCTGGCGGTGGATGGCTCGTGCTATGCTGCGCCTGCGGGCCTGCGCGGCATGGTATCTCTGCGCGGGCCTGCGCGTTTGGTATCTCCTGCGCCTGCCCGGATGGCGGCGCTGGCGGATGGCTGGCCGTCCTGCTGACTGCCGGAGCTGGCCGCCGACCTGCCGACCGTCTGCCCGCCGTGCCGACACGCCGCCCCCATCGGAGCCGCCCACCCCGACCGCCTGCCGCCGGTGGAGGATCTGCCGCCGCGGCCGCCTGCCGCGCCGGTCTGCCGATCTGCCGCCGGGCAGGCCGGAGCCGCCGCCGAGGGTATTTACCGCGCCCGGTATCGTCCCCGGATAAGCTAAGCTAATATGCCCCCTATAGTCCCCCAACCACAGCAATTTGCACAGAAAGCGCCACGGAATTTTGTGCAAAAAAACTTCCCCACGTCCCCCCTAAAGGGGGACTGGGGAACGAAAACAGCCCTATTGACGGCGCAAAAATCCGCCGCTATCATGCAGGGCAAGCGGACGGCCACAGCGACCGCCGCCCAGCGAACCGCCGACCACGGCGACCAGAAAGGGGAGGTGAACATGACCACGCCGAACACGGGCGAATTGCTTGTACAGCAAGCGCAGGAGGCCGAACGGCTCCGGCTCTTGATACTCGCTGACGAGTGCAAGACCATCGAGGAGTTCCGCGAAAAGCTCCGCGAGCGGCTGAACAAGTAAAACGCCGGGCCACCCTCCCAAGGCACGGCCCGACGTTCTTTCCCCGGCACGGGCGGCGAGTTCGCCGCCGCCCGGCCACGGCTAAAGCATAGCACACCCGCCCGCAGAACGCAAGCCCAGCAGGGCAGGCCGAAAAAATTTCCCCCTATGGGGGAACACCCCAGCCCCGAAAAAAATTCAAAAAAACGCTTGACAAAATACACGGTGCTGTGTTACATTCGAGCCACAGCAAACAACACGACACTGTGTACAGGCCGCCAAGGCCGGAAAGGAAAAACGCCATGACTAACAACGAGATCATTTTTGAGAACGTCCGCGCCAGCTTCACCCCCGCCCAGCTCGCCGAGCTGGTGCAAGCCACCTACACCGCCGAGCAGATCGCCGCCCGCCGCTCCAACGTCACGATCACCGTTGACGAGGGCAGCGCCGCCACCGCCGAGGACATCTTCACCGCCATGCTGGCCGCCGATCAGTTCCACACGTTCGCCGAGTGGAAGCGCATGGGCTACAGCGTGAAAAATGGTGCAAAGTCCGCCATCACCTGCCAGCTCTGGAAGTACACCGACAAGCCCGGCAAGGCCGCCCGCGAGGCCGCCGAGGCCGCCGGGAAAGACGCGCCGGAGACCGACCCGCATTTCTACATGGCAAAGGCCCATTTGTTCCACGCCTTACAGGTGGAGAAGTCCAAGCGTTGACCCAGCGCAAGCGGATACTTTAGCAGGGCTGCACCGCACAAAGCGACCCAGCCCCAGAAGCAAAACCCAAAAACAAGATCAGGAGGAACACAAGATGAAATTCACAGGACGCTACACCGCCGCCACCGCCAAGGCCCTGAAAGGCTCGCCGCGCCTCGTCTGCCAAGTCACCGAGGACGGCACGATCTACGTATGCAACGGCTTTCTTCTCTGCACCATGAACCCGCCGGAGTACGCCGCCACCGTGCAGGGCTTCACCTGCTGCGAGCCGGGCAACTGGACGCTTGACAAGGACGGCAAGCACGAGGACGACGCACACAAGCTCGATCTCGTCAGGCTGTACGCCGACACGCTGAAAGCCAGCGCCGACGCGCAGCCCCTCCAGCGCTCCCCGCTGACCGTGCAGACCCCCAAGGCCGCCGCCGTCTGCTACTACAACGCCGCCGCCGATTTTGCCGCGATCTATGACACAAAATTCATCGCCGCGCTGCACCCCGCCGCCCAGCTCCGCACCACGTCCGCGATCTCCGCCGCCGTCGCCTATTGCGACGATGAACCGTTTGCCGTGGTCATGCCCATTAAGGCCGAACCCGAAACCGTTCGCGCCGTCCGGGCCTTTTTCACCGAGGCTGCCGATGACAACGCCAAAACCGGCGAGGCCGACAAGCTCCGCGCCGAGCTGGCCCAGACCCAGGAAGAAGCCGCCGCCCTGCGCGGCGATCTGTACCGGGCAACCAACGAGATCGACGAACTGAAAAACAAGCTGTCCGAGCTGCACGAAACCAAGACGGAACAGCCCGCCGAGCAGAAGCCCGAACCCAAAACCGCCGCCGAGATCATCGCAGCCCGCTGGGCCGAGGTGGACGGCCTGACCGCCACCATCAAGGGCGCAACGACCACTGCGCCGGTGGTCTGGCTGGCCGGAGACACAAAATCCCATGAAAAAGAGATCAAGACCGCAGGCGGCAAGTGGAGCGGCAAGAAGAACGCCTATTATTTCCGCATCGCCTGACCCAAAACCCGCAAGGCCGACGGCATCCCGCCGCCGCTGGTGCAAGCCCAGCCGCCCCTGCCGGGGCGGGCGCTCATGGGTAACACCAAAAACCACAAAACGGAGGTACACAAAATGTCTTGCTTCATCATGTCTGACCAGGCCCACGCCGCCACTGCGAACGCTCTGGAATACATCCTCAACAGCGGTTTCAACCGATTCGGCTTCGACGCTCCCGACAGCCTTTACAAGGCCCTGAGCGACTGCCGCGACCGCTACGGCTTCTACTGCTCCGGCCTGATCTTCCGCCGCCTGTACGACCTGAACAGCCGCGCCTATGCCGGGCGCTACAAAACCGTGACCGACACCACGCCGCCGGAGATGCCCAGTGTCCCGCCGCTGGTGCAGGAGCGGGAGCGCGAGGACCAGCACGAAAAGCTGCTGCCCTGGCACTACAAACTCGCCAAGCTGATCGACTGCGAGATATACCAGGCCAGCGAGGACGCCACCAGAAAAGACCCGCTGCTCCTGGCCCTGATCGACTTCTCCCGCGTCTACACGCATTTCCTCGTTTCCAACACCGCCGACTACAACGCCGCCCCATGGGGCGCGATCTGACCCCCGCCGCCGGACACCTTCGCGGGCCGCACCGGACAACAAAGCGACTCGGCCCCATAAGCAAGACCCAAAACCAAAACACAGGAGGAACCCAAAATGTACGAGCAAACAAGCATGATCGGCCCGCAGACCGCCGAAGCGCCCGCCGTCCGCTACTACGAGATCAACGAGGACACCGCCCGCAACGCTCACTACTGCGTCCACATGAGCGACTACAGACCCGGCAGCGCCACCAACGGCTACCGCGCCGCCGTGGACAAGGCCGCCGCGCTGGTAGAGGCACGGAAAGCCAAGGTCAGCCCCTTCTACCACGACAAGCTCGATGCGCTGCTGGACCGCTACGCCCGCCGCCTTGCCCAATGGACCAACGACTACAACCGCAACCAAGCCAGCTATCCCAGTCAGTTCATTTCCGGCGCTGGCGGCTACAATATGCGCAAGCACGAAAAGCAGATGTCCCGTGAGGGCGCCCTCTGGAACGAGTACAACGAGATCAAGGCCATCTTGAACAAGATCGAGGCCGTCGGCACCGGCGCGGTAGACCTTGCCGACCCCCACGCCCACGAAATGCTCGCCGACCAGCTCCAGAAGCTCCAAAGCAAGCTCGACGAAAGCAAGGCTCTGAACGCCTATTACCGCAAGCACAAATCCTTTGACGGCTTTCCCGGCCTGACCGCCGAGGCCGCCGCCAAGCTCACCGCCGACTTTGCCGACACCTGCCAGCGCTGCCCGTGGGTAAAGCACCCCATCCCCGACTATGAATTGACCAGCCTGCGCGGCAAGATCAAGCGCGTACAAGCCCGTCTTGACGAGCTGGACAAGCGCACGGAGCAGGCCGAGCAGCCCGCCGAAAGCACAAAATTCTCCGGCGGCGAGATCGTCCGCAACCTCGAAGCCGACCGCCTCCAGATACTCTTTGACGAGAAGCCCGACGAGGAAACCCGCGCCGCGCTGAAACAAAACGGTTTCCGCTGGTCTCCCCGCTACAGCGCGTGGCAACGCCAGTTGACCCAAAACGCCGAGATCGCCGCCCGCCGCGCCCTCGGCCTGGCCGAATAACAAAACCGCCCAGCAAGTTACCAGCAAGTTAAGCACCCGCCCCGGAGGTCACGAGGGCAGAAAGGAAAGACCATGGAAACATATCGAGTGTATATTTACTATCTTAGGACTGCAAAACATAAAGACTTTGATAGCAAAAATGACGCTTTGAATTATGCTTATGACATCGCAAACAACAACGAAAAAGCAATGCATATCACTATTGAGAATCTTAACACTTGCGAAAAAGTCTTGGAATTATACCCCGAAAGATAAATAGATGACCCGCCCCGGAGGTAACGAGGGCAGAAAGGACGCAACATGGCCACGACCGCAGCCCCCACAAGATACACGATCAACCTCGACGGAACGCTGGAAAAATGGTATTTGGAACACGACGGCGGCGAGATCATCTATCTCCGCAAGACCCCGCGCCCAAAATGGAACTGTGGCATGAAAGAATTCCCCGCCGCCGATGTCTACGAAACATACCGCGCCGCAAGAAATGCGCAGAAAGGACACCTATGAAAGCCAAACTGAACGATGCTCAGGCCCGCGCATATATCGCGGGCGATCAAAGCGAACCCGCGCAGGAGATCGAGCGCAAGCACATTCTTCATCTGACAGCTTGTTTGCAGGAAGCAGCGGGCCGCCCCGGCATGAACCTTGCTGACCTGTGTAAAACCGCCGAGCGCTATGTCCAAAACCATCAGCGCACAGAAAACCGACAGGAGTTAGCCTTGCTGATCGCGGCCCGCGATGCCATTAAAGCCCGCGCCTCCGCCAAAATTGCCCCGTAGACTTTTACACGCCCGCGTGTTATAATGCGACAAAACAAAACCGAACAGGGAGGCAGACCATGAACGAAGTCCCCGAAGTGTTCCCCGCGTACCGCCTCGTCGCCGAATTTGCCGACGGCCAGCGCCTCACCTTTGACGGCCTCACCGAGCAGCAGGCACAAGACCGCATGGAGGCGGCACAGGCCCGTCACGGCGATATATGCTGGTACGACGGTGTGACCGATCAGCACTACGAAAACGGAAAATATTACAAGCTCACCCCGCAGCCGCCGGAGATCATCGTGATCGACCTGACAGACTGCCCCGACGAGCCGGAAAAGGAGGATTGACCATGCCCATACCTGAAAGCAAGCGCCGCAACAACGATATTTACAACGCCAAATGCGACCGCATCAGCGCCCGCCCCATTAAGCCCATCGGCAACGCCATCCGCGCCGCCGCCAAGGCCGCCGGGCAAAGCGTACAGGCGTATGTGCTGCAAGCCTGCGAAGAACGCATGAAGCGCGAGGGACGCCCGCTGGAGCTTGACAGCCCCGCCGACGAATAACGCAAATCCGACTTGCTATCGTGCAGAACGAAACCCCGGCAGACCGTACCAAAACGGCCCGCCGGGGCTTTTTTATCTTCTCTTGCTGCTGTACAGGTATCTGCACCGCCGCCGGAGCGCTTTTCGCCTCGCTTTCCGCGCAAAAAGCCGCCTCACGCCCTCCACCAGTTTTTCCACAAAATCCATGGCCTTTTCCTCCCATTCGCAAATTGTTTTTCCAGCGCCGCCCCGACGATCACGGAAACCCTTTCGCGCCACACGCGAAGTCTTGAAAAACTTGTTCCTATAAGGCCGGTTTTCCTGTTCCGCCGCCGTGGTGTTCCTGCGCAAGATCAGGCGGCAAAGCAGCCCTTACTCAGCCCCGCCGGACAGGCCAAAATTTTTTGCCGCTTATTATGTACGCGCGCGCGACGCACGACGGGCCAGCGCCTCCGCTTCCGGCAGCTCCTCCAGCACCTCGCCCAGCCGCTCCATGGCCCTTGTGTGCCAGTCGCGAGCCGTGCTGTCCGCCGTCCCCATCCTCGCGCTGATCTTCGCCCAACTGTACCCACGCACATAGCGCATCACAATGACCTCTTTGTACTTACCGTTCAGCGCGTCCAGACAGGCGCGAATACAGGCTTCATCCCCGGACAAAACCCGCTCCGCCTCCGCAATCTCCGCCAGCCGCTCGCTCACGCCGTTTTCCAGCGCCCGCAGCCCGCTTTCCTCTGTCGGCTTTCCCGGCGACGAACCGCGCGGCATCCCGTCACACCCCAGCCCCCGCAGTCCGTAATAATTGCCCTCCAATTCCGTCCGCTCCTGCCGCAGCAGGCGCAGCATCCCCGGAATTGCCTTGTAGTACAGGGCTATATGCTTCACGCTGCCATACCGCATCCGTCGCCTCCTGTTCTTGGCTCTGCGCCAAATCTCCTTGCCTGTGGTGTCAATCCAACGTTTTCCCGAAGATCGGCTCTTTCGCGTCGCTCTCGTCCACATCCACCGGCTCGCCGAGAATGTCTGTCATACGCCGGGCCAGCATATTGTAGCCGAACCAGTCCCCGCCCTCGGCCCACTCGTTGAACTGCCGGAATACGTCCTCCGTGGCGCGGACGGTCTCATTCAGCCGCTCCAAGCCAAAGCCGAGGGCCTGACGCGCCCCCAGCGCATAGCATTTCACTACGATCTCCGCCGCTTCCCGCCGTTCGCCCAGCAAGGCCCAATCCCGGTTGCTTTTCGGTGCTTTTGACGCGGGCAGCACAAAACGCTCCGTCAGCAGCCCCTCCAGCTCCTCGTTCAGCTTCTTTTTCGCCCGCTCCATGCCCACGCCGCGCTTGTTGACGGCAAACCGCTCCAGCGCGCCGTTTGCGGCGTTGATCACGCGGTCAAGCCGGTCTTTCCCGATGCCGTAGCGGTCATGCAGCGCAACCATGAAGCACAACGAGATCACATGGCCCGCCGCCTCCCGGTTTTTCTCCACCCGCTCGCTCTCCGGCGTTTTCCCCCGCAGATAGCGCGTCTGCGCCTGACGGGCCGCGTTGGTGCCAAAATGCGCCGGGATATGCTTATTTCTCCTCATGCTCCACCTCCAGTTTCCCGCAGAACCGCCCGCACATGGGGCAGAACTCCGCGCACAGCACATTCAGCCCGCCGCCCCGCGCCGTGCTGTCCATCACAAGGCGGGGCCTGCCGTCCTCGCCGTATTCCAGCCAGAACGCCGTGCCGTCCACGGTCTCCAGCTTTTGGTGCCGCTGGCAGAGGCCGCACACGGGCATTTCCTCCCGTTTCTGCTCCCTGTCCTCGAACCACGCCAGCTTTGCAAGGGCCACCTCGTAGCCCCTGCTGGAATACACGCGCCCGTCTTTGTCGTAGTGCGTCAGCCGTTTTTCCCACATGATGATACCTCCTCCGCCAGCTCCCGCCAGCGTTTGATTTCTTCCTTGTCCTCCGCCGTGATGATCTCCGTGAATTTCCAGCCCGCCGGACGGGCGATCAGCTCCAGAAACACCCGCCGCCGTACTGGATAATCCCGCTGCATCCGCCGGACAAACTTGCTCTTGATCTCCACGATCTCCACCGTGCCGTCGGCATAGGTCAGCCGGAAATCCGCCGTGTACTGAACACTCCGCAGCTTCACGCCGTTGTATTCCCCCGCCGGGAACAGCAGAAAGCACGGGTGCGCTTCCCACTTCACGATCTCCCCGCGCCCTACCTTTGGCGCGACGGTGCCGATGTAGTATTCATACTCGCCCCGGCTGTCAAATTTCAGCCCGGACATGGCAGCGACACGGGCCGCCGCCGTCACGGTGTCGCCCCGCTTTTTCCCGCGCCCGGCAAGCTGTGCCTCTGCCTGCGCCCGGTAACGCGGCGGCAGATCGGAAAGCTCCAGCCGGTACGCCATTCACAGCACCTCTTCGCTCTTTTCTCTCTGCGTCGCTATCATGTCCGCGTAATGCAGCTCCAGCACAAGCGGCGTTCTTTCCATGGCGGCATTTAGCGCACGGCTCCCTCCACGGAAAGCATCGTCATACGCGCCCATGTGCCATCGTATGGCAAGGGCCTCGTCGTCCGTCAGCTCCATGTGCTTCATCACGAGATAGACAGACTTCTCCCCGTGTCCCATGGGCATCTGATCTTTCACGGTGTAGTCGGGATATTCCCCGGCATAGTAGTTCGCCTTGCACACGTCATGCAACAGCGCCACGATGGTCTGTGTCTGCGGCGAATACAGGCCGCGCAGATTGAAATTCCCCAGCAGGGCATAATACACATTCAGGCTGTGCTTCACCAGCCCGCCGGGATAGGCCCCGTGAAACCGTGTGCTGGCCGGAGCCGTGAAGAAATCCGTGCTTTTCAGCCACTCCAGCAGCTTGTCCGCGCCCGGCCTCGTCACCTGTGACAGAAAAATTTGCTCGAAGCGTTCGGCATCGTTCATTCTCATTTCCTCCTTGGTCGATATATATTCCCTCGCCCGTGCCAGCACTCGGCGCGGCGCAGGATCACAACGGTATGCCGCTGTCCGGCGTTGCTCACCTTGGTTTCCACGCGGTTGAGCGTGTAGCCGGGGTATTTCTGCTCCCAAAACGCAGCGTCGTCTATGTACACGGTGCTGGCCTCCTCCAGCTTTTTGCGGCTCCACTTGGTATCGTTTGGCGGCGGTGTCTTGGGCTTTTCCAGTCCACGGCTCTGCCGCCAGCTTCGGGCGCACCGTTTGTTCTTGTTGATATATTTTACAAGGCCCTCCACGCTTCCGTGGTCAACGGTGAGATATTCCCCTCGTGTTAGGCCAATGCTGTTTCCGTTCTTATCGCTCCACAGCTCCTCCAGCACGTCACGGGTCAGTCCCTCTGTGTGCTGGATGATCGCGTGGTGATGATGGCGGCCACAGATCGTCCCGTCTGCCATCACCGTTGTGTACTCCGTGGCGGCTACCCACTTCGGGCGCTCCACGCCGTTCTTGTCGCACCAGCGATACACCCGCTTGATGTAATTCGTCCAGTCCATATCCGCCCGCTTGGTGTCTCCCGGCGCTGGCAGATGATCGTCGTCATAGGTTCCCGTCCATGAGAAGTCGCCCTTTCCGAAGTTGGCGTTTACAAGCTGCACATGGTATCTCTTGGAGCGGTTGTCGTTGTAGGTCTGCTGGGCGATGGTACAGGCTTCTTTCTTCTTTGCTCTCCAGCTCGCCTTGTGCTGCTTCGGTGTCACGGGGTACAGATCAACCTCCATGTACCCCGCCGTGGCGTAGTCCTTGCCGCAGATATGCTTTTGTTCCCGATAATACAGGCTCATGCGGCCACGCCTCCCTCGTTTTTGCGTGTATGCGCCGTCACCGGCTTGCATACGGGCCATTTCAACAGTCGTATGCCGTCAGGCACACCCCCGTTTCATGGCTTGTCCCTTAACTTACTGCTGGTATACCAGCCCATTGCGGCCCCTCGGCCGCAACAGAAATTCTCTCCGGCACCGCCGGAAACAGGTCTCGCTTCAACCGGCAAGGCCGCGCCGCTCTCACGGCGCGACCGCCTCCGGTCGTCAGATTGTCGTTTTCTCCGTCAAGATCGGCGCGAGCATCTTTTCTCTCGCCGCCTCGTAGAAGCTCTTGTCCACCTCGAACCCGTAGGCGCTGCGCCCCAGCTCGTAGGCTGCGCGTAATGTGGTGCCGCTCCCGGCCACCGGGTCGATCACCACGTCGCCGGGGTCTGTGAACACTTCGATCAGGCGTTTCAACACGCCCACCGGCTTTTGCGTGGGATGTATCTTCGGGTACTCCTTTCGGCTGTCCCGCTCCCAGCGGAACCAGTCAAAAACCATGTGCTTTCCGCCGTCCTCGCCGACGTTGCGGAACTTCGGCAGCTTGTCCCGGTATAGGACGACTGCAAATTCCGTCGCGCCCACGATCTTCATGTTGGCTTTTAATACCTGCGCGGAATAGTTCTTGCAGAAAAATAACGGATAGCTTTTTGCAAATCCGTACCGCTTTCCGTACTCGATCACGGTCTGCATCTGCTCAAAGGCGCAGAACACGATCATGGCCGGGGCCTGTCCCTTTTCCTTTGGCTCTTTCTTCAACAGCCTGTTGCAGAAGTGCATATACTCCGCGATCTTGAACGTACCGTCCGTGTGGAAAAAGCTCTGCTTTGCCAGCTTGCTTTCCCCGTTCTTGTTGTCGCCGCCCTGATACCACATGGGATTGCTGGCATAGGCATCCGCGCCGATGTTGTATGGGATGTCCGCAATTACAAGCTGGGCTTTCGGCACATTGTACCGCTTGAAATTCTGGAAATTATCGTGGTATAGCTCACATTTCATATCGTTTTCTCCCTGCGCCGCCGCATCCGGTAGCACAGCTTCCCGCACCTGCGGCAGACGATGTAATTTGTGTGATACTTCCCGCCGTGCCGGTCGCTCCGGCGGCGTGTGACCTCTATGTATTCCGTCTTGCACGGGCTGTGCAGTCCCAAGCGGCAAAGCAGCGGCTTCATCGTCCGTCACCTCTGATTTTCCGCTCAAACTGCTCGATTTCTCTCACGAGCAGCAAGCAGAGCCACGCCAACACAACACCGTCAACCCTGCTTTCATGCACGATGCCCTCAAAGACGCATTCTGCGCCAATCCAGCACAGGTCGAGCATCACATACAGGAACAGAAACAGCAGCCCCTTTGCCGCCGCGTTCAGAATACGCTCTGTTGTTCTCCCGCTCATTCCGTCTCCTCGCTTTCCAGATGCAGCAGTTGTTGGAGCTGCTTCCAGATGCGCAGCGTCCGCTTATCCGTCTTATTGATACACGCCTCGATCAACCGCAGGCGATACAAGATGTCCTCCCTGTCCTGTCGTTTCCCGATCTCGACCTGTCGTGCAAGCTTCGTATAAGCGGCTTTTCGCGCCTCCTCTGTTCTGTACCACACGCCCAGCTCTTTCCCGCCGGACAGGCCCAAGAACAGCCCATATTGCGCATCCCCGCCACCTCTCCTCGTTTCGATGTACGCAACCTGATCGGGTGGCACAAGATAGTAGCCCTCGAAGTCGATCATTCCGCACCCTCCATCAGAAACACCATCTTTTTCCCGACATACTCACACCAGTGCTTTTCAAGCTGTGCGCCGGGGCTGTCCTCCCAATCCGGCAAGAACGCCGCCGTGTCGGCGCTCTCCAGCATGGCAAAGCAGATGCGCATATAGTCCGCCTTTTTCAGTCCCTCCGGCGTGACCGCCGGAGAAATCACCGTCACACCGGCCTGCTCCTCCAGCTTCTTCGCCGCCGCCGCGAATTTCTCCCTGTAGTTCGGGTCTCCCGTGATCTTTCCAGCCAGATACACTTTCATTCCTGCCCGCCTCCCAACTTCGCCATCTGCTTCCGCTTCCAGTTTTCTGTGTACTGCTCCATGCTCCCGTTAAAGCCAGTGCAGAGAAGCACATCATGCACCGTTTTTCCCTCGTGGGCGCAGTCAGAGCAGTTCAATCCGTTGTTGCACGGCGTTTCGCAGAATTGGCACATACAGTTGTCATTGTCGAACGGACACGGATTGACCGCTTCCACGATGATCTCCCGCCCACAGCCGGGGCAGAAGTGCCAGCCGTTTTCCGTCGGCCCGTCTGCCTCGAAATTCTCGATGTACCCACACGCCCGGCACCGCCAAGCGTCATGCTCCCGGTCTACGCACTCATATACCGCGCTTTTCTCGCTCATGGTTTATCCCTCCAGATCATACGTTTACATATCGGTTTCGGCAGTTCACATTGTTGCAGAAGCGCTCGCGCCCGATCTCCCGCAGGCGATGCCCACAATACTGGCAATAGTCGCCCTGCTGTCGCCGTGGTTCTTCCTCTGCGTGTGTCCCGCAGTATCTCATGCGGTTCATCAGACATATCACGGAGCCGGGCTGCACCACCGCCGCGCAAACACTTTTCGCTTTGCAGTTGTAGCAATCCATCACTCCACCTCCGCTATTCTTCTGGCGGCCATTTCTACATACGAGGGATTGATCTCACATCCCATAAAACTGCGCCCCATACGTTTGGCCACCACGCCTGTTGTGCCGCTGTCCGCAAATGGGTCAAGTACAACGCCGCCCTCTGGGCAGCCCGCTAAAATACACGGCTCGATCAGCTTTTCCGGGAATGTAGCGAAGTGTGCGCCGCGAAATCCGTTTGTGCTTACGCTCCAGACGCTCCGCTTGTTCCTGCGTCCCGTCTTGTTTTTACTGTTCCCGTGGCTCTCACGCTCCACCTGTGCGCTGTTGTCGTGAGATCGACCGCCGGTATAGGCTCCGCCGCCGCGAAACGTCCTTGCGTTTCCTTTGGCCGATGTGACTGGTTCGCTGATTGCCGCCGCGTTGAAATAATAGTGCGCTGACTTTGACAGCAGGAAGATGTACTCATGTGACCTCGTGCATCGGTCATTTACGCTCTCCGGCATACAGTTCGGCTTCTGCCAAATGATGTCTTGCCGCAAATACCAACCGTCTGCGCGGAGGGCAAATGCCAACTGCCAAGGTATGCCGATCAGGTCTTTTTTCTTGTACCCCTGCGGTACGCGCTTTGCTGTGTGTCCGCAGGAATTGCGGGTGTTCGTCGGCGGCTGGTTCCCCGAATTGGTAGCATAGCTATCGCCCACGTTCACCCACAGCGTTCCATTCGGATGCAACACCCGCCAGACTTCACGGAAAACAGCGACAAGCGCCTGCAGGTATTCCTCCACGCTGCCCTCGTTTCCGATCTGCCCCTCCACTCCGTAATCTCGCAAATTATAGTAGGGCGGGGAGGTCACGCAGGTATGTACGCTTTCTGGCGGTAGTGTCCGCAGCAGCTCCAGCGCGTCGCCTTGCAGAATAGTGCAGTTCATCACTCCGCCTCCTCGCGCAGCCAGTCCAGTGCGCACAGTTCACATGCCGTCATTCCGTCGCGTCCTTTTAGGTAGCACATACTGTCACGATCATTGTTCTTGCAGTAGGCCGCGCCGTTGCTACTCAGCATGAATTTTGCCAGTTCCTCGTCATTCATTTCTCGAACCCTGTCCGCGTTGGTAAAGACCACATCCGGGCAGTTCTGTTTCCGGGCATTTTTACAGGCTTTCCCGCCGTAGTTCAACAAGCAACCAGCAACCCGGCACCGATCACAGAGTTTCATTCCGCCGCCTCCTTATCCGTCATAGCACCCGCACGGAGCGCCGCAGATACACCCGCCGGGGCTGTCCGGGAACAACTGGTCAAAGGTCAACTGCGCCTCCTCGAACTCCTTGTTTGCCATAAACTCGTTGTAGTAGCTCTCCCATGACCAGTTGCGCCCAAGACCTTTTACGTTCACATTTGTCTCGGCGCTCCCGTGTTCCAGCGCGATAGCCCGCTCAAAGAGATCAGGGTAGTTCTCCCACAGTGCTTGTATTTCTTTCTTCTTCATGGATGGGCAGAAAAAGCATGAACTTTTCCCCGGTCTCGGCAGTCCGGCCCGCTCGATCACGTGCACACATTCTTCGCGCGTCCATCCCCATTCGTAAAGCGGATAATGTTTTTCGTACTTTTTGTCCGCTTCGTCGATGGGTGCTGCGTGTTGGATGCGCCGCGTCTCCCCGGCATCGTAACCGATGTATTTGTGGACGCGCTGGCCGCTGGCCCACACCTCTTTGCACGGTTGATAGTTGTTGCAGAACTTCTCCTGCGTCCCGATCTTGTGCTTTAGGGAACAACGCTTGAAACCGTATGCGATAGACGGAAGCGTACCGCTGTTGATGCATTCCTGCTCCAGCGTCAACCGGTTTCCATCCTTGTCGTGGTACTCCACGGAGATAATCTTTGGGATGCCATGCTTCACCAGCCACTCATTGAACGTCTCCATGAACTCGTAGGTGTGCGGCTGCTCGCCTCCGGTGTCCGCAAACAAAATCAGATCAATAGGGATTTTGTGCAGATACATCCCGATAATCATGGCGGTGCTGTTTGTCCCGCCGCCAAAGGAAACAATATTCATTCCGCTTCCTCCCCGGCATCGCCGCCCCAGTCAATCGCCTGTCCGCATTGCCCGCAGAAGCGGCAGCGGTTTCCGTCCTCGTTGTGCAGGTATTCACCGCTCCCGCAGGACGGGCAGGCCAGTACACCCGCGTCCCCGTCAGGGTATGGGCTTTCCGGTACACGCCGCCGCAGCGCCTCCACGCCCATCCGGCAAGCCTCGTTCACCGGCTCAAGGCTCTCATACGCCTCCCGGTGTTCCGGGTCTAAAATCTCAACAGCCCGTTCATTCTCCATCTTCCACACCCTCCATTCCGATCTGCCCCGCGTCCTCCGCGTCGTCCTCGGCCTCCTCGATAACCGCCTCCCGGCGCTCCTTATCCTTGTAGAACTGCTCCATGCAGAGCGCCTGAAATTCCGCAAGATCGTTGATGTACTCCTCTTTCAGAATGTTCATGGGCATGATGGCTGCCAACACATCCATGCCGTCATGTACCACAAGATACCGCTGTCCCGCTTCGGTCTGCCGCGCCGTGTAATAGATGTATTCGCTTTTCTTGATCTCCTCCGCCAGCGGCGCAAGATACGCCTCGTTGTAGAAGATCAGCTCGCCGTCCACCTTGCAGCGGCAGGCGGAACACCATAGCCCGTTTGGAGCCGCCGCCACTTTCAGCTTCTCCGTGTCCTGCTCGCCCTGCGCATACGGCGCAAGGTTCAGTCCCAGCACATTGCTGACGCTCTCCGGCCAATCCTCGGTCAGATACACCTTTTTCCATGCGTCCGCCGTCATGTCCAACACCGTGCGCACCTGCTCGCTGCCCTCCATGTCCGGCAGCTCCGTCGCCCGGTAGATTGCCGTGCCGGTAGATAGCCAAATCCCGCTGCCCGCCACATGGAGTACGGCGCACCGGCCTCCGTTCTTGACCAAGTTTGCAAATTTCGATAGCTTCATTCCCGCCGCCTCCTTTACCCGAACAGATACAGAATACAGAATTTCAGCAGGGCAGGCCCGGCCAGCGCCAGCGCCAGCCCCCAAATCACCATCAGCGCAAGCAGCAGCATCGCGCCCAAGCCATACAGAATATCTTTCATCGCTTTCCACCTCTCACGCCGATGGTCACATAGGCGGTTCCTTTCCCGTTCAGCTCCATATCCACGGGTGCCTTGCAGTCCAAGCAGCTATGGGTGATGGTCTCCGTCTCCGCATTGGTCTTGTAGCGGAACGACTTACCGCACTTACAGTGCATGAACATGGGCCGCAGGCCCTCCAGCGTCGTTTCGTGTCCGCACTCCTGACACCGGAAGCTGTACGTTTCCCGCTTTGCGCAGAACGCCTTGACCGCGCCGCACTCCTCGCACACCACCAGCAGAAAGCCCTTGTACGGCCCCTGCGTTTTGTCCTCCTCCGCCGTGACCCAGTTCTCCCGCTCGCCGAACATTCGCTCCACGCGGCTGTTCCTCTCCGGCTTGTTCCGTTCCGCCGTGCCGCCGGTATGTACCTGCTCGCCGGTGCTGCCAAAGCCGCCGCGATCACGGTTGCCCAAGCTCTCCACCTGCACAAACTCCATGTCCGGCGCTTTCTCCACAAGGCGGAACTGGCAGATGCGTGTTCCTTTCGGAATGCGCGTTCCCTCTTTCCGCAGGCACAGCGCCGGATAGCCCCACACATCACCGTCGCCGCAATAGTCATTCTCGATCACGCCCATGCTGTTCGCCAGCAGGATGCCCCACTTGCCAAAGGTCGAGGAGCGGGGAACAACGTGCGCGTAGTAGCCCGCCGGTATCTCAATGGAAACACCCAAGGAAATGATCTTGTACTCCAGAAAGTCCAGCGTGACATCCTCTGCGGTGCAAAGGTCTATCCATTCGCCGTGAACCTCCGGCAAGGCATTTCCATGGGTGTTGATTTTCACTTTCATATTCAGTTCCTCCCGCAAAATTCTTTTGGTATAACCACCGCCGTTCCGGGCGGCACGGCCCAGACCTCCGCATCTCGGATGTTTGTCCACTCACAGCCCCAGTATTCCGCCGCGTTCAGTAGCGCGGAGTAGTTCGACCGGTGCGGCACCACCACGGCTCCGTACTTCGGATGCACTACCCGCGCCCGGCCTCTGACCCTCCAGCGCTCCTCACGCGCCCGCCGTACGCTTTTCTGGTAACTGTCGCGGTCAGAATACATCTTCGTCCCGCTCCCGCCGCAACCATTCCGCGTCCTTTTCCTGCCCGTAGAACGCATGGCCCAACCATCCGCCCAACAGCATCAGACTGAGACCGGCAAGCCCGCCGAGGAAGATCACCGTCAAATCCTCCGCGCCGCCTATTGCCATCAGGAGCAGAAAGCCCAACAGCATCATGGCCGCGCCGATGTTCTCCCGCACTCGCACCAGCTTTCGCCGCTGTGCTTCCGTCCGGCTCCGCCGGGAACGGCGCTCGACTGTCAGGCCGCCGCACTTCGTTTCATAGTATGCCGTCCTCATGGCTTGTCCCTCCGCTTACTCGGAGGCAGCGCGGGCCGTCCTGCGCCGCCTGTAGTTGTTGATGATCTCCTGCTGTGCCAGCTCTGCGCTGTAACCGATGCGCCCGTTTCCGTCCATTTCCCCGGTGTCTCCCCGTTTCAGTTCGTTGTATACGGTAGACCGATGCACTTTCAGCTTCGCGGCGATTTCCTCAACGCCGCGTCCCTTGTTGTAAAGTTCCTCCAGCTCTGCGCGGTCTTTCAGCGTCAAATGTCTCTTGCCCAAGCCGCTCGCCTCCTCCTTTTCCATGTAAATAGATAAAAAAATAAATGCGGGAAAACTCTTTTCGAGTTCTCTCGCATTTATTCTAAATATTCAGCCTGCAAAAGTCAAGCATTAAATGCGCACAATTTTTCACTTCTTGTTTTGTCTAATTTTGACAAGCCAACATGGCCGCCGTCATGTCCCATGGTCGGCAGCCTGCGTGTTTTCCTGTTCTGTTCCCCGTGTTCCGCTCCACTCACATCCTCTCCCTTTGATTGTCCTCTGTGCTGGTTTCTTCCTGTTACGCGATCAGCCCGATCTCCCGCAGGCACTCCCGGAACATGACCTCGCTGCTCTTGTACCCGAAGATTTTCCGTGGATAGTTGTTAATCCATTCCTCCGTGGCCGCGATCTCCGCCGCGCTGACCTTAGAGAAATCTGTGCCTTTCGGATGCCGCCGCCTGATCATGCTGTTGGCGTTCTCGTTGCTCCCCCGTTCCCACGAAGAATACGGATGGCAGAAATATACCTTGGTGCGCGGGATGGTCTTGTTGACAGCGCTCCGCTCCAGCTCCTCCGCCGCCGAAAATTCTGAGCCGTTGTCAAAGGTGATGCTTTTGAAGATTACCCTGAACCGCTTGGCTCCGCATTTCCGCTCCAGCGCATCCAGCGCCTTGACCACGGTTTCCGCCTTTCTGTTCGGTATTCCTATGATGATGTCTTTCCGCGTCTTGCGCTCATTCAGGGTCAGCAGGGCGCTGGTGGTCTTGCATTTGCCCTTTCCGCTGTACACGGTGTCGCCCTCCCAATGCCCGAACTCCTCGCGGCTCTCCACCTCCGGCGGGCGCTGTTCAATGCTGTCGCCTGCGGAGGCTCTGGCCTGATCGTCCTTGGTCTTGACCTTTTTATAGCCCTGCTTGTGCTTCCCGTGGCGCGGCAAGTCCACCTGCGTGATTTGTAGAAAGAGGCCCTTTTTGATGTAGCTGTAGATCGTCGTCACAGAAACCGAGGTCTCGAATGTCCGCCCCTCCATCATCGCGTAGCCGAGAACGGCAGCAGGACTGCACTCTTTTTCAACGATTGTCGCCTCGATGTAGTTTGCAAGCTCGTGATCTTTGCCGATTTTCAAGTCAGGCCCTTTCTCCCGCAAGTGTTCCTGATACCGCGCTTCCGCGATGTCCGGGCTGTACGCCGTCGCCATTTCCCACGTCGCCCCGTCCAGCCGCTCATACTCTCCGCGCTTCAACTCCCGGTAGATGGTGGAAACGTGGACGCGCAGCTTTTCCGCAATCTGCGGCGGCTTCAAACCCCTGCGCTGCCACTTCTCAATGCGCAGCCTGTCGTTCTTGGTCAGATGCTTAAATGTTCGCCCTCCGGTCTGCACCGTAAAGCCTCCTCTCTCATGCTTTTGCGCGGGCGGTGTCAGGTCTTGCCCGTTCCGCTCCGCCGGTTTGCTTTGTCGCTTTTTGTCTTATTATGATACCTGTAAATCCCTTGCCGCGCAACTGATTTTTCGTTGCGAACGCGCAAAAAATCCCCCGACCGCTATATCTATGAGTATAGCAGCCGGGGGATAATTTCAGTTATTCAGTTCCTTTTCGCCGTCCGTCTTGCCGGTGGTTTCCTCCACAAAAATGCCATCCAGCTTACCGATTGCGCTGTCCACGGCGATGTCCAGTTCCTTAACCGCCGCCTCGATCACGGCCTTTACCTCCGCCGTGACCTTAATGCCCTTTGCTTCAAGCATCTGCACCACATAATCGTACTTCGGGATGGTCAGCGTACCTGCCTCGCGCTGCTTCTCCGCCGCCTTGACCAGAACGGTGACAATGCCGTACAGGCGCTTGTCTTTCAGCCAAGGGATGCCGGTCTTGACCAGCCACGGAATGGCCACGCCGGTGAAGAACAGGCCGAGGATGGCGAAAATGGCCTCAATGACAATGTTGATGATGTCGGGAATGATCTGTGTCATGGTGTGTACCTCCTTACACTTTCGTCAGATATTTCTTGTCCACGTTTCCTGTGATTGCGCCGCTTTTCAGCGTGGAAACTGAAATGCGGTCGCCGCTGATTGCCCGGACATACAGCTTTGCGCTGTACACCCACGAGGAAAACTTGCGCGTGGTGCCGTAGACTGTGGCAGCCTTGTCCATCGTCACCTGATCGCCCACGGCCAGCGCCGCCGCTTCGGTCTTGATGTCTGCCGCGTCCACCCAGCCGTACACGGTGCTTCCGCCGCCGCTCACGGCGACAAGATGGTACGGATGCCTGCTCACAAGCGGCTGATACACCTGCGTCACCTTGGCCTTGCCCGGCTTGCACGGTTTGCCCACGGTGCTGTTTGCGCTGGTGTAGTGCCTCTCGCCGGTGAATGTCACGATGTCGCCCACCTTGCACCCGCCGCCCTTGGCCGGTGCAGCGTCCGCCGCATTCCCGCCGCTGGTCGCCTCCTTTCCGCCGTACTTCGGTACGCCGTAGCCGCGAATGTACCGCCCGTTCACAGAAATGGTGCGGCGCTTCACGCTGTCGGAGTAGTTGCCCTCAATGACGGTGATGCTTGTCCCGCTGACCTTTTCCACAATGCCCACATGATCGGCGCTGCCGGTACAGTCTCCCACGCCGCTGTCCTGCCAATCGTAGAAAATATAGTCGCCGGGCTTCGGCACATAAGCGTCGTTCTCCTGCCAGCTCCCCAGCTTCTTGAACAGCTCGATGTGCTTTCCGCAGCCGCACTCCGTCGGGATGATGTCGGTCATTCCCGCCACGATGGCGACGGCGCTTGCGAACGTGCTGCACCATGCGTCCGTGTACTTCACGGCGTAGCCACGGGCCAGCGGCTTGTGACTGTTGTACAGGTCGATGATCTTCCTGTGGCTCCCGTCGCTCTCTTTGCATCCGATGTAGCTCTGTGCGATGCTCACGATCTTCTGCCGCTGTTCTTGTTCCGTCATGGGCTTTCCTCCGCTTCCTGCGGCGCTCCCTGCCGCATACTTGTCGTAATACTTCTGGCCGAACGCAGCTCGCCGGGCCTGCGCCGCCTCGCTCTGATCTGCCGGGCGCTCAAATTTCAGCAGCACCGCGTCCGATGCTGCCCGGACGCTTCCAGCCGTTTTCAGCACGGCCAGCACCGCCTTATAGCCCTCCCGCAGCTCTTTCATCAGGAAATCAAGCTGCATTTCCAGATCGCCAATGCTCTTTCGGCAGCATTGGGCATAGTCCAGCAGCTCTGCCTTGCGGGAGCAGTATGTCCATTGAGCAAGTCCATAGCCCGCCTTATCCGTTGCGAAGAACTGATACTTGCCGCTGTCCACCGCCGCCGTATAGCTTGCGTCGGTCACGCCAAGCCTCTTTTCGTATAGGTTCTCCACGTTGTTCGGGATAAGGCCGCTCTCCGCATACAGGTTTCCCATCAGACCGGCGGTGCCGAAGTCGTTCAGCCCCGCGCTTTTCAGATAATTCCAGATTTTCTCCTCGTTGTTCTTTCCCGCCAGCATGATCTATCCCTCCTCACGGTTCCTCTGTCTGCTGTGCAATCCGTTCCGCCTCCTCCTTTTCCCGTCTCATGTCCGCAAGCTGCCACCGCCTGTCCTGCTTCTTCTCCTTGGTGGTCTTTATCCAGCCAAGGATGCCGCACTCGCCGCCCAGCGTGGCAAACACACAGGTGATCAGCGTATCCGGCACGGAGCCGTACACGGTAAACAGCGCGATCATGGCAATCGTGAATACCGTCAGACACAAAAAGACGATCAGCAGAATAAAGTCCATGGTTCCCATGCGCTTCTTCCGGCCTTTCGCCTTTGCCTGCGTTCGTTTTCCCGCCATGTCAGTCCTCCTTGATGTGCGGGTGCGCGCTTTTATTCAGGTGCTTATCCAGTTTGTCCAGCGCATCCTTGCACGGCCCGTTGCACCCCTGCTCCACAAGCCCCTGCAACGCGCCGCGCAGGCCATAGCAGATAAGCGTCTGCTCCTCCTGAATGGCGTTGATGAACTCGCTCTGCTTTTTGTTGCTCTCAATGACCTTGTACACGGAAACAATGGCGGCGACCAGCGCTCCGATTGCTCCCAAAAGGCTGGCCGCCTTAATGATGGTGTCCGCGTCGATGTACATTTTCCTGTCCTCCTGCTTTCACTCCGGCCATTCGCCCCCGCCGATGGCCCTGC